>Ga0335078_10003326_pt1 | contig 23995 bp, 22 predicted proteins | sample Lox_Sample_32_FD_206711 | JGI IMG/M metagenome (GOLD analysis project Ga0335078, IMG submission 206711) | Soil microbial communities from Loxahatchee National Wildlife Refuge, Florida, United States - Lox_Sample_3.2 | ecosystem: Environmental > Terrestrial > Soil > Wetlands | place: USA... | reverse complement strand
AGATGATCAGCCACAACGCGCCGTCGCTGCCGTGCATCCAGGTCACGGTCAGGAAGATGGACGCGATGCTGAAGACCGCGAAGCCCAGGGTGTACATCCGCACCCGGCCGAACATGTCGCCAAGCCGGCCGAACGACACCACCAGCACCGCGGACACCACCAGGAAACCCATGAACATCCACAGCAGGTAACTGGTGTTACCGGGGCTCAGCGGGTTCAGCCCGATGCCGCGGAAGATGTCTGGCAGCGCGATCAGCACGATCGACTGGTTGATCGTCGCCATCAGCATGCCAAGAGTCGTGTTGGACAGCGCGATCCACTTGTAGCGCGGTCCGAGCGCACGGCCTGCCTGCACTGGCGCGCCTGCCGCGTCAGAATTAACCGTCATGGGCGGACATGCTCCCCACCTAGAACCCGGGTACTTGCTAATCCTCAACTAACAATGACAGACCAGGCCACATCCGCACCCCCAAGCCCCGCGGTGATTTTCACGCTGGCGCCTCCACCGCGTGCGCCTGCTTAGCCGAGCCGCGCGGCGTGTCCGCGTTGATCCCCAGTTCGGTAGGGCAGATCCGGGATCTGGCGCACCGCACAACCAGGTCCCGGACGGTTTCACAAGGCCGCGCGAGAAGCGGCCGGTCGGTGAGACTGATCGTTCAGGTGGCGAACGGCGGTTCGCAGATGCCGAGTTCAGCCGGGCTCGGCGCCCGTCCCGGCCAGCTGCGTTCCCTGCCGTCGCCAGAGTCCGCCCAGTCGGCCCTGTCGAAGTCACCGTTCCAGGCCCGCGCTAGCGCCCGGGGCAACCCCCACCAGCCGAGCCTGGTCAGCCACCGCTGCTCACTGACGGCCCCGATCGCCTCCCAGCACAGCAACGCTGCCTCGAACCCCCGGCGCAATGACTCGTCGTCAGCCACGCCGCCAGCGAACGGATCGTAGGCCACGGCTTCATCACCGAGTTCCTTCGTACTCATGGTCTCCCGGCATTGCCTGGCATACCTGACGAGATCCTCGGCCGTAGCGGTGGCATTGACGCCGGACCGGACCAGGCCGGTCACAGCGCCGAGCCAGTCCACCGGGCGGAGCAGCGTCACCGACTCGAGCAAGGGCGATCCAGCGCCGATATGGCCCCGCATGGTCGCTAGGGCACCGGCAGCATCCAGCCACAGGTCCGTGTCGTCAGCCGGCGACCGCTTGCGAAGCCGCTGGCCCCATGCCGCGCGGGCAAGTTGCCTGTACGGCCACTTGCGCGCCGCAGACCTGAAGCGTGCGGCCTCCGCGGCGAGTTCCCCGGCGGGCACCTGCGCGGCCTGTGCTTCCGGAAGGGCTTCCCGGAGCAGCGTAACGGCGTACCTCTCCGCGGCATCCCAGGCCAGGCCGAGGTCATCCGGCCCAGCGGCACCGTCCAGTGCGAAATAGAGATCTTCCTCGCCACCCATCATCGTCGAGCCTAGCCGTGGCCGGCCGGCGACGCCATTACTCAGCCCGGGCGCCTGCACAGGCCCGGTAGCTGGCGCCCGGGCGGCCACGGCCTGACCACGAGTCCCGTGCCGTTGTGCTGGACCGCAACGAACTCGGCGCCCGGATGGTCACCGCTTGCCTTCGCGTGTCGGGGTTGGGAGTGCCGACCTCGAGCACTTCGGCCGAGCGATCTTTAATGCTGGGGTTGCGGCCTGGCCCAGGTGGCGTGACCCGGCCGGCGGGCAGGCGACTGGCGGCTTGCGGGATGCCTGCCGTGACTGCCGAGCCTGCCGTGACTGCGGCCCCGGATGCCGCTGCCCGCGGCCGGCGCACCCGCCGCCCGAATCATGAGGCAGCGCCTCATACCTGCATATGGAACGGTCGGTCATCGACTCGCCGGCCTGAGCTGGCGAGGTCGCATCATCATGGGTCGCCGTACCCTCATAGCCCTATTTCGCAACGCCAGGACCTTCACCCGCCGACACCCCTCGCACCACGCTGTTCCATGATCGCGGGCAGTTCTGGGGTCTATTTGCCCGGAACTGCCCGCGATCATGGTCCGCGCTCGGACGCCTCACCCCGGGACATGACGGGATGCGGCGGGCCGGGCTGGGGGGCACGGCCGGGAGGCAGCGGACGCGTGACCGCGGCCGGCGGGTACCCGCTCACGGGAACGATGCAGGTTATTGGCGCCGGCAAACTCGGGTGGCGTGACCGGTTATTGGCGCCGGCAAACTCGGGTGGTGTGACCGGTCCCCTGCCCTTCCTCGCTTGCCGGGGGGTGACTTGCCGGTGCGGGAACTACATCCCGGGATGCAGCTTGGCGCAGCCGCTGACGCGCAGGCTGGAGGGAAAGCCGGTTCGCCAGGCTGACGACACCGGCCGGGCCGGTGACCACCATGGAATGCAGACGAGGGCGATCCCGTGGAGGCGCAGGTGCATGACCTTGAGACCGCGATCGTATATACGCGGGTGCGGGGCAAGGAGTCTGCCCGTGCGGGAGATCCGCGGTCGCGTACTGGCAGCTGGCGCCGCCGCCAGTCCGGCTATCGCGTCCGTGCTCGCCGGAGGGCGGGGGCAAGCCGGATGGCTACCGTCGCCGGGGCCCGGCCCCGCAGCCGGGGCTGTACCCATCTCCCGCATGCCCGGGCTGGACCGCAGGCATGAGCGGCAACAGCATCATCGCGACGATGCCGCTGGCGATGGCGACCGGGTCGGTGCCCGACGGGCCGCGCTGGTGAGCGGGACGGTGCGCAATCCCCGGAGCGGCAACCGCAGCCGCTAGCTCGTCGCGAATCACTCCCCCGCTGGCGTCATGGCCTGCCGGGTGAGGAACACAGCATGCCTGCCAGGGAAGCAGGCGTAGCCGACGCTATGGCAGGCCTGCGCGCGCCGCGTGCGATGCCGGCACTCGCGGCGGACCGGTAGCCCTCGCGGCCGGACCCCTTTGATGGGCGTGCCCGGAGACGGCGTGCCCGCGGAGGACCAGGCGGGCTGCTGGCTGGCCGCGCGCATTGCCAGTGCCCTGATCGGAGGAATCCCTGATGAGCTGCCGAGGGCTGATCGCAGCCGTCGCCACGGTCGCGGCCATCGTGTCGGGCGATGCGGCGGCCGGACTGGCTCCTGCCCAGAGCGGGCAAGAGCCGGACCTAGCCTCGTATGACCTGGGTGCCGCAGCGGCGGTCAAGTCTGATCTCGCCGCGAGCGTCCGGCTCCCCGACGGCGGCCAGGTCTACGTCTTCGGGGACACCGTCGCGGTCAACGGGCAGGTAATCTGCAGCCCGTCCCACTGTCCGTACGGCTTTCCGCACGACTCGATAGCGATCGAACGACCCGGCACGTCAACCTTCCAGATGCAGTCTTGCGCCGCCGCCGGATGCCCGTACGGATGGCAGTGGGTGCCGAACTGGCCGGATGGCAGCTACTTCTGGATGGCCGCGCCCGCCGTGACAGGTGACAGCCTGTACGTCATCGGGGAGCGCATAAGCCGGTCGGCCGGCCAGGTCGAGGGCGAGTACACGGCGAGATTTACGGTCGGTGCCGGCGACGCCCTCACCTACCAGGGCATCACCGCGCTCACCGGCACGGCGGACGATTCCCAGTGGGGGTCAGCCACGCCCGGCCCAAACGGCCGCGGGTGGTGGCTGACCGGCACCCGCAACACCGGCGGCGCCGGGTGCGTTGCGGACTGCAAGACCATGGACACCGCCTATGTCCCGCTCAACGCCATGACGCATCCCTCAGCCTGGCACGTTCAGCTCGGTGTGCTGCCCTCTGGCGAAGGGTACGACCTGGGGACGGTCGTGAGCATGAGCCACGTCAGCGGTCACGGCTGGGTCGCCTACACCAAGCGCAACGATATCGTCGGCAGCACCCTGGAGCGGCTCAACGCCTGGGATGTCACCGGGCCCTGGTCCGTCGCCGCCCAGCAGTGGCAGGCCAGGCCAGCGCCCGGATGCGCATGGACCTACTCGGCCGAAACCCATCCGGCCAGCCCGGCTCCCCCCGGCACCATGCTCGTGTCGTGGGCCAGCAACCACGATGACCCTGGCGCGACATGCGACATGCAGCCCCGGTTCACCGACCTGCCCATCGGCTCGCCCCCAGCCCGCACGAACGGCCTGATGTGCGTCACTGCCTCACGATCCCCGCGTCGTGCGCGAGCAGCCCGGCCTGCGTCCGGTTGGCGCAGCCGAGCTTGACGAGCATGCGCGACACGTATCCCTTGACCGTGGCCTCCGACAGGTACAGCCGACTCGCTATCTGAGCATTCGACAATCCCTCACCGAGGCAGCCGAGCACCTCGGCCTCCCGCTCGGTCAGCGTGCCAACGAGCTTGCGGGCGTGCTCGCGGGCTGGCTGGCTGTCGGCGGACGCGGCGACCAGGCGCCGGGCAGCGGCCGGGGACAGCACGGTATGCCCGTCCGCCGCTACTCGCACCAGCCCGATCAGGTCGGTCGGCGGCGTCGACTTGACGAGGAACCCGGCCGCTCCGGCGCGCAGCGCGCGGAGCACGTACTGGTCTGCGTCAAAGGTGGTCAGCACGACCACGACGGGCGGGTCGGCGAGCTTGCCGATCCGCTCGATCGCGGTGAGGCCGTCCACGCCGGGCATGCGCAGGTCCATCAGCACCACATCGGGCCGGCTGCGGACGACGGCCTCGACCCCGGCTGCCCCATCGTGAGCCTCGTCCACGACCTCGATGTCACCAGACGAGCCGAGAATCGTGCGCAGGTGCGCGCAGACCATCGGCTCGTCGTCGACGACGACTACCCGGATCATGCTGATCGCACGGCCGGAGTGGGCTGCTCCGCCGCCCGTTCGGCGTATTCGGCCGGCTCAGCCGTCGGGACGTACGCCGGCAGCACGGCCTCGAGCCGGAACCCCCCGTCCGGCGTTGGCCCGGCCCGCAACGTGCCGTGCACGAGCTCGACCCGCTGGCGCAGGCCGGCCAGGCCAAGGCCGGATCCGGTGCCGCTCAGCTCGCTGTCCGCGTTTGGCGCGGCCGGCCCGTTGCCGACGACGACCTTGACCTGGGACTCGCGGTAGTCGATCTGGACAAGCACGTGCGCGCCCGGCGCGTGCTTGCGGGCGTTGGTGAGCGCCTCGCGCACTATCCGGTACACCGTGCGCCCCACGACCGGCGAGGCGAGCGCGGGGTCGCCGTCCTCGGCCAGCTCGGCGAGGACGCCGGCGGCCGTCGACTCGGCGATCAGCGCGGGCAGCCCGGGCGTTGACGGCGTCTGGTCGCCAGCGGGCTCGGTCCGCAAGATGCCGACCAGATCCCGCAACTCATCCAGCGCCTGGCAGCCCGCGGCCCGCAGTTCCTCCGCGGCCTGCCTGGTCGCTTCGTCCTTGGCGGTGATGCCGAGCGCGCCTGCCTGCAGCACCATCAGGCTGACCCGGTGCGTCACGACGTCGTGCATTTCGCCCGCGAGCCGGGCCCGTTCCTCGGCCCTGGCCTGCTCGGCGAGCAGGTAGCGCTCCTGCTCGGCGCGTTCGGCCCGGTCACGCAGGCCCTGCAGGACCTCGTGCCGCGCGGTGAAGTAGAGCGCGAGCAGCGGCCCGACCGCCGTCCTGAGCACCCCGATCACGATGACGGACGCGGACGGATCCCAGACCCTGGCCACGATGAGCGTCAGGGTGCCGACGGCCGCGAACGCCGCGCGCCGGTCCCTGCGGTAGTAGAACGGCCCGTATGCGGCGAGAACGGTCCCGAGGGGTGCCCACACGGTCCCGGCGTTTTCCGGTGCGATCAGGCCGGCAGGCGAGATGAGCAGGGAGATGACCAGGGTGAACCCGCCAAGGATGGCGATGACGAGCATGGGCGCCCGCCGCCGGAAAACGAGCGAGGCGTCGGCCAGCCCCTGAACGGCCAGCATGACCCAGGCCAGCGTGCCGGGGTGGGCAGGCCACCAGGATGTCCCGGCGAGCGTGAGGATGGTGTCGAGCACGACGAAAAAGCCAGCGAGGAGCGCATCCAGCGCCAGGCGATTCTGCCGCGCGCATACTCGAAGGCCCATGTCGTTCAGGCTATGTCACCGCGTCCCGGCCGCCGCGCTGGCAATACCAACGGACCGGCAGGACCATACGAAAGTTGCATACCGCCGTCCGGGGTCATCCCTTCGTAGGGGCAGGACCCTACCGGCTGCCCTGCCGGGCGGCACCCGCAGCGGCATGCAATGGGGACATGCACACAGAATCACAGATCACGCAGGCACCCCGGCTCGGCCACTACGAGATCGACGTGAGCCGGTCGAGGGTGAAATTCCGCACCCGGCACATGTTCGGGCTCGGTCCGGTCCGCGGCACGTTCGCGATCCGGTCCGGCTCGGCCGACATCGCCGAGCCGCTCACCGACTCGGCCATTCACGCCGAGATCGACACGGCTAGCTTCCGAACGGGCAGCGAGCAGCGCGACCACAGCGTGCTGTCGGCCCGGTTCCTGGACGCGGCCCGGTTCCCGGTCATTTCCTTCCGGGACGGGCATGTCTGCGCAGACGGCAGGACGATCCGCGGGACGCTCACAGTGCGCGAGGTCTGCCGGCCGGTCAGCCTGTCGATCGGTCAGGTGACCGTGGCCGGGCAGTCGTTCACCGCCAGCGCCACCGTCCGCGTCGACCGGACCGAGTTCGGCCTGACGGCGATGCCGGGACTGGCCGGGCGGTATCTCGACCTGACGGTGGAGGTCCGGTGCACGCGAGGAGGGACGGCTCATGCCTAATGCCGTCGAAGTATCCGGCCTGCGCAAGAGCTACGGCCAGGTGCACGCCGTGCGAGACGTCGGCTTTACCGTCGGCTATGGCGAGATCGTCGCGCTGCTCGGGCCGAACGGGGCCGGCAAGACCACGACGCTGGAGATCCTGGAGGGCTTCCGCACTCGCGACGACGGTACGGCCGAGGTCCTCGGCTACGACCCCGGCGAGCGGTCCAGCGCCCGCGAGCTGCGCGAGCGGACCGGCCTGGTCCTGCAGGACGTCGCGGTCGAGCCGTACCTGACCGTCCGCGAGACGATCGCACGCGCGGCCGGCTACTACCGGGCGCCGCGTGGCGTGACCGAGGTCACCGGGCTGGCCGGCCTGACCGGCCTGGAGCGCCGCAAGGTCAGGTCGCTGTCCGGCGGGCAGAAGCGCCGGCTGGACCTTGCCCTCGGCCTGATCGGCAATCCGGCGCTGCTCTACCTCGACGAGCCGACGACCGGGTTCGATCCGGCCGCCCGCCGGGACGCCTGGCAGCTCGTACGCGGGTTGCGCGCGGCCGGCATGACGATCCTGCTGACCACCCATGACATGGACGAGGCGCAGGCGCTGGCCGACCGGGTGGTGCTGCTGTCCGGCGGCGTAGTCGTAGCCGCCGGCGAGCCGGCCGCCCTCGGCGGGCGGGACGCCGAGCGCACCCGCATCTCGTTCCGGCTGCCGGCCGGCTGCACGGCCGCGGACCTGCCGGTCTCGGCGCACTCGGCGAACTCGGCGAACTCGGCGAACTCGGCGAACGGCATGGTCGTGGTCGAGACCGGCACGCCGACCCAGGCGCTGCACCGGCTGACGGACTGGGCGATCAGGCGCGGCCACGTGCTGGCCGGGCTCACGGTGGAGCGGCCCAGCCTGGAGGACGTCTACCTGGAACTAACTCGCGCAGGCGCACCGCCTGCGCCGGAAAGGATCATGCGATGACCACCGCCGTTGCCGCCCCGAGGCGCGCTGGCCGTCCGGCCGGGCCGCCGGCGGGCTCGCGCAGCAACCTGCGCCTGCTGGCTCATCAGGTGCGGTACGAGCAGCTGTCGTTCTGGCGGAACCCGCAGAGCGCGGTATTCACCTTCATCTTCCCGGTCGTGTTCGTGGTTATCATGGGCGCGCTGTTCGGCGGGATCGGGAAGAGCTCGTACTTTGGCGGGCTGTCCGCGTTGCAGTATTACGTGCCGACGATCGCGGCGCTGTCGGTGCTCGGCTCGTGCTACGGCCAGCTCGCGGTCGCCCTCGCGGCCCGCCGGCAGGCCGGGATACTCAAGCGGGTCCGGGCGACGCCGCTGCCCGCGTGGGCATACTTCGCCGGGCTGCTCGCCCACTGCGTGCTGGTGAGCGTGATCGACATCGCGCTCATCGTCGTGGTGGGCCGGCTGTACGGGGTGCCGTTCCCGTCGCACTGGCTCGCGATCATGCTGACGCTGGTGCTCGGTGCCGCGAGCTTCTGCGCCCTGGGCGTGGCGGTCGCGTCGGTGATCTCGAACGCCGAGGCCGCCCCGGCGGTGGCCCAGCTCGTGCTATTCCCGTTGATGTTCATCTCCGGCACCTACCTGCCGATCCACTCCGCGCTGCTCAACGGCGTCTCCGGCTGGCTTCCGGTACGGCCGTTCAACGAGGCCCTGACAGGGCCGTTCGCCCAGCATGCGGGGGCTGACTGGCGGGACCTGGCCGTGCTCGCGGCCTGGGGCGCGGTCGGCGCGGTCGTGGCGGTTCGCCGCTTCCGCTGGGATCCACGGCCCGAATAAGAAGACGCTGGGCGGCCGGCCGCGCAGGAGAAGCTGATGGCGCGACTCACAGCGCTCGCGCGACGGGACAACGCCACGTCAGCTTCCTGGACGCGGTTCCCCCATCACCTCTTCCAGGACGCGGGGATCGGCGAAGTCGCGGCAGAGCACGATATGACCGTCCCGGATCCGGAGGATCTGGATGGACATTGCCGTGATCGCCCGGCCCGTCGTGGTCATGGTCGCCTTCGCCTGCATCTCCGCGATCACCACCTCCGCGTCCTGGGTCTGGTGAAGCTCCGCCACCTCGTAGCCCTCCAGTCGCAGCGGCGACGCCATGACCTGGCGCGAGTACTCGCGGATCGCCTCCCGGCCCGCCAGGCGCGCGGGCGTGCCCGGCGGCCCATGGAAGGAGAACTCGATCACCGCATCGGGCGCGAACAGGTCAGCGAAGCCGTCGGCATCGCCGTCCAGCATCAGCCGGCGGCGGCGGGCCAGGACATCGGCGGGCGTGGCGGATGGCATACGGCGTGTTCCTTCTCTCTTCCGTAGTTCGTTCAACAGACGTTCATTGAACAAGCGTAGAATCAAATGAGCCTCCGGTCAACACCCGTAGAATGAAATAGTGACCACTCCCCGGCCGGGTTCGCGCGCCGAGCAGCGCCGCCGCACCGAAGCGCGCATTCTCGACGCCGCGACCCAGGTCTTCTTCAGCGCCGGGTACGACCGGACCACCATCCGGGCAGTAGCCTCGGCCGCAGGAGTGGACGCAGGCCTGGTCATGCACTACTTCGGGTCCAAGCAAGAGCTGTACCGGCGAGTGATCGACGCCGCCCCCGTCCCTGAGGTCAGCGGGACGCCGGCGGAGGCAGCCGACCAGATCCTCGCCACGCTCGCCGACCGGCTCGCCAGCGCACCAGCGGCGTCACTGGCTCTCCTGCGCTCGATGCTGACCAATCCCGAGGCCGCCAGCGCCGCCAGCGCCGGCATCGCCCGCTACGAGGCACAGATCGCCCAGGCCATCCCCGCCGACGACGCGGACCTGCGGGCCGCGATCATCAGCGCCATCACCCTCGGCATCACGGTCTCCCGGCACCTCATCAAGTCCGACAAACTCGGCACCGCCGACCCGGCGCACGTTATCGAGCTGCTACGTCCCTGTGTGCTATCGCTGGCGGCCCGCCCCGACCACAGCGGGCCGCCCCATTGAGACGAACTTCCCATGCTTGATCCGCTTCCCACTCATCAGTACCGCTTACTAAGTTGTAGTGAATATCGTGAGCGCCTGTCAAGCACGGCGGCCGCGTGAGCTCGGGGCATCTTGGCACGGTGATACCCGGGTGACGCGGTCCGCGGCTGACCCGCACCGGGTTAGCCTGCAAGGGTGGGCGTCCGAACGGGCGTGGCCTGGGTTGCGGCGGCTGTCTACCTGGCGTCGGCCGCGGCGTGCTGCGTGCTGGCCGCGCGCAGTTCGGCTCATTTCGTCGATATCCGGGTCTACCGGATGGGCGGCGCCGCCGTGCTGCACGGCGAGGACCTCTATCGGCTCAGGCTGGGCGTCCTGCCGTTTACCTACCCGCCATTCGCGGCGGTCCTGCTCACCGCGATCGCCGCCGTCCCGTCCGGCGCGGCTGTGGTGTTGCTGACCGCGGCGAGCGTGGCCGCCCTGCCGGTGACGCTGTACCTGGCACTGCGGCTATCGCGGTCCGGCGAGCCTGGTCCGCCGGGCGGCGGATCGGCTCTGGTGGTGGCGCTGGCTGCGGGGGCGGCGGTTATCTGGCTGGATCCCGCCAGGGCCGCGCTCGGCTACGGCCAGGTGGATATTCTCCTGGCCGCGGCGGTGCTGTACGACCTGGCGCTGCCGGATACCTCCCGGCACAAGGGCGCGGCGATCGGACTGGCCGCGGGCATCAAGCTCACCCCGGCGATCTTCGTGGCCTATCTGCTGATGACCAGGCGCTACCGGGCCGCTGCCACCGCGGCCGCCGTGTTCGCCGCGACGGTCGCGGCCGGGTTCGCGGTGATCCCGGGGAGTTCGGCATGGTACTGGGCGGGCGAGTTCGCCAACCCCGGGCATGTCAGCCCGGTGCAGGATCCGGAGAACCAGAGCCTGCTCGGCGCCCTGTCACGGACGCTGCACACCGTGAACGTGCTGCCGCTGTGGCTCCCACTGGCCGCGGCGGTGACGGTCACCGGGCTGGCGCTGGCGGCCGCAGCCGGCCGCCGCGGCGACGACGCACTCGGCTTCAGCCTGTGCGCGGTTACCGGGCTGCTCGTCTCGCCGATCTCGTGGACCCACCACTGGGTCATCGCCATCCCGGCACTGCTAGTGGCCGGGACGGCGGCCTACCGAGCCTGGCGAGCCGGGAAGGCGGCGGCGTCCCGCCTCGGTGCGGCCGGGATCGCGGCGGTCGCGGTCATCGGATGGACCCGGCTGGCGCAGGCAACTCCCGCCTCGGGCTGGCTCGCCATGCCCGCGGCCGCTGTGGCGTGCAGCGCGGTCTACGTCCTCATCGGCATGCTCGTCCTAGCGCTGGCCGCCGGGTACCAGCTGCGCGGCATCCGCAGGGTCCCCGGCCAGCCGTCAGTCCAGCTGAACATCAGCACGCCAGACCGCTGGACGAGCCGTCCCGGCCCCGCCACCCCGGATCGACCGGATCTGCGCGCCTCACCCGATGAGCCCCGACCCCATGGCCGCACAGAACGAGGCTCTCGCATGGTGGCCGGAGTCAGGCCAGGGTGGCCCAGAACTCGCGCAAGACGGTAGCCGCCCGGGCAGGGTCCTGGAGCATCCACCAGTGGCCGAGCCCGTCGAGGGCGACCGTCCTGGCGCCGGCTCGCGCGGCGGCCCTGGTCGCCGAGGCCGCGTTCAGGAAGGGATCCTCGCTGGGGATGATCACCAATCCGGGGGCCGGGATGGCCGCGAAATCCGGGCCCCACTGCTTTCCGACGTCCACGGCCGAACGGTACAGGTCGAGGATGCAGTCAGCCATGGTGCGGTTGATGTGCGATGCCAGGTCGAGGGCCGGCTCCCCGGGCACCCCGAACATCTGGAATGTACCGGCCCGCTCCTCGGCCGGTGCCGCCAGCTGCCGGTCCCAGAAGTCTTCCCCGGCCTGCGGTGTCTGCCAGATCTTGGCGAAGTCGTGCCACTCGAACTCGACGTCGCCGAGGCCGGCGGCGTCGGCGACCCAGGATCGGACCAGGTCGGGCCGGGTGGAGACCACCCGGACCACGAACCCGGCACCCCAGTCGTGCCCGACGAGATCGACCGGGTCACCGAGGCGCTCGAGCTCTGCCGCGAGCCAAGAGGCGTACTCGTCCATGGTTGCCCCGAAACCGGCCGGACGGGCGCCGCCGAAGCCGGGGAGCGAAAGTGCGACGGTGTCGGGGCGGTCGAGCGCAGCCAGCAGGCCGTGCCAGACAGCGGGGGTCTCGGGCACGCCATGAACGAAGACGGCGGTCATGCCTGCCATACTGCCACGGCCGAGGGGCGGTCTCACGAGGCGGTTGAACGTCTCGCAAGCCACGTTTCGCCGCCTGACCCGGCCAGCCACGCCAGGATCACCGTGCCCGTCCCCGGCCTCAGGTGCGGGGCGGGGGTTCGCGCCACATACGCCAGATGGTGGGCCCGTGGCCAAGGGCCTGTAGTTCGCCGACGACGCGGAAGCCGTTGCGCTCATACAGCGGCAGGTTGCGTTCGCTGGAGGATTCGAGGTAGGCCGGCATCCCATCGGTGTCCGCACCGGCCAGGACCTCCCGCAGCATCTGGGTGCCCAGCCCCTGGCCCTGCCGGTCGCGGCGGGTGCCGAGGTAACCGAGGTACCAGTGCGGCGGGGAGTGCCCGGCGTGCAGGCGTTCGATCTGCATTTGCGTGCGCAGCGCGCAGAACAGGCGACGGCGCAGGGCCAGCCCGCTGGGCGCCGCCTCCAGGATGACCTGGCTGAGCGGCATCGCCCAGGCGCCGGGCGCCGCCCACAGCGCACCGGCCGAGGCGTCGCCGGTGAGGTAGCACGGCTTGCCCCGCCGCAGGTAACTGCGGCTCATGCTGGTGAAGAACGTGCGCATGCGGTTGTCCCGGCCAGGCGGCTGCGGCGGGATGAGCCAGGCGAAGACCGGGTCCTCGGCAAAGGCGTCGGCCAGCACCTCGCCGAGCAGGGCGGCCTCATCGCGGCGCGCGGCGCGGACGGCCTGGGAGCCCCCGCGGGGGGATACCGTTTCCTGCGTCACCGGCCTCCTCCTTCCGCCCGGCCAGGTCCTGGCCGGGCGACGGCGATCGTCATGCATCGGCGGAAGCGAGCTCCGCTGACTCCGCGACGCGGCGCATCACGTTCGCCCGGGGCCGATCAGTATCCTGCTTCACTGAGCGGGCATTAGACCCCGGCCGCTCGTTCATCTACAGACGGTACAGATGCCGGGGAATGCGGGCCACCGGCCACGCGCAGCCCACCGGGCTGCAGATCGGCTCGAGCAGCGTGCCGGGAGAGCGCCGCATCTGCCCGGGAAACACCTGCACGCCGCCGGCGTATCCCCGGAGGCGTATGCCCGCGGGCAGACGACATGGACCGGCGAGGCGGCTACGATCCGTGCCATAAGCATGACCCGGCGGCCTGGAGGTGCCGAGATGTTCATACTTTTCTGCTCCCTGCTGGCTTCCGCTGTCGTCCTGCGCCGCATGCCGCTCATGACCCTGGCCGTGACACTTGCCGGGTTCGCGGCCACCAGCCTGGGACCGAAGACAGAGATACCGGCGAGCGCCCTGCAGGTCGTGGTCGCCTGCGCAGCGGGCCTTGAGATCTGCTACATGGCGGCAACACGCACCCGCGCAGTCTCGGTAACCGGGCTAGCCGTCGCCGCCGTCGGCCTGCCGATCCTGATCCTGGAACTGCCGTCTCCGAACCTCGGTCCCCCGAACGGCAGCCCGGGGGGGCCCGTACCCTTCGTCACGATCACCGTACCCCTGGCCATGATCATTGCCTGGCTCATCGGAAACTCGATCCGGCAGGGACAGGCCCGGGCCGAACTGGTCCGCGCCCAGGCCACCGCCCAGGCCTCGATGGCGGAGCGGCTGCGGATCGCCCGCGAACTGCACGACATCGTGGCGCACAGCATCGGCGTCATCGCGATCCAGGCAGGCTCGGGCCGTAGCGTCTGCGACGCCAGTCCCGCCGAGGCGCGCGACGCCCTGGCCGCCATCGAGGCCACCAGCCGGGAGACATTGTCCGGCCTGCGCCGGATGATGACGGGGCTGCGGCACGCCGAGCCAGGATCTTTGGGGGCCGGGCCGGGGCAGGCATCACTGGGCCCGGCGCCAGGCCTGGCCGACATCGAGCGGCTCGCCGCGATAACCCTGGACGCGGGGGTGCAGGCCGAGATGGAATGGCTCGGCAGCCGGGAGCCGCTCCCGGCGGACATCGACCTGTCGGCGTTCCGGATCATCCAGGAGGCGGTCACCAACGTGGTCCGCCATGCGGGCACGGACCGGTGCCTGGTCTGGATCGACCAGCAAGACGGGTATCTGTCGATCGAGGTCACCGACAGCGGACGCGGCGCCAGCACGACCGGCACTGGCTACGGGATCACCGGCATGCGCGAGCGCGCCGCGCTGCTCGGCGGCGACTTCTCGGCCGGACCGCGCCCCGGCGGCGGCTTCCGCGTCGCCGCCCGGCTGCCGGTGCCCGTGCCGGCCCGGTGACCATCCAGGTCATCCTGGCCGACGACCAGCCGCTCGTCCGGGCCGGATTGCGCAGGCTGATCGAGCGGACCCCCGATATGGGAGTGGCCGGCGAGGCCGGAACCGGAGCCGAGGCGGTACGGCTCGCCAGGGACACCGGCGCCGATGTGATCGTTATGGACATCCGCATGCCGGGCATGGACGGCATCGAGGCCACCCGGCTGATCACCGCCGCCGGTACGCACGCCCGGGTGCTCGTGCTCACCACGTTCGACGAGGACGACTATGTCTATGGTGCGCTGCGGGCCGGGGCGAGCGGCTTCCTGGTCAAGGACATGGCACTGGAGGACATCCTGACCGCCATCCGCGTGGTCGCGGCCGGCGACGCCATGATCGCGCCGGGCGTCACCCGCCGCCTGATCGGCCAGTTCACCGACCAGTCCGGTTCCGCCCGCGAGCCCCGGGAACTCACAAGGATCACCGACCGCGAACGCGAGGTCCTCAGGCTGGTGGGCCTGGGCATGTCCAACGCCGAGATCGCCGCCGCCCTGTACATCACCCCAGGCACCGCCAAGACGCACGTGGCCCGGCTGCTGGCCAAGCTGGGCGCCAGGGACCGGGTCCAGCTCGTCATCACCGCCTACGAGGCTGGCCTAGTAACGGCACCGCACTGACCGCGCCAGGCCAACCGGGCGACCGCACCCCTGACCGGTCGCCGTAGCCCTCGTACCAGTAGTCGCAGAAGCGGCCGAACGTCTTGTCTACTGACTCGTAGTAACCGTCCAGCGCCAGGAAGTTGCCGACGATCAGCTTCCGCATGCGGGCGAGAGTAACCGGCGTCTACCTGCCGACGTGGCCGGTTCGAATGACACCCGAGTGACCTGCGTGCGAGGCTCCTGGGCCTGGCTCGAGCTTGACCGTGCCGCCGGGGCCGGTCACCACGGCGAACTGCGGCCCGAACGGGTGGTGGCTCCCCGTGAGGAGCTGTACTGCGCATATTAGCCGAATATGAGCGGAGCGAGATGGTCTCCAGACCATGCTCACGGAACGCCGCTGGCCTCACCAGCCGCGAGCTGCGGCACTACCTCGCCCCGGCTCGGGAAAACAACAAAGAACATCACCGGCGGCCAGATCAGCGACGACCTGCGCAGGCTCCGCGCCCACATCATCGAACGCATCCCGCACAGCCGCAACTACTGGGGCATAAATTCAGCCAGTGGCGATTGCCGATGCCATGTAAATGTTTTCTGTCCGGTTTACGAATTGCCGGCAGCCTCGCGGAAGATGGGATGCAGGACCTGACGGGCAGTCTTGTCCGTGTCGATGAGCACCGCGTTTATCCGCCACCCGTCCGGCGTACTGGAGACGCCACACGAGATGCAGGCGAAGGACTCCCCACTGCGACCGAGTTGCATCGTGGCGCACTGCGTGGCCCAGTACATGCCCTCACCCGGCGTCCATGTGCTCCGGCGGGCGTCATGGTCGCGGATCTGCACGCCGTGCGATCGCAGCCCGAGCAACACATCCTGGATCACGGGCAGGCCCCGGATGACGATGGCGTCTTCGGACAAGCCACGCGTAGGCACTGACATGGGCTGACGCAGATGCATGGCGGCGCCCGGAGTCAGAGCCCGCTGCAGGCCGGCCAGCGTGGGCCGGTTGATCTGCGAGCCGAACTGACCCACGGCAGCCCTGACGCCGGCTTCGTGAGCGGTGTCGGCGGTCCGTATGGACGCCGGGACGGTCCCGCCGAGGATCGCCCGCCACAGGCCGGCGCTGGCATCGCTGATGGAGCGGCTGGCCCGGGAGTCACCGTGCTGGAGCACCCGCGATGCCATATTGGCAGCGCTACCTACGTGATGAACGTAACGTGCTGACTGCAGAACGCGTACAAGCGGCCGCGCCTGGACTCCAGATCCGGAATTCGATAGACGGTAGCCGGCTGGCGGCAGGAAATACAGCTCGTACCATTGGCCCCGGACCCGGAACTCCACTACCGAACCAGCGAGCATCGCGGTCCTCCACCGGATCCCCCCTATTACCGAGAGCGGGACTTCGATGCAATGCATGGCAAAACCGGGTGCCTGGTCCTTGCGGAACCAGGAAACCACCCCCTGATCCTGGTAGTCTGTGTATCGGACGTACCCATTGATGTAGGTCAGTTGGCCAGGGTTCCGCTGGAATGCGCCCATGAGGTTCTCCGGCTCCCGCCACACCGGAGTGATAATGCATTCGGTCCACGTAGTCATTGATGGACTCGCCTGCGCGGAGCGCTATCTGCGCGTCCGGTCGTGTATCTTGGCCTGCTTGCGCACCAGGATGTAGATCATCCAGATAAAGAATGCCAAACCGCCTATGACGGCAAGCCAATCTTCCAGGACATGCATGTTTATGCCCACGGTTCCCTCCCGCTGAGTGTCGGACTGATTCGGCTATAACATGCGGCCGTGAAGTTGTCAACGGCAGGTACGGAAAGACGGATAATTTAGCCCTTGCCTTGCGACACCCTGCCTGTCTCGGTAATCGCCCTGGCTTGTATTAACCTCGGTTGTCCCGTCGGTATGTCCTGCCGCTGTTGTCCGGCTATTCCCGTTGGAAAACAGACGGCCATCACGTCATCATCTTTAGATTTCTCTCGCAAGGCAGTAGCCATTATTATCGGTCCGGCAACTGTAGTTCGTGGACATGGAGTGGTTGGCGCAGGTCACATGGGTGACCGCATGAAGGCGACTGCCGCGGTCATGGTGGTCTCGAGTCGGCGTGATCCACGCCGAGAACGTACCGAACGGCGGGTGTTTGTCGCAGTACGGGGGTCATGGGAGCTAAGTCGGCTGCTGAGGCTGCCTTACCCTGCGGGTTTGTCGTTGTTACTACGGGAGTACTCGAGCACCGCAGGCAACGGTATTCCCTGGCGCCACAGATCGCACCACTGCTGGTTCAGGGCACGTTCGGCGTCCTGCCTTGCGGGCAGTTCCATCCGCAGCGCGGCGAGCAGGTCTGCCCGGTGCAGATCGAAGGCCACGTGCACGGTCTCGTGCATAGGCGAGCGCGGCCTGCACGGCGGCGTTGTAGGCCAGCACCGTGATCCCGGCCGGGATCGAGAACAGCAGGACCCACCAGCCCGAGCACGCCAGTAGCAGCAGGGAAGCGATGGCGGTGACGGCCATGGTCGCGGCCATCCGGACGGCTCCGTCAAGAGTGTCGCGCCGGTCATCGACCAGTGATCGGGCCTGCTCCCCCAAGACCGGGTAAAGCCGGGGCCACGCGGTCACCGCGTCGAGCCCGTAGGCACGCCCGGCGCTTTCGTGCATGGCGGCCAGGACGTTCCCCAGCGCGGTCGGCTGCAGCAGGTGGTCTGGCTTGGGGAACCGGCGCCGCAGCTGCTGGCCTGCTGCCCCTGCCCGCTGGACCACCGCGTCGGTCAGCTCCTTGCCAGCGGGCAGCCGTGCGGCCTCGGCCAGGCGATTCCTGCGGTGCTGTTGCCACCGCAGCGCCCACCGGGTGCCGGGCCATGGCGGCCATGATCCCTGGGCGACGTTCATCATGGCGAACTGCAGCGGTTGCAGGAGCACGGCCAGCAAGGCGACGGCGAGCGCGACGAGGAGGCAGTTGTTCTCGATGAGATCTTTGGGAGACATGCGCAACATGTAAACATCCTCTACGCAGCAGGATGAGAAAGGGCTCACTGGTCGGGGATGCTTGGAGCCGACCGCCGGCTTCCGCACGGTCAGCATCGCGGCAGGTCCGGATGACTGTTCGCAGGAGCGGATACCTGATTACCCAGGCACTATTGCTGGCAGCGCCGGCGCGCGAGATGGACGGTGATGTCGGCGGCAATCTCGATCGTCTCGGGCAGGACCTGCATGATCCGGCTATATACCTGCTCTTGCTCCGAGGCCGGCAATTCAAGGTAAGCCGAGATGGTCGACAGATGCCCGATGTAGTCGCGAGCGCTCGTCCTCGAGCGCCGCTCGATCACGAACTGCTGAACATCGGCGAACCACTCAGACCGCTGGAGCTCCGTACCCGGCCATTGCATGTCATATCCGGGAGGTGTCCCGTCCGGAGACGGAACCTCATCGCTGTCCAGGAACGGTGCCCGGGCCACGCGGACAGCTTCCTCCACAGCCGGGTCAGCCAGCCGGACCGGCCCGCCGAATGAGGCAAATACGCCTCCCGGCTCCAGCAGCGCGGCCATGTGCGACCACCGGCCCTCCGGGTTCGTCCAATGCAGCGCCGCCGCCGCATACACCAGCCCATAGCTCTCGCCCGATCGCAAGTCCTCGAACGCGGCCTGCACGGTTTTGACGTTGGCCGGCACGTGCTTGCGCAGCTCGGCGAGCATAGCCCCGTCGGGCTCGACCGCGGTGACCATGACCCCCCGCTGAGCAAACAGACGGGTTGCCTTGCCTGTCCCGGCGCCGATCTCCAGGGCAGTCCGAACCGGCCGGCCCGCATATGTCATCACCATGTCGAGGAGCTCCACGGGATACGCCGGCCGGAACCGTTCGTATGCTTCCGCCACCGCCCCGAAGCTCAGTGCGCGACCCTTCATGCCGAGAATCCTGACACGATAAGCGCCGTCAATGCCCGCTCTTTTCCGCGCCACCTTCGCGAACCCTGGGTGAAGACCCTGCTGGCGCCTGGCTCCGAGATCGTCATGGATTGCGGCGAGCGCGCAGGGCTGGTGCCTTGATGGATGCGATGAACTCGGCGCCGGTGCCGCGCGAGATCACCGTCACCGCGGAGGGCCGCTCGTTTTCAGGCAGTGATATGGATCGGCACGCCCGGCGAGGCCGGATACCGCTGGCACGGCGGCATCATGCGGTAGGCGCTCTGGTCGCTGGGGCAGCCGACCGACTGGCCGGTGCCAGACCCCCGCAGAAGAAGCTGGTGTACGGGACCGGGCGGCGGTCCGGGGGCGGAGGCTGCCTGGTGCAGTGCGACTCGATCCACCGCACCCGCGGGTCCGGGCCCGGCGGCGACACTGGCAGCACGAATGCCCGCACGTAGCCGCGGCTGATGTCGGCCTCCAGCGTGGCCAGCGCCGGGGCCGGCACGTTGCCGAGGAAGCCGCCGATCGGCAGCACCTCCCGGCCGCTGTACAGGATGTAGTTCGACGCGAGGCCGGATGTGTCGGTGCCGAACAGGGCATCTTCGGGTGGCGTCTGGAGTTCTAGCCGCTGGATCTCCCTGGTCAGGACGGGGGCGTTGGCGGCCAGGAGCTGGCTATCGTGTGCGGTCCCCCGCGACTCGAAGGGGGTGTCAAACGGGCCCAGCCCGCCGGTGACGCTGTTCACGGACGCCGCCGCGGGCAGCAGGAGCACCGCGGCACCAGCGAACGCGACCGCGGTCAGGTGCCCGGCCTTGCCTGACGCGGGCAGCAGCACCTGGGCGGCGGCGGCCGCCGCCACGACCAGCGCCACCACGGTAAGCACGACCGGGCCGGATGCCGTCCCGGACATGAGATAGGCACCGTAGCCGACGCAGCCGAGCACCGTCGCGGCCACGATCATCCGCACCCGGGCCGGCCAGGGCCCGGGTCCGCACGCGGCGATGCCGGTACCGCACAGCGCGGCCACCGCGGGCACGAGCGCCGCGACGTAGTACGAGTTGATGAAGGTACCGGCGCTGAAGAAGACGGCCAGGACCAGCCACCAGCCGCCCCACAGCACGACGGCGGCGCGCAGCGGGTCGTGTCTGCCCTGGCCGCGCCGAGAGATCAGCACTCCCAGCGTGCCGACGACCGCCGCCGGCACTAGCCAGCCGGCGTCGGCCGCGAACGGGCCGGCCAGCAGACGGTGCCAGCCCGGCTTGATGCCTATCGTCTCGGCGGTCAGCAATTGCCTGTTCTCTTCGGCCGCGACCACAAGCGGTGACGGCGGCCCGGCGGCCCTCGCCCAGTTCCCGGTGAGCCGGCCCAGGCCGTTGTAGTCGAAGACCTGCGCGTACACCGAATCGTGCGGGCTGCCGTCCACGTACGGCCGGTCCTGGGACGGGACCAGCGAGACAGCGGTCATCCAGGACAGCGAGACCACGGCGGTGACCAGCCCGGCCAGGGCCACGTGCGCGCACCGGGTGCGCAGCCGCGCCGCGGGCGCGGCCAGCAGGTAGGCAGCGGCCAGCGCGGGCAGCACCAGCCAGGCCTGGATCATCTTCGCCTGGAACGCCAGGCCGACCCAGACGCCGGCCAGCAGCAACTGCCGCAGCGACCCGGACAGCAGCGCGGCGGACGTGGCATCGGCGGCGAGCACAAGCAGCAGGACCAGCAGCGAGTCCGACACGTTGCCGCGGCCCAGCAGTACCGTGACGGGCGTGACGGCAAGCACCGCCGCGGCGGTCAGCCCGGCCGCAGGCCCAGCCAGCCGGCGGACCGCCCGGTACAGCACCAGCACGGCGAGCACGCCCTCGACCACCTGCGGCAGGATCAGCGCCCAGATGTGAAAGCCGAAGACCCGCAGCGACAGGGCCTGCACCCACAGCGCCCCGGGCAGCTTGTCGACGGTGACGGTCCCGGCCGGATCGAACGCCCCGAAGATGAAGTCATGCCAGCTTTCTGACATGCTGCGGGCCGCTGCGCCGTAAAACGACTCGACGCTGGCGCCGGCCATTCCCCAGCCATACGCGAGCGCCGCGACGGCCGCGACGGCTAGCAGCGCCGGCCGCGCCCAGGTGGGCTGATCCGCGGGCGAACGCCACGGCGTCATGAGCCGGCGCCAGCCAGGTCCTCCTGACGCAGGCGCTGTCGCTGTTTCCGGTGCCGCGTTCCCCGGCGTTTTACCGCGCCAGTCTCATGTCAGGCCCGGGAGCCAGGCAGGTAAGCCCGATCAGCTCCAGGGCCAGTCGGCCGGAGACGACGATCTGGTACCGGCTTGCATGCATGTCACCCACCAGGCCTTGACAACCGCACCCGGCCAGCTCCACCTGGTGTGAAACCGCCACCCCTCTAACGCACGATCATGCCCGGAAGTTGCATTGGCCACCGGGCCGCGGTCACTGATGCGATGAGTGACGGCCGAACCTGTCAACGTGGTGGCGTCGCGGCGGCCGGATTGCCGGCGGAGCACGATGACGATGCCGTGCGCTGCATCCCTACTACCCTCGCCGCGAGCCGAACGGCCGGAACGACGCCGGGTAGTGACCACTAGCTGCCTTCTTCGAGACTGATGCGCAAGCCAGGCGCCATCGTCGCGCTTCAGCTGATTGCCTGGGTTACGGGCGGGGACCAGGAACCGTCGAGTACCTGTCGCGTGGGATCGTACACGCGAAGCACGAGGCTGAAAGCACCCTCGGGCGCCGGGAGCCAATTCACGTCCGTCTCAGCGGGACGGCCGGCCGATACGACGATGGTGAGTGAGCCGTCGGCACCTCGTGCGAGGCCAGGTGTTTCGTCTCCGATTGAGTAGCGGTCGATCGGGTTGCCCACAAAAAACCCTGCGGGATTATAGAGCGTGATCGACCAGAAGCCGTCGGATCCATGGGGCGGAAGGTCCCCGGCCGGGAACCGGATCTCGTAGCTGCGGGTTCCCCCCAGCGGAGTAGTGGTCGTCCCTGACCGGGCGCGGGCGGCACTGAAGTAGACGGCTTGGGTCGGGACCTGTGTACCGAGCGTCTCCTTCGCCTGGCGGGCTCGCTCCAGGTAGTCGGTTCCGTACGATCCCACCACGGCACCGCGGGAATATCCGGTCCAGATCGTGGTGGAGCCTTGACCGGCTGCTCCGGCCAGAAGGCTGGACCCGAGCCTCAGAGCCTGGCGATATCCGGTCGCGTTACCCGAACTGGCGGGCACAGGCGTTCGTCCTGGGCCGATGCGGGCCGCAGCCATGGCCTGGACGACCGGGCCGTCGGCGGCAGCGGGCGGATCGGCAGCCATGTCTTTTTCGAGATCGTCTAGGAACCCAAGCGACGTCGATGACGGCAGGGCCGGTTCCGGACAGGCGAGAGTGCTCGGCCCGCCGGTCGTCCCCAAGCCGTGGCCGGACAGGGCAGCGAGCGAGTACTGCGCTTCCAGCTCCACTGCCGCACGGAGGTCAGCTGGCCCCTTCACCTGGGTCCGTCCGAGTAGCCAGGCATCTGGCGTAGGGACATCGATGCGGACGATACCTTTCGGGATGGTGCCGTGCCAGCCGGGACCGACGAAGGCATAGGTGCCACCATGGCTCGCGCCGGTCAGCACGCCGACGTCGGCGATCGTGTTGTTGTACATGTCGAGCAGCTGAAAATCGACGTAGCGTCCGCGCATCGAGGGAACGCTGAGAAGCTGGGGTCCGGCGCGCAGGTCGAGAAATGCCGTCGAATTGAGCGTGTCGTCGTTCGGGTAGGCCACCGCGGTCGAGTCTGGGTCATCCAGCCTCGTTGCGTTGTCGAGGACGTTTACTCTGAGTAGGCAGGCCAGGACATCCCGCAGATGGCTCACCATCACCAGAGGCAGACCCCAGATCTCGGCGTCGACGGTGCCCGCGCACAACGTGATGTCGGACGCGCCTGCTCTCCGGCATGCAGCGCTAGCTTCGTCCAGCAGTGCTGGGTGAGCACTGACCGGACCCGGCGGCTCGATCAGCTTGGCAGCTGAAGCCGACGTCACGGTGGTCGGTGACTGCCCCGATCCCGGGGCCGAAGCCTCGCGGCTTGCCGTCCTAGACCTGTTCTTCGCACATGGGGTTTTACGGGGTGGACCAGCGGGGTCGGCTGATGTCGATGCCGAGGAGGTCGAGAAGCCGGGCTTGGATGCCGGCGGGTTTGGGGATGGTGGCGGGGTTGCCGTCGTGGGCGGGGATCATGCGCAGGTCGGCCAGTGCGCGGAAGATGGTCCTGCCGGTGGGTTTGGCCGGGGTGGGGCCGTAGCCGGGCAGGCCGGTCAGCATCCCGCCGTGCGGGGCCAGCGCTTTGCGGACCTGCCGCTCGACCAGGCAGAAGATCAGCAGAGCCAGGCAGATCACGGTGATCAGGGCGGTGATGCGCCGGTTGAGTTCCAAGAAGATCGGGGCGACGGCGAGGGGGCCCTTGAACTCGCCGTAGCGGCGTTCGACGACGTGCTGGCCTTTGTAGCGGCGGAAGACCTCGGCGGGGCTGGCCTGGCCGGAGGTCAGGTTGGTCAGCAGGGCGTACCAGCCGTCCCCGGCGGCTTCAGCGTCGATGGCATCCTGGTCGAAGTGCCAGGCCAGGGCGGGTTCGCCGGCTGGGCCGGCGGTGATGGCGGTGCGCAGGTACCTTCCGGCGCGGCGTTTGGCGGCGATCGCCTGGACCCGGGCGGCCACGGCCTCTTCGGTGGGGTGGAACCGGGTTCCGGCGGTGCGCATCAGCTTGTCCAGCTCGGTGGCGGCCTTGGCCAGCTTCAGCGCCCTGGCCTTGGCCTGGCCGGCGGCGTTCGCCGAGGAGTACACCAGGATCCGGCGCAGGTGCACCACCAGATCACTCTTGCGGGGCCCGCGGATGTCCATCCCGCCGTCGTCCTCGGCCACGCGGTAGGTGCCCCGGGCGGCCGCGGGCTTGCCGGCGTCCCGCGCGGCGGCATAGTCCACCTCGGTGCCCGTCCCGGCCGGCAGCGCGGCGAACAGCCCCGCTGGCACCCGCGCGGCGGCCAGCGGCGCGATGAAGGCGACCTGCCCGGCGGCCATCGCCGCCGCGTTGGCCCAGGAGATCAGCTTGGAGTCGCCCGCCAGCAGGAACGTGCGCGGCCCGGCGATCTTCTTCAGCGCGGTCATCGCCCCGGCGACCTGGGCCACCTCCCCGGCCCCGCCGTCGCAGGCGTGATGGAAGACCGGGATCCCGCCGTCGGCGGCCACGGCCAGCCCGGCCTGGATCTGCTTCAGATCCGGGCGGCGGTCCTTCGGATGCCCCCACCGCGGCGCCGGGTACTCCTCGTCCGGCTCCGGGTAGGCGCCGTACAGCGAGAT
>Ga0335078_10003325_pt1 | contig 23998 bp, 13 predicted proteins | sample Lox_Sample_32_FD_206711 | JGI IMG/M metagenome (GOLD analysis project Ga0335078, IMG submission 206711) | Soil microbial communities from Loxahatchee National Wildlife Refuge, Florida, United States - Lox_Sample_3.2 | ecosystem: Environmental > Terrestrial > Soil > Wetlands | place: USA... | reverse complement strand
CCCGTGGAGCCCTCAAAAGCCGATACAACTGTCGCCGTTCATCGCCTTCGTCAACAACTCACGCCAAATCAGTCGGCTGCCGAAGAATCATTCCCCCGTTTACGGAATCACTGCCTGAACACCGCGATGATTGGATTTGATGCGCTATTTGCATTATAGTTTTTAGGTTGGGCGTTTTTCACGATGCCGGATTGGGCGCTTTTGAAGTGTGCCCGCCACAAGATGGAAGTCGAAGCCGATTCTGAGGATTCCTATACAAAGACGTAAAGAGGAATTCTGATTTGGAATCAACCATCGCCCCGAACATGGATGCCAAACAGCATTTAGGTACGGCCAGCGAACGCCTGGGCCGCTTAAGTTGGGTTGATGATCTGCTGCTCCTGCTCGGAGTCGCCATGGCGGTTTCGGTAGTACTTACCACAGTTCAGATCATTCGCCTCACCTATACTCCTTTGCCCCTCTTTGACGCCTGGGATCACTGGCGGTTGTATCTGATTTTCAAGCAGAAATATTCAGATTTTCTCTTTTTTCAGCACAACGAGCACCGTATCGCGGTTCCGCGGCTGTTCTTCTGGGTTGACCATTTTCTTTTTCACGGGCGAAGCGCTTTCCTTCTTGTCTCAAATTTTGTAACACAGGGTATCGACTTCGTTTTACTTTGGAATCTCGCGAAGCGGGCTGCGGATCTGACGGCACGCTCCTCACTTGTAATCGGCTGTCTGTTAGCGGCGTGCTTTTTCTCCGCGCAGCAGTTCACAAATTTTACATGGGGATTTCAGATTCAGTTTGTCGCGGTCTATTGCGCCGCTACCGGAGCGTTGTTTGCCTTACTCAAGGTGGCGGATCGGCGTGAGGAAGGACGTCCAGCGGCCAGGTGGTTGGTCACAACATTTGTTGTCGCCGTGATCGGTACCTATTGCATGGCTAACGGTTTAATGATCTGGCCCATGCTTCTTCTTTTTGGCGTCTGGTTGCGGCTTCCAAAGCGATACTTATTCGTTCTCGCCTGCGGGACTGTCTCCTTGGGAATACTTTACTTGTGGGGCTATCACAGGCCGGCTCGGCATGCGGATCCAGTCGATTCGCTGCTGCATTTCTCGCAGTTCGTTCAATACGTTGGGGCTTATTTGGGTTCACCGATCGACCCGCCTATACAGTCCGCCTTGAACTGGCTTATTCCTTCGAGAGATTCGGTTCGACTTGCTTATTGCGCAGTATTCGGTAGCGCAGGCGAGCTAGCAGCTCTATGGGTGCTCTTCTGCGTTTGGTTTAGAAGGGAGCGATTCAATCGAGCTCAAGCCGCTCTGGCTAATATCCTTCTGTTCATTATGCTGACTGCGGCCCTGGTTGCCATGGGGCGGCTGAACCTTCCGATGATTGAAGCGCTGACTTATCGATACCATACACCCGCGCTGATCTTTTGGAGCTGTTTAGCGGTTTTGGCATGGTCTCTTTTCGAGGCCAGATGCAGAAACAACGTCCTTCTCCGGAGGGTTGCGTATGGCGGTGTCTTATTCTGCATTGTTCTAGGCATGGTTATCGAACGGCCACAAGAGATGGCCCATGCCAAAGAATATGCGGCGCTTATTGCGGAGTCCGAAGCGGCGGTCGTCGCCGGAGTCTTTGACCCGGAGCCGTGGAAGCGCGCGTACCATACCCCTCCGGATATGTTCGCGGCATTGGATTACCTTCGCCGAAATCATCTGTCCGTGTTCACGGAAGACTGGACCCGCTGGCCAGGCACGCAACTGCAGGAGCATTTCGTGTTTGATCGCGGGAGTAGCTGTCTCGGGTATTTCGACGAAGCCACGCCAGTGTTGTCGACCCTGATGCCCGGGTCGCGCGTCGTTGGCTGGGCATGGGACCTGAAGACGCATCGGTCGCCGAAAGTGGTCGTGTTGGCAGATGATTCACAGCGAATCGTTGGAGTGGCGAGGGATATTTTCGACCGCGACGATGTGCGCCGCGCCGTTCCGGCTGTGGCGTCGGCCAGCGTGGGCTGGCTTGGATACATCCCTGGTAGTGAATCGCGGAACGTTACCGCCTATTTGGTGGAGAGTGACGGCCGCTCGATTTGCCGCGTTGGCAACTTGGCAACCGGGAATCCGTTTCGTGAGGTTCCTCTGAATCAACTTGCCGGTTTGATTGGCAGCCCCGTCAGAACCGAAGGCTCCTGGACAATCAATGGTTATTATCCAGCGGTGGGCCATCCGAACGTGCCTGGACCCGTTTACGGCTCCTGGAGTGGGGCCGACGCAAATACGGGTACCCTTCGGATTGGGCCGTTCCAGGTGACAAACCAGGCGGCAGTTGCGATTCCATTTATCACGGGGCCGAAAACCGGGGGCTTATCTTTGAAGGTGGTGAACGCAACGACTGGTGATGTGATCTCGGCTTTGTTCCCACCTTCATTTTGGAATCGTTGGAGCGCGTGGCGAGTCGATTTGCCGATAGTGCGTTTACCATTGACTTTGGACATCGTCGCCGAAGATGGGGGAAAGGAATGGGGCGAATGGCTCAGCGTCGGGATGCCTCAGCTCGTGAGCGGCTCAGTCCTCAGCAGCGTGGCGAATGAGAATACTCGGGCCGAAGGAGTCTCCTTCGATCGCCTCGGGGCCGCCATCCAGCCAAAAACAACATCCATCGAAGGCGGCTGGAAGCTTGATGGCTACTATCCAGGGGTCTCAAAACCACCTTTCGACGGAGCCGCTTATGGTTCGTGGAGCGGTGGGGATGGAAATCAAGGGACTATAAAGCTGGGGCCATTTCGCCTTGGAAAGACAGGTGCGATTGCGATTCCTCTCATTACTGGTCCGCGAAACCTTGGTATGGAAGTGCGGGTCGTCGATGTCAGTAGCGGCCAATTGATTGCGATTCTGTCGCCTCCGCCCTGCCGTGTGGAATGGTGGGCTTGGAAGGTAGCCTTGCCCGCAAACCAACTCGAAAAGAGCGTTATGATCATCGCAGAAGACAACGGTACCGGATGGGGTCAATGGCAGGGGCTTGGACTACCACACCTCCTGAAATAAGGCGAGTTCTCACACGAGCGTGACAGTTGGCCTGCCGCGGCGAGGGACTGTTCGGTGCCTTAGGTCTCTGGCCCGTCTGGCCCAACAGAAATCGACTGCCCGGCTGAATATTATGGCTATGTGGGTCTATCCAAAATCGCCGGTTTTGGTCACTTTTCTAATGGGGTGGTTCACTCTGGCGCCAGCCTCGCTGCTAGTCGGACAGTCGCTACCAGTCGCGTTGTCATTTAACACGACCGGGGGCTTCTGTCCAAACGGCGTTTATGCCACTACCGGTTGGCCCCGAGGAGGACGACCAGAAGGACTTATCGCCTGGGGATCATTCTGCGGCGGCGGTTACGCCGATACCGGGAGTGCCGAATCAGAACAATTCCTCGCGCCGACGTCACTTCAACTATACCTGGCAGGATATCCTGGACGGCCACACCTCCGGGTAGCTCTGAGAAACGTTCAGTCAGGTCAGGAATTCGAGCTGCTTCCTCGCTCGGTCCCCGCGGAATCTTGGCAATTGAATGCGTTCGCTGTTCCGTCCGACTGGGTCGGTAAGGCGGTCCGACTTGTAGCGGAGGATCACGCGACGCTACCTGGAGGCTGGATCGGTTTCACGCAACCGGTCCTGCCGAAATCATCGATCCTGCCTTCCGATCGGGAAGCCCGGGTGGGCTTCTGTGAGAACGGAGTATTTGGTACAACCTCTTGGCCCGGTGGTGTGCGTCCGGATGGCATAAAAACGTGGGGATCTTTCTGTGGCCACGGCGACGCCGATACGGGTCTGATGGACTCCACGCCGATCCGAAGCACCTCGTACCTCAACATCTACTTGGCCGGATACCCGGGCTCTCCTGGCGTCGATCTGTTCGTACAAAACCTGACAGCCGGGGAACGCCTTCCCCTCCAGATTTCATCGTTCCCCAGAGAAACCTGGACACTGTATCACTTCCCGCTGCCGGCTCGCTGGACTGGACAGACAATTAGAATAGTGGCGAAGGATACCGCTACCGGCCCGGGAGGCTGGCTGGCATTCAGTGAGGCGCTCCCAAACGATACAATTCTGGCAGGTGCGCGCGTGGCCGCGCGTCTCCTCGCACTCATTCTATCGTCCTGCCTTATTCTCTTCATCCCGGCCGTTGCAGCGTGTCTCATCGTCATTCCGCTCGGAATTCGCCGCCCGCTTGACCTGGTATCGGTCTCGTTAATGAGCATAGGTCTGGTTGGTTACCTCGCATTCTGGGTGTACTTCTTGAGCCCATTTGCCGGTAAGTACTATAGCTTCACCGTCTTCATAGGTTCTTGCTCGGTCATAGTTGGCGCCCTGAAGAAGTCCTTCCGAGATTCATTTCTCCTAATCAGGTCAATCTCTGCACCGTGTATTCTAGTTGTCCTTGCGGGTATCTTCACCACCTCGCTCGGATACCTTCATGGTGGAGAGGATGCGCCGGTTGACTTTCCGGCCTCTCGCTTCGGGCCCCCGCGGCTTGCTCATGACAACGAAATCCCAGGGATCTTCGCCGACGCTGTCATCGACGGTCACATTCCGAAGCCTCTGGTTGCAGACTGGCTGTCTAGTGATCGGCCTCCCCTTCAGACCGGCGTACTCCTATACTCCAATCCGCTGCTGCCGGGCCGCCGCGAGTTGCGGTATCAGACGGTCTCGATCATTTTGCAGTGCCTGTTTCTTGGTAGCCTCTGGATGTTCTTGAGGGCCTGTAGATGCGGCAAAAGGGTAATATGTTTGATCCTTTCGGTGTGTGCATTTTCGGGATTCACTTTTCTCAATACCTTTTACACATGGCCGAAACTCTTTCCGGTGGCGTTCCTGTTGGCGGGATTGAGTTATGTACTGGGCAACCGATTTTGGAGTCTTCGCAGTAAGATCCGCGGCGGCGCAATTGTTGGGCTAGCTTTCGGTCTGGCACTTTTGGGTCATGGCGGTAGCATGTTCGCAATCGTGGGAATGTTAGCTGCACTACCGCTCCTCCGCCGACATCCTACGCCGCGATGGTATATTGGGCTCTTCGCGGGTCTATTGCTTCTGTACACTCCGTGGGCACTCTATCAGCGATTGTATGACCCTCCCGGTGATCGTTTGCTCAAATGGCACTTAGCGGGCGCAATCGCGTCCCGTCCGCAGGAATCATTCAGCCATGTCTTCTTTGAACGCTATGGTAAGCTCAGTTGGGCAGAGATAATCCGCTTCAAAGCCGAGAACCTCAAATATCTGGCAGGTGACCTGAAGGACATCACTTGGCCTTCGGAGGTTCTGTTAAAGCATCTGGTGGATGATCACCCATACGCCCGGAGTGCCGCGGGCGCCTCGCTCAGAGCGAACTTCTTCTATCATTGGATACCTTGCATCGGTCCAGCAGTTCTGGCGCCCATGTTGATTCCGATCCTCCTTGCCTACAAACGTCGCGGACGTCAGTTCATTGCAGGCGCCTCTATGTGGATGTGCGTGGTAATGATCTTACTAATCTGGTGTTTGACGATGTTCGGACCGCATACTACACTTGTACACCAAGGTACCTATCTCAGCATCGTATTAGCAATCGCGGGTGCGTACTTGATCTTCTGGAGCGCACATCCCGTTCTTGCGTGTATCCTAGGCTTCTTACAAATCGCGATTAATGCCGGTTTGTATATTTGGCTTTCACCTTCTGCTGAAGCCGCCGTCGGCGTTGGGTATGGGCCTTTGAATTCGCCACTTCTGGTGCTTTGTATGCTGTCGGCTGCGTCATACGTAGCGGTCTGTTCGCCGCTTCGCTCCTGGACACGAGTTTTCGAAAAGGTGGGTGCGCGAGGTAAAATCCCTGGTTTGGCGGCGCCGTAGTGGACGAAGCAGCGGTGTTCGCGTGGCCCGGGCCTTAAATCATGGGCTTTTGCGCGAGAACATAAAGATTATCGCCCCGATTTTCAGTCGAGGCATTGCACGACCGCAGGACTTCGAGAACAGTGGACCGAGTGCGGGGGAGCTTGTGTGAATGGCCGGTATAGTCATACGACCAGATTGTTACCAGATCATAATCGCAACGATCCCAAGTCTCGGCGGTGACGATGTGAAACTGATTCTGAGTTAGGAGCTGGGTAAGTTCCTCGAGCGTATACTCCCGGTTGTGTCTCCCGTGTGGGCCGTTCGAACTATACAGATCGAAGAAATTCTTTCCTTCTAGCATCAACGCGATGTTCGTCAGCCGGACTGCGTTGGGCACTGTTACCAGGAGATGACCGCCCGGCTGGAGAATTCTCCAAAGACGGGAAAACACAGCCAGAGGATCAACGATCAGATGCTCCAGTGTTTCACAGAAGAATACGAGTTCAAATCTGTCAGATACGTACGGATATTCGGTGCATACTTCCAGGTTACACAGTTGGCTCGAAAAGGAATATCGCTCGCCAAAAGTGGCCGACTCCAATGACTGCGTGAGGGTCCCGCCGCCCGCCGCAAAGATATTGTGGTCGAAGAAATTGCAGCCTTCAATTACGATTTGAGGAAAAATCCGATATAGGAGAAGATGAAATAAGTAAGGGTTCGATCCGACTTCAAGTACAGGGCCAGAAAGCGGCAGGGGAATGAACTCCAAGGTCCTCAAAAAGCGCGGCAGGGCGTCGCTCACGTAGTTTGGAATAAGGTCCGGGGGGGCATTCTCCAATTCAAAGCTAAGAAGGTAGTTTCGAATCTCCTCAGCACGAGACCAAAGCTGAGCCTTAAAGGCTGACCGGTGCGCAGCCGCTGCGAGGCGGGATAGGTCCTCAAACACGGTAGTCGTACGCGTGGGCGACATGTCGGTAGTCTATCAGAGGTTGCCAGCGTCCGGGCGGCTCCTCCGCTGGCTTTTAATTCGCTTTTCGACTCCGACGGATAAATTCCTTATGTGCGCCGGCTCAGCGATTCATCTCCCACAGATCGTATCTCCGTGTGTCGCCTCGTACCAAGAAAATCATCGGACAAAGTATTAGATTGCATTCCCAAATTGGAAGGACTTGCGCTACAATGCTCGCGATCGGTCCATTCGGATTGATTCAGACCAGAGGGTGCGATGCCTGCAGAGCGGCTGCGTGGCTCTTTCGGCACACGTCGGACACGCGCCCGCGTGGATCTTGTATCTTCTGCCGCCGGGGTCAGACAGCCTGACATGAATGACTATATCGCGGAATGCCCCTGGGAGAACCCCAGGCTGGAAGAATGCTATTTTTATCATACTTTTGATTTTCCGGACTCGGAACGGGTCGAGGGGACGTGGACAATCTGGGATTTCAGTGAATATATCGGCGGTTATGATATTAAGAATAAGACCGTTTTGGACGTCGGGACAGCTTCAGGGTTTCTAACATTTCACGCGGAACGCTGTGGGGCACGTGTGACTGCGCTCGATGTAGTTAGCATGAAAGAAATCCGACAGGTTCCATTCGCGTCTTCATTGTCTTACCAAAATCGTGCCGAGTGGGTGGAGAAGCTCGGTCGGGAGTCACTGGTACGAATGAAGAAATCCTGGTGGTACGGCTGGCACAAATTCAATAGCAGAGCAGAAGTCTTTTACATGCCTCTAGATAACCTGATGGAGTGGGATCGGACGTTTGACGTCGTGATTGCCGGTGCCATTGTTGAACACATCTCGGACCCGATCTTCGCCATCGGAGCATGGGCCAGAGTTGCGAAAGAGGCGCTGCTGATCCCATTCACTACGGTAGTCCCAACCTCCGAGCTTTTGATGCGCCCAATCACATCATGGACGGATCCCTCTTACTCTTATGCGTGGTGGGAACTTTCCCGAGGACTTTATGAACGCATCTTCGACAACCTTGGGTTTGATGTCGAATTCAGGGAAGCTACAGCTCGGTTCAACCAACCTCACGCCGACTATATTGATGCCACGCGTCCGTCCCTCATCGCCCGAAGACGCGGCTGATTGCCTGCGGCTCGGAGGCCCATGCGCTGAGTCCTAGCTTAGCTATCGTGGTTGCAACGGCGATTTACCTGGATTCATGGTTCAACAGTCTGATGTTCAGTATCCAAATCTTGAAAAGTCCCTCATTCCCGCCTGTTGCAACAGCATGCACCAAGGCTCGTCACGCCTCCACGCCTCGTTGTCCCCTTCGCGATAAAAAGTCCGATTGCCTCCGGCCACAAAATTCTCAAAGCGCGTTACCCAATGCACAAAGCGAGGCGCCAGCTTTGGTGTCAAACCCACAAACTCGACAATGCGCTGTAGCATCTCGAAGTTCGCCACCAGCAGTTCGTAGCGCACCAGAAGAGCCCTGCCTGCCGCCTGTTTGATCAGGATATTCGCAGCATCGTAAAAGTCCTCATATTTATCCAGGTGTACGTTCAACTCTTCCGCCGTCTCCAGAGCGAAACCCAAGCGGTGTCTTGCCCGCCAGGCACTGAACGCGCTTGCAATTGGATCACGAATCAGGACTAAAGCCGGATGGTCGCATGGAGCCGGAAGACCGTGAACCCCGTTCACGATAGGATTCAGCCATACCGGCTGAAATGGAACACCAGGTTGTCGGAGCTCTAGAGCATAGAGAGCTTCGACCCTCAGCTCGTCCTGCCTGGAAATCGATTCGGGAAGGGTGCGGTGAACCTCAGGCAGGAGGGAAATCGAATCGAATAGACCAGCAAAACAATATGCCAAAAAATGCGACCCCGTCCGTGGGAAAGCAAATATATCAATCTCTTTGAGCAGACTACCGAAGTAGTACTGTCCTTTCCGTACCGTCGTCAACGCGTGATCGGCGAAGTGTTCCGAGTTCGACATGATAGCCTAACGATCAGTTCTGGTCGGCCTACAACAAATATGATAGACCTTTCTCGTGGGTTCCTTACGAGGAGGCTCATGATTTGCGGCACCAAGTCCAGCCGGGCAGGTGCCAAGCCTTCCACATGTTTAGCCGTGATGGTTCCGTCGCCGGTAGCTCCAATCTGAGAGTGAGGGTCGATCCGTAAGCGCGGTGGGCGGTGCTGGGATAAGACGCCAGGTTCGTGCTACGGAGAGCTGTCTATGACGACCAGGACCACCGGTAAAGCGGAACGAACCTATGGAAACGCTCGCGTGTTTCGCTGTCGGCCGCCTGACGACACTTCGGAGGAGATCCTAATCGGCCTCCCAGCGCCTGCACGGAGATGGTAGACGCTTTCTAGAGGGTACACCCCATAAGTAGCCTTTGATGTAACAACCTGCACTCACCAAAGTTAGGATTGTGTACGGGAATGGTTCAGGGAAGACTCGTATTGTAGGTGGTTTGGTCCTTCCGCCTCGTGTTTTGGCGTGGATGAACGAATATTGACGCTCATGTCCGCTACTGGAGTCGCTCATGTTGCCGTACAAAAGTTATTTATTACGTGCCGCTTCGATCGCAGTGTTCCTTCATGGCCTGGCCCTGGCCCAATCGGTTTCCCTCTCCACATCGACAGCTACGGGTACTCCTGGAAGTACTGTAGGTATTACCATTTCGCTTGCTACGTCCGGCGGCGCGCAGCCTGCGGCGCTGGAGTGGACAATCGGATATTCCACGACCGACATAACGGCCGTCTCGGTTACCGCAACCGGTTCAGCCGCCACGGCTAACAAGACCGTGATCTGCGCGAACGGAACTGGCACCACTATATGCATCCTCTACGGAATGAACCAAACAGCCATTGGAGCCGGCGCGATCGCTCAAGTCATGCTCACGCTGTCTTCAACCACTACGGACAGTTCCACGAACATTTCCGTTACCCAGCCGATGGCCGCGGACGCAAACGGCGGTTCAATTCCAGCGACTGCTTCCGGTGCTCAAGTTTCCATTGGCAGATTGAGCGCCAACAGCGTGACACCGAACTCGGGAAGCGGATCTACCCAGAGTTTCAGCTTCGTGTTCTCCGACGCGTTCGGCGCGAGCGATCTCAGCGCGGTGCAAGTCATCGTTAATGCGGTTTTCACGGGAGCCCAGGCGTGCTATTTATCAGTCGATGTCGTCCATTCGGCCGCTTACCTGGTCAACGACGCCGGTAATGGCTTGCTGAGCCCGGTGACATTGGGCGCCGCCAACTCCGCCTCCAATAGCCAATGTGCCTTCAATGGAACGGGATCTTCGCTGGTTGCTTCGGGAAACACCTTAACGCTCAACCTGTCGTTCACGTTCCAGTCAGCCTTCGCAGGAAGCAAGAATGTCTATGGCTACGGTGTAGACGCCGCTGGAATCAGCACCGGCTGGCAGACCCTGGGATCCTGGACCGTGCCGGGCACGACGGTATCGGCTGTGTCCATGACTCCGGCGTCCGGAACGGGGAGTACCCAAACCTTTGCTTTCGCCTTCTCCGACACGGCGGGAGCCAGCAGTCTGAATACGGTACAGGTCCTCCTGAATTCAGCTTTCACTGGAATGCAGGCCTGCTACATCTGGTTCGATGTGACCCATTCTGCCGCTTATCTCGTCAATGACGCCAGCAGTGCTTCGCTGGGCCCGCTCACGTTGGGCACAGCCAACTCCCTATCCAACAGCCAGTGCACTCTCAATGGAACGGGATCTTCGGTGGTCACCTCCGGCAACACTTTGACGCTAAACCTGGCGATTACTTTCCAACCTGGATTCGCCGGAGCAAAGAATGCTTACGGCGACGCCATGGCGGCGGGCGGAATCAACTCCGGTTGGCAAACGCTGGGATCCTGGACGGTGCCGGGCACAACGGCATCGGCGGTTTCCGTGACACCGGCGTCCGGGACGGGGAGCACCCAAACCTTCGCTTTCGCCTTCTCCGACACGGCGGGAGCCAGCAGTCTGAGTACAGTGCAGGTCCTCCTGAATTCAGCTTTCACCGGAATCCAATCCTGCTACATCTGGTTTGATGTCACCCATTCCGCCGCTTATCTCGTCAACGACGCCAGTAGTTCCTCGCTGGGGCCGCTCACGTTGGGCACGGCCAACTCCCTATCCAACAGCCAGTGCACTCTCAATGGAACGGGATCTTCGCTGGTCGCCTCGGGCAATACCCTGACGCTGAATTTGGCGATCACTTTCCAATCTGGGTTCGCAGGGACAAAGAATGTCTACGGCGACGCCATGGCAGCCGGCGGAATCAACTCCGGCTGGCAAACCCTGGGATCCTGGACGGTCCCGGGCGGGAGTGCCTCGGTCGTGTCTGTGACCCCGGCCTCTGGATCGGGGAGAAGCCAGACCTTTAGCTTCGTCTTCTCCGACACGGCGGGAGCGAGCAGTTTCAATACCGCGCAGGTCCTCATCAATTCGGCCTTCACCGGCGTCCAGGCCTGTTACGTCTGGTTCGATGTGGTCCATTCAGCCGCCTATCTCGTCAACGATGCCAGCAGTGGCTCGGCTGGCCCGCTGACGTTGGGTAGTTCGAGTTCTTTGTCCAACAGCCAGTGCACCCTCAATGGAACGGGGTCTTCGGCGGTCGCTTCCGGCAATACCTTGACGCTGAATTTGGCGATTCGGTTCAAAACGAGCTTCTTAGGGAGCAAGAGTGTTTACGCGGATGCCATCGCGGCTGGCGGCATAGACTCCGGCTGGCAAACTCTGGGATCCTGGACGGTTCAGTAGGATCCATAAGCTCATTTTTGTTCCGAGATCCGTCTGAGACGGGTCCTATTCTGCGATCTACAGCCCTGAGCCGATTGAGCCGATAGATCATTCGTGCGAGTGATCATCGGTCTCTGTGTTACCGCGCTGACGTGTACCGCAGAGTACGGAACACTCCCTCTGGCGTTTGAGCCCACGGAGGACAAGGGAACCTGCTTTTTCGCGCGTGGTCCAGGATACGAAGCCCGGTTCGAATCCTCCGGCGCCGTGCAGATCACAGGCGGCGCGGAGGCGCGGGCACACGTGAGAATGTCGTTGGTCGGCGGTCGGCCGCGGCCTAAAGTCTCTCCCCTCGACCCGCTGCCAGGCAAAGTCCAGTATTTCCTGGGTTCAGGGCCCCGCCAATGGCGCACCAATGTGGCCACGTTCGGCGGGATCCGGTTTGAAGGCGTGTATAAGGGTGTCGACCTGACCTACCATGGCCGCTCCCGCGAACTCGAATACGACCTGATCCTGGTCCCGGGTGCTTCTCATTCGCAGATCCGCGTCCGAATCGAGGGGGCGGAGAAGATGCGGGTCGAGGCCAACGGCGAACTTGCCTTCTCCGCCGGCGGCATTGAATTTCGCTACCTCCGTCCACGGGCTTACCAAACCCGTGGCGGCAGGCAACTGGATGTATCGGTCCGTTATGTCCCCACCGGCGATGTGGTCCGCTTCCAACTGGACGGTGTGGATTCAAATCTGCCCCTGGTCATTGATCCGGTAGTCACGTACACCACCCTTGCCGGTGGAATTGGGGACGACCGTGCGGCCGCCATCGCGATTGATGGCTCGGGTTACGCCTATGTGGCCGGAACCACGTGGTCGTCCGCATTCGGCACTAGCACCGGGCAAACCAGAGCGACCCCCGACGCGTTCGTCATGAAGCTGGATCCGACTGGCAGTACGGCGGTTTATACCGCCTTTCTAGGCGGCACAGCCTCAACGTCAGCCAGCGGCATTGCCGTTGACAGTGCAGGCAATGTCTACGTAGCGGGCACCACTCTTTCAACGACTTTCCCGACGACCTCGGGCGCCTATCGAACGACGTCGGATGGTCAGCACGATGGCTTCATAACAAAGCTGGACCCGACCGGGTCGACATTACTTTATAGCACTTACCTCGGTGGAAGCGGAGATGACTTTGTAACTGGATTGGCACTAACCGCCAGCGGCGAGGCCGTCGTTGTTGGTTACACGACGTCCCTCAATTTTCCGGTGGTGTCTGGTGCAGTGCAACAAACATATGCGGGCAATTTCGATGGTTTCATAGCCCGCTTGAACTCAAGCGGTACGGCACTGTCATATGGGACCTATATGGGCGGCACTGGCAACGACACGGTGAATGGCGTGGCGTTGGATAGCGGGGGAAATATTTACGTGACCGGTCAAACACAATCCGCCGACTTTCCAACGCTGAATCCGGTACAGTCTTGTATCAGCGGAGGGATCAATGCGGATGCCTTTGTCACGAAGCTCAGTACCGCGGGGTCGTTGGTGTACAGCACGTGTCTTGGCGGGACCGGCAGCGACATTGGCACTGCCATCGCGGTCGACTCCTTGGGAAATGCTTATGTGGCTGGGGCCACATCCTCAACGGATTTTCCGGCCACCGCTGGTTCCTGTCAAGGCTTAAACCGTGGTGAATATGACGCATTTGTAGCGTCTATCGCAGCGTCCGGTTCGGCGTTGCGATGGGCCACATATTTCGGCGGGTCGGCGATCGATACCGCGACAGGGATCGCCCTTGATTCCGCCGGCGACGTCTACATAACCGGCTATACCCGATCAACCGATTTTCCGGTTGCTTCCTTTCCGCAAGGACCATATCACGGCGGCAGTGATGGATTTGTGGCGGAGTTCAGTGCTGGCGGGGCCGCGGTTTCTTACTCCGGAATGCTCGGTGGAAGCGCAGATGACGAAGCTACGGCAATTGCCCTGGATTCTGTGGGTGACGCCTACATTGCCGGATATACGTTGTCCACAGACTTTTCTGCGACGTTAGGCGGTTTCCAAACCTTCCTCGCGGGAAGCGTTGACGCGTTCATCACACGAGTGGCAAACCCCACTTTCCAGCCGTATGGTGCCAGCGTGGCGAACATTTCGGGTGTCCCGTCCTTGCTCACTCTTGGCCAACACTTCACCGCCACCATCGAAATGCAAAACACTGGCGGTCTCCTGTGGCAGAGCGTGGCTATTAACTCCGACAATCCCTTCCGCCTGGGATCTACTGGCGACAATTTTGGCTTCTCTCGAATCGAACTGCCCGTTCCAGAGGTTGCCCCGGGACAGGCGGCTTCGTTTACCATAACGGCAACGGCACCCACCGTCCCAGGCTCTTACACTTTGGGTTTGCGCATGGTGCAGGAAAACGTCACTTGGTTCGGCGGGACAAGTGCGTCCGTTATCAAGGTCGCCGGCGGCGCACCTTCAGTCGTGGTCAACCCTTCATCGGGGACGGGGAGCAACCAAACCTTCAGCTTCGTCTTCTCCGACACGGCGGGAGCGACCGATCTGAATATGGTGCAGATCCTCTTCAATTCGGCGTTCAGTGGCGTCCAGGGGTGTTATCTCTGGTTCGATGTGACCCATTCGGCCGCCTATCTCGTTGATGATGGCGGCGGTACGTCGCTCGGTCCGCTCACGTTGGGCACGGCCAACTCTCTGTCCAACAGCCAGTGCACCCTCAATGGAACGGGATCTTCTCTAACTAGTTCCGGCAATACCTTGTCACTGAACTTGGCAATTAGCTTCAAACCAGGCTTCGCAGGGAGCAAGACCGTATACGGCTACGCGGTGACCACCGCCGGAATCAGCTCGAACTGGCAGACCCTGGGATCCTGGACAGTACCGGGGACAAGTGTTTCGGTGGTTTCAGTGACCCCCGCCTCGGGCACAGGGATCAACCAAACCTTCGGTTTCGTCTTTTCCGACACGGCCGGAGCGAACGATCTGAATTCGTTGCAGATCATCTTCAATTCGGCGTTCACCGGCGTCCAGGCCTGTTATCTGTGGTTCGATGTGACCCATTCGGCTGCTCATCTGGTCAATGACGCTGGCAGTGCTTCGCTTGGCCCCCTCACGTTGGGCACGGCCAACTCCCTGTCCAACAGCCAGTGCACCCTCAATGGGACCGGATCTTCGGTGGTCGCCTCCGGCAACACCCTGACGCTGAACTTGGCGATTTCCTTCAAATCGAGCTTCGCCGGAAGCAAGAGTGTCTACGGATATGCGATGACCAACGCCGGGATCAACTCGGGTTGGCAATCCTCCGGATCCTGGACGGTCCCAGGGGCCGCCGTTCCAGTGGTCGCTGTGAGCCCGTCTTCCGGATCGGGGAGAAGTCAAACCTTCGGTTTCGCCCTCTCCGACATGGCCGGAGCCAGCGATCTGAACACGCTGCAGATCATTCTTAACTCTGATCTCGATGGCGTCCAGGCCTGCTACGTCTGGTTCGACGTGACTCACTCGGCCGCGTATCTCGTCAACGACCCTAGTAGCGCCTCGCTCGGCCCGCTCACGTTGGGTACTTCGAGCTCACTTTCCAACAGCCAGTGCACGCTCAACGGGACCGGATCTTCGGTGGTGGCCTCCGGCAACACCCTGGCGCTGAATCTGTCGATTACATTCAAACCGAGCTTCGCAGGCAGCAAAACTGTATACGGCTACGCTGTGACCAACGCTGGAATCAGCTCCGGCTGGCAAACTCTGGGATCGTGGACCGTTCAATAGACTCGGTCGTGGTCCCGCCGCAGGTCGCCTCACGAGAAGGCGGCAACTCTCCCGACCCTGCGATGCCAATCGTCCGGCCGGGCGCCGAATTCACAGCCACCTTGCGTCACCACGACGACGTGCGTCTGAGTCATAGACTTCCCTTCGTTCGCATATCGATCGAACCTGGAGGTAAAATATCTCTTTACGCACTCCCCAGCTTGCGGCATCGGCACGATGCCGCCTAGCGATCGAAATGTCGATGTCGCGTCGCTCTTCATCGGAACGGTCGTTATCAGCCACCGCACAGGTGTTCCTGATCGCTGGGAAGCCTGCAGACGCTGGGCCTTCAATCCGGCGCCGTGAACCCGCAATCGACAACTTCGTTTCACCGCCGCCAAATCACATGATGGGTCTGGAGCGAGTCTGGGAGCCCGGCAACCGCACCCCCGTGCTGGTGGCTTCCGGAACGATCACGCTGGCAATCGCGGTCTTGGACTGGTGGACGAAGCCCTACGTTTCGCTCGGCTTTCTCTACCTTTTTCCCATCATGCTCGCCTCCGGTTTCCTGCCCCGATGGGCCATGGCTCTCCTCGGCGTGAGCTGCGCCATTCTGGCGGAGCGCTTCAGCGCATTGGAAACTTCGCCGACCCGTCTCGCCCTCGAGACCCTGGCGCTGTCCGGCTGCGGGCTATTCGTCGGCGAACTCATACGCAACCGCCGCATCAGCATCGAATCCCAGGCGCGACTGCGCGCGCTCGTCGAAACCAGCCCGGCCGCCATTGTGACGGTGGACGATCGCGGATTCATCGAGTTGGCGAATCGGGCTGCGCTCGAACTCATGGCGCCCCGCGAAGGCCACCTGATCGGCCAACCGGTCGCGGCATTTCTGCCGGAACTCCACCATGCGCTGCGGTGGGAGGAAGCTCCGCAGTTTCGCGCCTCGATGCAATGCCATGGGCACAAAGGAAATGGCGAGGTTTTCGTGGCCGATGTCTGGTTTTCGACGTACAAAGAAGGTCAGAATCCGAAGCTCGCCGCCATCATCGCCGACATAACCGAGGAGACGCCGCCCAGCCTGGGCGCGCTCGAGCCCGAAACCGAAGAACGCCTGTCGTTGAACAATCGCGAGTTGGAGGTGCTTCGGCTGCTGGTTCAGGGACTGGCCAATAAGGAAATCGGCGCCCGGCTCGATATTTCGGAAAGTGCCGTCAAAAATACTCTGCAGCAGTTGTTCATGAAGAGTGGAGTACGAACGCGCAGCCAGCTGGTGCGGATCGCGGTCGAGCACTACCGCAATCTCCTGTAAGAAATTGGTACGCGTGCCTGTCCGTTATCTACCGCAAGCTTCCGCAAATCCCTGCAACGTGCACTGCTATGCGGGCCCGAGTTCCCTAATGGCCTCGGGTGCGGCGCAAGACGCGGCTGCCTCTCTGGTTGCGTGACGATCCCCGGAAGCTCCGGTCTCCCCCACGTGATCCAGGCTGTACAACAGAAAGGGCGCGATGGTCGCCCCGGTCAGGATCCAGACGGCCCCGGGAGGAATCGCGAGCGCCCACCCGTTTCGCAATGCCAGCAACCACGCCAATACAACGGCCAGGGCGAGCCCCCCGAATTTGTATTGCCGATGCGCCAACGCCCAGATGTAAGCCGCGAACGGCACGGATAGAATCAGGTCGATAATGTAATGCTGCCCGAGGCCGAGAGTAGCAATCGAAGTGAGAATTCCAAATGCGTTTGCGGCAATCTGTATTTTGCGGCCGCAATAGCGGAACGAATAAAACACCAGAAGCAGCGCTCCCATGACGTGCCCGCTGGGAATTGCGTTGAACACCGCTCCCTTCATCAAACGGAGCTGAGGATGCGCCAGGTTCGGTACTGATGCAGGAAAATCCGGCAGAAGAAATCCCGGCCCAGCCGCTGGACACAGCCGGTAGCACAGGAAGATCGACAGTACGAGCACCGATGTCACGCAGTATTTGCGCCGCAGCGCCACTGTAGGAAGCGCCATATAAATCGCGGTCCCGGCCAGCGGAAGCGCGTCGTAAGCGAGGATCGGCAACAACGCCGGGATAGGCCAAAGTCGAAACGCCCTGGCCACGCTGAATCCGAACAAGCCGTAGTTTCCGTCAAACGACAGCAGTAGCTCGTCGGCTGAGAGGTTTTTAGCGCTGGGAACAAACACCGAGAACATCAGCGCCGGAAGCAGCGACACCACCACCGACGCCAGCTCGGGGCATGGAATGGCGTGTTGAAAACCGATCAGGCGGCCGTAGGAGAGCAGGATCATACTCATGCATCCGAACCATCCAAACCAGCCGAAAACGCCCAGAACCGGCCATATCGGGACCAACTTGGGGAGAAACACCGGCCAGAACAGCACCGTCGTGAGGACGGAGAAGGCCAATATGAGTTGCGCTTGGCGCGTATTCCTAACCGGCGTCATCAGACTCCGTGCGGTCGTGCACGCATTTCGGGGTGAACCCAGCATCACTATACCAGAGCATTCCTCAAAGCCCTTTCGCACGGCACCGATCACTTTGGTGCATCTGCTTTGTAGGAGTGGTTGTAGCAAGCCGAGCCTAACCAGGGATAGCGCTGCATGGGCCGATCACTTTAGCCTGCCGTTTGGGTAATCGGTGCCCTAAGATATTGAAAACTCGTCCAATCGAAAGATTAATCGGACGACTAGTGGGACACCTTCGTGATGGGATGCGAGAGGACCCCTACCGGATCGACCCGGCAGCGCAGGGTGGCATGCACAAGCTGGCTCCTGGTCTTCACTCCAGCTTTGTTGAAGAGCCTCTGCACGATATTCTTGACCGTGCTCTCGGATACGCCGATGGTGTCGCCGATCCTCTTATTAGTCAATCCATCGAGAATCCCGTGGAGGACATCCCGCTCCCTCCCCCCCAGACGATCCTCCGACAACCGATCTTCAGGTGGCGGGCCTTGCTCCACCAGTCGGTCGGCAAGCGTCCGCACAATCCGGGGATGCAGCCATACCTGGCCGTCCGCCACCAGTCGAATGGCTTTGACCAGGCACCCTAGAGGCTCTGATTTGAGAAAGATGCCGCCGGCGCCGAGTTTGAGCGCCAGGGCCGCGGACCGCGGGTCATCGCTGGTGGCCAGAAGCAGGAATTTCCCCGTATAGCCGGCTTCGGACGCCATGGTGATCATTTCGTTGCTGCGCGCGGAACCTGGTTCCAAGTCCAACAAAGCTATGTCAACGGCGCCGCCGCGCAGCAGTTTCAACGCTTCCGCCGAATCGCTGCACTCGCCCACGATTTCGAGACCAGGCTCGGACGCCAGAAAGCGGCTCAGGCTGTCCCGGAACAGCCCATGGTCGTCCACCAGTACCAGACGAATCAGGTTTTGCGCCGTTGCGCCGTCCATGTTGAGCTTTATCGTATTGTCATCATGACCGCCCGGCCAATACCCGTGGCCGAAAGATCGTCAAATCCGCCAAAAGACTGCCTGATTAGTCAAAAGATTAGCCAAAAGACAGAAACGGAGTACAGAAGATAGGCCGCTGGCCTATGGATCGCGCGATAGGCTGAAAGTCTATCCAATGTCCGCGCTCACTCCTACCATGCGTCTCTTGGCGCGCGTTGCTGTATACACCGTCGGATTGGCGGCGCTGGGGACCGGCAACGCGCAAACCGCCTTCACATGGCAGCAGTTGAGGGCGAAGTTCGAATCCGTCAATCCCACGTTGAAAGCGGTCGAAGCGAATATCGCCGAATCGAAAGCCAATGAAGTCACGGCATATCTGCGTCCCAACCCCGACATCAGCGGCGGTCTGGACCAGGTCGACGCGTTCGGCACGCAACCTTCGCCCAGCGGATCGGGCCAGAATGTTTATCGTCCGTTCACGAACGTTTTCCCTTCCGCTTCGATCAGCTACCTGCACGAACGCGGCGGCAAACGCGAATTGCGGCGCGACGCCGCCCGCCAATCGACCGCGGTGGCGCAATCCCAGTACCACGACCAGGCGCGTACTCTGCTCTTCAACCTGCGCGCCGCCTTCGTCCAAACCCTCCAAGCCAAGGCCGTGCTGGACAACGCTAAAAACAACCTCGCTTACTGGGATCGCGTGCTCGATGTGAACCGCAAGCGCTACAACGCCGGTGACCTGGCGCAGGTGGATCTCAACCGCCTGGAACTGCAGCGCGTCGAGTTTGAATCCGATTACCAAACGGCGCTGGTCAATCTGCGGACCGCAAAAATCCAGATCCTGACGTTGCTCAACGACCGCACCCCGCTCGAGCAGTTCGATGTCACCGGCGATTACGACTACAGCCGCGAGTTGCAGCCGCTCGAAGAGTTCCGCACGGCGGCATTGGCCGCGCGGCCCGACCTCCGAGCGGCGCTCCAATCCGTGGAGCTCGCCGACGTCAATCACAAGCTGGCCATTGCCAACGGCGCCGCCGACCCAACCTTTGGCATGGACTTCGCGCGCAATCCTCCGATCCCGGTCTATTTCGGCGTGAGCGTCACGATTCCGCTACGAATCTTCGACCGCAACCAGGGCGAAAAAGCCCGGACCCAGATCGATATCGGGCGCAACGAACGCCTCGCCGACGCGGCCAAGGCTCAAGTCTTGAGCGACGTCGACTCGGCCTACTACACACTGGTGCAGGCGCTCAGCCTGCTCAAGCCATACCAGACCAAGTATCTGCCGCTGGCGGACGACAATCGTAACCGGATCTCGATTGCGTTTCAAAATGGCGGCTCGTCGCTCCTGGATTTGCTCGATGCGGAGAAGGCCAGCCGTGATACGCGCCTCGCCTATTTGAATCTCATCGGGGCGTATCTTACGGCGGCGGCACAAATGAACATGGCGGTTGGACGGGAGATACTGCAATGAGGAATCGCCGCATAGCTTGTGAATGGAACCTGTGGATGGCGGACCCGCCGCGGTTTGCACGCCTGATCCGCGTGGCCGGCCTGGTCCTTCTTGCCACCCTGGTATGTCTGCTGGCCGGCTGCGAAAAGAAAGTCACGGCGCAAAGCGATCCCCGGTCCACCGGTCCGCTTCCAACCACGGTCCGGCCGGACATGGACCCGAACCATTTCAAAGTGGACCACCCCGAGCAATTCCCGCTCGCGACCGCCGGCGAGCATGTTGCGGCGCCCGAGCTGACCGTCACCGGGGTGGTGAACCCCGATGTATCGCGGCAGGTCCCGGTTCCCTCGCTGGCCACCGGACGAATTGTGGAAGTCGTTGCGCGCCTCGGCGACGTCGTGCAGAAAGGCCAGCTTCTCTTCAAAGTGCGAAGCACCGATATCGCCGGCGCCTACGCGGATTATCAGAAGGCTGTGAAGAACGAGCAACTGGCAAAAATCCAGCTCAACCGCGCCAGGATCCTGTTCGACGATGGCGCCATTCCGAAGAGCCAGCTCGAAATCGCGCAGAATGCCGAAGACAACGCCGTGGTGGATATCGCCACCACCAGCGAGCATCTCAAGTTGTTGGGGGCCGATCCGGATCATCCCAGCGGGATCGTCGAGGTGTTCGCGCCGGTCTCCGGCGTCATCACCGATCAGCAAATCACCACCTCATCGGGAGTGCAGGCCCTCAGCGCGCCCAATCCTTTCACGATCACGGATCTCTCCGACGTCTGGATCCTCTGCGATGTCTACGAGAACGATCTGGCGCAAGTGCATCTCGACGAATTTGCCGATATCCACCTCGCGGCGTATCCCGACCGTGTTCTTCGCGGCCGCATCAGCAACATCGCGCCCATTATGGACCCGAGCATTCGTACCGCCAAGGTGCGCCTGCAGGTGCCGAATCCCGGAATCCTGCGCCTGGGAATGTTCGTCACGGCGACGTTTCACGGCCAGACGGCCGAGAAGCGCGCCGCCGTCCCCGCTTCCGCCATTCTGCACCTGCACGACCGCGAATGGGTCTACATGCCCGCCGGCGATGGCGGCTTCCGGCGCGTCGAGGTGGTGGGCGGCGTCATGCTTCCGGGCAATCTTCAGGAACTGGTCTCGGGCGTCAAGCCGGGCGATCGGGTAGTCGCCGACGCCTTGGTCTTCCAGAACACGGTGGAGCAGTGATCGATGATCGGTAAAGCCGTCGATTTTGCCCTGAACAACCGTTTCCTGGTGCTTGCCGCCGCCGTTCTCTTGTTTGCCTGGGGCGCCATCTCCTTCCACCAGCTCCCCGTGGAAGCCTACCCGGACGTGGCCAACAACTATGTCGAAGTGATCACCCAGTGGCCCGGAATTTCCGCCGAACAGATCGAGCAGCAGGTCACCATTCCGCTCGAAATCGCGATGAACGGCATTCCGGGCATCGCGCACCTGCGTTCGTTTTCCATCTTCGGTCTCTCCGATTTGAAGCTGATTTTCGACGACGGCACGGAGAACGCCTGGAATCGCGAGCGCGTCCTGGAGCGGCTGTCACAGGTCTCCCTGCCGGCGGGGGTGACCCCGCAGATGGGCACCGATTGGAGCCCGGTCGGCCAGATCTATTTCTTTGTCCTGCACAGCACCAATCCGGCCTATGACGTGATGGAGCTCAAATCCATCGAAGACTGGGTGGTGGAGAAGAATCTGAAATCCGTGCCCGATATCGTGGACGTGGCCACCTTCGGCGGTCCCACGCGCGAATACCAGGTCCGGCTCGATCCCGAAAAACTGATCGCCTACGGCCTCAGCCTGAGCCAGGTGGAGCAGACGCTCGCAAACAGCAACGCCAACGCCGGCGGCAGCTTCATTCAAGCCGGGGCGCAGCAGATCAACGTTCGCGAAGTCGGCCTGGTGCGCAACGTGAGCGACATCGCCAACACCGTCGTCATCGCCAAGAACGGCACCCCCCTGCACATTCGCGATATCGCCGAGGTGGCGCAGGGCCCCAAGATCCGGCTCGGCCAGTTCGGCCGCGCCATCCGCCGCGAAGACGGCGTGGTGATCGATAACGACGACGTGGTTTCCGCGTGGGTGCCCATGCGCAAAGGCGCCGATGCCGAACCCACTCTCGAAGCCCTGCACAAGAAAGCGCAGGAGCTCAACGACCATATCCTGCCCGCGGGAGTGAGGATCGAGCCGTTCATCGACCGCAGCGAGCTGGTCCACCTCACCACCCACACCGTGCTCCACAACCTGACCGAGGGAATCTTCCTGGTGGTGATTGTCCTGCTGCTGTTCCTGGGGAACGCGCGCGGCGCGTTGATTGTCGCCGTTACGATTCCGTTTTCGCTGCTCTTCGCGGCGACCTGCCTGAAGCTTAAGGGCATCCCGGCAAATCTGCTTTCGCTGGGCGCGCTCGATTTCGGAATGGTGGTGGAAGGCGCTGTGGTGATGGTGGAGAATATCGTGCGTCATCTCAGCCGCCATCGCACCGCGGTGCCCAAGGAGACGATTCGCGAGGCCGCGCACGAGGTGCAGCGGCCGGTGTTCTATCCGATCGCCATCATTATTACGGCGTACCTCCCCATCTTCACGCTGCAGCGCGTGGAAGGCCGGCTGTTCAAACCGATGGCATGGACCGTGGCCTTCGCCCTGCTCGGCGCGATCCTCTTTTCCATGACGGTGGCGCCGGCGTTGGCCAGCATTCTCTATGCCCGCGGCACCAAGGAATGGCATAACCCGATCATGAACTGGATCACCTCGCTTTACGCGCGCGGGGTGCGAGTCGCCGTTCGCTGGCGCTACGCGACGGTGGCTTCGTGCGCCGCCATCGTGGCGGTTTCCTTCTGGCTGGGCAGCGGCATCGGATCGGAGTTTCTGCCGCACCTCGACGAGGGGGCTATGTGGGTGCGCGGCATCTTCGCGCCGTCGACCGGTCCCGACGAAGGCATCCGCGAGGCAAATCACGCCCGGCAGCTGCTCTGCTCGTTTCCGGAGGCCACCGAATGTACCAGCCAGGTGGGCCGCCCCGACGATGGCACCGATACCACCGGCTTCTTCAACACCGAGTATTTCGTCGGCTTGAAAGACAAGTCACGGTGGCGCCCCGCCTTCCATCAGAACAAGGACGAGCTGATCGCGGCCATGGACAAGGAGCTGGAGAAGATCCCCGGCGCCATCTGGAATTTCTCGCAGCCCATCGCCGACAACATGGAAGAAGCCGTCAGCGGGGTAAAGGGCGAGCTGGCAACCAAGATTTATGGCGACGATCTGAAGACCCTCGAGGACAAAGCCGACGAGATCGTGACCGTCATGCGCCGCGTGCAGGGCATCGAGGACTTGGGCGTTTTGCGCGTGCTCGGCCAGCCGAACCTGAATGTCGCGGTGAACCGCGTAGCCGCGGCGCGCTATCAAATCAACGTGGCCGACGTGCAGGATGCCGTGCAGACCGCCATCGGCGGCAACATTCTCACGCAGGTGTTGCAGGGCGAGGCCCGCTACGACCTGGTGCTGCGCTACCTGCCGCGGTTCCGCGACACGCGCGAAGCCATCGGCAAGATCCGCCTGCTGGCGCCCACCGGCGAGCGCGTGTCGCTGGCCCAGCTCTGCAATATCGAAGAGCGCGACGGCGCGTCGGAGGTTTACCGCGAAGGCAACCAGCGCTACATCGCCATCAAGTACAGCGTCCGCGGCCGCGACCTGGGCGGCGCCGTCGAGGAGGCCATCCGCAAAGTCACTCAGACCGTCAAGCTCCCCCGCGGCTATCACATCGATTGGGAAGGCGAATACGAAAGCCAGAAGCGCGCGCAGGCGCGGCTGGCGGTCATCGTGCCGCTGAC
>Ga0335078_10003324_pt1 | contig 23999 bp, 22 predicted proteins | sample Lox_Sample_32_FD_206711 | JGI IMG/M metagenome (GOLD analysis project Ga0335078, IMG submission 206711) | Soil microbial communities from Loxahatchee National Wildlife Refuge, Florida, United States - Lox_Sample_3.2 | ecosystem: Environmental > Terrestrial > Soil > Wetlands | place: USA... | reverse complement strand
TCCTCGGTCGTCAAGTATTTTTAGTGACTACAAATCAACGCCGGGAACAGCTCTTTTCCACACACGGACAGCGCACAGCTCAGGGCTGTCGTGAGTACGGTCACACCTTCGGTGCAGATAACTTCAGTCTAGGGCTCGACCTCGCCGGAGAGCATCCCGCAGGCGGCGTGGCGCTCCTTCCCGCCCGAGTAGCGCCTCACGATGGGCTGCCCGGGCAGCTCGCGAGAAAGGGCGTCCCGGAAGCGCTTCCAGGCCTCGGCCGTGGGGGGCCGGAACCGGCCGGTGGGGTCGTTCACGTCGATGGGGTTGAGACGCACCCGGATGCCGCGGAGAAGCCGGCCCAAGGCGACCGCGTCCTCCTCGCCGTCGTTCACCCCGGCCATGAGCACGTACTCGAGCGTCACCCGACCACGGCGAGCGGCGTGCTCCCGCACCGCCTCGACGAGTTCGCCGAGCGGATGGCCTCGCTCGAGGGGCATGAGCTCCGCGCGCTTCTCGGGCAGGGCGGCGTTGAGCGAGATGCACAGCCGAAACTTGTGACCCTCGGCGGTGTAGCGACGGATCATGGGAGTCACCCCGGCGGTGGAGATCGAGATGCGCCGCTGATCGATGCGGCCACCGGAAGGGTCGCACAGGACGTAGGCCGCCTTCAGGACCGCCTCGTAGTTGTGAAAGGGTTCGCCCTGGCCCATGAAGACCGCGCCGGTGATGGGGCGGGTGCTGTCCTCCCTCACCGCGAGGTACTGGGCCACGATCTCCCAGGAGGCGAGGCTCCGGGTGAGGCCGAGCCGTCCGGTGGCGCAGAAGGCGCACCCGAGAGCACAGCCGGCCTGCGAGGAGAGGCAGAGGGTGTGGTGCGTGTCGAAGAGAGGGATGCGCACCGCCTCCACGCGGGGCCCGTCCCGCAGGCGGAAGAGGTACTTGCGAAAACCGTCGGGGGCGTCGGCCACGAGCACGCGCTCGAGCCGTTCCGCCGAGCAGCGGGAAGCGGCGCAGGCGAGCACCTCCCGGCGCACGTTGCGCACGTCGGAGAGGGTTCGGCCTCGCCCCACCACCGCTCCCAGGATGCGCCGCGCATCGGCGAGATCGATCCCGAGGGCCTCGGCGAGCGCGCGACTGTCCTGTCCGGCGAGGTGAAGCACGGGAGGGATCCTGGCGCGCGCGCTTCCAAAAGGAAAGCCGGCGCCGAGGTCTTCACTCGCTCAGCGCCGCGTCCCGAGGGCGAGTGGCATCGCATACCAGATGACGGCGCCCTTGCGCCTCGTCACGGCCCGCACTTGCCGGGCAGCCTCCCTCACCTCCTCGACCGTGACGAGCCCGGTGAGGGCCACCGCCTCGGCCGCCTCCTCGAGGATGAAGGCCAGGTTCTCGACGAAGGCGGGGAAGTCGGGATCGCCGGCGCAGGTGCCGAAGGGGACGAGGGTGGCTCGCCGGGGGCTCGCCCCCGCCTCCTCGAGCAGGGCGGGTAGGCGCCGCCCCACGTAGGGATCGTTGCCGGCCTGGTCGTACGCTCGGCAGTAGCCTTCCCACACCGTGCGCAGGCCAGCCGGCTCGGGGCAGAGCCGCAAGAGGGCGTGGTCGTCGTCGGCGAGGACGATGCGCCCTCCCGGCTTCACGGCCCGCACCATCTCACGCACCACCACCTCGGGATCGGGGACGTGCTCGAGCAGGAAACGCGCGTGGGCGAGGTCGAAGCTGCCCTCTTCAGATTCCTCGAGCGGCAGGCGGCGCGCATCGCCCATGCGCATCTCGACGAGGTGCTCCTCACCCGCCTCCTTGGCGAGGGCGATGCCGCGGTCGATCTGCTCGCGGCTGCGCTCCACCCCGAGCACGTGTCCCGCCGGGCCGACGGCGCGAGCCATGGCCCGGGTGAGCTGGCCGAGCCCCGCTCCCACGTCGAGGACGCGCTCGCCCCCGCGCAGGTCGAGTTCACGTAACGTGGCGGCGTTGAGAAGGTGGTTCAGCCGGGAGAGCCGGGCCTGTTCCTCCTCGGATGTGCCGTGGACGTAGTGGCTGTCGGAGCCGGCCAAGGCTTCGAGCTTAGTCCCGAATCGCCCGGGTCGCGAAGCGGGAGGGCCTCGGCCGCCCTTCGCCCCTCGCGGCCTTTCCCCAAGGCCAGGGCCGCGAGACGAAGGGATTTTCGAGGAGTGCGTAGCGAAAGGGCCGCTCGGCCCAGCTCCCAGCATAGCTGACGTTGATCCTCGCCGAGGTGACTACCCGCTCGCGCAGGGCTTCCCCCCGCTCGAGGAAGAGGCGGTCGCCGGTCAGGTCTTCCCCGTTGTGCGTCTCGCGGCGAATGTCGAGGGCCCGGCACAGGTTGCCCGGGCCGCTGGTCGCGTGCAGGCACCCCTCCAGGGGCTCGGCGGCGCGCACCAGCACGGCCGAGGCCTTCCCGGCCGAGCCGGTCACCACGTTGAAGCAGTGAGACAGGCCGTAGACGAGGTAGACGTAGGCGACGCCGGGTGGCCCGAACATGATGGCGGCGCGGGGAGTCCGGCCGAAGCGCGCGTGGGAGGCCCGGTCCGCTTCGCCGAGGTAAGCCTCGGTCTCCACGATGCGCGCTGCGTGTCGTACCCCCTCCTCGACGTGCACCAGCACCTTCCCGAGCAGTTCGCGGGCCACCGTGCGCGGGTCGCGGGCGTAGAAGGCGCGATCGAGCTTCTCCCCGGAGGGGAGAAGCGAGCGCCCCGGAGGTGGGGGCAAGGTACGCACGCGTCCTTCATAAGGGAGGGTGGGACAGGGGCCAAGCGCCACGCTCGAGGGAAGGCGCGGTCGCCCTGGCACCCGGTCCTTATCGAGAGCACCCTGCAGATAGGGTGCTTCGGGCCCGCCATTCGTCATAAAAATGGGCCCGCACGCGCCGCGGAGCACCAGGGCACGCGGGGGACGGCGTCTTCCCCACACGCTTCGTGTACGCCTCCCTCGTCGCCCGGTAGCCGCGCCGCCGCACGGAGGCATGACACGCGATGGCCCTCGATCTCCCGCTCCTCCAGAAGACCCTGCGCGAGCTCGACCTCGACGGTTGGCTCCTCTGCGACTTCCATGGCCAGAATCCGACCGCCCTCGAGGCGCTCGGACTCGTGGGACGGCTGCTCACGCGCCGCTTTTGCTACCTCGTGCCCGCGGTCGGCGAGCCCGCTCTGCTCGTGCATCGCATCGAGCTCGCGAGCTTCCCCAAGGAAGTGCCGGGCCGTCGCGCGAGCTACTCCTCGGCTGCCTCCTTCGAATCGGCGATGAAGTCCCTCCTCGCCCCCCTGGCGCGGCGTCGCCTGGCCATGGAGTACTTCCCGCTCGGCGCGATCCCCTACCTCTCCCGGGTGGATGGAGGCTTTCTCGAGTTCGTGCGCTCACTGGGCGTCGAGGTCTTCTCCTCGGCCGAGCTCGTCCAGCGCTTCCTCTGTCGCTGGAGCCCCCACCAGCTCGCGAGCCACGTGCGCGCGCTCAGGGCCATCGACTCGGCCAAGGACGCCGCGTTCGAGCAGATCGGGGTGGCCCTGCGCCGAGGGCTCGAGGTCACCGAGGTGGCCATCCAGAAGTTCCTCCTCGACGCGTTCGCCAACGCCCGGCTGGAGTGCGAACACGCGCCCATCGTGGCCGTGAACGCTCACGCCGCCGATCCGCACTACGAGACGAACCTCGCCGAGCCCACCCCCATTCGTCGGGGGGACCTCGTGCTCATCGACCTGTGGGCCCGCGAAAAGGGGCCCCGCGACGTCTATGCCGACATCACCTGGGTCGGGTACTGCGGCGAGGAGGTCCCGGCGCGGGCCGTCCAGATCTTCAAGGTGGCCTCCGAGGCCCGCGATCTCGGCTACGCGGCCCTGCGCACCGCCCACGGCGAAGGGCGGACGCTCGAGGGCTGGCAGGTCGACCGGCGGGTGCGCGACCACATCGGCTCGCAGGGCTTCGGCGAGCGCTTCGTCCACCGCACCGGCCACTCGCTCGGTACCCACGTGCACGGCGACGGCGCCAACCTCGACGACTTCGAGACGCACGACACCCGCCAGCTGGTCGAGGGCCTGGCCTTCTCCATCGAACCCGGTATCTACCTCCCCGAGGAAGGCTTGGGCGTGCGCACCGAGATCGACGTGGTGATGACCCCGCAAGGGCCGCAGGTCTTCTCGAAGATCCAGCCCGAGATCGTTCGCATCAGGTGCTAGAAGGCAAGATCCGTGTCCGAGCTCATCGCGGGCCTGCCCGAGCCACCCCCGCCTCCCGAGCCCCACCTCGCCGCCGCCGTCATCCTGTGGCGGCCGGGAACGCGTGGGCGCGAGCTGTTCTGGGTGAAGCGGGGGGCCCTGCGCTTCGCCGGAGGGTTTCAGGCCTTTCCAGGGGGCCGGCTCGACGAGCGCGACTACGAGCCTCCGGTTCCAGGTCACCCGGGGCTCGAGGGCGCCCTGCGCGTCTGCGCCGTCCGCGAGATCTTCGAGGAGACCGGCGTCCTTCTCGCCCGAGGGTCCTCCCTGTCGGCGGAGGACCGGTCGGCCGCCCGCCGCGCGTTGCTCGCCGGCTCGCTCGAGTTCCCCGCCTTTCTCGCCTCGCGCGGGCTTTTCCTGGAGGAGGCCTCGCTCAGCCCGGCCGGACGCTGGGTGACGCCGCGCTTCTTTCCCATCCGCTACGACGCGCACGTCTTCCTCGCGAGGCTGCCGGCCGGCGAGGAGGCGGAGGTGTGGCCGGGCGAGCTGGAGAGCGGGGAATGGGTGACCGCCGCCTGCGCGGTGGAGAAGTGGGAGAAGGGGGAGGTGCTGCTGCATCCTCCGAACCTGTGGGGCGTGCAGTGCCTCGCCAAGGCCGAGCCTCCCGCCTGCCTCGACCTCCTGAGGTCCCCACCTGCCACCGAGGACTTCGTGACCCGCCGGGTGGAGTTCCAGCGCGGCCTGTACCTCGTCTCGCTGCGCACCCCGACCCTGCCGCCCGCCACCCACACCAACGCCTGGATCTTGGAGCTCGGGGACGGGGGTCTCGCCCTCGTCGATCCGGGCTCGCCCGAGGCGGCCGAGCAGGAGCGCCTCGAGCGCGTCCTCGCCGATCTCGCCGCCGATGGGCTCACCTTGCGTGAAGTTTGGCTCACCCATGCCCACCGCGACCACGTCCTCGGCCTTTCTGCTCTGCGTGCGAAGCACGAGGTGGTGGTGCGCGCTCATCCGCAGGCCGCGCTTCGCCTGCCCTCGGGCCTCGGTGCCGTCACTCCCTTGACGGACATGACCCTCCTCGCCGGGCGCTACCGCGCGCTCCACACACCCGGGCACGCGCGAGGGCACCTCGCCTTCCTCGACGAGCGCACCTTGGCCCTGCTCGCCGGAGACATGGTCTCGACCCTCTCCACCATCGTCATCGACCCTCCCGAGGGCGACATGGGCGATTACCTCGCCTCGCTCGAGCGCCTGCGCGATGTGGGGCCTCGCTCGCTCTTCCCCGCCCACGGGTCACCCACCCAGGCCGCGGTGGCGAAGCTCGAGGGCTACCTCGCGCACCGCCGGGAGCGCGAGGCGAAAGTCGTCCTGGCCCTCCCTGGTCGCCTCTTCGAGGTCACCTCCCGGGCCTATGACGACACGCCGCCCACGTTCATGCCGGTGGCCGAACGCAGCTGCCTCGCGTCCCTGCAAAAGCTCGCGAGGGAAGGGCGCGTCCGGTTCGACGGCACGGTCTGGTCGCGGGGATAACCCCGGAAAGAGCGGAGGGTTGTACTGGGCGAACTCTTGCCCGCCCGGCTGGAATCGGGAGGTCTTCTCCCGTCACTTCGTCGCAATGCTTTCGAAAATTGAACACTTCCGCTCTCGATATTCCCGGGCACCTGGGTCATAGTGCGGTTAGAATCACCGAGTCGGGGCCCTCCATGAAGTCGACCCGCATTGTCGCCATCCTCATCCTCTCCTTCCTTTTCGGGGGAGGCTCGGCCGAGGTGGCCGTGAACGCGCAGCGTGCTCTGCATCGCCGCCTCACCTCGAAGGAGGAGGGCCAAGCCGGCGAACTCGTCGCGTTCGAGATCCAGCGCGACGACGGCGAGGTCGTGGCCCGGCCGCGGGTCATCGCATCGCCCGGGCACGTCGCCCAGCTCGTATTGCGCGACCCGGAGGACCCAAACGTCGTCCGGCTCACCCTGCGCGTCGCGACGACCCGGGAAGCCTCGGGCGACATCTCGGTCGACTATCTCATCTCGCTACCCGCCGAGGAGCTCGTCTGTCGCGGGCGGGTCAGCATGCCTTTCGGGGAGGAGCGCAAGCTCGACCTCGGCAAGGGTCCCCTCACGGCGACCCTCGTCGCGGTCCCGGTCCCCTCGGCCGCCTTCGACGCCTTCCTCAAGTCGGAGCGGGCCTCGAGGAGGACCGTCCTCCCCATCTGACGCCCGCTGCCCGAATTGGCCTCGGGCCGCGCGGGGCCGCGCTTCACGGGGCGCTGCGGATCTCCTCGTAGTCGGCCTCGCCGACCTCGCGCCCATCCGCGTCCCAGGTGATCCATCGGCCGCACTGCAAGCCGTGGCAGAAGCGGCCCTCCACGCGAGGCTTTCCGTTCTCGAAGAAGCTCGCAAAGCGCCCGTGGCGTTTGCCGTGCTCGTAGCCGCACTCCTCCTCCTCGCGGCCGCTCTCGAACCAGACCCTCCACACCCCTTCGCGCTCGCCATCTTGGTACGCACCGGCGCGTGCCGGTCGTCCGTTGCGGTACCACTCCACGAAGGGCCCGTCGCGGCGGCCGTCCTTCCATACGCTCTCTTCGGAGAGGCCCCCATCGTCGTAAAAGGTCCGCTCCGGGCCCTCACGGCGGCGCTCAGGACGTTCGCCTGGCCGCTCGCACCACGTCTCGTAGGCGACGGGCGGTGATTCGCCGCGCTGCTCCGTACCGGGAGGGCAGGAGAAGGGCCGCTTGGCCGCCTCGACGGCCATCCCGACGGGGGACTCGGCCGCAGCGAGCGCGAGGGCGAGGGCGAGGAGGCACATCAGGCGGGCCTCCTCTGTGGTGGAAGCCCGCCGGGTGGCTCGAGGAGCGAATGGGCGACGAGGAAGTCGCGCACCCCCGGGAACACCTCTTCCGGGGCTGACCGGCCGAAGATGAGGTCCGCGTGGCCATAGTCGCAGCAGGCCCCCTGGGCGAGGCCGACGCGCATCACGGTGGCCGTCCCACCCCAGATCCGAGCTGCCTTCTCCACCCCCTCGGGCGGGGCGATGCGGTCCGCATTGGCCGCCACGAAGAGGGCGGGTTGCGAGCAGCGGGCGAGGGCGGCGCGGTAGTCGACCTTCCCGTCCTTCGAAGCGAAGGTGTCGGTCGCCACCCACGAGGCGAGCTGGGCGAGGACACCCGAGGAGACGTTTTCGACGACGGTCACGAGCATCCGCCGGTAGAGCGGGCGGGGCACGTTGCGCGGGTTCATGGCGATCTCGCTCAAGGGCGGGTGGTAGTACCCGGAGAAGGGAGCGAGGATTCGCGCGAGGAAGCGGCTCATCCGGCCGGTCACGAGCAGGCCGGCCCAAAGAAGGCGCGGGAAGGGTCCGCGAGCGGCGAAGAAGACCGGCGAGCCCAAGGTGACGAGGGCGGCGAGATCCTCGTGCGCGGCCGCAGCCGCCATGCCGAGGAGCCCGCCCTGGCTGTGCCCGACCCACAGCACGCGGGCCTTGCCGCATGCGGTGCGAACGGCCTCGAGGGCCGCCGGCACGTCGTGGCGCAGGTGGTCGTCGAAGCAGAAGCGACGGGACGCGCCGCGCTTCACGCGGCGCGAGGCTCCGTGTCCACGCAGGTCGAGTGCGAAGCAGTCGAACCCGGCGGCGGCGAGATGGGCCGAGAGGGACCAGCGCTCGAGCCCGAAGTCGAGCGAGGCCCGGTTGGCCGCGACTCCGTGGACGAGCAGCACGGGGAGGGAGCGGGCCGGCCCACGCGGTCGGCGGCGCCCGAGGGCGAGCCGCCAGCCGTCGTCGGTGAGGGCGTAGACGGTCTCGTCCTCGCCGCTGCGGACGAGGAAGCGGTGCGTCCAGAACAGGTAGTGCCCGAGGATGAGAAGGCCGAGGAGGAGGGCGAGGGCGAGGGCGCTCACGGGAGAAGCGATTCTACTGTGGCGACGGCGGCGCGACGGCCTGTCGAGAGGAGGCCGAGTGAAGGCCGACAGCTCCCCGTGCCAGATCGCCTTCGCGGGGCCCGCCGCAGGGTGGCGCGGACCGTGCAGAGTAGGGTGGCGCGGACCGTGCAGAGTAAAGAGCCCTGAGGTCGCCCGGGCGCGCAGGGTCCGGCCTCATGGACGCCTCGAAGCACCTCTTCGAAGGAAGGGGGAGGTGCCTCGGACCGGCATGATGTACTTTTGGCTGGCAGTGGGCAGCACGGGAATTAGGCAGGGCCGACCGCAGGCGGGCTTGGAACCTTGACCTTGCAGAGCAGCGGGGCGTAGCGTCGAAAATCCAACTTTTCCAAATTGAGGTGGGACGTGAAGAAGGTCGAAGCCATCATCAAGCCCTTCAAGCTGGATGAGGTGAAGCAGGCGCTCTCGGAGGTTGGCGTGGCGGGTCTCACCGCCACCGAGGTCAAGGGCTTCGGCCGGCAAAAGGGTCACACCGAGCTCTACCGGGGCGCCGAGTACGTGGTCGACTTCCTCCCCAAGGTCAAGGTCGAGGTGGTGGTTTCGGACCAGCTCGTGGGTCGGGTGGTGGAGGTCATCGAGCGGGCCGCCAAGACGGGCCGCATCGGCGACGGAAAGATCTTCGTGGTCCCGGTGGAGGAGGTCATCCGCATCCGGACGGGGGAGCGCGGCGAGGAGGCCCTCTAGCGCAGAGCGAAGATCCCCGCAGAGGGTTACGAGGTGCGGCGCGCTCGCGTCGTGCTTCGCGTCGCGCTGCAATGCACCGCAGGCATGCCACGTCCCCCCAAACCTCCCCAGCTGCCTGCCTCCCTAGCCCGAGCCGCCGTCGATTCCTTGGCGGACGCCATCGTCATCCTGGGAGCGGATGGCGGCGTCATCCACGTGAACCCGGCCGCCGAGGAGCTGTTCGGGCGCAGCCGCGATCGCGCGGTGGGGCTGCCCTTGCGCTCGCTGCCCGGCGGCACCCAGCTCGCCATGCTCTCCGAGCGGGCCAGGGTCTCGCAGGAGTCGGCCTCGGCCGAGGTCCCGAGTCCGCAGAACGCCACCGTCTCGGTGATGGTCGAAGCCGGTCCCCTCTTCGATGGACCGACCTGCGCCGGGACGGTGGTGGCCGTGCGCGTCCCGCGCCCGGCCGAGCGCGCCCTCGATTTCGAGGCGCTCGCCGCCGGGCTCGCCCACGAGATCAAGAACCCCCTGGCCGGGCTGCAAGGGTCGGCGGAGCTCCTCGCCCGCGAGGCGGAGGGCCCGGCGAGGGAATACGCCATGGTCATCGCGCGCGAAGCGAAGCGGGTGGACGGGCTCGTGCGGGAGCTGCTCGACCTCGCCCGCCCGGCCGCTCTGCAGACGGCACCCGTCAACATCCACACCGTGCTCGACGACGTGCTCCTCCTCGCCCGGGGCTTCCCGGGAGGTGAGGAGGTGAAGTACGTCGAGCGCTACGATCCCTCGCTCCCGCACATCCACTGCGACCGCGAGAAGCTCACCCAGGTCTTCTTGAACCTCGTCCGCAATGCGGTCGACGCGGTGCAGTCGCAGGCGCGCCGCGAGATCGTCCTCAGGACCGGGGTGTCCTCGCTCAGGCTTCGCTCGGCCGGCGGCCGGACCCGCCCGCTCGCCCGGGTCTCGGTCATCGACAGCGGGACGGGGATCCCCGCCTCCATGCAGAACCGGCTCTTCACCCCGTTCGCCACGAGCAAGGCCCACGGGACCGGACTCGGACTCGCCATCTCGCGGCGGATCGTCGAGGCGCACGGAGGCCGGATCGAGGTGAAGAACGGCAGCGAGGGCGGGGCGGAGGCGAGCGTCTTTCTGCCCCTCGAGATCGCCTGAAGAGAACCCTTCGGGGCGCGCCTGCCTGGCAGGCCTCTTGCTTCTCGCTGCCCGTTCGTCGAGCACCGGAATTGGGGCAGCGGGTCGCTCCCGGCTGTAGCCGCCATCTTGGGGGAAGAACGTGCGCAAGGTTCTCATCGTGGACGACGAGCCCTCGGTTCGCTTCGTCCTGGGCCGCACCTGCGAGCGCGTGGGCGTTCCATTCGTCGAGGCCGGCAGCGCCGAGGAGGCGCGCGAGCGGCTCGCCGAGCAGGGCGTCCACAAGGACGGAATCGGGCTCGTGCTGCTCGACGTCCGGCTGCCCGGCGACGACGGCTTCACGTTGCTCGGCGAGCTCTCCCAGCGGCCCGACTCTCCCTTCGTCGTGGTGATGACGGCCGAGGACACCATGCGCTCGGCGGTGGAGGCCATGAAGCGGGGGGCGGCCGACTACCTCGGCAAGCCCTTCGACCTCACTCGGGTCGAGCGTCTCGTGAAAGACCTCGCCCTCGGTCCCGAGGCCGAGCACGTCGAGGAACGCCCCCCGCCAGCCCCGCCCCCGGCTTCCGAGGAGGCGTCAGACGCTTCCGGCGCGAAGGAGGTTGCCATCCCGGACATCCTCATCGGGCGCTCCCCGGCCATGGTGGAGGTCTACAAGGAGATCGGCCGTGTGGCGCGCACCGAGATGACGGTCCTGCTCACCGGCGAGAGCGGCACGGGCAAGGAGCTCGTGGCGCGGGCCATCCACGCCAACTCGGCGCGGGCCCGCGGGCCGTTCGTGACGGTGAACATGGCGGCCATCCCGCGCGACCTCATGGAGAGCGAGCTCTACGGACACGAGAAGGGCTCGTTCACCGGGGCGGTGGAGCGGCGCCCGGGCAAGTTCGAGCTGGCGAGCGGCGGCACGCTGTTCTTGGACGAGATCGGCGAGATGCCGGTGGAGCTGCAGGCGAAGCTCCTGCGGGTCCTCCAGGAGCGCGAGGTGGACCGGGTGGGCGGCACCCGCCCTCTCCCGGTCGACGTGCGGATCGTGGCCGCCACGAACGCCGACCTGGCGCGCTCGGTGGAGGAGGGGCGCTTCAGGCGGGACCTCTACTACCGCCTCGCGGTCGTGCCCATCAGGCTGCCGCCTTTGCGCGAGCGGGAGGGCGACGTCATCCTCCTCGCCCGCTTCTTCATCTCGAAGTACGGGGAGCAGCTGAAGGGCCGCCCCATGGCACTCTCCAAGGACGCCGAACCCCTCCTCCTCTCCCACGGTTGGCCCGGCAACGTGCGAGAACTCCAGAACGTGGTCCAGCGCGCCCTGCTCAAGGTGGCCGGAGCGCGCCTCAGCGCGAAGGAGCTCCTCGGGCTGCTCCCCGCCACTGGCACCTCCGAGCGCGGCCTCTCCGGGCTCGTCGACGAGCTGCTCGACGGCCCCGCCCCGGACGGCGGTCGCCACGCCGCCGCGCTGTCCGCCATCGAGGCGCCGCTCATCGCCGGGGCGCTCGCAAGGACGCGGGGTAACCAGCTGCGCGCGGCGGAGCTGCTCGGGATGAACCGCAACACCCTGCGCGAGCGCATGCGCGCACTCGGCATGAAGGCGCGCTAGGGAGCTCTCCCGGACTGCCTCCCGGCGCGACGAGACGGGCCCTGCTCCCGGCCTTCATCCGGTCGAAGGGGCCGATCGTCCGGGAGCCGCAGCAGGCCGACGTTTTGCCGAGCCACGCGACGGAAGACCATCGCGGGTCCGCGGGGGCGCGCACGGACGGGGCTCCCATCTTCGGGCGTCGGCGCGGTAGGTCTTTGGCCGAGCCCATCATCACACGGCAGGGTCTCGCTGCCGAGGAACTCTCTCAATGGCGGGGCCCTCCCCTTCTGGGCCGGGGCCCTCACCCGGGGAGCCCTTATGGGGTGAAGCGCGACGACCACCACCGCGCGATGCTCGACAAACGTGCAAGAGATGCCGCGCGATCGAGCAACCCTGAGGACCTGGGAGCGCAGCGTTGAGAAGAGATGACCGCTTCCCACCTGGCATGTGCTGTGCTAACCGATTGCGCCCGTCATCCATTTACCACCAGGAGATAGGACAATCCCCATGGCGAACCTCACCCCGAAGCAGGTCCTCGGCCTGGCCCAGGAGAAGAAGGCCACCTACGTCGACCTGAAGTTCTTGGACTTCATCGGCATCTGGCAGCACTTCTCCGCCCCGCTGAGCGAGCTCAGCGAGGGTGTCTTCGAGGAGGGCCTCGGTTTCGACGGCTCCTCGATCCGCGGCTGGCAGGCCATCCACGCCTCGGACATGCTGGTCATGCCCGACCCCGCGACGGCCGTCATCGATCCCTTCATGGCCGAGCCCACCCTCTCGCTCATCTGCAACGTGGTCGATCCCATCACGAAGGAGCCCTACTCGCGCGATCCGCGCAACATCGCCATGAAGGCGGAGAAGTACCTGAAGTCGACCGGCATCGGGGACGTGGCCTATTTCGGCCCGGAGCCCGAGTTCTTCATCTTCGACGAGGTTCGCTACGACTCGGGCGTGAACCAGGCCTTCTACAAGATCGACTCGGTCGAGGGGCAGTGGAACACCGGGCGCGAGGAGCCGGGCGGCAACCTCGGCTACAAACCGCGCTACAAGGAGGGCTACTTCCCGGTAGGTCCGACCGACAGCCAGCAGGACATCCGCACCGAGATGTGCCGGGTGATGGAGGCGGTCGGCATCGCCATCGAGAAGCAGCACCACGAGGTGGCCACCGCCGGCCAGGCCGAGATCGACATGAGGTTCGAGTCGCTCGTCAAGTGCGCCGACAATCTCCAGTGGTACAAGTACATCATCAAGAACGTGGCCCGCCGCCACGGCAAGGCGGTCACCCTCATGCCGAAGCCGCTCTATGGCGACAACGGCTCGGGCATGCACGTTCACCAGTCGATCTGGAAGAACGGCAAGCCGCTCTTCGCCGGCGAGGGTTATGCCGGCCTGTCCGACCTCGCCATGTGGTACATCGGCGGCATCTTGAAGCACGGCCCGGCACTCGCCGCGCTCTGCAACCCCACCACCAACAGCTACAAGCGCCTGGTGCCGGGTTTCGAGGCTCCCATCAACCTCGCCTACTCGGCCCGCAACCGTTCGGCCGCCATCCGCATCCCCATGTATTCGCCGAACCCCAAGACCAAGCGCCTCGAGTTCCGCACCCCGGACCCGAGCTGCAACGGCTACCTCGCCTTCGCCGCCCAGCTCATGGCCGGCCTCGACGGCATCGAGAGCAAGACGAACCCCGGCCAGCCGCTCGACAAGGACATCTACGGCCTGTCGCCCGAGGAGCTGAAGGAGATCCCGAAGATGCCAGGCTCCCTCGACGAGGCCCTCGAGTGCCTGCGCAAGGATCACAAGTTCCTCCTCAAAGGCGACGTCTTCACCGAGGACGTCATCGAGACCTGGATCGAGTACAAGTACGACAAGGAAGTGACCCCGGTCCGCAGCCGGCCCCACCCGCTCGAGTTCGCCCTCTACTTCGACAGCTAGAGCCCTCCTTCCCGCCTGGAAGGGAACAAGAGACGGCCGCCCTGGGGGCGGCCGTCTCTTGTTACGAGCGGCCCCGCTTCCGGCGGCTCGGGCGCCGTGCGAGAAAGGGGCATGCGCCCGGCCTCCCGCCTTTGGAAGGGCCTCTTCGAAGGGCTGCCTACGACCTTCCTCTGGCTGTGGGCCGGCGGCTTCATCTCGGCCCTGGCGAGCTTCGCCTTCCCTTTCTTGGCGCTCTCGCTCACCGCCCGCGGCGTCCCGCCGAGGACAGTCGGCCAGGTCCTCTCCCTCCTCGGCTTCGGCGTCCTCCTCGCCGGGCCCCTGGCGGGCTACTTCTGCGATCGCGTCGGGAGGCGGCGGACTCTTCTCGCGTCGCTCCTCCTCGCCTCGGCGGGCGCTTCGGCCCTCGGGCTCGTCCGCTCGAGTTCCCTCACCTTTCTCGCCGCCCTGCTCTTCGGGATCTCCTCCTCGGCGGCCGCCTCGCCCATCCAGGCCATGGTCGCCGACCTCGTGGCTCCCGAAGCACGCGCTCGCGCCTTCGCCCTGCTCTACTGGGCCTCGAACGTGGGGACCGGCTTCTCGCTCGTCGCCGGAGGCTTCCTCGCCGCGCGAGGGTGGGCGCTGCCCTTCCTCACCGATGCCTCGACCACCCTCGCCTTCGCGCTCGTCGTGCTCGCCCGGGTGAGGGAAACCCGGCCCCTCCCGGAGGAGCGGGCGCCCGAGGCGGCGGCCAAGGCGGGCTATGCCCTCGTCCTCCGCGATGGCGCCTTCTTGGCCTTCCTCGTCGCGCTCGTCCCGTTCGCACTCGTCTTCTACCAGGTGGGGGTCACCCTCCCCATCGACATGGCACGAAGCGGCCTCTCCCCCAAGACCTACGGACTCGTCCTGTCGGTCAATACCGCCCTCGTGGTGGCCCTGCAGCCCTTCGCGCCTCGCCTCTTTTCGAGGTGCGCGCACACCACGGTGCTCGCCGTCTCGGCGGGGGTGGTGGGCCTCGGTTACGGTGCCTATGCCCTCGCGTCCTCAGCCGCGAGCTATGCCGTCGCCACTGCGGTCTGGAGCCTCGGTGAGATCGGCTACGCGCCGGCGGCGAGCGCCCAGGCGGCGCTCCTCGCCCCGCCCGAGATGCGCGGGCGCTACGCTGGGGCTTTCGCCCTGTGCATGGGAGGGGCCGCCGCGCTCGCTCCGCTCCTGGGCACCGGTCTCTTGCAGGTTTTCGGGAGGCGGGTGCTCTTTCTCTCCTGCCTCGGACTCGCGGCCCTTTCCTCGGCGGCCCTCCTCGCCCTCGGCCGGGCTCGGGGCCGCGGGCGCGTCTCGGTGCTTTCGGCTTAGCTTCGCCGCCTCGTGCCGGGAGGGCGGATCGCTTTAGCTCGTGGGCTCTCCCAAAAAGGAAGGGGCCGCCCTTCGGGCGGCCCCCATCACACTCTCAGAGCATCGAAAGGGAGGCGATCAGAACAGGTTGAAATGCCCCACCCACTCGCCGCGGAACTCGGTGCCGCTGTCGCCCTCAAAGTTCTTGCGGTAGTCGACGTAGAACTCGGGACCCGTCCAGAAGGTCTTCGACACGCTCCAGTAGGTGTTGAAGCCGCCGGTGGCGACCGAACGGTTCGCCTGCTCGTAGGCTCCCGGCGTGGCGGCGTCGAGGGCGGTGCGGAGGTCGCCGTCGCCGCTCGTGATGAGGATGCTGCCCATGAGGTTCGAGCGGAACTGCGGGGTCCACACGTGGGTGTAGCCGATCGATCCGCCGACCGTGGTCCACAGCTTGATGTCGGTCGTCCCGACCGCCACGGCGTCCTCGGAGACGGGGGGACCGGCGGTGAGGCCGTACTGGTAGGTGCCGATGCCCGAGCCACCCTCGACGTCGAGGACGAGAGAGTCGCCCGCGAAGTTGATGGCCGCGCCGATGGCACCGCCGAAGCCCTGCTTGCTCTGCGAGTCGTTCGCGTACTGCGTCGTCACGCCGCGGATGGAGAAGCTGCCGTAGCTCGCCGGGATGTCGATGCGGGCGATGACGTCGGGGATGCTGAAATGGGTCTGGGCGAAGCTGCGGTTGTAGGGATCTTCGATGGCGATCGAGATCTTGGTCGGCCCGGCCGGGAAGGTGACCCGGAACATGGGGGCGCGCAGGGCGGCCAGGTTCACGAGCGGGTTCTCATCCATCTGGTCGGGGAAGGTGTTGAGGTCGGCGAAGGTGGTCCAGGTCTGGCCGATGAGGACGGTGTCGCCCACCGTGCCGTAGGCGTGGCGGAGGCGGATGGAGCCGTGGTGGGTGAAGGAGGCGCCGATGTCCTGGTAGCCTTCTGCGGCGTCCATCTCGAAGCGCATGCCGATGTTACCCACCGCCGAGGGCGTGTTGGTCTGCAGGCCGAAGCGCGAGTAGGCGCTCGTCATGGCCATCTGGGGCGTGTTGGTGTGAGGGGTCGCGCCGCCGTTCGCGAGGCTCGTGAGGGCGATGCCCTGGGGGCAGATGTAGTAGTCGCAGGCGCCCGCGAGCGACTCATAGCCGCCGGAGAATTCGTAGAAGAGCGCCGTCTCGGCGAACCCGTTGAACTTGATGGTGGAGTCCGTTCCGGGGATCTTGAACACGCCGGGGTCGTCCGCGCGCGCCGTGTAGGGCAGGGCGGTGACGCCCAGCAGGGCGATCACTGAAAGTGTTACGAGTCGCTTCGTCATGCTTCGTCCTCCTCCTCCGTCGTTGATTGACCCCGCGCAGTCCGATCGCAACCGCGGGAGTAAACCACACTCGCCTCCCAGCTGGGCAAGAAAGCGGGCCCCTGCGTGCATTGGCCGTGACGCAGCGCGTTATTATTGACGGCAATCATGCCGCCCCGTCAGGGTTGCGCGCTCGGGGAGCATGTCATGCGCGCCGCGCGAGCAGAAAACTTCTCCGCGGGCGATCTCGGGCGGTTTTAAGCGCGTGCAAAGCGTGGCGATCCCGTGCTAGAGGAGAGCTCCGCGCCCCGAACCTTGCACTTCACCCACACTGGAGGTAAGCGATGCGTTTTATGCGCTTAGTTGCTTTGGCAGCGGTCACCGTAGTGGCGGCGAGCTGCCAATCGAAGCAGGAAACCCCGCCCCCCGCCCCTGCCCCCGCCGCGGCACCGGCCGAACCCGCCGCGGCCCCGGCTCCGGCTCCGGCCTCCGACAAGATCCTCATCGGCCACGTCGCCTCGATGACCGGCGAGCAGGCCACCTTCGGGTCCTCGACCGACAACGGGATCAAGCTCGCCCTCGACGAGGCGAACAAGGCCGGCGGCATCAACGGCAAGATGCTCGAAGTGAAGACCCTCGACGACCAGGGTAAGCCCGAGGAGGCCGCCACCGCCGCCACCCGGCTCATCACCCAGGACAAGGTCGCGGTCATCATCGGCGAAGTGGCCTCGTCCCGCTCGCTCGCCATCGCGCCCATCGCCGACTCGAACCAGGTCCCGCAGATAAGCCCCACCTCGACGAACCCGCGCGTCACGAAGGACGGCGACAAGACCCGGCCCTACGTGTTCCGCGTCTGCTTCATCGACCCCTTCCAGGGCACGGTGATGGCCAAGTTCGCCTGGGAAACCAAGAAGATCAAGAACGTGGCCATCTTCCGCGACATCGGCAACGACTACTCGGTCGGCCTCGCCAACTTCTTCGCCGCGAAGTTCAAGGAGCTCGGCGGCAAGATCGTGACCGACGAGAGCTACAAGGCCGGCGACCAGGACTTCAAGAGCCAGCTCACCTCCATCAAGAACAAGCACCCCCAGGCCATCTACGTCCCGGGCTACTACACCGACGTGGCGCTCATCGCCCGCCAGGCCCGCGAGCTCGGCATCAAGGTCCCCCTCATGGGCGGCGACGGCTGGGATTCCTCCAAGCTCTACGAGATCGCCAAGGGCGCCCTCGACGGCTCGTACTTCTCGAACCACTACACCGACGAGGACCCCTCCCCGGTCATCCAGGGCTTCGTCGCGAAGTACAAGGCCGCCTATGGAAGCGTGCCGGACGCGCTCGCCGTCCTCGGCTACGATGCCGCCAACGTGGCCATCGACGCCATGAAGCGCGCGAAGGACCTCACCGGCCCCTCCATCCGCGACGCCATCGAGCAGACGAAGGGCTTCAAGGGCGTGTCGGGTGAGATCACCCTCGACGCCGATCACAACGCGGTGAAGAGCGCGGTGGTGCTGGCCATCGACAAGAACGCCGCCCACTACGCAGCGACCATCAATCCCTAGCCATCGCCCATGGATAGGTTCGGAGGGGAGCGCCCTTCTTTACGAGACGGGCGCTCCCCTCCGCCGTCCTTCTCCGACGTTCCGGGTCGGCAGCACACCGCTTAGAAGGGGTCCGGCGTGACCGAATTCATTCAGCACCTCGTGAACGGGGTCTCGGTGGGGACGATCTACGCCCTCATCGCCCTCGGATACACGATGGTGTACGGCGTCTTGAAGCTCATCAACTTCGCCCACGGTGACGTGTACATGGTGGGGGCCTTCTCCGGCTTCTACCTCGCGAACGCCCTCGGCGCGGACCAGAACCCGAGCCTCGCCAAGGCCCTCGTGGTGTTCGTGCTGTCCATGGTCATCTGCGGCCTATTGGGCGTCGTCATCGAGCGCTTCGCCTACCGGCCGCTCCGCCAGCGCCAGCGCCTGACCGCCCTCATCACCGCCATCGGCGTCTCGCTGCTCCTCGAGTACGGCTTCCAGCTGCCCTCCATCAAGGGACTCGGCATCCCCTTCCCGCCGGGGCCGACGCCGCGCTTCTTCCCCCAGCCCTTCACGACCGTGGAGTTCGACCTCGCCGGGGTCCACCTCTCGAACTACGACCTCGTGTCCTTCCTGCTCGCGGTGGGCCTCATGCTCATGCTGCAGTACATCGTGTACCGGACCCGTTTCGGGACCTCGATGCGCGCGGTGAGCTTCGACGCGCAGATCGCCGGGCTCATGGGCATCAACGTGAACCGGATCATCTCCGGGACCTTCTTCCTCGGCAGCTCGCTCGCCGCGGCCGCCGCCATCCTCTACGCCGGCTCCCGGCCCAAGATCGACCCGCTCATGGGTCTCATGCTCGGCGTGAAGGCCTTCGTGGCCGCCGTGTTCGGCGGCATCGGCAACGTGCCGGGAGCCATGGTGGGCGGCCTCGCCCTGGGCCTCGCCGAGGAGTTCGTCTCCGGCTACACGGTCTCGTCCTACCGCGACGGCATCGCCTTCGCCCTCCTCATCATCGTCCTGCTCGTGCGCCCGGCGGGACTTTTCGGCACCTTCCGCCCGGAGAAGGTCTAGATGGACACCACCCGCGCTTCCGGCGGCCCGGTGAGAGGCCTCACCCTCGCCCTCAGATCGGTCGTCCCGCTCATCGTCGCCTGCCCCATCATCTACCTCATCCAGGGCAGTCTCGGGGACTACCCACGCATCGTCCTCACCGTGGCCGGCATCAACATCATCATGGCCGTCTCGCTCAACGTGGTGAACGGCTTCACCGGCCAGTTCTCCCTCGGCCATGCCGGCTTCATGGCCATCGGCGCCTACACCGCGACGAAGATCACGATCGCCCTGCATCACTCCCAGATCATGGGCCTTTCGCCCTTCGTCTCCGACCAGGTCTTCTTCTTCTTCGCGCTCGCGATGGGGATGGTCACCGCCGCGCTCGCCGGGCTCCTCGTCGGCATGCCCTCCCTGCGGCTCAGCGGCGACTACCTCGCCATCGTGACCCTCGGCTTCAACGAGATCATCCGCGTCATCATCGAGAACACGCCCTTCCTCGGCCAGGCCACCGGCATCTCGGGGCTGCCCCGCCTCACCACGCTCGTCTGGGTCTACATGGCGGTGGTCGTCACCGTCATGATGGCGCGGCGGCTCGCCGAGTCGACGCACGGCCGGGCGCTGCTCGCCATCCGCGAGGACGAGGTGGCGGCCGAGGCCATGGGGGTCGACACCACCGGCTACAAGGTGCGCGCCTTCGTCATCGCCTCGGCCTTCGCCGGGCTGGCCGGAGGCCTGCTCGTCCATCAGATCCAGCTCTGCACGCCCCGCTCCTTCACCTTCATCCGTTCCATCGAGGTGGTCGCCATGGTGGTGCTCGGCGGCATGGGCTCGGTGACGGGCTCCATCCTGGCCGCGCTCATCTTGTCCGTCGGGGTCGAGATCCTGCGCGGCGTCCAGGAGTACCGCATGGTGGTCTATTCCCTCCTGCTCATCGTGCTCATGCTCACGCGCCCGTCCGGCATCTTCGGCACCCGCGAGCTGTGGGACCTCCTTCCACCGCCCCTCGGGCGACGGCGCGCCCGCGCGACGGGGGAGACCCCGTGACGACACCGGTCCTCGAGGCCAAGAAGGTCACCATGCAGTTCGGGGGCCTCAAGGCCCTCGCCGAGTTCGACCTCACCTTGCTCCCGCGCGAGCTCGTCGGCCTCATCGGCCCGAACGGCGCCGGGAAGACCACCGCCTTCAACGCCATCACCGGCGTCTACCCGCCGAGCTCCGGGGACGTCATCCTCAACGGGGAGCGGGTGAACGGCCGGCGTCCTCACCAGATCTGCATCGCCGGCATCGCCCGCACCTTCCAGAACATCCGGCTCTTCAAGCAGCTCACCGCGCTCGACAACGTGCGGGTGGCCTGCCACCACGGGCGCAAGGCCGGATTCACCGCCTCGTTCCTGCGCACGGCGGGCTTCATGGCCGACGAGGCCCGCATCACGGAGCGGGCCGAGACCTTCCTCGAGGTGATGGGCCTCAAGGACAAGCGCGACGCCTTGGCGCGGAACCTTCCCTACGGCGAGCAGCGCCGGCTCGAGATCGCGAGGGCGCTCGCCACCGGCCCCAAGCTCCTCTGCCTCGACGAACCGGCCGCCGGCATGAACGCCTCCGAGAAGGTGGCGCTCATGGAGCTCATCCAGAAGATCCGCGATCAGTTCGGACTCGCCATCCTCGTCATCGAGCACGACATGCGGGTGGTCATGGGGGTCTCGGAGCGGATGGTGGTGCTCGACCACGGGGTCACCATCGCCCGCGGCTCGCCGCAGGAAATCCGCAAGAACCCCAAGGTGATCGAGGCCTACCTGGGCGACTCCTATCTCGAGGAGAAGCACATGGCAGTCCCGGTGGAGGCCCCGTGATCGGTCGGCCCCGACTCGCCTGCGGGCGGGAGGAGTGCACTTGAGCGAACCCGTTCTCTCCGTGAAGGACCTCCAGGTCTACTACGGCGCCATCCACGCGCTGCGCGGCGTCTCGCTCGAGGTGGCCGAGCGGCAGGTGGTGGCCCTCATCGGCGCGAACGGCGCCGGCAAGACGAGCACGCTCAGGGCCGTCTCCCGCATGATCCGCTCCTCCTCGGGCTCGGTGCGGTTCCGCGGCCAGGAGATGACCCGCCTCGCCTCCCACGAGGTGGTGGCCCTCGGCATGGCGCACGCCCCGGAGGGGCGCGGGATCTTCCTCAACCTCACCCTGCGCGAGAACCTCGAGCTCGGCGCCTTCTTGCGCAGGGACAGGGACGGGGTGAAGATCGACATGGAGAAGTGCTTCCAGCTCTTCCCCATCTTGAAAGAGCGCATCGACCAGGTGGCGGGGACCCTCTCCGGCGGCGAGCAGCAGATGCTGGCGGTGGCCCGGGCCCTCATGAGCCGGCCGCGCCTGCTCCTCCTCGACGAGCCCTCCCTCGGGCTCGCCCCCCAGGTGGTGGAGCGCATCTTCCAGGTGCTGAAGGAGATCTCGGAGGGCGGGGTGGCCCTGCTCCTCGTCGAGCAGAACGCCCACAAGGCGCTGCAGATCGCCCACCGGGCCTACGTGCTCGAGACGGGCGAGGTGGTCATGCGCGGGACAGGCAAGGAGTTGCTCGCTTCGCCCGAGGTGCGCAAGGCCTACCTCGGCGAGTGACACCTTCCCCCGAGAGCGCCCCCTGTGGGCCGAGGTGGGCCCGAGGCGCCTTTCCTGCGCGTTGATCGCTTCCGGTGTCCGGGGATAGGGTGACCCGCGAACATGGGGCGCCCGAAGATCCTTCTCGTCGACGACAACGAAGAGCTGCTCCGGCTCCTCGCCCGCCTGATGGAGGCCGAGGGCTTCGAGGCCGTCTGCTGCCCTCGCGGCCGGGCGGCCATCGACGCCCTGAAGAAGCACAAGGTGGCCCTGGCGGTGGTGGACGTGCTTCTCCCCGACATGATGGGCTACGACGTGGGCGGGGCCCTGCGCCAGCAGGGCATCCCTTTCGTCCTCATGACCGGTATCTTCAAGGGCGGCCGGGCCGCCTCCGAGGCGCGCATCCAGCACGGCGCCGCCGGTTACTTCGAAAAGCCCTTCGAGGCGAAGAAGCTCGTGGAGACGGTGCGCGGACTACTCCCCAAAGAGCCCAAAGCGCGCCCGCCCGCGAGGCTCGCCGAGCCCGCGAGCGAGGACTTCGACGTCGAGATGGCGGTCGAGCCGGAGGAGGCCCTGCCTCCCATGGAGCTCACCGGCAAGGTCGAGGTCCAGGAGGATGGGCGAGTCTCCGCGCTCATCCGGGGCGAGGAGCTCACCGCGGCGGCCGTGAAACCGGCGCCGGTGCAGGCGCCTGCGCCACCGCGCCCCAGGAACGAACCCCCGGACGAGGGGGAGCTGCACGACAACCTGCCCGAGCTCGTCACCGCCTTCTGGCTCGCCCAGCAGACCGGAGAGCTCGCCCTGCACCGCGGCAAGGTGAAGAAGGTCCTCTACTTCGAGAAGGGACGCCCCTGCTTCGCCATCTCGAACCTGGTGGCGGATCGATTCGGTCCCTTCCTCGTGCGGGTGGGCAAGCTCACCCAGCTGCAGCTCGAGCTGTGCGAGGCGGCCGCCCAGATGAAGGGGCGCAAGGCAGGCGAGGTGCTCGTGGAGATGGGCATCCTCAAGGAGACCGAGAAACTCTACTACCTCGCGCAGCAGCTCAAAGCCATCGCCTACTCCCTCTTCGCCTGGGAGGACGGCACGTACCGCCTCCACTTCACCGACCGCGCGTCCCACGAGCCGATCAAGCTCGACCTGTGGCCTTCCCGCCTCATCTGGCGCGGGGTGAAGAAGATCTACCGCCCCGAGCGCCTGAGGCGCCTGCTCCCCGACTCGACGCGGCTCATCCCGACCCAGCAGCCGGCCTACGGGCTGCACGAGATCGATCTCGAGGGCTGGGAGGCGCAGCTCCTCACCCGCGTCGACGGCCGAACGAGCGTGAGCGAGCTCGTCGCCCTCTCCAGGCGTCCGGAGAGCGCCGTCCGCGGCCTGCTCTGGGGCCTGTGCGCCCTCGAGATCCTCGCCCCCTACGAAGGCTGAGGGGCGGGCCCCTTCCCCCTCACCTTCTGTCAGAAGGTGAGGGCGGACTTGAGCGAGGCGACGAAGGCACTGTTCACGCGCAGGTAGCCGCCGATCACGTTGGGCTTGGCATCGCTGCCCAGGTTCTCCCCGAGGGGGGTGCCCGCCCGAACGAGCTCGCCCGAGTAGATGTTGCCGCCGAGCTCGTAGTAGACGCGGTAGGCGGTCGTCTCGGCAGGCACGTTCATGCTGGAGGTGCGCGGTGCGGTCGCGACCCAGTACCTCACCCCGAAGCTCGGACAGCTGCTCGTGCCCTGGCTCGCGATCTCACAGGTGCTGCCATCGGTCGCGAAGGTCCAGACCCTGGTGGCGTTGCCCGTGCCGTCGCTGAAGGCCGTCTCGCTGAGCCGGCCCGCGCCCCCGATGGTCGCGTTCGTCTGGCAGGCGACGAGGGTGGCCGGCGTGGTCGAGGTCTCGGTGAAGCCGCAGTCGCCGACGAACAAGGTGTCGGTCGTGCGGGTCGCGGTGAAGAGCAGGTACTCCGATCCCGGCTCGAAGGCGGCGCCACTCTTGAGGAGCCCGCCGTTCGCGACGAGGTAGTCCTTGTTGAGCCAGCCCGCCAGGGTGCGGTCGGTCGGTGCGGCGATGAGCTGGCCGGTGACCGAGATCGGGTTCACGGCGGTGATGGTCGTGCCGAAGGCCACGGTCTTGCCGTCGGATGCGAGGGTGTCGATCTCGATGTCTTCGCCGACGTAGCTCACCTTCACGAGCGTGGGGTTCGCGGAGACGACCACCACACCCCCTCCCCGCACCACCATGCTGGGCAGCCTCACCGTGGGTCCCGCCGTCGATGCCGCAGTCGGCGATCCTGCCGGAGCATCGATGTTCACCGGGAGAGCGGGAACGGACAGGCTCGCCGACAAGGGATCCCAGGCCTCCGTCTCGGTCTGCGCCCCGCCCGCGGGTGACGTTTCGAGCCCGCCCGAGGTGACGTCGACGATGAAGTCGCCGCTCGCCGAGCTCGGCGTGGACGGTGCCGGGTGGAAGCTCCAGAACGGGTCGTGAAGCCCGCCGTTGGAAGCGAGGGCCGCGCTCTCGTAGCTCGCCTGGGCCGCGCTGAGGTTCGGCCCGCCATCGCTCGCCCGAGACCCGCTGCTGCTCCCGCAGGCGGCGGCGAGGACCGTGACGAGGCAGGCTGCGGCAAGACCCTTCTCTCGAGGCGACATGGCACTCCCCTTCGACCGCCGGCTGGCGAGTGAGCTGGCCGGCGCCCATAGACTGAAGTTAGAAGGCTGCGCGAGCAGAAACCCCCGTCGAGTCGAACGCTTATGTGGATTTCGCGTGGGGGTCTTCTGACTACGGCGTGATGGCCTCCACCAGGGAGAGGGCGCGGCGCTGAGCAGTG
>Ga0335078_10003323_pt1 | contig 24000 bp, 23 predicted proteins | sample Lox_Sample_32_FD_206711 | JGI IMG/M metagenome (GOLD analysis project Ga0335078, IMG submission 206711) | Soil microbial communities from Loxahatchee National Wildlife Refuge, Florida, United States - Lox_Sample_3.2 | ecosystem: Environmental > Terrestrial > Soil > Wetlands | place: USA... | reverse complement strand
GCGCATCGGCTGGGTCGCCTCGCGCCTCACCCGCGCGGGGGCGGCCGTGGTCGTGTCGGCGATCTCGCCGTACGCCGAGGCCCGCGCGAAGGCGCGTGCGCTCGTGGAGGAGTTCGGGCCGTTCGTCGAGGTGCACGTGGCGACGCCGGTGGAGGAGTGCGAGCGGCGCGACGTGAAGGGCCTGTACGCGAAGGCGCGGTCGGGTGAGATTCCCCAGTTCACCGGCATCTCCGATCCGTATGAGGAGCCGGCGGCCCCGGAGCTGCGCATCGACACGACCGAGCATCCGCCCGAGGAGTCGGCGCGGATGGTGATCGCGAAGCTCGAGGAGCTCGGATGCAGCGTGTGAAGCTGACGCATCTCCAGCGGCTCGAAGCGGAGGCGATCGACGTCATGCGGGAGGTGGTCGCCGAGGCCGAGAACCCGGTGATGCTCTACTCGATCGGCAAGGACAGCTCGGTGATGCTCCACCTCGCGCGCAAGGCGTTCCATCCCGCGCCGCCGCCGTTCCCGTTCATGCACGTCGACACGACGTGGAAGTTCAAGGACATGTACGCGTTCCGCGAGCGCATGCGGGCCGAGCACGGCCTCGAGCTCATCGTGTACACGAACGAGGAGGGGCTCGCGCGCGGGATCAACCCGTTCGACAGCGGCTCCGTCGTCCACACCGACGTCATGAAGACGGAGGCGCTGAAGCAGGCGCTCGACAAGTACGGCTTCGACGCCGCATTCGGCGGTGCACGCCGCGACGAGGAGAAGTCGCGCGCGAAGGAGCGGATCTTCTCGTTCCGCAACGCCCAGCACCGCTGGGACCCGAAGAACCAGCGACCCGAGCTGTGGCGGCTCTACAACGCTCGGCACCGCCGCGGCGAGGAGATGCGGGTCTTCCCGCTCTCGAACTGGACCGAGCTCGACGTGTGGCTCTACATTTACCTCGAGCAGATCCCGATCGTCCCGCTCTACTTCGCGCAGGAGCGGCCGGTGGTCGACCGGGACGGGACGCTCATCATGGTCGACGACGAACGCATGCGGCTCGAGCCGGGCGAGATGCCGATGACGAAGAAGGTCCGCTTCCGCACCCTCGGCTGCTATCCGCTCTCGGGCGCGATCGAGAGCGAAGCGGCGACGCTGCCCGAGATCATCCAGGAGATGCTGCTCGCTCGGACCTCCGAGCGGCAGGGGCGCGTCATCGACTACGACGCCGCCGCCTCGATGGAGAAGAAGAAGGTCGAGGGCTACTTCTGATGTCGGTCGACCTCGTCTCCGAGGACATCCTCGCGTACCTCGATGCGCACGAGCACAAGAGCCTGCTGCGGTTCATCACGTGCGGCTCGGTGGACGACGGCAAGAGCACGCTCATCGGCCGGCTGCTGTGGGAGTCCCAGCTCCTGTTCGAGGACCAGCTCGCGGCGCTCGAGGCCGACTCGCGCCGTGTCGGTACGCAGGGGGACGACCTCGACTTCGCGCTCCTCCTCGACGGCCTCGCCGCCGAGCGCGAGCAGGGGATCACGATCGACGTCGCCTACCGCTACTTCTCGACGGAAAAGCGCAAGTACATCGTCGCCGACACCCCGGGGCACGAGCAGTACACGCGCAACATGGTCACCGGCGCGTCCACCGCCGACTGCGCGGTCATACTCCTCGATGCGCGCAAGGGCGTGCTCACGCAGACACGCCGCCACAGCTACCTCGTGTGGCTCCTCGGCATCCGCCATGTCGCGGTTGCGGTGAACAAGATGGATCTCGTCGAGTTCTCCGAAACGCGGTTCCGCGAGATCGAGCGGGACTACCGGGAGTTCGCGCGGCAGCTGGGGCTCGAGGAAGTCACCGTCATTCCGCTGTCGGCGCTGCGCGGCGACAACGTCGTCGAGCTGTCGGACACGATGCCGTGGTACGGCGGCCCGACGCTCATGGGGTACCTCGAGGACGTCGAGGTCGACCAGGAGCGCATGCAGGACGCGCCCTTCCGGATGCCGGTGCAGTGGGTGAACCGGCCCAGCTCCGATTTCCGGGGATTTGCAGGGACGATTGCCGGCGGGTCGGTGGCGCCGGGCGACCGCGTCGTCGTCCTTCCGCGCGGGCAGGAGACGACGGTCGAGCGCGTCGCCACCTTCGAGGGCGACCTCGCGCGGGCGGTCGCCGGCCAGGCGGTGACGTTGACGCTCGCGGACGAGATCGACGTGAGCCGCGGCGACGTGCTCGCTGCCGCCGATGCTCCCGCGCAGGTCGGCGACCAGTTCGAGGCGACGATCGTCTGGATGGCTGAGGAGCCGCTCCTCCGCGGGCGTACGTACCTCATGCGCGTCGGGACGAGGACCGCCCCCGCGACGGTCGCTCCGCTGAAGTACAAGCTCGACGTCGACACGCTCGACCGCATCGCCGCGAACGAGCTCGAGCTCAATGCGATCGGCGTCGTCAACCTCGAGCTCGGCGGACCGATCGCGTTCGACCCGTACGTCGAGAACCGCGACACCGGCGGCTTCATCCTGATCGACCGCATCACGAACCACACCGTCGGCGCAGGGCTGCTGCGGTTCGCATTGCGGCGGTCCCACACGGTTCCGTGGGAGACCGTCGAGGTCGACAGCGCCACGCGCGCACAGGCGCTCGGGCAGCGGCCGTTCGTCGTCTGGCTCACCGGCCTGCCCGGCGCGGGGAAGTCCACGATCGCGAACCTCGTCGAGCGGCGCCTGCACGCGCTCGGGCGGCACACGTACCTGCTCGATGGCGCGAACATGCGCCACGGCCTCAGCAAGGATCTCGGCTTCACGCCCGCCGACCGCGCCGAGCACAACCGGCGTGCGGGCGAGGTCGCTCGCATCCTCACCGAGGCCGGCGTGATCGTCCTCGCCGCGTTCGTGTCTCCGTTCCGCGCCGATCGCGAGACGACGCGAGCGCTGTTCGGCGAGGGCGAGTTCGTCGAGGTGTTCGTCGATCTGCCGTCGGAGGTCGCGGAGGCGCGCGACGAGAAGGGCCTGTATGCGAAGGCGCGCGGCGGCGAGCTCGCGAACCTCACCGGGATCGGCGCCGAATACGAGCCGCCCGAGGCGCCCGACGTCCATCTGGACATGACTGCGCTAGACGTGGAGGCGGCCGCCGACCGCATCCTCGCCCTCCTCGGGGAACGCGGCCTCCTGTGAAGAGACCGGTACGTGGTACCGGCACGAAGGCGCCACGGAATCTCCACGGCGCTCGAAGCCATGCGGCGGATCTCGTGACGCTTCCGTTTGCGTACGTGGTACCGGCCGTCGGCCGGGTGGCCGCATGACGTGGCAGTTCGTCGTCGCCGGCCTTGCGGTCGGCGTCCTCGTCGGCATGACGGGAATGGGCGCCGGCTCGCTCATGACACCGATCCTCGTGTTCATCTTCGGGTTCAACCCCGCCACCGCGATCGGCACCGACATCCTCCACGGCGCCGTCTTCAAGTCGGTCGGCGGCATCCGCCACCACCAGCTCGGGACGACGTCCGCGAAGCTCAGCGGCTGGATGTTCCTCGGCAGCGCGCCGGCCTCGCTTCTCGGCGTCACGACATCGAGCTGGCTCAAGCACCGGTACGGGAGCGGCGTGCAGTCGGTCGAGGGCTACGTGCTCGGCGCCGCGCTTTTGCTCGGCGGTCTCGGGATGCTGCTCAAGAGCGTCATGCGTGCGCGCGAGGTCGGCGACTCGGTCTTCGTCCTGCGGCGGCGCGACAAGATCGCGGCCGTGCTCATCGGTCTCGTCGGCGGCTACATCGTCGGCCTGACGTCGGTCGGCAGCGGGGTGTTCTTCGGCCTGACGATGCTCATCGTCTTCCCGCTGCGCGCGCACAAGGTCGTAGGCACCGACATCCTCCACGCCGCCGGCCTCCTCTGGGTGGCGGGCATCGGGCACTTCGTCGCGGGCAATGTCGACCTGCACGCAGTCGGGTGGCTGCTCATCGGCTCCATCCCCGGCGTGCTCGTCGGCAGCCAGTACATGGTGCGCGTCGCCGACCGCATGCTCCGGATCATGCTGTCCGTCGTCCTCTTCGCGTCGGGCATGAAGCTCGTCGATCCGAAAGGGAACGGCTGGATCGCCGTCTCCGCCGCGTACGTCGTCGCCACCGCCGCGATCGTCCTCGCCGTCCGGGCCCGCGAGGGTGCCCGGCCAGCCGCTGCTGCACGCGTAGACTGACCCCGTTTTGCAGCGGATTCTCTCCTCGGCGGTCATCGTCGGGCTGCTCGTGGCGACGGCCACCGCGTTCGCGATCACCGAGCGGCTGAAGCTCACGAAGAGCCCGATCACGGGCACGAAGATCGTGCGCGCATACCTCTCGCCACGGGCGCACACGACGGCGGCCGTGAACGTCCGCTTCCGCCGCACCGACCTCGTGACCGTCACCGTCGACGACTCCGGCCGCCATTCGGTGGACACGATCGTCGCCGGCGAGCGGCTCCCGGCGGGACGCCACACCTTCACGTGGGACGGGCGCACCGACGCGGGCACCGTCGCGCCCGACGGGACGTACCGCTTCGAGGTCCACCTCGCGCACCAGCGCCGCACGATCCTGCTGCCGAATCCGATCGGGCTCGAGACGAAGATCCCCGCGGTTCTCGAGGCCGGCGCGGTGCGGCCCGACTTCTCGCCCGACGGCGACCATCAGTCCGACACGGTCACGATCCACTACAAGCTCAGCGAGGACGCGCACGCGCTCGTGTACGTGGACGGCCATCGCATCGTCAAGAGCCGCTCGCATCTCACGAAGGACAAGGTGTCGTGGGGTGGGAAGGTGGACGGCAAGCTGCTACCACCGGGCACCTACGTGCTGACGATCGGCGCGGTCGATCTCGCCGGCAACGTCGCCGCGAAGACCAAGCAGGTCTCGGTGACGCTCCGCTACATCACGTTGGGCACGACCCTCGCTTCGGCAAGGCGCGGCGCCGTTTTCCGGATCGGCGTCTCCACGGACGCGAAGCGCTATCGCTGGTCGCTCGCCCGACGCAAGGGGACGTCGTCCGCCCGCGTCCTCGAGCTCCGCGCCCCGTCGAGTCGCGGCACGTACGTCCTCACCGTCACCGAGGACGGGCATTCCGCTCGCGCGAGGGTGCGGGTCAAGTGATCGGGCTGTCGCGGCTCGCGGGCCCGGTCGCGTGCCTCGGGCTCGCGCTTCTCCTGCTCGCGCGCACGCGCCGCGACCGGCTCGCAGGTCTCGGCTTCGCGGCGCTCGGGGCGTGCATGCTCGCCGCAGCTCTCGCGCCGCGCCAGTGGGTCGAGGCGGTGGTCGGCTCCCTCGTCGGACTCGCGGTCGCCGCCGTCCTCGCCGTCCTCTTCCGCCGCCGGCCCTGGCTCCTGCCGCTGCTCGCGCTCGCCTGCGTGCCGGCGCGCGCCGGGGCGCTCGGCCATCAGCTTCTCGTGCCGCTCTACGTCGTCGTCGTCGCGGCGGCGATGCTGCTCGCGTGGGAGCTCGCGCACGGCGACGTGCGCGCGCGCGAGCTCCGCCGGGCGACGTGGCCACTCGCCGCCTATCTCGCATGGGTCGGCGTGTCGATGGCCTGGACGCAGGACACCCGCGCGGGCGCGACGGAGGTGCTCGCGTTCTACGTGCCGTTCACCGTCCTCGCGGTCGCGATCGCGCGGCTCCCGTGGAGCCGCCGCTGGCTGTGGGCGTTCTACGTCGAGCTCGCGCTCATGGCGATCGTCTTCTCGGTCGTCGGCTTCTACCAGTACGAGACGCGAAACGTGTTCGAGAACCCGAAGGTCATCTACTCGAACGCGTACGCGGCGTTCTTCCGCGTGAACTCCGTGTTCTGGGATCCATCCGTCTACGGTCGCTTCCTCGTCGTGGCGATGGTGCCGAGCATCGTTCTCATCGCCGCGAGCCGTGCGTTGCGGATCGCCTGGCTCGCGACCGCGATCCTCGTCGTCAGCTGGTTCGGCCTTCTCATCTCGTTCTCGCAGTCGAGCTTCGCCGGGCTCGTCGTCGCCGTGATCGGCGTCGCGGCGGTCGCGTGGCGGTGGAAGGCGCTGTTCGCGGTCGTGCTCGCCGCCGCCGTGCTCGGCGGGGTGGCGGTCGCACAGCCGGCGGTGCGGCGGTCGCTCCAGCATCACACCTCCGCCGGGCTCAACAGCGCCTCGAGCGGCCGCTACAGCCTCGTCGCGAACGGGATCCGCATTGCCCGCGCTCACCCGGTGCGCGGTGTCGGCGTGGGCGGCTTCGAGCACGCGTACGCTAGGCGCGTGACGCGGCTCCACGGGAAGAAGAACCTCAAGACGGCGGCCTCCCACGACACGCCGGTGACGGTGGCGGCCGAGACCGGCATCCTCGGTCTCGCGTTGTTCGCGTGGCTGCTCGTCGCCGTCGGCCGTGACGCCTACGACGGGCGGCACCGGATCGCGGCTCTCTCGGCCGGTCTCGGACTCGCCGCCATCTTCGTCCACTCGCTGTTCTACGCAGACTTCTTCGAAGACCCGACGACGTGGCTCCTGCTCGCCTTCGTCGCGCTCGCGACACCAGCCGCCCTGCCTGCGCGCACCGTGCCCGCACCGCTCGAGAAGCGAGAGGCGGTACCGGTGTGATCGAGACCTGGAAGCGCGCGCTCGTGCTCGCGCCGCACACCGACGACGGCGAGTTCGGCTGCGGCGGCACGATGGCGCGGCTCGCCGAGTCCGGCTGCGAGGTGCGGTACGTCGCATTCTCGATCGCGACCCGCTCGCTTCCGGCGGGCTTCGCCCCCGACACGCTCGCGCGCGAGGTCCGTGAGGCGACCGCCGAGCTCGGCATTCCCGCGGAGCGGCTCGACGTCCACGACGTCGACGTGCGGACGTTCCCCGAGCACCGGCAGGAGATCCTCGAGCTGCTCGTCGGGCTCTGGGAGGACTGGCAGCCGGACGTCGTCTTCCAGCCGAGCCTGCACGACATCCACCAGGACCACCAGACGATCGCGCAGGAGGGCCTGCGTGCGTTCAAGCGCACGACCATCCTCGGCTACGAGATTCCGTGGAACAACTTCGACTTCGCGTACCAGTGGTATGTCGCGCTCGAGGAGAAGCACATCGCGCGGAAGGTCGCCGCGCTCGACAAGTACGCCTCGCAGCAGCACCGGCGATACGCCAATCCCGAGTACGTCTGGAACGTCGCGCGCACGCACGGCATCAACGTGAACCGCGAGTACGCCGAGGTCTTCCAGGTGTACCGCGTCATCGCCTGAGCCCGCCGCTTCAGCCGGAGCCGCTTCCAGCCGATAACCGTGGGCATGACCCGCGCAACCCTCGGTCTCCCGGCTCTCCTCGTCGCGCTCGCGATCGGCGGCTACCTGTACGCGAAGGATATGAAGTCGAACGGCCCTACCTCGCCGGCGGTGACGCAGATGATCACGCAGGCGAACGCGGCGGTGGCGGCGACGAACTTCGAGCAGGCCGACGCGGCCATGCAGGGCTTCTTCGCCCAGAGCGGGACGTACGCGGGCGCCGTCCTCCCGCCTGGCACCGGCGTCGTCCTCGTCCGTGCGGACGCGACCTCGTACTGCCTCCAGGCCGGCACCGAGCACGAGACCGGTCCCGGCGGTCAGCCGCAGCCGGGCTCCTGCTGAGCGCGACTTGACCGAGCTTCGCGAGGGGCATAGAACGCGTGCATGCGCAGGTGCGCCCGGTGCTCGCACGAGCTGGCGGACGATTTCCGGTTCTGCCCGCACTGCGGCGCCGCCCAGCGGATCAAGGTGGTCGAGTACTTCCGGGGGCATCCGCACATCGACGACGGCGGCCTGCGCATTTCGGCGTACCTCACCGAGCCGCGGCACGTGCGCATGAGCGTGTGGCGGGACAGTCGAGCCGAGGCGGCGATCTCGCTCGACCCCGACGAGGCGCACCGGCTCGGCCGATTCCTGCTCTCGATCACTCCGAGGCGGGACGGGACGGTTCGTCGAGCGCTGCGAGCAGCTTCCGAAGCAGCGCGTCGAGCTGCTTCTGCTCAGCGCGCGTAAGCGGCGACAGCAGCCGCTCCTCGTGTGCGACGTGCGTGACGAGCGCGCGGTCGATCGATGCCTTGCCGCGGCGGGTGAGGCGGATCAGCGTGCCCCGGCGGTCGCCGGGATCGGGACGGCGCTCGACGAGGCCCTCGTCGGCGAGGCGGTCGATCCGCTTCGTCATCCCTCCGGAAGACAGCAGCGTCGTCCGCATGAGCTCGGTCGGGTTGAGCTCGTACGGGGGGCCGCTTCGCCGGAGGGCGGCGAGGAGGTCGAACCAACCGGGCTGCAGCTCGTGCACCGCGATGCCCTCCGAGAGCCGTGCGTCGGCGAGATGCGCGACGCGGAAGGCGCGACCCATGAGCGCGAGCGCCGTCACGTCCAGGTCGGGCCGCTCGCGGGCCCACTGCTCGACGATGCCGTCTACGTGATCCCGCATTTGCCCAGCAGTATATCTTACTAATAAGATACTTGCCAGCGAGATAAAGGAGGATCGATGCGCGGTTTGCGCCTGCACGACGACGGGCTGAGGCTGGAGGAGATCGAGACCCCTGTTCCGCGGGCGGGCGAGGTGCTCGTGGAGGTGCACGCAGCCGCGATTACCCGCGACGAGCTCGAGTGGCCGACCGACAGGCTGCCGGCGACGCCGTCGTACGAGCTCTCCGGCGTGGTCGTGGACAGCGGCGAGGAGGTGTACGCGCTCACGCCGTTCGACCGGGACGGCGTCGCCGCGGAGTACGCGGTTGTCCCTGTCGCGGTGCTCGCGCCGAAGCCGAAGGCTCTGAGCCACGTCGAGGCGGCCGCCTTGCCGATGGGCGGGCTCATCGCGTGGCAAGCGCTCTTCGACCACGGGCGCCTGCGCGCCGGCGAGCGCGTGATCGTCATCGGGGCCTCGGGCGGGGTCGGCCATCTCGCCGTGCAGCTCGCCCGGAACGCGGGAGCGGAGGTGGTCGACGAGGAGCCGGTGGACCTCGTCTTCGACACCGCCGGCGGGGCGCTGCCGCCGGGTGCCCGCGTCGTCACCGTCGCCGCCGAGGCGCCGGGCGCCGAGTACTTCGTCGTCGAGCCCGACCGCGGGCAGCTCGTCGAGCTCGCGCGCCTCGCGGACGAGGGAGTCGTGCGACCCGCGGTCGACTCGACGTTCCCGCTCGACCGCGCGCTCGAGGCCTTCGAGCGCGTCATGGCCCGGGGAAGCGTGGCAAGGTTGTGATCGATGTCGCAGGCTGAGAAGGGCGCCGCATTTGCGGCGCTCCACGAGGGCGAGCCGTTTCTCATCCCGAACCCGTGGGATACCGGCTCCGCGCGCGTGCTCGAGGCGCTCGGATTCCGTGCGCTCGCAACGACGAGCTCAGGGTTCGCGTTCACGCTCGGCCGGGCGGACGGCGGCGCGACCCTGGACGAGCTCGCGGCGCACGTCGCCGCGCTCTCGAAGGCGACCGGCCTGCCCCTCTCGGTCGACCTCGAGGACGGGTACGGCGACCCTCCGGAGGCGATCCGCCGCATGGCGGAGGCCGGCGCCGTGGGCGGCTCGATCGAGGACTGGGAGCGCTCGGGCTCGCTGCTGCCGCAGGAGCAGGCGGCCGAGCGCGTCGCCGCAGCCGCCGAGACGGCGCACTCGCTCGCCTTCCCGTTCGTCCTCACCGGGCGGGCGGAGAACCACATCCGCGGCAATCCCGATCTCGACGACACCATCGAGCGGCTGCTCGCGTACGAGCGGGCCGGCGCCGACTGCCTCTACGCGCCCGGCCTGCGGACGAGGGAGGAGATCCGCGCCGTGTGCGACGCCGTCGGGAAGCCGGTGAACGTCCTCGCCGTGCCGACGCTGTCGGTGGCCGAGATCGTCGAGGCCGGCGCGCAACGCATCAGCGTCGGCGGCGGACTCACGTGGGTTGCAATGACCGCCCTCGCGGACGCTGCGACCTCGATTCGGGACGGCGACCTGTCTGTTCTCACTGGGCGCTCACGCGTGCTCGACGATGCGCTCAGCGAGCGCTGAGTGGCGCCGCCGCCCTTCCGCGCGCCCGACTGCGATCGACAGCGCTCGGCGCTCGCCGACGAGCACGCAGAGCCGCTCGGCGCGCGTCACCGCGGTATAGAGCAGCGGCCGCGACAGCATCACCGAGTAAGCGCTCGACCACGGCGCCACCACCGCGGGGAACTGCGAGCCCTGCGCCCGGTGCACTGTGAGCGCCCACGCGAGCATGTAGGTCTCGAGCGCCGACGCCGGCAGGACGAGCTCCCGCTCGCCGTCGTCGAGCGAGAGCGTCGCCTCCCCTTCCTCCTCGTCCCATCGGGTGACGAACGCGACCTCGCCGTTCATCACCTCGTGCTCGGGCGTGTAGTCGTTCTTCGTCTGCACGATGCGCGAACCGACGCGGATGCCGGCGCGCGCGAGTGCGACGGGTGGATCGCCCGGGTTGAGGCGCCGCTCGAGCTCCTCGTTCAGGGCGGTGAGCCCAACCGCGCCGCGGCGCATGGGGACGAGCGTCATCACCTCGGTGCGCGGGTCGAGCCCGTAGCGGGCGGGGACGCGCTCGCAGACGAGCTCGAGCACGGCGTCCCGCATCGCCTCCTGCTCCTGCTTCGCCACGAAGTAGAAGTCCTCGTCGAGCTCGACGTCCGCGCCGAGCGCGGCGCGGGCCTCGTCCGGTGAGAGGTACGGCAGCTCGCCCCCGTTGATCCGCCGCGCGCTGCGGACGATGAGCGAGCGCGCCGCCTGCCGGTAGATGGCGGTGAGGTGCACGCGGGGAAGGACGCCGCTGTCGACGAGATCGGCGAGCACGCGGCCCGCGCCGATCGGCGGCAGCTGGTCAGTGTCGCCCACGAGCAGCACGTGGCAGTCGCCGGCGGCGCGGAAGAACGCGTCTGCGAGCTCGAGCGACAGCATCGACGCCTCGTCGACGATGACGAGGTCGAAGTCGTCCGAGAGCGGATCGTCCTCGTTCCGTCCGAAGCCCTCGAACGGCGAGTAGCGGAGCGCGCGGTGGATCGTCATCGCCTCGTGCCCCGTGAGGTCGCGCATCCGCCGCGCCGCCTTCCCCGTCGGTGCGCACAGGAGGACGCGCAGGCGCGCGCGGCGCGCGACGTCGACGAGCACGCGCTGGGTGTGCGTCTTGCCTGCGCCGGGGAGGCCCGTGAGGAGGACGAGCGGCCGGGTGCGGACGAGCTCCACCACCGCCCACTGCTCCTCGGAGACGACCGACTCGGGGCGCCGTTCGGCCGCGAACAGCTCGACCGGATCGGCCCGTACCCGTTCGGCGACGAGACCGGCAAGGCGCCGTTCCGTCTCCCACGTCTCGGCGCGGAAGACACGGTCGGCCTCGACCACCGCCTCGCCGTCGGCGACGATCGCCCGCACCGCCGACTCGAGCTGCTCGATCCCTGCGACGCCCAGCACGCTCCCGGCGCGGGGCCACAGCTCCGTGAGCGGCAGATAGGTGTTGCCGTCCGCCTCCGACCCCTCGAGCACGAAGCGGAGACCGGCACGGAGCCGCTGGGGCGCGTCGGGCTCGATCCCGAGCGACTGCGCGATGCGGTCGGCGATCGTGAACCCGATCCCCGGCAGCTCGACGAGGCGGTACGGGTCGTGTTCGAGGACGTCGACGACGTCGTCGCCGAACGTGCGGACGAGCCGGGTGGCGAGCCCTGCGCCGACTCCGTGGCCGAAGAGGAACGTCTCGACCTCGCGGATCGTCGCCACCTCGCGCCAGGCCCCGATCGCGCGCTCGATGCTCTTCCGCGAGATCGCGCGGCCGCTGCGCGTGCGCACCTCGCGCAACCGCTCCGGGTTCCGGTCGAGCTCGGCGAACACCTCCCCGGCGCCGAAGTGGGCGACGATCGCGCGGGCGAACACGGGCCCGATGCCCGGGACGCGCGCGGTCAACCAGCGGACGACGCCCGCCTCGGAGCGGGGCAACGCCGACCGGAACGCCTCGACCGCGAACTGGACGCCGTATCGCGCATGCTCCGAGAACGCGCCTGCGCAGACGAGCCGGTCGCCCGCGCCTGCGTGGCCGAGCGGCCCCGTGAGGGTCACCGCGTCCCCGCCGTCCTCGTCGCCCACGGTTGCGGTCCAGACCGCGAACTCGAGGTCGGGGGAGACGTATCGCGGGCCGGACTGCGAGAGCGTCACCTCGATCTCCCGCATCTCCGGCACCCGGCCGACGATACGCGAGCGGTTCCCGTTTGACACGGCTGTCCCGGTGTGACAGATTGACGTCCGCCAAGTCCCTGTGGGCCCTCGGGTTCACGGGGACTCGGCATGTTGGGGGCCTTTTCGTCCTGCGGGCATCTCCGGATGTCCTTATGGGACGCATTAGCTAGACCGAGGTCGTGGCGACTGCGACCCTCGATCGCCCCGTTCCCTCTGCCCTCTCGCTCCTCCGCCTCGACGGCGTGCGGCTGGGCTACCGCACCCGGGACGGCCTGCACGTCGCGGTCGAGGACGCGACCTTCGCCGTCGGAGCGCGCGAGAAGATCGTCGTCATCGGCCCGTCGGGCTGCGGCAAGTCGACGCTCCTGCGCGCGGTCGCCGGCCTGTCGCGGCCGCTCGCGGGCACGATCGAGGTCGACGGGGCCACGGCGCTCCGGCCGGGGCCGGACCGTGCGGTGGTCTTCCAGGAGTTCGACCAGCTCCTCCCGTGGCGCACGGTGCTCGGCAACGTCGTGTACCCGCTTCGCGTGAACGGCCGCGGGCGTCGCGAGGCGACCGAGCGCGCGATGCGCTTTCTCGAGCTGACGCACCTCGCCGGCTCGGCAGACAGGCATCCGCACGAGCTCTCCGGCGGGATGAAGCAGCGCGTCGCGATCGCGCGCGCGCTCGCGCTCGAGCCGCGCATCCTGCTCATGGACGAGCCGTTCGGGTCGCTCGATGCGATCACCCGCCAGCGGCTGCAGGCGGAGCTGAACAGGATCGTCGCGGAGACCGGCGTGACGCTGCTCTTCGTCACGCACTCGATCGAGGAGGCCCTCGTGCTCGGCGACCGCGTCGTCGTCTTTTCGCCCGCGCCGTCGCACGTCGTCGAGGTCGTCGACGTGCGCAGGCTCGGCGGCCCGGCGACGACGGAGTACTCCGAGATGCGGGGACGGCTCCGCATGCTGCTCGCCGTCGACCGCGAGGAGCTCGTGGATGCGAACGCTCTCCTCTAGCCACTGGCTGCGCAAGGCGCTGCTGCTCGCGCTCCTGGTCGGCGTGTGGGAGGCGTACGTCGCGACGAGCCACATCAGCCATCTCCTCTTTGCATCGCCGTGGCAGACGGCGCATGCGTTCGCAAGCGGATGGGCCGACGGATCGCTCGCGGGACCGACGTGGACGACGCTCCGCATCCTCCTCGAGGCCTTCGGGATCGGGCTTGGCGTCGCGCTCGGCTTCACCGTGCTCTCGGCGCTCACGACGCTGGGCACCGACCTGCTCGAGCTCCTGACGGCGGTCTTCAACCCGCTACCGGGCGTCGTCGTGCTCCCGCTCGCGATGCTCTGGTTCGGGATCGACACGAGCGCGATCGTCTTCACCGTCGCGTTCGCGACCATCTGGCCGATCGCGATCAACCTCAGCATGGGCTTCCGCACGGTGAGCCAGACGATCGTCGCGGTCGGTCGCACCATCGGCCTCTCGCGCCTGCGCATCGTCACCGACGTCCTCATCCCCGCCGCGCTGCCGCACGCGGTCGCCGGTCTCAAGACCGCGTGGGCATTCGGCTGGCGGACGATGATCGCCTCGGAGCTCGTGTTCGGCGTCGCCGGCAGCAAGGGCGGCCTCGGCAACTACATCAACAACGCACGCCTCTACTTCCTCACGCCCCGCATCTTCGCGGGGCTCGTGACGATCGCCCTGCTCGGGGTGATGTTCGAGTCTGTCTTCGGGCTCGCCGAGCGGGTCACGGTCGTCCGCTGGGGGATGAAGCACAGCTGACCTCACGGAGGGACATCGAATGAAACGCATGCTCCTGCTCGTTCTCGCAGCGGCACTCGTCCTCGCGGGCGTTGCCGCTTCCGCACCGGCCCGCGACCACGCGTCCGCGCCGAGCAAGGTGACGATCGCGTACCAGCCGGGAATCGGCTACGCGCCGCTCATCATCCTGAAGATGCAGCACACGCTCGAGGGGCAGTTCCCGAACACGCAGTTCTCGTGGAAGGTGCTCGCCTCGGGGGCTGCGATCACGACGGGGATGATCTCCGGCGATATCCAGATCGGCGCCGGCGGGGTCGGGCCGCTCATCGTCGGCTGGGCCAACGGCGTGGACGCGAAGATCATCGCGCCGCTCGACTGGGGCGACCTGTGGCTGATGGCGAAGGACCCGAACATCAAGACCATCGCCGATCTCAAGGGCAAGAAGATCGCGATGCCGGGCCCGACGTCGATCCAGGGCGTCGTGCTCCGCAAGATGGCGCAGGTGAAGCTCGGTGACGCACATGCGCTCGATGCGGACATCGTGTCGATGGACCATCCGATCGCGATGCAGGCGCTCCTCTCCGGCCAGATCGACGCGCACCTGACGTCGGCGCCGTACCAGCTGCAGGAGAAGGTCGCCGGCGCGCACATCGTCGCGCGCAGCTACCAGTACTTCGGCGCGCACTCGTTCCTCGACGCGTGGGAGAGCACTGCGCTCTACAACCAGTACCCGCAGTTCTCGACCACGTTCTACAACGACGTCGCGAAGGCGATCGCGCTCATCAACGACAATCCCACGAAGGTCGCGCACATGCTGCAGGACGACTCGGGCGGCATCCCGACGTGGCGCCAGTACAAGCAGTGGCTCGCGTCGTCGGGCCTGACGTTCACGCTTCGCCCGCTCGGCCTCATGCGATTCGCGAACTTCATGCACACGATCAACATGATCGGGAAGATGCCGTCCTCGTGGAAGGACCTCGTCCTCCCGCCGGTCTACTCGCAGAAGGGCAGCTGACGCCGTCGCCTACAGGGCGGGTGCCGCGCTTCCTTCGGCCGGCGCCCGCCCGTCGTCTAGCTGGTAGGCCTCTTCGCCGTGCATGGCGGCGTCGAGCCCGCGCTCGGCCTCCTCGCCGACGCGAACCGGGGTCACGAGGTCGATCACCCGCAGGGCCGCGTACGTGAAGACGAACGCGTACAGGGAGGCTCCGAGCCCGGCGGCGACCTGCTTGCCGAAGAAGGAGCCGGCGCCGTGGATGAGCCCCGTGCCGCCGGCCGGGTTGATCGCGCGGCTCGCGAACACGCCGAGCAGGACGATGCCGATCGTGCCGCCGACGCCGTGGACGCCCCACACGTCGAGCGCATCGTCCCACCGGAGCTTGTTCTTGAGCTGGATCGCGAGGTAGCACACGAATCCGGAGGCGATGCCGATCACGACCGATGCGTAGATCGGCACGTAGCCCGCGGCCGGCGTGATGGTCGCGAGCCCCGCGACGGCCCCGGTGAGGAGGCCGACGAAGTGCGGCTTCTTCGAGCTCCACCACTCGATGAACAGCCACGTGGTGGCCGCGAACGAGGCGGCGATGTCGGTGTTGAGGAACGCGAGCGCGGTGATGTGGTCGACCTTGAGCTCGCTGCCGGCGTTGAAGCCGTACCAGCCGAACCACAGGAGGCCGGTTCCCAGAGCGATGAACGGGATGTTGTGCGGCGTGTCGAAGAACTTCCGCCTGCCGACGTACAGCACGGAGGCGAGGGCCGCCCAGCCCGCGCTCGCGTGCACGACGATCCCGCCGGCGAAGTCGCGGACGCCCCAGTGCGCGAGCAGGCCGTTGCCCCACAGCATGTGCACGAACGGGTAGTAGACGAACAGCTGCCAGACTACGAGGAAGACGAGGTATGCCTTGAAGGTCACGCGGTTCGTGAACGCGCCCGTGATGAGGGCGGGGGTGATGATCGCGAACATCATCTGATACGCGATCAGCACCACCAGCGGGATTCCCGACGGCTTGTACATCGACAGCGGGCCGACGTGGCGCAGGAAGGCGAGGTGGAAGTTCCCGTAGATGCCGTCGTTGCCGCCGCTGAAGCAGAGCGAATAGCCGACGAGCCACCACATCACCGTCGTGATGCCCATCGACGCGAAGCTCTGGATCATGATCGTCAGCGTGTTCGACCGACCGACCAGCCCGCCGTAGAAGAACGCCAGCCCCGGCGTCATGAGCATGACGAGGCTCGCCGCCAACAGCATGAATCCGGTGTTCGCTCCGTTGATCATCGCCACGTCTCCTTGGGTGTTCGGTGCCGGCCCACCCGGGAGGCTGCTCCGCGTTGCCTGCGAGGGCATCCGCCGAACGGCCCCCACCGGATGCGGTCAAGTACGGATCTAGAGAAGAAGCTCGGCGATCACCTGCAGCGCCTCCCGCTGCGGTGAGCCGACGACGAGGGTCGTCACGGGCGTCTCGCGCCATGCCGCGAGACGGTCGGCGATGCGCTCCTTCGGGCCGACGAGCGCGACCGCGTCCACGAGCGCGTCGGGAACGGCGGCGATCGCATCCCGGTGGTGGCCGCCGAGATAGAGCTCCTGGATCCGTTCCGCGTCAGCCTCCCAGCCGTACCGGCGGACGAGTGCGTTGTAGAAGTTCTTTCCCTTCGCGCCCATCCCGCCGACGTAGAGCGCGAGGTACGGCTTGAGGGAGTCGCGCAGCGCCTGGACGTCGTCGCCGACGAGGACGTTCGCCGTCGCCGCGATCTCGAAGCCCGAGGGCGGAGGCGGGAAGGCGTCGGCGAAGTGCTCCGGGTCGACGAAGATCGGCAGCCAGCCGTCGGCGATCTCGAACGCGAGCGCGACGTTCTTCGGGCCGATGGCGGCGAGGTAGATCGGGATGTCGGTGCGCAAGGGCCGCAGCATGAGCTTGAGGGGCTTCCCGAGCCCGGTCGCATCCGGCCCGTCGTACGGGATGCGGTAGTGCTCGCCGTGGTGCTCGACCACCTCGCGGCGGAGCGCGGCGCGCACGATCTCGACGTATTCCCGCGTCTTCCCGAGCGGTTTGCCCCACGCCTCGCCGTGCCAGCCCTCCACCACCTGCGGGCCCGAGGTCCCGAGCCCGAGGATGAAGCGCCCGCCCGACATGAGGTCGAGCGTCGCCGCCGTCATCGCCGTATTCGCAGGCGAGCGCCCGGGGATCTGCATGATCGCCGAGCCGACCTTGATGCAATTCGTGGACGCCGCGATCCAGGAGAGGACGGTGACCGCGTCCGTGCCCCACGCCTCCGCCGCCCACGCGGAGTCGTACCCGAGTCGCTCTGCCTCCTGCGCGAGCGGGACGAGGTCGGCCGGGTTCGTCCCGGGCGGCGCGTAGCCGAGATTGAGTCCGAGTTTCACTACGCTGACTCTATGGCCCATCCCGAGCTCGCATCGGAGCAGGCGTACGTCGACCACGCGTACGACTGCCTCGACCGCATGCGCACCACCCTCGAGGGCGTGCAGGACCGTGCGGCCACGGAGTTCGCGGCGCTCGCGATGGAGGCGTGGCTCAAGCGCCGCCGGCGGACGTTCCAGGACGCCGAGCGCGGGCTCTGCTTCGGCCGCCTCACCCTTGCCCAGGCGAAGGGCGGCGGGCTTCGCCCCCTCTACATCGGACGCCGCTGGGTGCACGACGACGCGCATGAGGCGCTCGTCGTCAACTGGCAGGCTCCGGCCGCGCGGCCCTTCTACACCGCGACGCCGAGCGAGCCGCGAGGCGTGAAGCAGCGCGGGCGCTTTCGCACGGAGGGGCGCAGGCTCCTCGACATCTCCGACGAGGCGCTCGACGGCTCGGTGTACGAGGGCGCGACGGTCAGCGACTTCCTGCTCGAGGAGCTCGAGCGCCGCCGCGAGGGCCGGATGCGGGACATCGTCGCCACCATCCAGTCCGACCAGTACCGGCTCATCACCGCGGAGCCGGACGGCGCGCTCGTCGTCCAGGGCGGCCCCGGCACCGGCAAGACCGCCGTCGGCCTCCACCGCGCCTCGTGGCTCCTGTACACGCACCGCGAGCAGCTCAGGCGGGTGCTCGTCGTCGGGCCGAACCCGATGTTCATGGACTACGTGTCGCAGGTGCTGCCCGCGCTCGGTGAGGAGGCGGTCGAGCAGCGCGCGCTCGCGGAGATGCTCGACGGGATCGAGACCGACCGGGAGGAGGCGCCCGACGTCGCTGCGCTCAAGGCCGACCCGCGCCTCTCGGAGGTCGTGCAGCGTGCGGTCGAGCTCGCGGTGCGACCTGCTCCCGAGGAGCTCGTCCTCTATTGCGACGGCGTGTTCGTGGCGGTGAGGGAGCGTGACGTCGCCGCGCTCCTCGAGGAGGCGCTCGAGGCAGGGCTCGCACTCGGCCCGGCGCGCGAGCGGTTCCGGATGGGGCTGCTCCGCCGCTTCTACGAGCGCTACGGCGAGCTGCTCGGCCCCCGCGCGCTCCGCAGCTTCGACGACCTCGAGCGCGCGCTCCGGAGGAACGGGTTCCTCACGAAGTTCCTCGAGCGCGTGCTCCCGCTGCCGAAGCCCGAGAAGCTCGTCGCACGGCTGCTCACCTCACCCGCTGGGCTCGCGGAGGCGGCCGCCGGCGTGCTCGACCGCAGCGAGCAGAGGCTGCTGCTCCGCGACCGGCCTCGCCGCGCCTCCGACCTGCGGTGGAGCGACCACGACCTGCCGCTCCTCGACGTCGCGCGCACGCTCGTCGACGGGCCGCCGCGGACGTACGGCCACGTGATCGTCGACGAGGCGCAGGACCTCTCGCCCATGCAGCTGCTCATGGTCTCGCGTCGCACGGTGGACGGGTCGCTCACCATCCTCGGCGACGTCGCGCAGGCGACGGGCCCCGTGACCTACGAGCGCTGGCAGGAGCTCGAGCCCTACCTGCCCGACCAGGCGGAGGTGCGGATCGAGGAGCTCCGGCATGCGTACCGCGTCCCGGCGGAGATCATGGAGCTCGCGCTTCCGCTGCTCGACCGGATCGCGCCGGACGTCGAGCCGCCGCTCGCCTACCGGCAAGGCGGCGCACCTCCGAAGCTCGTGCGCGTCGGCGAAGAGGACCTCATGGCGGTCGCGGCGCACGAGGCGGTCGCCTTCGAGGAGGGTCTGCTCGCGATCATCGGTCCCCGTTCGCTCGTGCACGGCGAGGTGCTGGACGAGACGTACGTGCTCACCCCGCCGCAGGCGAAGGGGCTCGAGTTCGACCACGTCGTCGTGGTCGAGCCCGCACGGATCGTCGAGGAGGGCGGCGAGCGCGGCTTGCGCGAGCTGTACGTCGCGCTCACGCGGCCCACGAAGACGCTCGTCGTCGTCTACTCGCGCGAGTGGCGGTGAGGTACTGGGAGGACTTCTCCCCGGGCGACTGGACCGTCCACGGCACCCACGACATCACCGCCGACGAGATCGTCCGCTTCGGGCGCGAGTTCGACCCACAGCCGTTCCACACCGACCCGGGCGCCGAGGGGCCTTACGGCGGCCTCATCGCGAGCGGCTGGCACAGCGCGGCGCTGTACATGGGGATGTTCGTGCGGGACGTGCTGCTCGACAGTGCGAGTCTCGGGTCACCGGGCATCGAGGAGCTGCGCTGGCTCGTCCCCGTCCGCCCCGGAGATGCGCTCACCGCCCGAAGCCGCGTCGTCGACGCCTGGCCGGGCGAACGCGATCCCGCGCGTGGCACGATCGTCGGCGAGCACGAGCTGGTCAATCAACGTGGGGAGGTCGTGATGCGGATGCGCGCGCGGGCGTTCATCGCCCGGAGGATCGCGTGATGCGGAGCAGGAGCCTCGGCGAGGGCGGACCGGACGTCTCGGTCGTCGGTCTGGGCACGAACAACTTCGGCGGCCGCTGCGACTACGAGCAGTCGAGAGCGGTGATCGACGCCGCGATCGAGGCCGGGATCACGCTCTTCGACACGGCCGACATCTACTCGCAGGGCAGGAGCGAGGACTTCATCGGCCGCGCGTTGGAGGGCCGGCGCGACCGCGTCGTCATCGCGACGAAGTTCGGCAAGCCGATGGACGAGAACCCGAGCGAGCGCCGTGGCTCGCCCGAGTACGTCCGCCGGGCGGTCGAGGGATCGCTTCGGAGGCTGCGGACGGACGTGATCGACGTCCTCCAGATGCACGAGCCCGATCCGGGCACGCCGATCGAGGAGACCCTCGGCGTGCTCGACGAGCTCGTCCGGGAGGGCAAGGTGCGGTTCACCGGCTCCTCGAACTTCTCCGCCGCGCAGGTCGAGGAGGCCGACCGGATCTCGCGCGACCGCGGGCTCGCCCGCTTCGTCGCCGCCCAGAACGAGTACAGCTGGGTCGTCCGCGCGGCCGAGGACGAGCTGCTGCCGACGTGCGAGCGGCTCGGCATCGGCATGCTCCCGTACTTTCCGCTCGCGAGCGGCCTGCTGACCGGGAAGCATCCCTTCGGGCAGGTTCCGTCCGAGGGCCGCCTCGCCGGGCGCGACATCCCGGCCGAGCGCTGGGCGAAGGTCGAGGCGCTCCAGCGGTTCGCGGACGAGCGCGGCATCACGCTGCTCGACGTCGCCGTCGGCGGGCTCGCGGCGATGCCGGCGATCTCCTCGGTGATCGGGGGAGCGACCCGGCCGGAGCAGGTGCGGGCGAACGTGAGGGCCGGCGAGTGGATTCCGAGCGACGGGGATCTGAAGGCGCTCCTCGCATTGCGCTGAGCGCGGACGTCGAGCTCGTCCGGACGCTCTTCCGCGAGTACGCCGGCTCGATCGGCGTCGACCTCTCGTTCCAGGGCTTCGAGGACGAGCTGGCCGCGCTGCCCGCCGGCTACGACGCGGTGCTCGTCGCCTGGATCGACGGCGAGGCAGCCGGCTGCGTCGGCGTGCGGCCGTTTGCGGACGGGATCTGCGAGATGAAGCGGCTGTACGTGCGCTCCTGCGCGCGCGGGACCGGGGCGGGCCGCGCGCTCGCCCAGGCGAGCGTCGAGCATGCGCGCGTGCTCGGCTACGCGCGGATGCGGCTCGACACGCTCCCCTCGATGGAGGCCGCGCGGGGCCTCTATCGCTCGCTCGGGTTCGTCGAGATCGAGCCGTACCGGCACAACCCCATCCCGGGCGCCGCGTTCATGGAGTTGCGGCTCTGAACGCCGGCTGACAAGAGACCTTGTCACGACGTCCAGCGTGTATCTGCTCTCCGAAGCAGGCAGGGCTGCAGGCGCCCTTGCCGGTCTGAGAACTCGTCTGCCCGATCCACATCTTCCGATCCAGCCCTACGCTCGACGCCTTGCAGTCCGACTAACGGAGGATCGGTACAAGCCGGCGGAGCCGCTTACGCTCGGCCGGGAGGTAGAACCCGAGCACCGCGAGCGCGAGGGGATACGCGAGCACGAGCACGAACGACGGAGCGAGCGAGAGGTGCGCGACACGCGCGGCGACCGTGAGACCGACGCCCGCGGCGACGACGGTGAGCACGCGGCGCCACTGATATCGCACCGGGTACACGTGCTGCGCGTAGATCGTCATCCCGATGAAGAGCGCGACGTAGGCGGCGGCGGTCGAGATCGACGCTCCCACCATCCCGTACGCGGGGATGAGCCAGAAGTTCAGCCCGACGTTGACGGCCGCCCCTGCTCCGGTCACGACCCAGTTGAGCTGCGTGCGCCGCGCGCGCCCGCTCCCGATCGCAAGCACCGTGTAACCGGCATAGGCGGCGCCCGCGAAGGCCAGCAGCGCGACGCCCTTCTCGGCGCGGAAGTACGAGTGCCGCGACGTGAGCAGGTGCACCCACCACGGTGCGAGCGCACCGAGCGCGAGCGCCACCCAGCACGCGACCGCCATGAGGTAGGTCAGCACGAACGCATACGTCCTGCGAGCCTCGCGATCGTCTTCGATCGAGTACGCGAACGCAGGCCATGCAGTGCGGAACGCGACCATGACGAACGTGAGGATCGAGGCGATCTTGATCGCGACCGAGTAGACGCCGACCTCGGCGAGATTCTTGTACCAGACGATGAACTCGCGGTCGATGAAGTTGATCGCCCACAGAGCGAGCGCAGACGGGACGAGCGGCATGCCGAAGTGCTGCATTCTCCGGAACAGGCCGCGGTCGAATTCGAGCCCGAGCTGTTCGCTCCGGTAGGCGACGAGCACGACGTACACCGCGAGCGTTCCCGTGAAGTTGCCCACCACGAGGCCGACGGCACCCCAATGGAAGACGGCGACGAACAGGACCATCGCGGCCACCGTGATGAGGACGTTCGCGACGCTCGCGATCGAGTACGCAACCGAGCGCTCCTCGACGCGGAAGAGCGCCGTGAGCTGCGTGTAGTTCGTCTGCGCCCAGAGGCCGACCGCGCCGGCGCGCACGAGCGTCGGATCGTGACCGAGCCCGATCCAGTGGCCGACTGGTCCCGCGAAGACGACGCCGAGCGCGAGTCCGAGCGTCGACATCGCCATCGTGAACCAGAACGACGTGCGGACGACGGTGAGCTTCTCCGGAGGCTCCTTCGCGTCGAAGTAGAACCGGAAGAACGCGCTCGAGATGCCGAGCTGCAGCACGATGGCGAGGACCGCCGTCGCCGCCGTCACGGTCTCCACCCGGCCGTACGAGTTCGGCGGCAGGTAATGCGTGTAGAGCGGGAGGAGGATCGTCGCGAGGATCCGCGACACGAGCCCGCCGAGCCCGTAGATCGCGGAGTGGCGGCCGAGCCGCCTCAGCTCGTGTCCAAGCCTCACGTGAGCGCAGCGTAGAGGTCGAGCAGGCGATCGGCGATGCGCGAGAGGTCGTGCACCTGCTCGACGTACGCGCGGCTCTCCGCCCCGATCCTCCAGAGGTCGTCCGGCGACGAGGCGAGGCGGCGGAGCACGTCGACGAGCGTTTCCTTCGTCGCGTGCACGATCGGGACGTCGATGCCGAACGCGTCCTTCGTCCGCTGAGCCGCCTGCTCGTGGAGGAACGCCACCACCGGCTTTCCGAGCGCCATCGCCTCGATCGCGAACATCCCGTACCAGCCGGCGTTCAGCTGGTCGACGACGATGTCGGCGGAGCGGTAGCGCTCGAACGCGGCACGGTGGTCGACGCCCTCGACGAGCTCGAGCTCGAGGCCGAGCTCCTCGCATGCGGCGATGACCTCCGCGGTCCCCTTGCGCGAGCGCGACGAGGGTGCGTGGAGCACGACCGGATGGCGGTCGATGCGCGGCGGCCGCGGGTCGATGGAGGCGAGGTCGATGCCGGGCGGCACGACGTACGCGTTCGGCACCCAGCGGATCGCGTCGTACGAGCCGACGATGACGGCCCCGGCCTTCCGCGCCCAGGCGAGCTCCTCCGGCGACCGGCCGCGGATGTCCGACCCGAGGAAGTGCATGACCGACTTCTTGCGCAGCGCGCGCAGCAACGGGAACTGCGCAGCCTTCGGCAGCAGCGTCAGGCCGAAGTAGAAGTGGAAGACGTCCGTGCGCGGTGCAAGTCGGGCGAACGCGCGCCACTGGGTGAGCTGCTGGCGCGCGAGCCCGCCGCGCCGCTCGAGGTCGATGTCCGCCTCCGGATGGAGGCGGTACCGGTTGAAGACGACGAGCTGCGCGTCGACGCCCTTCTTCCGCAGCGCCTGGACGTTCGCCCACGGGATGCCCGCGGTGTTGACCGGGCAGTGGGTGACTCTCATTCGAACTCGACCTGGTCGAAGTACCGCAACGCGGTTCGACCGGGCCGGACGCGCGAGCGCAGCGAGGCGAGCTCGTCGTCGGAGATCTCGCCGAGCGCGCGCTTCACGCCCAGCCACGGCAGGTTGAGATCGTCCTGGTAGACGACCGTCGAGATGCGCGGGTTGATCTCGATCACGTGCTCGCCGACGAGCTGGATGTTGAGGAACCATTCGATCTCGAGCTCGCGGACGATGCGGTCGGCGAGCTCCATGAGGCCCTCGTCGTCGAGCGTGACGAAATACATCGCGAGGCCGGCGCGCATTCCCTCGCGCGTCTTCGGATGGCCGAGGACGATCCGCGTACCGTCGGCGATGCCGTCGATCGTGCGCTCGCCGCCGGTGGCGAGCTCCATCACGAGCAGCTCGGCCCCGCCCTCGTCGGGGAGGAGCTCGAGCGCTTCCTCGAGTCGCATCGCCACCGAACCAGGCCGCTCGTGGAGGAGCTGGTGCGCGCGATCGACGGTCGGGTCGATGATGCGGAAGCCGCGCGAGCCCGACGAGAACACCGGCTTGAAGCACACGGGCCGGTC
>Ga0335078_10003322_pt1 | contig 24001 bp, 18 predicted proteins | sample Lox_Sample_32_FD_206711 | JGI IMG/M metagenome (GOLD analysis project Ga0335078, IMG submission 206711) | Soil microbial communities from Loxahatchee National Wildlife Refuge, Florida, United States - Lox_Sample_3.2 | ecosystem: Environmental > Terrestrial > Soil > Wetlands | place: USA... | reverse complement strand
CGCTGTCCTCGGCGGCGGCCCGGGCGGGCTGTACTTCGCGGCCCTGGCCAAGCAGCTGGACGCCGGGCACGACATCACCGTCTGGGAGCGCAACGCCGCCGACGACACGTTCGGCTTCGGGGTGGTGTTCTCCGACGAGACCCTCGGCGGCATCGAGCACGCCGACCTGGAGATCTTCGCGGGGATGCGCCGCGAGTTCGCCCGCTGGGACGACATCGACGTGCACTTCCGCGGCACCACGTTCACCTCGGGCGGGCACGGGTTCGCCGCGATGAGCCGTAAGCGCCTGCTGGCCATCCTGCAGGACCGCTGCGCGGCGCTCGGGGTGCGGCTGCTGTTCCGCACCGAGGCGCCGGACGTGGCCTCGCTCAGCGCGGACTACGACCTGGTGGTCGCGGCCGACGGGATGAACTCGGCCACCCGCGCCCGGTTCGCCTCCGTCTTCGAGCCCGACCTGGAGCGACGGCGGAGCCGGTACATCTGGCTCGGCACCGACCTGGTCTTCGACGCGTTCAAGTTCTACATCCTGGACACCCCGGCCGGGATCATGCAGGTGCACGGCTACCCGTACAGCGAGAAGGCCAGCACCTTCATCCTGGAGATGCACGAGGACGTGTGGCAGCGGGCCGGGTTCGGCCTGGCCGCCGCTTCGGCGGCGGACCTGCCGCCGGGGCAGAGCGACGAGGCCTCCATCGAGATGATCCGCGGCCTGTGCGCCGACGTGCTCGGCGGGCCCCGTGGTGGCCAGCACAGCCTGTTCGCGAACAACTCGAAATGGACCGCCTTCACCACGGTGCGGTGCCGGACCTGGCGGCACGAGAACGTGGTGCTGCTCGGCGACGCGGCGCACACCGCGCACTTCTCCATCGGCTCGGGCACCAAGCTGGCCATGGAAGACGCGCTGGCCCTGGCCGCCTGCCTGCACGAGCAGCCCGGCGTGGAGGCCGCGCTGGCCGCCTATGAGGCCGAGCGGCGGCCGGTGGTGGCCTCGGCCCAGCGGGCCGCGCAGGCCAGCCTGGAGTGGTTCGAGAACATCGGGCAGTACGCCGGCCAGGACCCGCACCAGTTCGCCTTCAACATCGTGACCCGGAGCCGCCGGGTCACCTACGACAACCTGCGGCTGCGCGACCCGGAGTTCGTCGCGGGCATGGACCGGTGGTTCGCGGCGAGCGTGGGTGCGGCCTGCGTGGGTGCGGGCTCGGCTGAGGTGCGGCCGCCGATGTTCCAGCCGTTCCGGCTGGGAGGCCTGGAGCTGGCGAACCGGGTGATCGTCTCGCCGATGGACATGTACTCGGCCCGCGACGGCGTGCCCGGCGACTTCCACCTGGTGCACCTGGGCGGCAAGGCGCTGGGCGGGGCCGGCCTGGTGATGACCGAGATGGTCTGCGTCTCCCCTTCTGGGCGGATAACCCCTGGCTGCACCGGCATCTACAGCGCGGAGCAGGAGGAGTCCTGGCGGCGGATCGTCTCGTTCGTGCACGGCCAGAGCGGCGCGAAGATCGGGATCCAGCTCGGGCACTCCGGGCGGAAGGGCTCGACCAGGCTGATGTGGGAGGGCATGGACGACCCGCTGCCGGAGGGCAACTGGGAGGTGTGCGGGCCGTCGCCCATCCCGTACAGGGCGGGCAGCCAGACGCCGCGCTCGCTGGGTTACGCGGAACTCGACGAGATTCGCGGGCAGTTCGCCGCGGCCGCGCGGGCGGCGGCGCGGGCGGGCTTCGACCTGCTCGAGCTGCACTGCGCGCACGGCTACCTGCTGTCCTCCTTCCTGTCCCCGCTGACCAACCGGCGCACGGACCGCTACGGCGGCTCGCTGGCCGGGCGGCTCCGCTACCCGCTGGAGGTGTTCGACACGGTCCGCGCGGTGTGGCCGCAGGACCGGCCGATGACGGTGCGGATCTCGGCCACCGACTGGTACCAGGGCGGCCTGGACATCGACGACGCCGTGGAGATCGCCCGGGCATTCGCCGAGCACGGCGCGGCCGGCGTCGACGTGTCGACGGGGCAGGTGGTGAGCGAGGAGCGGCCTGCGTTCGGTCGCAGCTACCAGACGCCGTTCGCCGACCGGATACGCAACGAGATCGGCCGCAAGTACGGCGTGGCCGTGATCGCGGTCGGCGCGATCTCCTCCTACGACGACGTGAACTCGATCATCCTGGCGGGCCGGGCCGACCTGTGCGCGCTCGGCCGCACCCACCTGTACGACCCGCAGTGGACCCTGCACGCCGCCGCCGAGCAGGGATACGTGGGGCCGGGCGCCCGCTGGCCGCTGCCGTTCGCCGCGGGCAGCCGCAAGCCGCAGGCCGGGCGCACCGACGGCCCGCGGCCGCGGCTGGACCTGATCCGGGCCGGGGTGCCGGGAACCGCGCACGCTCGGTGGCGTCCGGGCTGAAAGCACCCGGACGTGGTCTCAGCATGGGACGGGACTAGACCCGCCGCGGCGGCCCCGATGAGACTGAGATGACAGCGGCTCGCGGGCAGGCCGGAGCCCGCGGCCGGCGGATTCCTCTGCCAGGGAGGCGACCGGGATGGCACGGCGAGATATCGCGTTCGACGCTGAGGGCACCACCTTGCGCGGCTGGTTCTACGAGGCGGAGGGGGCCAGCGGGCCGGCTCCGGCCGTGGTCATGGCGCACGGCTTCTCCGCGGTCAAGGAGATGTACCTGGACCGCTTCGCCGAGGCGTTCGCCGCAGCCGGGCTGAATGCCCTGGTGTTCGACAACCGCTGCTTCGGCGCCAGCGACGGGGAGCCGCGGCAGGAAATCGATCCGTGGGCCCAGGTCCGGGACTACCGGCACGCGATCACGTACGCGAGCACGCTGCCCGAGGCGGACCCGAAGCGGATCGGGATCTGGGGCAGCAGCTACTCAGGCGGCCACGTCTTCGTGGTGGGCGCGATCGACCGGCGGGTCAAGGCCGTGGTCAGCCAGGTCCCGCTGATCAGCGGCCACGCCAACGTCCGCGCGCTGGTCCGGGCCGATTTCATCGCCGGGTTCCGCGAGCTGTTCGACGCCGACCGCCTGGCCCGTTTCCAGGGCAAGGCGCCGGCCATGGTGCCGGTGGTGGACAAGGACCCGCTGGCGGCGTCGGCACTGCCGACGCCGGACTCGTGGGAGTGGTTCTCCGAAACCGGGAACACCCGGGCGCCGGCCTGGCGGAACGAGGTGACGCTGCGCAGCGTGGAGATGTTCACCGAATACGAGCCAGGTACGTACCTGCCGTACATCAGCCCCACGCCGCTGCTGCTGCTGGTCGCCGAGGGCGACCACCTGGTGCCGTCCGAGCTCGCCATCGCCGCCTTCGAGACGGCCCGCCAGCCCAAGGAGCTCGTCATCCTGCCCGGCGGCCACTTCGACGCCTACACCAAGGGCTTCGAGGCTTCCAGCGGCCCGGCGCGCGACTGGTTCGTGCGGCACCTGTCCGGCTGACCGGCTGGGGCGCAGGGCTCTCAGCCCGGCTCGTGGTAGCGGGCTGCGTCTCAGTGGCTCGAGCGCGAGCCCCCGGCCTGGGGCACGATGACCGGGCAGCTGGCCGTCGGTGACGGCTGCGGGGTCACCACGGGCTGCCCGGGTCCCAGCGTCGGGTACTGGGTCGGGCCCGGCTTCGGCGGAGTGCGGGTCGGGACCGGCCCGGGCTTGCAGGTGGGGGCGGGCTCCGGGCTGCGCCCGGTGGACCCGTGATGCTGCTGCTGGTGATTTGCCTGGCTGGGGGCCGGAGTCGAACCCGCCGAGCGGGCCTGCTTGTGGTCAGAGGGACCGGGCTCATAGGGTGCTCTGCCCGGCGGGCGCGTGGCGGTGCGCGTCTGCGGCGAGCGATTGTGAGACGCCGACGGTGCTCCGACCGTCACGTGCGCCATCTGCTGGATCGGGCCGGGCAGCACGCCGACGTACGCCGCGGTGATGCTGCCCAGCCCGGCTGCTGCCCCAACCAGTGCCGCGGCTATTGGGAGTCGTCCGCGACCTGATCGCCTGGGCAGCCAACGCCGGGCTGGCCGCTGGGCAGCGTGCGAGACGCCGGCTGGGGAAGCCGACCGGCGGAAGGCCGCCAGTGCGGCGGCCTCCCCGGCCAGTTCCCTGGGGTCGGCCGACCCGGCCGCGGCGGCGAGCGTCCGCGCCAGGACATGCATCTCTGGCGGCGCCCCGGGGGGGAGAGGGCGCCGATCAAGAATCATGTCCAGCAGCGGCTCGTCGTGCTCGCCACCGCCGGGCCGGCCGGGGAAATACCCAGGCATCTCATCATGCATAGCGCCGGGCCCGCTCATTGCGTTACACCCGTCCGTTCGGCCTGGCCAGCGAGCCGGCGAAGGCCGCGATGCGCGGCTACGCGGACGGCGCCGGGGGTCTTGCGCACGATCCGCGCCACATCGGCGTTATCCAGGCCGGCTACTACCCGCAGCAAGATGATCTCAGCCTGTTCAGGGGGCAGCGTGGCGATCAGCGCCACCGCAGCCCGTGAGGAAACCGCCTCCAGCGCCAGGTCGGCGGTGTCGGGGGAGGTCAACTGCTCCGCCGCCTCGCTCATCTCGAGCGGTACCGCGGGACGGCGGGTCCGTGACCGGCCAGCGTCCACCGCCCGGTGCCGGGCGATGGTGAACAACCATGCCCGGAAGGCCTGTTCCTCGCCACGGAATCCCTCCAGCCCGGCCACGACCTGGACCCAGGTTTCGCCGGCCACGTCCTCGGGGTCTGGCGCGATCATCCGCAGGTAGCGCAGCAGCGACGGCTGCACGTCACGGAAGATACAGGCAAAAGCCGCCTCATCACCGGCCTGAGCCTTGGCCAGCGTGTCCCCGAACGCGGCACCGATCACCGGTCAAGTATCGGGCCAGCGCACCTCCCGCCGCAGCACAAAACCGCAGCCTCCTGGCACAACCTTGCCTCTTTCGTGCGAATGCGTCACATGACGCTACTACTGGTGTCCCGTTTGGGGGGATTTCTCCGGGGAAGAGGAGGCGGCCGACCGGAACTCACTCAGGAGGTGGGCTCATGAAGATCGGCGCAGGGCTTTTGCTCATCGCGGTGGGAGCCATCCTGCGGTTCGGGATTTCAACCGTGTCCACGCACGGCATCGCCATCCACACGATCGGCGACATACTGATGCTGGTAGGCGTCCTCGGGGTGGTGCTCTGGCTGGTCGTGTGGGCGCCCTGGACCCGGAGCCGCCGCCCGGACAGCCCGTACGACAATCCCGCCGGGAACTCGTACGAGGACGAATTCCGGCGGTGAGTCAGCTGCGGCGGCGGGTAGGTTTGCCTGGGTGAGCTTCGATGTCAGCGCGGACGCCTACATGCGGTTCATGGGCCGGTACTCGGAACCACTCGCGGCCCGGTTCGCTGATCTGGCCGGGATCCGCCGCGGGCAGCGGGTGCTGGACGTCGGATGCGGGCCCGGGGCGCTGACGGCTGAGCTGGTGAGCCGGGCGGGCGCGGACGCGATCAGCGCGGTGGAACCGTCGGCATCGTTCGTCGCCGCGGTGCGGGAACGGCTGCCGGGTGCGGACATCCGGCTGTCGGCGGCCGAGCAGCTGCCGTTCCCCGGTGACGCCTTCGACGCGGCGATGGCGCAGCTGGTCGTTCATTTCATGGCTGATCCGGTGGCGGGGCTGCGGGAGATGGGCCGGGTTACCCGCCCCGGCGGGGCAGTCGCGGCGTGCGTGTGGGACCACGCGGGCGGACGGGGACCGCTGACCCCGTTCTGGTCCGCTGTGCGCGAGCTGGATCCTTCGGCCGATGACGAGTCGGACTGGCCCGGTGTCCGCGAAGGTCACCTGGCCGAGCTGTTCGCGCAGGCCGGGCTGGAGGGGACACGGGTCACCACGCTGACCGTCCGGGTCCGCCATGACAGCTTCGAGCAGTGGTGGGAGCCGATGACGCTCGGTGTCGGCCCGGCCGGGGCGTACCTGGCGTCGCTGGCCGCCGACCGCCGGGCCGCAGTGCGCGAGCAGTGCCGGCGCCTGCTGCCCGCGGGCCGCGTCGAGATCAGCGCCACCGCGTGGGCGGCCGTCAGCCGCATCTGACGCCGCTGGCAGGCGCACGCGCGCAGGCCGCGCTGGCACCCGATGGCCGCCTGTTCGTGGTGCCGCTGGCGGGCCACTCCATCCAGAGCCGCGCGGCTGGCAATCCCGCGCGGGCCGAGGTCGCGCGGTTCCTGGCGGGACAGCCGGCCTCCTAGCCTCCCGCCAGGCCGAACAGGGGAAGGCAGGCCTCGAAGCCGCTGATCCGGATGTGGTCACCGGTGCCGCTGGCCAGCCAGTCCGCGCGCACGAGCCGCATGTGCTTCATGACGTCGGCGCGATCTCCGCGGGCGTGCAGCGACTCGCCGTTGGGCCGGTACCCCAGGGCGCGGGAGACGCCCAGTGAGGCATGGTTGTCGTGCCAGGCCGAGGTGATGGCCGCCTGCGCCCGCAGCGGCCCGAAGGCCAGCGCGAGCACCGCGCTGCGCATCTGCTTGCCGTAGCCGCGGCCGCGCGCCTCGGGTACCAGGAAGGAAGCGGTGTCGACCGTCCGCAGGACCGGGAAGGCATTACCCTCAAGCTCTTGAACTCCGAGGATCTGGCCGGCAGCGCAGACCGCGAAGCTGAGCCGCCAGGCCCCCGGGCGCCAGGTTCCCACGGCCTTCCAGTAGCTCTGGTGGGCGATGATCCCGCGGCTGATCCGAGGATCGCCGACATCCCAGGTCAGCGCCGGGTCCTGCTCCACGTCATCAGGCAGCAGATCCGCGATAACGGCCAGGTCGGCCTCGGTCACCGGACGAAGCATCAGGTCAGGCGAGGAAACGCGCAGGTCAAACAACGGCCAGTAGGTGTACGTCATCAGATGACGATACGCAAGGCCGCCCGCTGGCCGCATGGGCGGACGCCGGATCAGCCTCCGGCCGTGGCGGGCTTCGGGCCGGTGGCGCGCAGGGTGCCGAGCTTGCTCAGCAAGCCGAACCAGAACTGGGCGCCGGGGACCAGCGCGATGACCATGATGACGAAGCCGATGAGCACCAGCAGGAGCTGCCATCCCGAATCGCCGTGCCGGCTGAGGATCCCGCGCTGATCCAGCCAGTTGCAGTGGACGTTGAGCTCGGTGCAGTCGCGGACGGTGCCCCATCCGATGGGCAGGCCCGCGGTGGCCGCCGCCGACAGCTGTCCCTGAAGTTGCGCCAGGCAGTCCTGCGGGGCCTGGCCGGCCGGGCAGTCGGTGACCTTCGCCGCCACGGTGCTCACGGCCGTGCTCACGGCGCTTTCCGTGTACAGCGTGCGCCCGATGGTCAGCGCGTTGATGTTCAGCAAGACGACCAGGATCGCGCCGATCACCAGCGTGATCTTGGCGACGTGCCGCTTGTACCAGCCGGACACGCGGTCCATGTGATCGTCGTACCAGCGCTCCACCCCGGCACGGAACTGGCTGATGTCATCGCCGGCGTTCTTGGCCAGTGCCTGCAGTGATTGCCTCAGCGGCGATTCAGGCAGCGCCTTCACGTTCGTCTGGATGACATCCATCGTCGTCTGCCCGAGCGCATCGGGCACCACCAGGTCGATGACAGCTTCGGCGAACGATGCCGCGGAAATGTAGGACGGAAGGCTCCTGAGCTGGCTCCGCATGCTCCCGGCCTGGCGGTCTGCCGTCATCTTGGGCAGATGGCCCTGCTTTCCGGCCGGGGCCAGGGTGATTTTCCGGCTGGAAATCTGGCCGGCCATCCCCTGACTACCCAGGATCGGGCCGCCGAGCAGCGCGGCGGTCGCCGACGGCTGCTGCGCGGGGGGCTTGCCCCGCACTATGTCCTGCATGTGCTGGTAGGCCGTTCGCGCCTGGCCCAGCTCGGTGCTCACGTTGCCGCCGTCGACCAGCTCGCGCAGGCCGGTAAGCAGGTAAGCCCCGCGCAGCCCGAGCAGGCGTGCGATCAGCTCGGTGACCGCGGAGCTAAGCGCGGCCGTGACCCCGAACACAAAAGTCAGCCCGATGACCAGGTCGATGATTCCTGAACTAGGCACTGCCAGTCCCCCTCTGCGCATGACGTTCACCGCGCACCGCCTACACCCAGACAGAGGACCAGGGAACCATCGTGATACAGCAGCGCGCATCCGCGGGCACAGTGGTGCAGGCGTGACCTGAGACGACAGGGATGGCCGGGCCTGCTTGGTGCCGGGCCGGGACCGGCTAGGTCATGAGGCTGTGGTGGTTTCCACGAACCAGGCTGCCTGGGACAGGGCGCTGTCGGCGGCAGCGAGGAGGCCAGGCTGCAGCGCGAAGTCGTGCCACATGCGCGGCCACCGGGTATAGGTGACGTCCACCCCGGCGGCCGAAGCCCTGGCGGCCAGGTATCCGGCGTCGGGGGCGAGCAGCTCCCGGGATCCGGCCTGGATCAGCAGGGGCGGCAGGCCGCGGTGCGCGGCGAGCAACGGGGAGACCGAAGGGTCCGCCCAGTCCGGCGGGCGGGCGTACGCGATGGCGCAGGCCTCGAGCCAGCGCGGGCTGAGGAGCACGTCCCGGCGGACGAGTTCCGGCACGGCCCGGCGGTCCGCCCCCAGGTCGAGCCAGGGTGACAGCAGGATGCATCCAGCGGGCAGCGGCCCGCCCTCGTCACGCAGAGCCAGCACGACGGCCAGGGCCAGGCCCCCGCCCGCCGAGTCGCCTGACACCACGACCGAGGCGGGGTCGGCCTCGCTGAGCAGCGCCTTCATGACGTCGCGGGCGTCATCGAGGGCGGCAGGATAGGGGTGCTCGGGCGCCAGCCGGTACTCGGGCACCACGACCCGGCACGCCGCCCGGGCGCTCAGGTGCGCCGCCCAGGTCCGCGCCTCGAGCGCCGAGCCCACACAGTAGCCGCCCCCGTGAAAGTGGACGACGGTGCGCTCGGGGCGCGTCCGGCCGGCCGCTACCACCATCTCGGTGCGTACCCCGTTCATGAGGTTCTGGGCCACGCTGGTGCCCCGCGGCGCCGGTGAGGCAGCCATGAGCCGGTCGAGGCGCTGCCGCTGCACCTCCCAGGGCAGGTCGGGGTCGAGGACGCGGCGGCCGAGCTGCCGCACGCCGAGGCGGAGAAGAGCCGGCGGCAGGCGCAGGGCGCTCGTGCCGGGCGGGCGCGTGGGGCTGGCGCGGCGGGCGGTCATGCCTGGCCTGCGCTGACGGAGGCGGCACCGGGCGCGGCCACGGCCGGGCGTTTCGGCATGACCCGGTATCTGGCCAGGTCGAACCGGTGGACGCGATACCGGTAGAGGAAGGTGTGGTCCGGCCAGTTGTTGGTGTTGCGGCCCGAAGCCGTGGTGTACCAGCTATGGCATCCGGTCTCCCACACCGAGGTGCGGCTGGCCTCATCCACCCAGGTGTTGAAGGCCATCTGCACTTCGGGACGCACGTCAAGCCAGTCAAGGCCCTCCCTCTGGAGGGCCTGCAGGGCGCCCAGCACGTAACGGATCTGGCCTTCGAGCATGTAGATGATCGAATTGCCGCCGAGGTTGGTGTTGGGCCCGTAGAGCATGAAGAAGTTCGGGAAGCCCGAGACGGTGATCCCGAGGTACGCCTCGGCCCCCTCGCGCCAGGCCTCATCCAGCCGGCGCCCGCCCAGGCCGGTCACCGACATGGGGGCCAGGAAGTCGAGCGTCTTGAACCCGGTGCCGTAGATGATCACGTCCGCCGGGCGGGTGGTTCCGTCGGCCATGACCACGCCGCCGGGCGCGATGCGCTCGATGGGGCCGGTGATGAGCTCGACGTCGGGCCGGGCCAGCGTCGAGTACCAGTTGTTCGAGAACAGCACCCGTTTGCAGCCCATCACGTAGTCGGGAACGCACTTCTCGCGCAGCTGCGGGTCGGCGATCTGCGATTTGAGCTGGTGGCGCCACATCTGCATCGGCAGGGCCAGGAACTTCGGCGACAGGACGAAGCCGCTCGTGAGCAGCTCGCCGTAGAGGAAGATGCGCAGCCGGTCGGTCTTGCGCACCACCGGGAGTTTCTCGTAGAGGACCTGCTCAGCGTGGGTGTAGGGCCGGTCGAACTTGGGCAGTATGTAGGGCGCACTGCGCTGGTACACGTCGACGTGGGCGGCGGCCTTGGCGACCTCGGGCACGAACTGGATGGCGCTCGCCCCGGTGCCCACGACCGCCACCCGCTTGCCGGTGAGGTCGACACTGTGGTCCCAGCGGGCGGAGTGCCACGACGGGCCGGCGAAATCGTCGCGGCCCGCGATGTCAGGCAGGCGGGGCCGGTTGAGCTGCCCGACGGCCGAGACGACCGCGTTGGCCTCGAGCGTGCCGCCGCCGGTGAGGGTGAGGTTCCATACGGCGCGGCGCTCGTCGAACTCGGCGGCGGCGACGCCGGAACCGAAACGCAGATGGCGGCCGAGCCCGTGCTCCTCGGACAGCGTGTGCAGGTAGGCCAGGATCTCCTGGCGCGGCGGGAAGCGGCGGCTCCAGGGAGCCGACCGGAACGAGAACGAATACAAGTGGGCCGGCACGTCGCAGGCGAGGCCGGGGTAGGTGTTGTCCCGCCAGGTCCCGCCGAGGTCATCGCCCCGGTCGAGGACGAGGAAGTCCCTGAGGCCCGCCTGTTTCAGCGCCAGGGCCATGCCGATCCCGCCGAACCCGGCGCCGACCACGACCACGCGGTGGGACGAATGCTCGGGCATGGGCCCTCCCTCGCGCTTGGCGCGCTCCAGGCGCCGCGCCCCGGCGCCGGGGTCTGTCTATCGAGCAATCCTGCACGGGCAGGATAACGAGCCGGACCGGCAGAAAACACCTGCCCGCGCGATAACGGGTGACGGCATGCCGCCTCGTCCGATGCGGGCTGCGCATCGGCCGGGGGGCGCAGGCCGGCACGGTAGAGCCCTGGGCCCTCTGGCTTGACAGCCGCCTGCGGCCTCAGAGCCCGGCATGACCTGCGCGGTAATTGTGTGCGCCGGTCCGGGCCTGGCTGCTACCGTGGACGGCATGCAGCGTGCTGGCAGGACGACGACGCCGGAGAAGGTCCCGGTACGCTGATCGCTGTCTTAGCTTACGAAGCCCCGGGGCGAGCGCCCTGGGGCTTTACTGGTTTCCTGTGGGCGCTCGCCTGGTTACCCGCCCAGGAGGCCACCATGAATGATCACCGCAAGCTCGGCCGCGAGCTCGGGCTGTTCGGCACCGACCCGCTGATAGGGGCCGGGCTGCCGTACTGGCTGCCCGCGGGCGCCGCGGTCCGGCACGCACTGGAGGAATACCTGCGCGAGCTGGAGCGCCGGGCCGGGTACCAGCATGTCTGCTCGCCCGTGCTGGCCAGGCGCGAGCTGTATGAGATATCCGGGCACTGGTCGCACTACCGCGATGGCATGTACCCGCCGATCGTGCTGGGCGGGGAGCAGGTCGTGCTCCGGCCCGTCCTGTGCCCGCACCACGCGCTGATCTACCGGTCCCGCGGGCGGAGCTACCGCGAGCTGCCGCTCCGGCTGGCCGAGCTTGGCGGCCAGTACCGGTCCGAGCTGTCCGGGGTGCTCGGCGGGCTGACCAGGGTACGGGCGATGCAGCTGAACGACGCGCATATCTTCTGCACCCCGGACCAGGTGGCCGACGAGGCCAGCGCCGCCCTGGCGATGATCGGGCAGGCTTACGCCGCGCTCGGCATCGAGCCCGTCCGCTACCGGCTTTCCCTGCCCGGCGCCAGCGGTGAATACGTGGGCAGCCCGCACATCTGGGAACAGGCGGCCGCCCTGCTGGCCGGGATACTCGACCGCGCAGGCCTGGCCTATGAGGCCGGCCAGGGAGAGGCAGCCTTCTACGGGCCCAAGATCGACGTGCAGGTAGCCGACAGCTCCGAACGGGAGGCAACCCTGTCCACCATTCAGGTTGACTTCTACCAGCCCGGTCAGTTCGACCTGCACTATGTCGGCGCGGACGGTGCCCGGCACCGTCCGGTTATGGTGCATCGCAGCGTCATCGGCACCATGGAACGGGCGGTGGCGCACCTGACCGAGCGGCACGGCGGCGCCTTCCCCGACTGGCTTGCGCCCGAGCAGCTCGTGGTGCTGCCGCTCACCGACGCGCAGCTCGCGCCCGCCGACTCGGTCGCCCGGCAGGCCATCGCACTCGGGCTGCGCGCCCGCGTCGCCGGGCCTGAACTCGGCACCCTGGCCGGCCGCATCAGGTCGGCGCGGCTCGTGCCCTACCAGGCGGTCATCGGCGCCAGGGAAGACGCCGCCGGGCAGATCGCCGTGCGGCTGCGGGACGGACGCCGGTTGCCGCCACTGCCCGCCGTCCCAGCGCTGGCCGGCATCGCCGCCCACATCGCCGAGCACCGCACCGGGCTATGGGACGCCACCGCATGAGCCGAGCGTCGTGCAGCTGGCTTGTGAGCGGCCAGCCGACGCGACCTGACCCCCGGTCAGCGTCCCTGCCATTGAGGCGGGCGGCCCTCGTTGAACGCCGCGTGGAACTCGGCGTAGTCCTCGCCCTTCATCAGCAGGGCCTGGGTCATCGCCTCGAGTTCGACGGCGGCGGACAGGCTCATGTCCTGCTCCCTGGTCAGCAGGGCCTTGGTCTGCGCGAAGGCCTGGACCGGGCCGGAGGCCAGCCGCCGGGCGAGCGCGCCGACCTCGTCGTCGAAGGCGTCCTTGTCGACCAGGAAGGAGATCAGCCCGATCCGCTCCGCCTCTTCGGCGTTCACGGTGTCCCCCAGCATCAGCAGCCGGGTGGCGTGCCCGAGCCCGACCAGCCGGGGCAGCAGGTACGCCGCGCCCATGTCCCCGCCGGACAGGCCGACCTTGGTGAACAGGAAGGCGAACCGGGCCGCCGGGGTGCACACCCGGAAGTCGGCCGCGAGCGCGATCACCGCGCCGGCGCCCGCCGCCATGCCGTGCACCGCGGCGATGACCGGCACCGGGCAGTCGCGCATCTCCCGGATGACCTCGCCGCTCATCCGGGTGAAGGCGAGCAGTTCGTCCGGCGACATGGACAGCGTCGCGCCGATGATCTCGTTGACGTCCCCGCCCGAGCAGAACGCCCGGCCGCTCCCCCGGATGACCAGCACCCGGATGTCCCCGCGGTGCGGCAGCTCGGCCAGCAGGTCACGCAGGTCGGCGTACGCCTCGAAGGTCAGCGCGTTGAGCTTGCCCGGCCGGTCCAGGGTCACGGTGCCGACGCCGTCGGCGACCGAGAACTGGAAGTGCTCCCATTTGCCGGTCAGCGGCACCGAGGCCCGGAACGGGCTCATCGCACGCCCTCCAATCTGCAACGCTGCCAAAGTATGGCGGACTCTTGACTGCCGTCACAAAAGTTAAATACTGGTGATCTACTGTGCATAATCTAATGGTCGTGTCATTCAGAGCCACGCGGTGGTCCTCGCCGTACCTTGGGCACCGGCCGCTCGCACGGGCCGGTGCTGGCCACGGGGGGACGACCCCCTGGCATCCCCCGGCATAGGCCCGTGCTCGCTAGCCGGTTCTGAATGACACTCCCGACGGGAAAGAAGGAAGTGGGGCCAGATGCCGCTTTCCCCTTCGGCGCACCTCGACACCTTCTGCCGTGACCGCCTCCCCCCGCAGGACCAGTGGCCCGAGTTCCGCTTCACCCTGCCGGAACTGAACTACCCCGAACGCCTGAACTGCGCGGCGGAACTGCTCGACGCGACCGCAGGCAGGGTCGGCCACACCCGGCCCTGCCTGTCGTCTCAGGCTGAGACCTGGAGCTACGGGCAGACCATCCGGCATACGAACCAGCTGGCCCAGGTGCTGACCGAGGACTTCGGCCTCCAGCCGGGCAACCGGGTGCTGCTCCGCGGCCCGAACAACCCGTGGCTCGCGGCGGCCTGGCTCGCCGTGATCAAGGCCGGCGGGGTGGCGGTCACCACCATGGCCCTGCTGCGCGCCAAGGAGATCGCCACCATCGTGGCGCTGACCGAACCGAGCCTGGCCATCTGCGATCACCGGTTCGCAGGGGACCTGGCGGCCGGGGCGCCGGCGCTCACCGTGCTGCACTACGGCGGCGAGGAGCCCGATGACCTCACCGCCCGGTGCGCGGCCAAGGACGGCGGGTTCGCCCCCGTGGACACCGCAGCGGACGACGTGGCCATGCTCGCGTCCACCTCGGGCACCACCGGCCAGCCGAAGGTGGCGATGCACTTCCACCGCGACGTGCTCGCCACCGCTGACACATTCTCCAGGTACCTGATCAGGCCGCGCCCGGACGACGTCTTCACCGGCACTCCCCCGCTCGGCTTCACCTACGGGCTCGGCGGCCTGCTGCTGTTCCCGCTCCGGGCCGGCGCGTCGACGCTGCTCATCGAGCGCGCCACGCCCACCGAGCTGGCCGACGCCATCGCCGCGCACGGCGTGACCGTGCTGTCCACCGCTCCCACCGCCTACCGGGCGATGCTGGCCGCGGGCAAGGCACCGGCGCTGAAGAAGCTGCAGCGCTGCGTGTCGGCCGGCGAGCACCTGCCCAAGTCGGTGTGGGAGGAATTCCGCGAGGCCACCGGCCTGTCGATCATCGACGGCATCGGCTCCACCGAGATGCTGCACATCTTCATCGCCGCGGCCGACCGTGACATCAGGCCCGGTTCGACCGGCCGGGCCGTGCCCGGCTATCGCGCGACGATCCTGGACGAGAACGGCGGCGAGGTGCCCGACGGCGAGCCCGGGCGGCTCGCCGTCCAGGGCCCGACCGGCTGCCGCTACCTGGCCGACGACCGCCAGCGGAGCTACGTCCGGCACGGCTGGAACATCACCGGCGACACCTACGTGCGCGACGCCGACGGCTACTACTGGTTCCAGGCCCGCAGCGACGACATGATCATCTCGGCCGGCTACAACATCGCCGGGCCCGAGGTCGAGGAGGCGCTGCTCGGCCACTCGGACGTGCTCGAGGTGGCCGTCGTCGGCGCGCCCGACCCAGGCCGCGGCATGGTCGTGCAGGCCTACGTGGTGCTGTGCGAGGGCGTGGCGCCGGACCCGGCCAAGGCCGCCGAGCTGCAGGACTTCGCCAAGGCCTCGATCGCCCCGTACAAGTACCCGCGGGTGATCGAGTTCGTGCCCGAGCTGCCCAAGACCATCAGCGGCAAGACCCAGCGGTTCCGGCTCAGGCAGATGGCGGAAGAGAAACTGCGTGCCCTGGACTAGCTAAACGAAGATCCCGCGGGGCAGTGTCATGGACACCACCCAGTTCGGCACGTCGACCGTCGCCCGGGGAGAACTTCGCGCCCTCGGCGTAGACCGGGAACTGGACCCGCGCGCCCTGTCCCCTCCGGGGTCAGGGTGCGGGCCGCCTCGCCGATGTCCAGGGCGTCGCGGCACAGCAGCTGGATGACCTCCCCCGGGCGCACCACGGCGGCCGGCGGCAGGTCACGGTTCCAGCGGTTGTGCAGCACCTGGCGGTACCCGTCCAGGACCCGTTCCCCGCCGGGCCCGGCCGTCACGTCCGGGGCGCCGGATCCCGCGATGTCCATTCCCTCCGCAGACCAGTCGCCGGCCGCTACGCCGGAGAACGCGGCCGCCACCGCCTCCCCGACGACAGCCTGTTGCACAAGCCCGCTACCGGAATGGACGAAGCACATGGTGGCCTCCTGTGGCGCCGGGGGTAAGACCGGTCTACCTACCATGGCGCAGAACCCCGGCTCCGGGAAGGTGCTACGGGCCGATCATCGACCGGATCAGGGTGCCCTGCTCGACTTTCGCGGCGCCCTGCTGGCTCAGCATGCCGAACTGAAGCATGGCTTCGGCGGTGCGCTGGATGCGCTTGGCGTCCACCGGGCCGATCGGGAATCCGGGCAGCGCCATGACCGCGGTCACCACGGGTGACAGCTGGTCGGACTCCGCCATCGCCTTCTGGACGGCGATGGGGTCGCTGTCCGCGATCGCCTGGCCCTCCTCGATCGCGCGCACGAACGCGGCCGCCGTCTTGGGGTGCTGCCGCGCCCATGTCTTGGTCGCGACGTACCCGTCGATGGGGAAGTCCATCGTGGCGCCCTGGTCGAGGTCGACCAGCTCCTGGTCGCCGTAGGTCTCCTCCGCCATGGTGACGTAGGGCTCGGCGAGGAACGCCGCCTGCCAGGCGCCCTGCTGGAGCTGCCCGGGTATGTCGGGGAATCCCTTCTGGTCGGTGACGAAGCGCACCTTGGCGGGCGACATCCCGTGCCCCCGCAGCAGGGCGCTGATCAGCAGCGTGCCGATGCTGTTGGTCCCGTTGACTCCGATCGTCTGGCCGTCCAGGCCGGCCACGCTGTCGATGGCGGACTTCGCGGTGACGACCAGCACCCGCGTGTGCGGCCGCAAGGTCGAGGCTTCGGCCAGGATGCGGAAGCTGGCGCCCGTGGCCTGGGCCGCGATGTAGCCGACGTAGCTTCCGGCGCCGATGTCGACCTCGCCCTTCAGCTGGGCCGCGATGACCGCCTTGCTGCTCGGTATTTTCCTGATCGTCACGTGCAGCCCCTGCCGCGCGAAGAGCCCTTCGTCTTCCGCCACGTACAGGCCGGCCAGGTCGACGGACGGTATGGCGGCGACCGTGACGTCCGGCTGCTCCGGCCTGGACGACAGCGAGGCAAAGCTCGCGACGCTGGGCGCGGCGGTGCAGCCGGCCAGGATCATGATCATTGCCGCGACCACAGGCGCGGCACGGTAATTCCAGGTGCTCATTGGTCCCCCCGAGCATCTGCAGGCCAGGTTCGTGTCCGTGCGCGCACATCCGGTCAGCGTCCAGATCGCAGAACGCCCCGTAATGTGTGATTTGCCGTTATATCAGTATTTGAGATTCGCCGTCGACAAGTTAACTGATAAGTAGCCTTTTTGTTTCGAAATATTGTTGTCAATGATTACAGTGTGACTGGAGAACAATAGAGTAATTGTTTGGATGGCCTGGCCTGGATAGCCTGGGCGTCCTGGCCTGGTTAATCTTGGTGTGACCCTTCAGCACCGCGCCGGGTGGCCACCCGGCCGGACAGAGGCCTGCGGAGGGATGCCGGGACCATGCCGGAGCAGTCGGTGCTGCGATTCGCCGGGTTGCTGCGGCAGCTGCGGGCCGAAGCCAGGCTGACCCAGGAGGAGCTGGCGCAGGCGGCGGGCCTGAGCCCGCGGTCGGTCAGCGACCTGGAGCGGGGCATCAACCGCACCGCCCGCAAGGACACCGCCACGCTGCTGGCCGGCGCGCTGGGCCTGGCCGAACCGGTGGTGCCCGTGTTCGTCGCGGCCGCCCGCGGGCGCGCGCCCGCCGAGGAGGTACTGGCGGCCCTGCGCGGGAAGGCCCCGGCCTGGTCGGAGTGCCCCTACCTGGGCCTGGTGCCGTTCGAAGAGCGCGACGCGCGGGTTTTCTACGGGCGCGGCGAGCTGCTGGACCAGCTGGTGCGGCGGATGGCGGAGCGGCTCGACGGGACCGGGATCCTGCTGGTGGCCGGGGAGTCCGGGGTGGGCAAGTCCTCGCTGCTGAAGGCGGGGCTGATGCCCCGGCTGGCGGCCGGGGCTCTCGGTCCGGGGTCGCAGAGCTGGCCGCGGCGGGTGATCCGGCCGACGGGCAGCCCGCTGTACGAACTGGCCCGGCAGCTAGCCGATCTGGCCGGCGCGGATCCGGACGCGGTGTACCGGTCGCTGGCGTCCGCGCCGGGTGAGGCGGCACGGCTGGCCGGGCAGGCCGTGAGCACCGTCCCGCCCGGCACCGCGGCCGGCGCGCCGCGGCTGATCCTGGTGGTCGACCAGTTCGAGGAGCTGTTCACCGGCGGCGAGGGCCAGGCGGAGCGGGACGCGTTCATCGCGGCGCTGCACGCGGCGGCCGGCCCGGCCGGCCGCGGGGAACTCCCGCGGGCGCTGGTGGTGGCGGCGATGCGCGCGGACTTCCTGGGCCGGATCATCGCTTACCCGCCGTTGCGGGCGGTGCTGGACGCCGGGTTGTTCGCCATCGGGCCGATGAGCGAGGCGGAACTGCGGCTCGCGATGACCGGCCCGGCCGCCGAGGCCGACCTCACCGTGGAACCCGCCCTGGTCGAGGCGGTGATCGCCGAGCTGCGCGAGGGGGCCGCGGGCGGGCCGGGCAGCGGCGCGCTGCCGCTGATGTCACAGGCGATGGCCGCCACCTGGGAGCTTCGTGAGGGCAGCCAGCTGACCCTGCGCGCTTACCGGCGGGCGGGCGGCGTCGCCGACGCGGTCAACCGCGGCGCCCAGGCCGCCTTCGACCGCCTGACCAGCCGCCAGCGGGACGCGGCGCGCCTGGTATTCACCCAGCTCACCGCGGTCATGCCGGACGGCAGGTTCGTCCGCCGCCGGTGCCGCCGGGCCGATCTGCGCTTCGGCGGAGCGCAGCTGGCGGCCGACGCGGTCATCGACACCTTCAGCGCCCAGCGCCTGCTCGTCCTCGGGCAGGACAGCGTCGAGATCTCCCATGACATCCTGCTGCTCGCCTGGACGCAGCTGCGGGACTGGCTGGGCGACGACCGGCTCGACCGGGCCCTGTACAGCCAGGTCGTCGCCGACGCGGGCACCTGGGACGGCAACGGCCGGGACTCCTCCTACCTGTACCGGCCGGGCCGGCTCGCCGCCATCGACGCGGCCACCGCCCGCTGGCAGGACGCGCCCACCCGCTATCCCCCGCTGCCCGATACCAGCACGGCGTTCCTGCGTGCCGCCCACCACGCCGCGAGCCGCAGCAGCCGGCGGCGGCGCGGCGTGATCGCCGGCCTGCTGGCCCTTACCGTGACCGCGGTCAGCGCCGCCGGGATCGCGGTCTACGCCGCCGCCGACGCTGCCCAGCAGCGCACGATCGCCCTGTCCCGGCTGCTCGACACGGAAAGCCTCATCCTCGCGTCCGGCGACCCGTTAACCGCGCGACGGCTCGCCGTGGCCGCCTGGCGCGTCTCCCCCACCGACCAGGCCGGCTCGGTCATGACGTACCTGCTGACCGAGCAGCAGCGAAGCGGCATGCTGCCCGGCGATCCGGCCGACGGCGGAGCGACCGCGGTGGCGTTCGGCCGCCACGGCCAGCTGCTGGCCAGCGGCTACGGCGACGGCACCGTCCGGCTGTGGAACACGGCCACCGAGCAGGCCGCCGGCGCTCCCCTGCACGTTGGTGCCGCCCGGGTGACCGGCGTGGCGTTCAGCCCCGGCGGCCAGCTGCTCGCCGCCGGCGACACGGACGGCACCGTCCGGCTGTGGAACCCGGCCACCAGGCAGGCCGTCGGCGCTCCCCTGCCCGTCGGTGCCGCCCAGGTGACCGGCGTGGCGTTCAGCCCCGACGGCAGGCTGCTCGCCGCCGCCGACGCGGACGGCACCGTCCGGCTGTGGCACACCGCCGCCGGGCAGGCTCCGGACGCGACTTACGCCGGCAACGGCCCGGTCAACGGCGTGGCGTTCAGCCCCGACGGCAGGCTGCTCGCCACCGCGGACGCGGACGGCACCGTCCGGCTGTGGCACACCGCCGCCGGGCAGGCTCCGGACGCGATTTCCGTCGGCAACGGCCCGGTCAACGGCGTGGCGTTCAGCCCCGACGGCAGGCTGCTGGCCACCGCGGACGCGGACGGCACCGTCCGGCTGTGGAACCCGGCCACCGGCCGCCAGGCGGGCGCACCGCGCGGAACCGCTCTGGGGCCCGGCGTGACCGCGGTGGCGTTCAGCCCCGACGGCAGCCTGCTGGCCAGCGCTGACGTGAACGGCACCGTCCGGCTGTGGAACCCGGCCAGCAGACAGGCGGCGAGTGTCCCCCTCGCCGCGCAGAACGGGCCCGGGCCGGGAGTGACGGCGGTGGCGTTCAGCCCCGACGGCACGCTCCTGGCCACCGCCGCCGCGAACGGGACCGTCCAGCTGTGGAACCCGGCCACCAGACAGGCGCCGCACGCTCCGCTCATGGCGAGCACCGGCATCCTCTACAGCGCCCGGGGGGTGGCGTTCACCCCGGACGGCACGCTCCTGGCCAGCGCCTACGTGGACGGCACCGTCCGGTTGTGGAACCCGGCCACCGGGCAGGCCGTCGGCGCTCCTATCCCGGCCGATACCGGGCCCGTGCCCACCGTACGCGGCCCGTCGTTCAAGTCCGGCGTCATGGAGGTCGCTTTCAGCCCGCACGGCAAGCTCCTGGCCACCGCCGACGCGGACGGAAACGTGCGGCTCTGGGACCCCGCCACCGGGCAGGCCTCAGGCCCGCCCCTCCTCGCCGGCAACAGCGCGGTCAGCGACGTGGCCTTCAGCCCAGACGGCAAGCTCCTAGCCACCGCCGACGGGGACGGGACCGTGCGGCTGTGGGACCTGGCGACCCGCCGGGCCGTAGGCCCAGCCCTCCCGGGCGGCAAGCACGGTTTCACCGGGGTGGCGTTCAGCCCGGACGGCAAGCTCCTGGCCACCGCCGACGCGAACGGCACCGTCCAGCTGTGGAACCCGGCCACCAGGCACGCCGAGGGCCTGCTACGGGCTGGTACCGGCCCGGGGACCGGCGTGACCGGGATGGCGTTCAGCCTGGACGGCAAGCAACTGGCTAGTTTCTATGGTGACGGCACCGTGCGGCTCTGGAACCTGGCCACCGGGCAGGCCATCGGCGCACGCCTCCCGGCCGACCCCGGGGACGGCGTCAACGGCGTGGCGTTCAGCCCCGACGGCAAGCTGCTGGCCACCGCCGACGCGGACGGCACCGTGCGGCTTTGGGACCCCGCCACCAGGCAGGCCATCGGCGCGCCGCTCCCGGCCGACCCGGGGGACGGCGTGATCGGCGTGGCGTTCAGCCCCGACGGCACGCTGCTGGCCACCGCCGGCGCTGACGGCACCGTGCAGACGTGGCAGGTGCCGCTATTCACCGATCCCTATGCGGCCCTGTGCGCCGATGTCGGGTCACCGACCGGGGCGGACTGGGCGCTGTACGCTCCGGGGGCGTCACCGGTCAGCGTCTGCGGCTGACGCCCCGGCGGTGAGCAGCGCGGCCAGGGCCGGGTGGCGGCGCAGCCTGTCCAGGTAGCGGCGGCGGCTCGGGCCGATGCTGCCGACCGGGATGCCCAACCTGGCGCTGATCTCGGCGTAAGGCAGGGGCGGGTCCTCGATCAGCAGGGCCATCAGGCGCTGGCCGAACGGGGGCAGGCTCGTGAACGCCTCGCGCAGCGCGGCGTGCCGTTCGGCCAGGAGCAGTTCCTCGTCCGCGGTGACGGCATGCTCGTCCAAGAAGATCCCGGCGTCCGGCAGCGGCCCCGCCTCGCGCGATCCCCGCCCGGCGCGCAGGATCCGGATGCATTCCCGCCGGGCCGTGGTGGCCAGCCAGCCGGGAAGGGCGGCGGGCTCGCGGACCCGGTCCAGATGGTCAACCAGGTGCAGCCAGACGCTCTGGGCGGCATCCTCGATGTCGGCGTCACCCAGCGCGTACCTGCGGCAGATCGACCAGATCAGCGGCGCATACCGGTTGACGAGCGCGTCCCAGGCCTGCTTGTCCCCGCTCCTGGCCCGGCTCACCAGGTCCCTGATGAACGGGTCGTCGCGCCCCGGCCGGGGCTGCCCCGCGGTGCTTGCTTCAGCGGTCATGTCCGGTTCCCCCTCGTCAGCGCCATCTCGGCTGGCTCCACTGTGCGGCCCAGGAGGGGGCGTTCACCACACGTAACGACCCACAGGAATGGCCGGGGGAGGCCGACCGCGGCCATGTGGCCAGCGAATATGGCGGATAAGCGGAGGCGGAGCGGTAAACCGGGCCCGTTCGGGATTTAAGAACCTTCCCTTGGCCGGACGGGCTGGATGCGTGCGCCGGGACGGGTCATGAGCCGCTTGGCTTGGGGGCCGTGCAGGAGATCTGCGGGTCGAGGCCGACGTAGTTGAGCGGGCCTGCGATGATCGTCAGTGCCATCGTCGCACCCTGGGAGCAGTTGATGTTGTTGAGGTTGAAGTAGCCACGCTGGCCGGCCGCGGCCGCTCCGATGATCAGCCATATAAAAAGAATGACTGTCCCCTTGCTCATGTCTCCTCCGGCCGGCCAGGGCACTGACCCGGCCATAGCTTGCTGCGATAGTAGCCGCAAATCCCGGAACGGAGATTGCGCCGCGCCGTTAGCCCCCTGTCAGTCAGCCCTGTCCAGGAAGGCGCGCACCGCGGCCTTGTAGGGCTCCCGGTCGTAGCTGGCGACGTAGGCGCCGACCATCCGCACCGGGTCCCCGAAGAAGTAGTACTCGTACAGGGCCTGGCGGCCGGAGAAGGCCGAGACGCAGGTATCCCACACCAGGCGGAACAGCTTGACCCGGTCGGCCCCGCCCAGCGTGGCGGACTGCAGGTAGGTCTCGATGTCGGCCGCGGCCGGGCCGGCGACGTCGGCCCCGGTCGGGGTGGCCATCAGCCCCGACGCGCCCAGCTTGCGCAGGATCTCGGGGAACCGCTGGTAGAGCCGGGGGTAGAGGTTCCGGGCGGTGTTCAGCGGCGCCCAGGCCGGGGTGAGCACGCCGAACTCGTTGGGCGCGGCGTCGGCCTCGGCCGCCCGGAGCAGCGCGCGCAGCGTCTCCAGCGTGGTGATGACCTCCGCCACGTCCGCCTGGACGTGCTGGAACTGCTCGATGCCGATGGCCTGGGTGAGCAGCGAGACCAGCCCGAGGACGTACTCGGTCTTGGCCGTGGTGCGGGCGAGCACCTGGTGGGTCATGTGCACCACGGCCGAGGTGCTGACGTAGAAGCCGTTGCACAGTTCGGGGTCGCCGAGCACGAAACAGCGCTCGTAGGGCACGTGCACGTCGTCGAACACGACCACCGCGTCGGATTCGTCGAACCGGGAGCCGAGCGGGTGATCGTACCGGGTCCGCCCGTAGTCGAGCGGCTCGCGGGCGATGTAACGCAGTCCCGGCGCGTCGTTCGGGATGGCGCAGGCGAAGGAGTACTGCTTGTCCTCGGGGTCGTTGCGCAGCACCGTCGAGGGGAACACGAGAAGCTCGTCGGCGAACGGGCCGATGGTGGCGAGCATCCGGGCGCCGCGGATGACGATGCCGTTGTCGTCTTCCTTCGTGATGTGCGCCATCAGCGCGCCGCGGGCCTGCTGGCTCCCGGAGACCGCGCGGTTGGCCTGCGGCGGGATCAGCGTGTGCGTGCAGAGCAGGTCTTCCTCGCGGACCTTCTCGTAGTAGCGTGCGATGTTCTCGCCGAACCGCGGGTCGGCCTGGGCGAACCAGTCCCGCGCCGAGGCCAGCGCCATCAGCGCGCTGTTCAGGTAGTCGCCGGTGCGGCCGAGCATGCCCAGCGAGCGGTCGGCCCACAGCTTGAACGCCTGCCGGCGCTTGATGAGGTGGTCAGGCGTCGTCGGCGTGAGGAAGGCGGTGGCGACCGGCTCGCCGGTGGTGGGCGAGGGGTAGGTGAGGACGTCGCGGTACGCGGGGTCGTGCTGCATGTCGTAGAGTTCGGCGTAGCTGCGCACCACGTTGCGGAAGGCGGGATGGTCTGCCACGCCGCCGGTCAGGGTCTCGCCCTGGATCTCCACGTGGACGCGGGCGGCGGCCAGCCGCCCGAGGAACTCGCTGCCGCTGCGTGCCGCCATATCCGGGACGGTACCGTCTGTGCATGGGCGCTCGTCAAGGCCGGCCCGGCTCGCCGGCAGGCCGGCCTGGCTCGCCGGCAGGCCGGCCTGGCTCGCCGGCAGGCCGGCCTGGCTCGCCGGCAGGCCGGCCTGGCTCGCTGGCCAAGCGGGTCACCTACCTGCTCGAGCCGAAGAACTGGCTGATTGTCACCGTCGTCGGCGTCGGCTTTCACGCCGACGGCCTCGCGGGCGCCGGCTGGGGGCTGCTGGCCGCGTTCTTCGCCGCCGTGCTGCCGACCGTGTTCATCTCCTACGGGATCCGGCGCGGGCGCTGGGAGGACAGGAACGTCGGCGCCCGGCGGCCCCGGCTGGTGGTGCTGGCGTTCATCACCGCGTCGGTGGCGACCGGGCTGATCCTGCTGGTGGTGCTGGGCGCCCCGGCCCTGCTGACGGGCTACCTCGCCGTCATGCTGGTCAGCGTGGCGGGGCTGGCCCTCATCACGATGGTGTGGAAGATCTCCATTCACTGCGCGGTGGCCTCGGGTTCGGTCGCCATCCTGGCGCTCACCTACGGGCCGCTGGTGCTGGCCGGCTACCTGCTGGTGGGCCTGCTCGGCTGGTC
>Ga0335078_10003321_pt1 | contig 24001 bp, 17 predicted proteins | sample Lox_Sample_32_FD_206711 | JGI IMG/M metagenome (GOLD analysis project Ga0335078, IMG submission 206711) | Soil microbial communities from Loxahatchee National Wildlife Refuge, Florida, United States - Lox_Sample_3.2 | ecosystem: Environmental > Terrestrial > Soil > Wetlands | place: USA... | reverse complement strand
GGTGGATTGCGGCAGGCCCAGCAGAAAATCGGCGATCGAAGAGCCCGTGCCCGCCACGGGCAGCGGAGGACCGCCCGGAGTTGGGTTCGGCACAAACTGTTCCGTGAACAGGCCCGTGAAAGCGAAATTTCCTGTGGCATTCGAGCCGGCGAGAAAGTCGCGGTGCACGCGGCGGTAGTCGCCGCCGTAGCGCATGTTGTGCTTGCCGTGAATCCAGCTCAGAACTTCGGAGAACGAGATGGTCTGCGCGATGGAAAAGCTGGGCTGGGTTTCGCTCAGGCCCTGGATGCCGTTGCTAAGCGAGATATCCGGCAATCCGTAATTGAGCGGGACCTGGTTCGGCACAATGATGTCCGCGCCGTTCGGACCCGGCCCGGCCACATTATTCGCGGTGTTGGTGAAGAAGTTGGTGGTGTTGCTGCCGGAGCGATTCCAACTGAGGTTAGAGATGCTGGTGAAGCGGTGGTAGCCGACGGTGTAGCCGGCCTGCACCGAATAGGAGTTTGAAGCCATTTTGCCGCCGAGCTGGGGAAACATGTTCACCAGGTCGGAGGCTGAGTGCGACTGGTTGTAATTCAGATTGATGCTCTGGCGCAGGCCTTGGTTCTGCGATCCGCCGCGGCGCCCTCCGCCAAACCCGCCGCGGCCGCCGCCGGGTTGCGTGGCGTTTGCGCCCAAACTCCGGTTGTAGCGGATGCCGCCGTTGGTCGAGTTCGATTGCGCGGTAGTGAGCAGGTGATAGTTGTAGCCATTGATGGTTTCGGCCAGCGGCGGAGGGAAGTAGGTAAGCAGCCTCAAGGCCTGTGGCGAGATCGATTCGTAAGGCAGGCCATTGGGCGGGATTGTATTCGTCGAGCCGCCGAACTGCTGACCGGTTACCGGATCGTAGATCGGCGCTCCGCCGGTGAAGATGCCCTGCCGTTCGTTGACCGTCGGCACGGTCGCGTAAAAGTCGTCGGGGGTGGATTGGCGCGTGCCGGCAAGCGTGAGGAAGACGGTATCTTTTCCGCTGGGCTTCGTGAGGTGCGGAATGTAGGGCGCGCTCATGAACGAAATCGTGAAGCGATTCGATCCGTTGGCCGGCTGCTGTTGCGGCTGGCCAATGAGCGCGAACGGCTGCGCATTGAAGTAAGAAGTGTTGCCGTTCCACGCGACGGCCCCGTGGGGCTGCGCAGGATTGAAGTTGCGGAAGTTGCGTCCTCCGCCACCGCCGCCGCGCCCGCCAAAGCCGCCGCCTCCGGGCCCGCCAAAGCCGCCGCCTGCAAAGCCGCTGCCTCCGAAGGCTCCGCCGAATCCGCCGCCGCCGCCGTATCCGCCGAATAGACCGCCCTGGGCTGCAAAGTTGCCCTCGCCGCCCTGTCCGCCTTGCCCCGGACCATTTTGACCGTTCAGGCCGCCTTGTACCTGGATGGATTGCACCGCGTCGCGGAGGCGGTCCATATCCATTCCCACGAAGGCGCTCACTTGCCCGGCCTGGCCCGTGATGGCCACCGATTCGCCGCTGAAATCGGAGTTGGCGGCAATCGAAGGCAACGCGGCGCCGCTCTCACCCTCTGTGCCTGCCCCGGTGTCGGTATCGGCGCTCAAGGCGTTCTCCAGGTTCATGCTTTCCGGAGCGTTGCCCGCCATTTGCCGCAATCCCTCACCCGGCCTGCCGGTCCGGGCCGGCTCCTGCGCCTGCTGCCGGTCCAGCTCGGCTTGGCGCGAGGCCAGAATGAGCTCAAAGTTCACGAGTTGGTCGTGGCTCGCGGCGTTCAAGACCGCTTCTTGCGAGCCTTGGGCGAAGGCCGCAAACTGAGTGCGAATCACGTAGCGGCCGTTTTGCGGGATATTCATCTGCCACGCGCCGGCAATGTCGGTGGTGGTGGAGTAGCGCTTGCCGGTTAGGGTGTTTTGCGCCGTGACGGTGACGCCGGGAAGCGGTATATTGCCGCTCTTTACCGTGCCGTGCAGCTTGCCGCCGGCGACGGATTGGTCCTGAGATGAGCTTTGAACGGGTGCGCCGGCCTGCGAAGGCGAGGCAAGTACGGAGCCTGGGGCGCCCGTCTGCGCCTGCGCCCAGGCCGCAAAACAGCCAGCCACAACAACCCACGCCGCTCCCGCTTGCACCATATTTTGGAATATCCGGTCTCTCGTGCCTGTATTCAGTCTGACGAGCCACACGCCGCCAAGGTTTACGGATGGCGAAGACAGCGCCGGGAACGGCGCCGGAGATTCCCGCCGAATTTGCCGAACTTGATGCGAATGACGGCATTCGCCTTGCAAAACCGCTGGGCCGCATGTTAACTCTCAAGACATTAGTTTTCTGATTGCTACCAAGCTAGTAAACGTTGGAGCTGCCTTGGACGGGATGGAACAAGATGGTCAAGATCGGAACCACGATTCGTGCCTACCGGCTGCAAAAAGGGCTGTCGCAGGGAGACATCGAGAAAAAAACGGGGCTGCTGCGCTGCTATCTGTCGCGCGTGGAAAACGGCCACACCGTACCCTCGCTGGACACGCTCTCCAAGATCGCTCACGCGCTCGACCTGCCGATTGCGCAGTTCTTCGCGAGCGATACTTTGGGCCGCCAAATGAATGCGCAAAACCTCTCCGACGACGAGCTGCGCTTTCTGACGCAGATCCGCCGCTACTCATCGAATTTGAACGACAGCGACCGCAAGCTGCTGCTGGCGATGGTGAAGAAGTTCGCAGCGACGGCGACGCGCTAACGCCGCGAACCTCGCCGCCGGGTTTGGGGCGGGATTTGAGCGGGCGGCTAAGCGGGTATTCCCGCACGCAAGGCGGTCACGGATCACGAGGTCAGCCCTACGGCGGCGGAATATGCGCAACATAGAACCCGAAGAGCACAAGCAGGATGACGATTGCGATGACGGCAAAGCGCACGCCCGCCTGAAACTCGCTGCGCGGCGAGCCGATGCGCGGCACCAGAGGCAGGGCAAAGACCAGTCCGCAGAGGCAGCCGCCGATGTGAGCCGAATTGTCGATCTCCACGCCGGTGAAGCCGCTGCCGAAGTTGACCGAAATGCCGATGACGAGATTGATGACCGCAAAATAAATGACCGACTTGCGCAAGCGCCTAAGCTCGCGGTGCGGAATGGGCAGCATCTTTGACTTGAGCAGCACGATGAGAGCCCCCGCGATGCCGAAGACCGCGCCGGACGCCCCTGCGCCGGCCGGGTAAAACAGCGCGCCGGAAGGGTCGTGCACGGGAAACATCCAGTTGTAAGCCGTGGAAAGCAAATTTCCGGCTGCGCCGGTAAGAATGTAGGCCGCGATCAGGCCGAAAGAGCCCATCAACGGTTCGGCCAGCAGTCCCAGGTTCCAAAGGCACCACATGTTGGCGGCCAGGTGGAGAATGCCCACATGCACGAACATGGCGGTAACAATGCGCAACCATTGACCGTCAATGAGAACGCTGCCGGCGTTATTTGCGCCCCAGTGCATGACCTGGTCGGGCGTGGGCATCCAGATGCTTGCCCCGCGCGCCACCATCAGCAAAAACACCGCGCAATTGATGCCTACCAGCGAATACGTTGCGGGCGTAGAGGTCCACCGGCGCCGCGGCCGAGGGGGAGAAGGCGGCGCGTCCCGGCCCTGCGGAGGAAGAACCTCCGGCGAAGGATTGGTGGGATAGCTTCCCATAATAATCACTCTAAAGCATCGGCGGGTGATCCACAGCGCGAAGCGCGGCGTGGATGTAGTCTGAGATTTGATTTGCGGGCGACAAATACAAATGCAGGTTCTTCGGCGCGTCCGTCCGCCGCGACGGCGACCTCGCTCAGGATGACATGGGGTTACTTGAGAAAGAAGCAGGAGAGACATGGTGCGTACGGAAGCAAGTTCAAACGGGACCGACGTAAAGACGATTCGCCGGGCGTTGCTCAGCGTAACCGACAAGACGGGGCTGGTGGAATTTGCGCGGGTGCTGGCGGGCCTGGGCGTGGAGCTGGTTTCGACCGGTGGGACGGCGCGCGCGCTGCGCGAGGCGGGGCTTGCGGTCAAGGACATCAGCGACCTGACCGGCTTTCCGGAAATGCTCGACGGCCGGGTGAAGACGCTGCACCCGCGCGTGCACGGCGGGCTGTTGTATATCCGCGGCGATGCCGAGCATGAAGCGGCAGCGAAAGCGCACGGGATCGAGCCCATCGACATGGCTGTGGTGAATCTCTACGCATTCGAAAAAGCCGCGGCTCAGCCCGGCGCCGCCTTCGGGCACCTGATCGAGAACATCGATATTGGCGGCCCGTCGATGGTTCGCTCGGCGGCGAAGAACTTTGAAGACGTGGCGATCGTGACGCGCGTGGCGGATTACCCGGCGCTTACCGAAGAATTGAAGGCGAACGGCGGCGCGTTGACCCGCGCTACGCGTTGGCGGTTGGCGAAGCAGGCCTTTGCGCTCACGGCAGCTTACGACGCGGCGATTGCGAATGCCCTGGAGCGAATTGCGGGAACGCCCGAGCCCGAGGCTCCCGCGGCGTTCGATGACGCGCCGCTGCCGCCCACACTGCGCATCGACATGCCGCAGGCGCAGCCGCTGCGCTACGGCGAAAACCCTCACCAGCGCGCTGCGCTCTACAGCGATGGCTCCGGTCTTGGCATAGCCGGCGCGAGGCAGCTTCAGGGGAAAGAGTTGAGCTTCAACAACCTCGTCGATCTTGAAGCCTGCTGGGAGTTGGCGCAGGAGTTCGAGGAGTCTGCCGCCGTGATCGTTAAGCACAACAACCCCTGCGGCGCGGCCGTTGCCTCGACGCAAGCCGAGGCCTATCGCAATGCCTTTGCGTGCGATCCGGTTTCTCCCTACGGCGGCATTATTGGTCTCAACCGGCCGCTCGAAGGCGAGACCGCCGACGAGATCGCCAAGATCTTCGTCGAGGCCATTGCCGCACCGGCGTTTACGCCCGAGGCGCTTGCCCGGCTCGGAGCCAAGAAGAATCTACGCCTGATAGAGGTGAAATCGGCGCCGGCAAGTCACGTAATCAAGCATGTATCCGGGGGCCTTCTGCTGCAGGACGCCGATACGGGACGCGTGACTGAGGTGGAGCTGAAGTTGGTCACGTGGCGCCCGCCCACGGCCGAAGAGCTGCGCAGCCTGCTCTTTGCCTGGAAGGTTTCGAAGCATGTCAAATCCAATGCAATTGTCTATGCGCGCGACGGGCAGACGCTGGGGATTGGAGCCGGACAGATGAGCCGCGTGGATGCGGCCAAGTTCGGAGCGATGAAGGCCGTGTTGCCGCTCAAAGATTGCGTCGCGGCGTCGGACGCATTCTTTCCCTTCTCGGATGGACTGGAGGCAGTGGCTGCGGCCGGCGCGACTGCGGTGATCCAGCCCGGCGGTTCGGTGCGCGACGAGGAAGTGATCGCCGCCGCCGACAAGCTGGGCCTGGCAATGGTGTTTACCGGGATGCGGCACTTCAGACACTGAGGGACGCGCGATCGATTTTGGGTCTGACCGAGGCCGGTTTCGCCCCCGGCACCGCTCGCAAGGACATGAACGGCGCAAACTTGCGGGAAAACCTCGGATTCCACTGCGCACGCGCGACGAATCACGCGTAAAATCGTCTGTAACGGTAGGCGGAGTTGTACGGCTGCCGGAGGTGCCCGGTTGCCTGCGCCGCGTTTCGGCTCTTCGCGAGCGTTCAGGACGCATTGCCGGCTTTTAGGAACGTGGGGAATTCCCTGCATGATGAGAAAAATGATTGTATTTTCGACCCTGGGGCGCAAAATTGCCTTCGCCCTTTTGCCTTTGATCCCGGCAGCAGCCGTTTGTGCGCAAGGCGCCCGCCAAGGCGCGTCCCAAACCACACCCCAAACCGCGCCCCAAGAGATACCATCGACCAGCGGTTCTTCAAGCCCGGCGAATACGCAGTCCTCACAACCTGCCGCGTCACCGGTCCAGGCCGCTCCCGCGAAGATTCAGGTGACCGGCCAAGCCACGAACCAGGGCACGAACCAGGGCACGAATCAGGCCAATCACGCGGAGGCCGCGACCGAGCCCAACCGCGCACAGGCTTACTATCACCTGGCGCTGGCCGGCGTTTATGAGGACGATGCCATCTCCGACGGCCGCAGCGACGAAGTCAACAAGGCCATCGAAGAGTACAAATTGGCGCTCAATGCCGATCCGAACTCGGCGGAGCTGGCCGACGACCTAGCCGACCTTTATTTCCGAGTGGGCCGCGTCCACGATGCGGAGACCACCGCACGGGCGCTGCTGAAGAACTCGCCCAACGACATCGACGCGCATAAGCTGCTGGGCCGGCTCTACCTGCGCCAAATGGGCGAGGGTGAACAGGGGAGCGCGGGAGCAGCAGCGCCCAACAACGTCTTGGACGAGGCCATTGGGGAATTTCAAAAGATTGTCGCCTTGCAGCCCAAGAGCGCAGAAGATCACATGGTGCTGGGGCAGCTGTACACGGTGAAGCACCAGCCCGACAAGGCCGAAGCGGAGTTTAAGACGGCGCAGGCGATCGAACCCGAATCCGAAGACGTTGTCCTGAATCTGGCCCGGCTCTATGCCGAAAGCGGCGATCTGACTCATGCGGCGAAGTCGATTGAGACGGTTCCCGTGGATGGGCGCACGCCCAAGATGGAGTTGACGCTGGGCGCATTGTACGAGCAGATGAAGCAGCCCAAAGATGCGATTGCGGCGTATCGACGCGCCGAAGATTTGGATCGCGACGATTTGCAGATCGTGGATGCGTTGGGGCAGGCGCTGCTCAACGACAACCAGCTCGACCAGGCGCTCAAGGAGTACCAGAAGGTTGCCGAAGCCAATCCCGAAGACGCCGAGCCGCTGATTCATATCGGCGAGATCGAGCGCAAGCAGGGCAAGTACGAAGATGCGCTGACCGTGATCCGCAAGGCGCGCAAACTCGATCCCAACTCGCTCGAAGCGGGATTCAACGAGGGATTGCTGTTCGACATTCTGGGCCGGCTGGACGACGCCATCGAGACCTATCAGGAGATGGTGGATGCGACCTCGCACGCCAACGGCGCATACACCGACGAGGAAAAGAACAACCGCAGCATCTTCCTGGAGCGGCTGGGAACGGTGAGCATGGAGGAGAACAAGACGGACCAGGCGGTGGCTGCGTACCAGAAAATGATCGACCTTGGCGGCAGCATTGCTGTGCGCGGCTACCAGGGCGAAGTGGACGCGTATCGCACCGCGCACCAGTTCTCCAAGTCCCTCGACGTGGCCAAGAAGGCCGTTGCCGACAACCCCAAGGATCGCGACCTGAAACTGATGCTGGCCGGAGAACTCGCCGATCAGGGCCATAGCGAGGAAGCGTTTGCGATGGCAAAGAGCCTGCTCGACGGCGCCTCACCGGACGAGCAACGTGGCGTCTGGTTCGCGATCGGGCAGATGAATGTGCGCCTGCGCCGCTGGAAGGACGCCGAAGATGCCTTCGACAAGGGCGACCCGCTGGCGACGAAAAAGGAAGACCGCACCTACCTGTTCTTTCTGCGCGGCGAACTGGCCGAGCGGCAAAAACATTTCGACCAGGCCGAACAGTACTTTAACCAGGCGCTCAATCTCGATCCTGAGAACGCCATGACGCTCAACTACCTTGGCTACATGTGGGCCGACAAAGGCGAGAAGCTGCCTGAAGCGCTGAAGATGATTCGCAAGGCCGTCGATATCGAGCCATGGAACGGCGCGTATCTGGATTCGCTGGGCTGGGCGTACTTCAAGATGGGCGAGTACGAACTGGCCGAGGACAATCTGCGCCAAGCGGTGAACCGCGACCAGGCCGATCCCACGGTGCACATGCACCTGGGCGATCTCTACGAAAAAACCGGGCGCATCCGGCTGGCCGCGGCGCAGTGGGAGCTGTCGCTGGCAGAGTTTGCCAAAACGGCGCCTGCCGACATCGAACCCGGTGACCCGGCCAAGGTGCAAAAGAAACTGGAGAGCGCGCGAGTCAAGCTTGCCAGGGAGGATGGCTCACTGGGCCAGGCCAAACCGGAGTAGGCGCGAGAGCTCGGGGCGGCGGCAGATGTCGCGGGCGGCCGCGGAGAAGGCGATGCCTTTCGAGGTGCGCGCGCCCAATCGCGGGACCCGCGCGGCCATCTAGCGTGGTGTTCCCGAAATTCGTTGAAAAACAACCGCAGATCCTTCGACTTCGTCTGCCGCGAATACGCGGCAAACTTCGCTCGCGGAAAAACATCGCGACCACGCGCTGGGCGTCAACTGAAAAAACCGTTGCGAGTGCCGTCTGAAATCCGATCAGTTGCGGGTATGCAGACTTGCCGATGAGAACGCGCTGCGCTTAACGCGCATGGGATCCCACAGGGAACTGTCCGGCAAATGACGCAACTCGCGGGCAGAGGCAACTGCAAACCGACTGCTGAAGATTGAAAGCTGTCTCTACGGTCGAATCACCATCTTGCCCACGCCGTCGCGATAGTGGCCGGCGAGGTCGAAGGCTTCGCCGATCCGGTCGAGCGGGCGCGTGTGCGTGACGAGCGGGGCGAACCATTCGGGGTGCGCGATCAACAATTCAAGGGCCTCTTCCGTTTCGTTGTTGGAGCGGCGCACATTGAAGAGCGTGAGTTCCTTGCGGCGCATTCCGGAGGCGTCGACCGTAAACGTGGGCGTGGAGTGAATGCCGGTGAGCACGACGCGTCCAGCGTTGCGTGTGAGATCGATGGCTTGCGGGACAGTGCCGGCTGCGGCGGCGCAATCGATGGCGCAATCGACGCCGCGTTGCGATGTCGCGCGCAGAATCTCCTCGACCGCTTCTCCAGGCTGGAGCGCCGCGTGAGCGCCCATAGCGCGCGCCAGCTCGCGGCGATGCGCGAGCGGCTCAATGGCCCATATGCGGCCCGCGTCGATCGCGCGCAGCGCGGCGATGGTGAGCAGTCCGATGGGTCCTGCGCCGATGACGGCAACAGTCTCTCGGGCGCCGATTGCCGCGAGACGCAGCGAGTGCATGGCAATTGCCAATGGCTCGGCCAGCGTAGCCTGGTCGAACGACAAAGTCACGGGGATGGGCGCGAAATTCGAAACGGGTAGATTGACCAGCTCGCGGAAGAAGCCGGGATGGTGCGGCGTGGAGAGAAACCGGATATTGGCGCAGACGTTGTGATGGCCGCTTAAGCAGAACTCGCAGTGGTAACAATAGAGTGCGGGCTCGAGCGCGCCGCGATCGCCAACGGAAAGCCCGCTGACGCCTGCGCCGGATTTGACGATCACTCCGGCGGGCTCGTGGCCTAGCAGCATTGGATATGCATTGGGCGCGCCGCCGACCTGGCCTTCGTTGTAGGCATGCAGGTCGGAACCGCAGACGCCGACGGACTCGATGCGGCACTGCACTTCGCCGGGGCCGGGATCGGCAATGGGCATCTCGGCGAGTTGAAAGGTGAGCGGAGCTGTGAGCTCGGCGGCGCGCATGGGTGACTCAAGAAACGATAGCAGCCTGGGGGAACGAACTTCCAGCTCCCGGCAGCAAGCGGGCCAAGGGATCACTGGACTTTACGGCTATCGGAAGGAAAGACAATCAGCTCCGCTGCTCTCTTAGCGTCACTGTGATCTTGCGCGCGTCGCCGCCCTCGGAGGCGATTGCGATCTCGCCTGTGGCGCGCTTGCGGATGCTCTTGAACTTTTCGCCCCACTCCACCACCACCAACGCGTCGGCCGAAAACAGATCGTCGAGGCCCAGTGTTTCCAACTGGCGCTCGCTCTCCAGGCGGTAGACATCGAGGTGATAAAGCTTGACCGGCTTGCCCTGGCGCGAGCCCAAGAATTCGTGAATCAATGTGAAGGTGGGGCTGGTAACTTCATCGGTCGCGGCAGCATTGAGCGCCTCGGCAATGCCTTTGACCAGCGTGGTTTTGCCCGTGCCCAACTCACCGCCGAGGAGCAGCAACTGGGGGGGCGAAAGCAAGCCGGCCAGCTTGCGGCCGACGGCGATGGTATCCGCCCCACTATGCGTGGTGAACTCGTATGTCCTGCCTTCCGCGGCCACTGCGGAGTCGCTCATTGCTGAACCTCGTCGGCAACTTTCATCAACGCGCCGGGGAAGCTGCACACCGTCTAGCTTGACGCATGCGCGATTGGGCGGCTGCATTCGCTTCTAGTCTGTTGCATGCAATGCCCCTGCAACCAAACATAACCTTTCCGGCCGCCGACATCAATACGATGGCGCTCGGAGCGAAAGGCGCCTGCAAGAAAGGCAAGCGAATCGGTGGCTAGCAGGGTGTGCTCATCTGTCTCGCGCACCGCAAGATCCGCTGCGATCCCGTGCAAATAGACGGCAGCCTCCACGGCGCGCGCAGGGTCTTCAGGATATTGCGCCAGCAGGCCGGCAATGAGCCCGGTAAGCACGTCGCCGCTGCCGCCTTTGGCCATGCCGGGATTGCCGCTCGTGTTCACGGCGACACGGCCGTCGGGATGGGCGATGAGGGTGCGGGCGCCTTTCAGCACCAGCGTGACGCCGCAGCGGCGGGCAAAGCTGCGCGCGGTCTGAAGCCGGTTGGTCTGCACTTCGGCGACAGTGGTCCCGGTAAGACGCGCCATCTCACCGGGATGCGGCGTGAGCACGAGGGTGCGCCCTTTGGCGAGTTTTGCGAGCAGCACCGGCTTGGCGGCAAGAATGTTAAGCGCGTCCGCGTCGATTACGGCCGGCATTGTCGTCGCGGCCAGTAATCCCGTAGCGAATTTCACTGTCTCTGCACTCTGCCCCAATCCCGGACCGATGGCAAGCACACTTTTCCCCTCGATCAGCGCGGAAATCTGTTTTGCCTCGAGATGATTGGCGGCGATCTGGCCTGTGGCAGTTGCCGCAAGCGGCCAGGTCATCAATTCCGCGGCAAACGACGCCACGACCGGCAGCGCCGATTCAGGAACCGCTGCCGTGACAAGGCCCGCCCCGGCGCGCAAGGCAGCCAAAGCCGTCATGGCCGGAGCTCCCGCCTTGCCACCGGCTGCACCGAAGGCGCCGCCCACCACGAGCACGTGGCCGAAGCTGCCCTTGTTGGCCGCGGCGGCACGCGGGGTTTGCGCCAAAGCGAGCGAGGAGCCTGCCCATTCGATGTTCAGCGTGGAAGCGATGGCCGCCTCGGGCGAGCCTATGGGCGCGACAACAACAGGCTGATCCCAGCGGCGCGTGAGAGCGCCAAAGACGTGCGCCGGCTTGGGCGCGGTAAAGGTGATGACGGCATCGGCAGGCAGGACCGGGCCGGATGCGGTCGCGCTCGTTTCATCGGCGGGCCAGCCGGAGGGCAAATCAACGGCGAGAACCTGCGCCTTGCCGGCTCGCGCCCATTCGATGGCCGCGCCAAGTAGTTCCTTCGCGGGCGGCTTGAATCCGGTGCCCAACAGCGCATCGACAAGAAGGTCGGCGTCGAGGGCGCCACAGTACTTTGCCAGATCCTCGGCAGCCGTCACCACATGCACGCGGCCATGCATCGGCTGGATCAGCTCATTCCACGCCACGGCGGCATCGCCCTCCGGCATGGCAGCCGATCCGATCAGCAATGTGGTCACGTCCAGACCGGCCTTGGCGAGCAGCCGCGCCGCCATCATACCGTCGCCGCCGTTGTTGCCTCTGCCGCACAGCACAGTGACACGATGCGCATGCGGGAACTGTTCTCGAGCGAATGCGGCAACGGCCGAGGAGGCCGCGCGCATCAGTTCAATTGAGGGAATCCCAAAGCGCTCCGTGGCGGCGCGGTCGCAGGCCTGCATCTCGGCTGCGGAAAGAACGTGCATCGCCTTCATGGTAACGCAGTGGCCAGCGATCCGCGGTTAGGGGTCAGTGAACGACGGACAGATCGAGGAAGCTGAACGGAAAAAGGTCCCTTTCTTCACGTTCCCAAAGTCCTGCAGCCGCTGTTTTCCACTCCCAGCTCCCTTTCATTTGAGCAGGCGCGCATGCAAGGGGACGTTAGAGTTGCTGCGGGAGAGGGTGCACGAGCCGCTCTTGTCGCAACGGAAGTGAATGGGGGCGGGAAAAACCTGCCACCCGGCCCCGCGGCTACGCGCGCCGGCAGTGCCCACAAAGAACACCCGTCCGCTGCTGGTTTGTACGGTGCCTCGCGAGGGGTTGTCGCCGACGATCACATCGTCGCCCTCAATGGGCACAGACAGGTGCGCAATCGGCGCCGAAAAACCTTTGCCGCCGTGGGCTTTTTCGGCAGATTCCTTCTCGTGCCGCAGCCATTCGTCCTGTTCGGCAGGAGTAGGAAAATCACTGGAGAAATTCCAGGTCTTGAAGCTTGTGAAAGCCTTTGCCTGGCAGGGCAGCGGGCCACTTGTGTCGATCTCCGCAATCTGCCCGTTTTCGCCTGTCATATTTTGCACCGTGTCGCCGGTCTCAGTCTGTTGCGGCCCGGTCGGATCACCAGGCTTCGCATCCGGCTCCTGAGGCCAAGGCGAGGCTAAGAGAATCTCCTTCTGGCAGACTGCAAGTCCTGCGGCATCCCGCAGATAAATCGTCACCGACAGCTGGCGCGGGGGATCCTGGGCCACGGCCGCGAAGCCAGCTATTCGCTCTGGATCGATAGGATCTAGGAATAGCTGGTACGAGCCGCTCTTCTGCCAGCGGACGATAAGACGGCCGCTCAAGCCAGCAGGATGAAATTGATGACTGCCAAGGTCGGTGTAGATAGACGCCGGCTTGGGACGGAATAGCCAAGGAGCCTCAAGCATGCCGAACCCGACGCATGCCAAGAACAGCAATGCCAGCAGGATTTTCGCGACGGAAACGGAATGGTTCTTCTTATCCTTAGCGGCAGGTTCCGCGGGCGGAGGCGCCATGGCTTCGCGAAACGAATACAGCTCCTGCTCGTTCTTCGCCTCAGCGTACGGTACAATTTCGAATTTCGAAAGTGGAGTCTGTTCGCCGGAGACTGCCAAATTGCCGCCGGGGGCCACTTCTCGATTGGGCTCGTGTTGATCTGCATCGCTCATAGCATTTGGGCACAGCCTTAGGGCACATGCTCACTTCGATAATAGATTGTGCGCGAAAATCACGGCTATTGGAACACGCGAGCGCCGGGGCTGCAATCACCCATGCGTGTAAGTGCCGCATTTGGTTCGGCTTTGGCTGTTGACGGGACGGGAGTCAGTTGTGGCCGAGCGCCGTCTCTATGAGCAGCCACGCATTCAAGCCCGCAATGAGCACCGCGGCCGTCCACGCCAGCGCCTGCAGCCAGCGGGCATTCACGAATCCGCCCATGCGCTTGCGGTCGCCCGTGAAAATCACCAGCGGCACTACCGCGAAGCTGAGTTGGAAGGAGAGAATGACCTGGCTCAGAATGAGCAACTTCTCCGTGCCCTGTTCGCCCATGAAGGCTACGACGAAGATGGTAGGAATAATAGCCAGCGAGCGGGTAATGAGCCGGCGCAGCCACGGCGACACGCGGAGATGAATGAAGCCCTCCATCACCACCTGGCCGGCCAAAGTGCCGGTGATCGATGAGTTCTGGCCGCTGGCGAGTAGCGCAATCGCAAAGAGAGTGCTGGCCGTGCCCGCGCCGAGCAGGGGACTCAGGAGCTTGAAGGCGTCCTGAATGGCGGCAACCTCGAAGTGCCCGCTGCGATGAAAGACCGCCGCGGCCACGATGAGAATCGCCGCGTTGACAAAAAGGGCGATGGTGAGCGCCAGCGCCGAGTCGATGTTCGCAAGGTGGATGGCCTCGCGTTTGCCTTCGGGCGTGCGCTGGTAGCGGCGGCTCTGCACGATCGACGAGTGCAGATAGAGATTGTGGGGCATCACCGTGGCGCCCAGGATGCCGATGGCGATGTAGAGCATTGCCGGGTTGACGACGATCGAGGGAGACGGAACCACGAGATCGTGCAGCGCGCGCCAGTATTCAGGCCGCGCCAGGAGCATCTGCACGCCGAACAGCGCGATAATTGCGCCAATAAGCCCGATGACCAGCGCTTCCACGTAGCGGAATCCCCAACGCTGCAGCAGGAGGATCAGAAGCACATCGAGACCGGTAATCAGCACGCCAAAAAACAGCGGAATGTGGAAGAGCAACTGCAGCGCGATGGCCGATCCGATGACTTCGGCAAGATCGCAGGCGGCAATGGCGATCTCGGCGAGCACCCAAAGCGCAAAACTCGTCTTGGGGCCGTAGCTTTCGCGGCACAATTGCGCCAAATCGCGCTCCGTGGCCACACCCAGCTTGAGCGCGAGGCTCTGCAGCAGGACCGCCATCAGGTTCGAGAGCATGATGACGAACAGAAGCGTGTAACCGAACTGCGAGCCGCCGGCGATGTCCGTCGCCCAGTTGCCGGGATCCATGTAGCCCACGGAGATGAGGAAGCCCGGGCCGACAAAGCCGAGCAGTCGGCGCCAGAATACGGGCGAGCGGGAGATGCCGACGCTCGCGTGGACCTCAGGTAGCGAGGGCTCGGCGATCATAGTTCGAGTTACGATCTCAGTGGACATGCAGCCGGAGGCTCAGAGAGAATCGGCCCCTCAACTACAGTATGCCACAAGCTGTTAATTATAGTTAATGAATTGTTTTATGCTATGTTACGCCGCGAAGAATTTCCCGGCTTTCCCCTGGGCGGGCCGATGCCAGCGGCCGCCGCGGGTTGACTCGCGGTTCGCCAACTTGCTACCGCAGCAGCGCCGAGGCCGCCCACACCACCGGTTCCTGACCGTGAAAGTCGCCGGTTCTGCGCTTGCGCATGAGGTAATATTCCAGATCGTTTTTCTTGTTCGTGCCCTCGCAAATGCTGGTCACGTCGCTGTTCTGGTCGATCATGCCGGTGACTGCGATCCATGCCTTGCGCGCGGCGGGGCCGTACTTGGCCGCATTCAGCCATCCGTTTTTGACGCCCGTGATCAGGGCGAAGGTGAACATGCCCGTGCTCGATGACTCCTCCCACGCCTCCGGGCGATCAATGAGCTGCCGCCACATGCCGTCGGCGCCCTGGTATTTGAGCAGCGCCGCCATCATCTTGCGGTAGCTGGCCATGATGCGCGCGCGTTGCGGATGGTCGGCGGGAAGCGTGCGCAGCATCTCCGTCATGCCTGCGGCCACCCATCCGTCGCCGCGGCCCCAGAAGAAAGGCACATCCGGCGCGTGATAGAAAAGACCGTTCTTCTGCTGCAACTTGTCGAGGTAGGCCACCATCTCGTTGGCGTCCCGGTCCAGATACTTCTTGTCGCCGGTGGCGCGGTATGCCTGCAACTGCAGGATCGTGAGCATGTACATGTCGTCGATCCAAAAGCGCGTCTCCTGCGAGAGGCCGTTAGCATCGGGCTTTTCCCACTGGCGGTCCGCGTATCCCAATCCGTAATCGAGGTATTTCCGATCCTTCGTCTCGATGCCGATCTCCAGCGGCACGATGCCGAAGATAGACGCGTCGACGTGATCGGCATGGGGAATCCTGTCGGCCTCGGCGCCACCAGGCAGCAACGGCTCGAACTTCTTGATCAGCCGGTCGCGCAGATCGGTGTCGTGGGTAAGTTCGGCAAAGGTCAAGGCGCCGTACCACGCGCCGGCCTCGCTGTACACGATCGTCGTCTTACCCTGATGCGGACTGGTGACGAAGTGCTCGGCCAGCGCCTTGCCGACCTCCTGCGGCGAGCGGCCTGCGGGCCAGTCGCTAAAGTAGTTTTGCTGCGCGCCAAGCCGGATGGCCGGGGCCGGCAAAAGCAACCCCAAAGCGGCGAATTTCAAAACGGCTCTCATGTGGATCCCTCGAAATTGCATGGTAAGTTGACGCTCCAAAAAAATCCGTGCATCACGATGATAGCGCCCTGGGGCGATGAGCGGCATAAGCGCCGGGATCCTCTGCGAAGCGCGCCGGCCGGCCCCGTAAACATATCGTGATACGATATATCTGTGACGACACATTCCCGCTTGCCGCGCCACACGCCCAACAATCCCGGCGGCCATCCCGCCCGGCTCGACGTAGCCCACCTGCGGCGCCTGGCCGAGTTCCGCTTCCGTTTGCGGCGTTTTCTCCATGTGAGCCAGGCTGCCGCAGAGCAGATGGGCCTGCGCAACCAGCAGTATCAGCTCCTGCAATGCGTGGGAGCCATGCCCGAGGGCGTAGCGCCGACCATCGCCAACGTGGCCGCGCGCATGCTGCTCAAACACAACAGCGCCGTCGAGCTGGTGGACCGCAGTGTCGAGCAGGGATTGCTGCGCCGCTCGGGCGACGAGGCCGACCATCGCCGCATCCTATTGCGCGTAACGCCGCAAGGCGAGCGCATTCTGGCCTCGCTGGCCGCGTTCCATACCCGCGAGCTGGAGCAGTCGGGACCGGAGCTGGTGTGCGCGCTCAACCGGATTCTGCGCGCCAGAGGACGAGGCGCGACGCATTGTGGAAGCACATCGCGCAGAGGGCGCGCGGCCAGGGAAACGGCGGCAGCGCGATGAAATCGGCCGATCCCCCCGCAAGAACACAACTCGGAGACTTCAACGCGGGCCCGCGCATGATCATGTTGAGCGGCCTGGGCCTGATCCTGGGCGGAGCCGGCGCGGCGCTGGCCTGGATTCTGCTGCACCTTATCTATGCCTGTACCAATCTTTTCTATTACCAGCGCCTGAGCTGGGCCTTTGTTTCACCGGCGCAGAATCGACTCGGCTGGCTAGCTCTGTTCGTTCCCATTGTGGGCGGCGTCATTGTCGGCCTGATGGCACGGTACGGGTCGGACAAGATTCGCGGCCACGGAATTCCCGAGGCGCTCGAATCGATCCTGATTCACGGCGCGCGCATCAGCCCCCGCGTTGCACTCTTCAAGCCGCTGGGATCGGCGGTAGCCATCGGCACCGGCGGCCCGTTCGGCGCGGAAGGCCCCATCATCATGACCGCCGGATCGGTAGGCTCGCTGCTGGGGCAGTACTTCCATCTCACCGATGCGGAGCGATCCACGCTGCTGGTGGCCGGAGCCGCGGCGGGCATGGCGGGCGTGTTCTCCACGCCGCTTGCCGCTACGTTACTGGCCGTCGAGTTACTGCTCTTCGAGTGGCGCCCGCGCTCCTTTGTGCCGGTTGCCGTAGCAGCCGTGACCGCCGGTATGCTGCGGCGATTCTTTTTGAACGGCGGTCCGCTGTTCCCCATGCCTGGCATGACCGGCGCGATGCAGCCGAGCGCCGTGTTGGCCGCATTGCTGCTTGGAGTAGCCGGCGGAGCGCTGGCCATCGTCCTCAGCCGCGCCGTGTATGCGAGCGAGGACTTCTTCGAAAATCATCTGCCCATTCATTGGATGTGGTGGCCGGCGGTGGGCGGCGTGGCGGTGGGCGTGGGCGGATTGATCTTCCCGCGCGCGCTGGCTACCGGTTACGACGTGATCGATTCACTGCTCACCGGCAATCGCTCCTGGCAGCTGATCGCCGGCATTCTCATCGTCAAGAGCATCATCTGGTCGTTTTCGCTGGGATCGGGAACGTCGGGCGGCATTATGGCGCCGCTCTTGATGATCGGCGGCGCTCTGGGCGCGCTCTTCACGCCCATCCTGCCGCCGATGCCGACGGGAGCCTGGGCGTTGGTGGGCATGACCGCGGTGTTCTCCGGCTCCGTAGGCTGCCCGCTCACGGCCGCGGTTCTGAGCCTCGAGCTCACGCACAATTACGGCCTCCTGCTGCCGGTGCTGGCGAGTTCGGTGGCGGCACATGCGTTCACGGTGCTCTTTCAAAAGCGCTCCATTCTCACCGAGCGCATCAGCCGGCGCGGGCATCACCTGAGCCGCGAGTACAGCGTCGATCCGCTGGAGACGGTGCGGGTTGCCGAGATGATGCGCACCCGCACCGTAGTTTTGCCGGCCGGTATGAGCAGCGAAGATGCGCGGACCTGGTTGGAGCACGGGCGCGACAAAAACGGCTGGCGCGGCCAGAAGCTTTATCCAGTTGTTGACACGGAGGGGCGGCTGACCGGCGTGATGACGCGCGGCAGCCTGGCGGCGCTGGCCAGCGGCAAAGAGCCTACGCAGGCCGGTTCGCCGGCAGCGCCCATAGTGACGCATCCCGACGAGACCTTGCGCGCGGCGGCCGAGCGCATGGCCACGCAGCAGGTGTTTGTGCTGCCCGTAGTGGAGCGAAAGACCGGCAAGGTCGTCGGGCTGCTCAACGCCGCGGATGTGTTGCAGGGGCGCGCGCGGAGGCACGAGCGCGAAAACAAACAGGTGCGCGTGCGGCAACCGTTTCGCAGGCAGTCCGCGGAGAAGTTTGTCCGCGAGACGGTTTAGCAAGATTCAGACCGACGGCTCGGCCGCCCCTGCATGTTTCTCCGGTTGTGCCCACGCGTACGCTGTTCCCATCCAAGAACGGCGCGGCGTCTCCTCAAGATGCGGCGTGAGCGCCCACAGTCCGATCCAGGCCAGCGCCACAAGATTGGGAAACAGCAAAGGCGCGAGCGGCGGCGCGCCGTTCACCAACTTGTCCCACAGGCGGGAACCCGGTTCCACAAGATTGGCGCGCAGATGAAACCAGAAGCCAAGCACGCCGACGCTCGCCTGCAGCAACATGACCACGGAACACAGATCGAGGTATCGGCGGGTCACGCGGAAGAGAATCGGGACCAGAAGGAATCCGCCGGCCAGAGCCGAAGAGATCACGGGAATCCATTCAGTACGCAGGAAAAAGCCGTTTTCCGCGTGATCAGCGAGCGAGAGCACGAAGTTGCCCAAGAAGCCGCCGAGCGCGAGCAGCAGGACCCAGCGCGCCCACTCCGCGCTGCCCGCCGCGGTCATGCGATTCATCAGCAACAAAAAGCCTAGGCCGGTGTAAGCCAGCGGCGCGGCAAAGGGCGCGGAATACGTGAGGCTGCGCAGCGTGCGGTCGAGGAAAAAGCTGCTCTCGAGGTGATAAAGCACGCCGGCCAAGCCGACCAGCACCGACAGCCCGCCGATCAAGTAGCCCACGCCGCGCCACGGCGCATCGCGGCGCAGAATCCAGCGCAGAAAAATGCAAACCGCCAGCACAAGCGGCGCGGTCAGCGAGAAATAGAACGGAATGTACTCGGCCGCCTTGCGGAATTGATTCGTCGAGTGCGCGATCTCGATGTCGATGGCGAGAATGGCGAGATTGGCGGCGACGAAGAGCTCGATCAAAAGCTGAGAATCATGCAGCCAGCGCAAGTGCGGGCTGCGGATCACGCGCTGCGCGGCGGCAACAAGTCTGTTAGCGCCCATGCGCCCTCCGCAACTCCTCGGCCTCGTGCCGGAGTTCGACGGTTTTGGCCAGCAGTTCGTAGTTTCCGTGCCATTGCACGAAATCCGCTCCGCCCATAAAGGCGCCGTGCTTCGCGGTGCGGCCGTCGTAGTGCCACAGATTGAAGTAGGTGAAGTCGACGGGGTGCGTGAAGGGCGGACCGGTGAGCACATTGTCCTTGTGCAGGCCGTCGACGATAGCTTTGGCGGCAAGCACTTTATCGTTGGTGTTGGCGATCACCTGCTCGGCCTGCGCGTAAACGCGATCGACAAGCGGCTGCGTATGGCACTGCGTGCAAACCTGCTTCATATTGATCTGCGCCTGCAGATAATTGGGACGATGCGTGCTCACCGCGTCGGCGAGATACCAACTGAGGCGGTCTGACGGATTGTGCGTCACCTTCAGGCCGTCGATGCCGCTCATATGGCAGGTGGCGCAGGTAGGCACAAACATGTCGCGCGTGGTGAGCGTGCGCGGGCCGGCGTCGAGATGCAGCAGGTTGCGCTGCGCGGCGAACATCACGCCGTGCTTGGACTCGTTGTAGATCTCCATTTGCGAGTGATCGGGGCCCATGTGGCATTGCCCGCAGGTGGTGGGCAGGCGCGCAAGCTCGACCGAGCTGGTGTGGCGCGAGTGGCATTCGGTACACGTCCCGATGGTTCCGTCGCCGTTGGGCTTGCCGATCGCGTGGCACTGCTCGCAGCCCCCGTTGACGGCCACATGGCCTTCAGGCACTGCCAGCGGATTCGGCGGCCGTTTGGCGCCGCCGGGCTGAAACTGCTCGCTGAACGCGACCTGCTCCGCCGTGAGTCCCTGCTCGCCATGCACAGCCGCCCAACTGGGTGCGGCGTGGCGGCTGCGGAGAAATTCCTGGTAAATGCTTTCGTGGCACGAGCGGCAATTGCCCGCCGTCAAGTGGTCGCCGATCACGAAGCCGTGGTGGTCCACATTTTTCTGTCCCGCCGCAGGCTGGTGGCAATCCAGGCAGGTTACGCCTTTGCGCGCGTGAGCCGACATCTCGTACTCATGCACCACGGAGTATTGCAGGCGCGCGTGGCACTCGGCGCATTTGCCGCTGGCGCGCACAAAGTCGGCGGTGGGCTGCTCGGTTTCAATTCGTGGACGAGCGCGATTGATGAGGAAGGCGGAAAGAATGAGCGCAAAAGAGACGACGACGGCAACAAATACGTGGCGGAACTGCATCGTGTCGAACCCCAAGGGAAATGGACGCGGCAAACTCCGCCGTTTTACATGCGTGGAGAGCCGCGTTCACAATGTAGCACGTGCGCGCAGGAGGCTGCAGGAATGTGCCGGCGTTCGGATCACAAGCGTCCGGTCAGTTTGGCGTTGAAGGCTTCGAACATCTCGTCCTGCGAAGTGAACTGCGCAATGGAAAGAAGATCGAAGGTGATGGAGAAGGAGAGCATAATCTCCCGCCCGTTGTATTCGATAATTTGCTGCGTGTTGTCCGAGAGCAGGCGAGCCAGCTCCATGCGAACGGCGCCGGGACTCACCTGCCGCCGCACAACCGCCATCAGCACATCCCTGTTCCATTGAAAGAGCGGATCGGACCGCGAGAATTCGTCGCGCAGGAACTTCACCGCGCTCAACAGGTATTCGGCCGCGGCTTCCTCTCCATAACGCTCCGCGACCGTGCGGAAGAAGGTCAGTTTAAACAGAACCACGAACGCGTGAGCATCGGTTCCGAAGAGCCGCTGAAGATACTTTTTTGCATCCGGGGCGCCGGGCAAGCCGGCAAGGCCCTCATAATTGTCCGCTCGTTGCTCCTGCTCGGCTTCCTTTTCTGCATCTGACCGCCCGGCGATTTTCGCTCTTTCAGCAAGTTCCCTTTCGGTTTCTGCGGCATGGAATTGGGAAATTCCCTCGTTAATAGCTTCGACCAGAACTTCTTTTGTGCAGGGCTTGCTGAGAAAGCGAAAAATCTTTCCCCGGTTGATGGCGTCGATCGTTTCCTCGATATCGGCGTGCCCGGTGAGCAGCATTCTCACCGTGTTTGGAGCCTTCTGTCGAACCGCGGCCAGGAACTCGGCGCCGTTCATTCCCGGCATGCGCATATCGGAGATCACGACGCTGAATGGGCCCGCGACATGGAGCGAGGCAAGACCCGACTCGCCGCTGGGTGCAGTGTCGACCGCGAAATTGCGGTACAAAAGGCGCTTGTACCCTTCCAAGATTGCCGGCTCATCGTCAACGAGTAGAATCTTGTCCTGCATCTTGAGAACTCCATCCCGGCCGCTCGGCGCGTTTAAGCCCACCGCGAAAGGCGAGCAACCCCTGGCAAGCGGTCACTGACCGATTCGCGGCAGGCTTTTGTTGTGGCGTCTTCCACAAGCCACTAGGGTTCTTTATCGGCAGAATCGCGAAAGAAACCAATTTCACGCCGAGCCGCTGCCGCATTTCGCTAAACCTGGTTCTGCCTGGGGCCGATAGGGAACGACAGGGGGGCCGTCTCGGTTTCGAGAAGTGGCATTGGCGACGCCTGCAATCACGAATAGACCCGGGCATGAAGCGCGCGACGCCGCGTCCGGCCCGAGCGAGGACTGGTTTACGCGCTTGGTGGACAACTGTCCTGCCATGATGTGGGGGACCGGACCAAACGGCGACGTTCAATTTGTCAACCGGGCCTATCGCTCGTTTTGCGGAATTGGGGAAGGGGAGGCGGATCGAAGCCAATGGGAGCAGCTTATTTGGCCCGCCGGCGCTCCGGAGTACACCGCGGCGCTCCAATGCGCTATCGCCGAACGCACGCCGTTCCGAGCTGAAACAGCGATTCGTCTTGAAAACGGTCAAGAGAGGCTCATCGGCTCAAGGGCGGAACCTTACTTCTCCTCACGCGGCGAGTATATCGGGCATTCCGGACTGAGCGCCGACATAACTGAGCGTTTGCAAAGGGAAGCCGATCGCAAACAGATGGAAGACGCGCTCCGCGAGGCGGAGCGAAAATACCGGGGGATCTTCGACAATGCCATCGTCGGCATCTATCAAAGCACGCCGGAAGGACGCTTTCTCAGTGTGAATCCTTCGATGGCCTCGATGTTCGGCTACAGTTCTCCCGACGAAATGGTTTCGCTCGTCACCGACATTGCCCATCAGTTGTATGACGATCCCGGCAAGCGGGAGGAAATCAAGGCCGGCGTCGCGGCGCAGGGCAGCGTGCAGAACTTTGAGTGCGAGGGATTGCGCAAGGATGGAACCAGAATATGGCTGACTATCGGCGTACGGGGCATCCTCGAGGACGGCAAAGTGGTCCGCTACGAGGGCATGTGCGAAGACATTACCGAGCGCAAGCTGCTTCGCGCGCAGCTCCTTCAGGCGCAAAAACTCGAATCGGTCGGCCAGCTTGCCGCGGGAATCGCGCATGAGATCAATACCCCGACGCAGTACATCGGCGACAACACGCGCTTCGTGCAGGAAGCGTTTGCCGATCTGAAGGGATTGTGGAACAAGTTTCAGAACCTGGCCCAGGCGGCGAAAGAACATGATAGTTGCCGGAATATCCTCGACGACATCGCGGCGACCACGGCAAGGATCGATGCGCCATTCCTATTGGACGAGATTCCGGAGGCAATCGATCAGGCGCTCGATGGCGTTTTCCGCATCGCCGCTCTGGTGGGCGCCATGAAGGAGTTCTCGCATCCCGGCGCCAAAGAAAAGGTCCCGCTGGATCTGAATCACGCCATCGCCAGCACCATCACGATTGCACGCAACGAATGGAAATACGTCGCGGACGTAGAGACCGACTTTGACGAGTCGCTATCGCCGGTGCCGTGCCTGCCTGCCGAGTTCAACCAGGTCATTCTCAATCTGCTTGTGAATGCCGCCCATGCGATCGCCGGCGTCATTCCGCCGCAAAGCGGGGAGAAAGGAAAAATCAAAGTGCAAACGCGCAAGCTTGAAGACTGCGCGGAGATTCGCATATCCGATACCGGCACGGGTATCGCGGAAGAAATCCGCAGCCGCGTCTTCGATCCGTTTTTCACAACCAAAGAGATCGGCAAAGGCACCGGCCAGGGATTGGCGATTGCGCATTCGGTGGTGGTTGACAAGCACGGCGGAACGATCCGCTTTGAGACGGAAATGGGGGAAGGCACAACCTTCATTATTTGCCTGCCATTCGACGGCGGGCATCCTGTGCCGAAGACATCGACCCAATGAAGCGCATTCTGTTTGTAGACGATGAAATCAAGGTGCTCGATGGCATCCGGCGCATGCTGTTTGCCGAACGCGATCGCTGGGAGATGCACTTTGCCCAGAATGCCGAACAGGCGCTCGAAGCGTGCGATCGAGGCAGCTTCGACGTTGTCATCTCGGATATGAGGATGCCGGGTATGGACGGAGCCGCGCTCCTGGCCCGCATTCGCACTCGTTTTCCTGAAACAGCACGCATCGTTCTCTCCGGCTATTCCGAAGTATCGGTTGCTATGCGGACGGCATCCGACGCGCACCGCTTTCTGGCAAAGCCGTGCAAACCGTCCGAACTGAAGGAGACAATCGAGAGAGTCCTCGCCTTGCGCGAGCTGGTTGCGTCCCCGGAGATCCGCAGGGTCGTCGGAGGAATTGGCCAGCTTCCGTCGCTGTCGACGACCTATGTCTCCCTTACCGAGGCGGTGAAGGATCCAAACACTTCCATAGGACAGCTCACAGCGATCATTGAACGCGACGTAGCGATGGCCGCCAAGGTGCTGCAACTCACCAATAGCGCATTTTTCGGGCTGCCGCAGCACATCACGAATCTAGCGTGCGCGGTTTCTTATCTGGGGATGGGGACCATCAAGAGCCTTGCGCTGGCGTCGGAGGTATTTCGCGTATTTAAGCCCGGGCCGGGGATACGAATCTCGGTTTGCGATTCAAT
>Ga0335078_10003319_pt1 | contig 24003 bp, 9 predicted proteins | sample Lox_Sample_32_FD_206711 | JGI IMG/M metagenome (GOLD analysis project Ga0335078, IMG submission 206711) | Soil microbial communities from Loxahatchee National Wildlife Refuge, Florida, United States - Lox_Sample_3.2 | ecosystem: Environmental > Terrestrial > Soil > Wetlands | place: USA: Florida... | reverse complement strand
CCCGCGCGTTCATCGGAAATCCCCGTAATAGAACCGGATAGAACAAACGTTCAGTAGCCGCATGGCCCCATTTAGGGCAATCATTGAGGGAAATGAGTCGTTGTGAACAAGGCTGCCGCTGGTGGTCAGCGGGGGCGTGTCCTCGGGGAGTCTGGTGCCTTGTGGTTCTGCTCCTCGCGCAAGGGGTGTTGGCCGACACGCGGCAGACGTTTAACTTCAATCCCGACTGGAAATTTGTCAAAGCCGATCCGCCCGGCGCGCAACAGCCGGATTTCAACGACAGCAATTGGACGACGGTTTCCACCCCGCACACCTACAATGATGCGGACTCATTCGACGCGCTCTCGCCGGGCCGGATGTTGGGCGAAACGAACCTCTGGTCGGGACGCACATGGTATCGCAAAACCTTCACGTTGCCGGAATCGTGCAAAGGCCGGAATGTTTATGTGGAATTTGAGGCCGTGCGGCAGGTGGCGGAGGTTTATCTCAACGGCCACTACCTTGGCGGGTGCAAAAACGGTTTCGTGCCTTTCGGCTTTGACCTCACGCCTTACGTGGTATTTGGCAAGCCGAACGTGCTGGCGGTCATGTGCGACAATCGCTTCATGATCAGCCAGATTGGCAGCGGCGGCGCGGATCCGCCGGCAAACCCACCGGGCGGGAACGCAACCACGGACACGCTCTCCGCTTACGAAGAACGAGTCAATAGTTCTTTGCCCCGGGAGATGAGTCAGCTTCAAGCCGGCCAGATCCCCTGGAATAATCCGCAATGGCATCCACCGCTCGGCGGGATTTATCGCGACGTTTATCTTTATGTGACTGATCCGCTGCACATCTCGCTGCCGCTTTACGATTACCTCAAAACCGTCGGGCCTTACGTTTATGCCACGGAAATCTCCAGCCAATCCGCCGCCGTCTCGGTCGAGATTCCGATCCAAAACGGGCGCGGCACGAATGCGGGCGTCACGGCGCAGGCGGAGATTCTAGACCACGACGGCAATCTCGTGGCGACGTGGCAGCAATCCGGCGAAATCACCGCTGGCGGAATGAAGACAATCAAACTATCGGGCGCCATCTCTTCTCCGCAACTTTGGGAGCCGGATTATCCCTGCCTGTATCGTGTAGTTTGTTCGGTGCGACTGGGCGGAGAAACCGTTGACTCGTGCGAAATCCCGTTGGGCATCCGCGCCGTTCACTGGGATGTTCAGACCGGCTTCTGGATTAACGGACATCATTTGCGACTTCACGGCTGGGGCCAGCGCCCGACCGAGGAATGGCCCGGACTCGGCACGGCGCAACCGGACTGGCTGCACTATTATACTCTCGATCTGATGAAACAGGCGGGCGGCAATTTCATCCGCTGGGGACACTGCGCGGGCGGACCCGAAATGATTCGTGCCGGCGATGAACTCGGCCTGACTGCCGATCAGCCGGGCGTGGACGGCGAATCCGACACGGTGGGTGCGCCCTGGGAGGTCCGTGCTGCGGCGTTCCGCGACGCGATCATTTATTTTCGCAACCACCCTTCAATTCTGATCTGGGAAGGCGGCAACCAGAAAGTCACCCGCGCCCACGCCGCGGAACTTCACCATTTCGTGGAGGAATACGACGCGCACGGCGGGCGGGCTTACGCGCATCGCCGCGCTGATGAAGCGACCGGCGAATTTATGGATATCACCATCGGCACCGAGGGGAGTCACGAAGTCGCACGGCTGCCGGTCGTGGAGGGAGAATACGATCGCGAAGAATCACCACGCCGCGTATGGGACAATTACTCGCCGCCGGCGTTCGGGTATCCCGCGGCCCGGGGCCAGATTTACGATCTGACGTCCGAGCAGTTTGCCATGAACGAAGTGAGCCAATACGTTAACAAAGCCGGGGCTGCCAGCGATTGCGGAGGAGCGAATTGGATTTTCTCGGACTCCACCAGCGGCGGACGCAACAACATCGAAGTGGACCGCACCAGCGGGGAAGTGGACGCCGTCCGCCTGCCGAAGGAAGCCTATTATGTTTGCCAAACCCTGTTCCGCGCTGACCCCCAGGTCCACATCATCGGCCACTGGAATTATCCGGCTGGGACGAAAAAGACCATTCACGTGACCTCCAATTGCCAGGACGTGGAATTGTTCGTGAACGGGAAAACCCTCGGTCATGGACAGAAATCGGATGATTATCTCTTTACGTTTCCGGATGTGGCCTGGGCGCCGGGCGAGATCCGGGCCGTGGCCAGCAACGACGGCGTTCCGGCGGCGACGAACATCGTTCGCACTGCCGGTCCACCCGTTGCCTTGCGCCTCACGCCCATCACCGGCCCTGACGGTTTGCTGGCCGACGGGTCGGATGTGGCGCTGATGGACGTGGAGGCGGTTGACGCGAAGGGAGCCCGCTGCCCGACGTTTGAGCAGCGCGTGGATTTCACCTGCTCCGGTCCGGCCGCCTGGCGGGGCGGTTACAACAGCGGCGAGGCCGATTCCATCGGCCGGAAGTACCTCGACCTGGAATGCGGCATCAACCGGGTGGCTGTGCGTTCGACATTCAAGCCCGGCCAAATTACCGTGACCGCCACTCATCCCGGCTTGAAATCGAGTCGCATTACCGTCCGGTCGCGCCCATTCGCGGTTGCCGATGGTTCTTCCCGGCTGATGCCGGCAATGCCCGTGGCAGTGTTGCCGGCCGCACATCCGGACTGGAGCCGGCTGGCAATCGCGACTCCGCCGATGACCGTGACGGCTGCGCCGGCCAATACCGCGATGGTCGGCCGTTTCACGGAGGCTTTCAGTTACACCGGCCCCACCGGATTGGTTCACGTGGAGGAAGCGGCCGCGGATGGGAAAAATATTTATTGTGACCGCGATTATTCATTCCAGGACCTGCCGGAGGAACTGCTGGGTGCCGATTGGGTGCAGGCGGCGGAAGCGGATCGCCTTTACAGCGCGGTGGACCTGATGCAAATCGCGGTACGGGCTGGAACCACTGTGTACGTGGCGCATGACGACCATTTACCCCTGCCGGACTGGTTGCAGCGCCAGTTCCGGGCCACAAAACTGTCCCTGGCTGTCGGTGGGCAGACGATGAAGATTTTCAAACGGCGGCTCGAGGACGAGGAAAGCCTCACGCTCGGTTCAAACACCGATGGTTCACCGGTTCACCCGGGCAACATGTATGTGGTTTTTTTAAAGGGCGCCCATTCGACATTGAATGCCAGCCGTTGATAGCTGTGGGTGACGATGGCTGGTCCGGCGGCAAACCACCGGCGCCACTTGATTGCGTAATGACCCGGCGTTACCATAAACCTGTGTTCACCTTTTCCGTCGGCCGGCTGGTGGGATGTCTCCTTGGTTCCGGTGCGGCATCGCGAGGGCGAAATGGCTGGCGTTGCGCGCGAAGGAACATGGGAAACGCTTTGACCGGATTGCTTTGGCTGTTGGTGATTACAGCCCCAGGCAGCGAGACGAATTCAATCTGGTATGAACGTTCCTGGCAGTCGGACGATGACTTGCCCGACAACAGCGTAGCGGGCGTGGCGCAGACGTCCGACGCTTTTCTTTGGATTGGCACGCCGAGCGGTCTGGCGCGATTTGACGGGCTTCGTTTTGAGACTTTTTCGCTGACGAATGTGATTGCGCCACCCAACCGCGGCATCGTCACCATGCTCAACAGCCGGCGCGGCGGTTTGTGGCTGGGAATGGATCGCGGTGCCGTGGTCTATCTGAACGCGGCCAAGTCGTGCGGTTACGTGGAAGGCCTGCCCACCGCCGTTGCTTATGACATGGCCGAGGATGCCGAAGGCGCGGTCTGGGTTTCTTACCGGGACGGAAGCGTATTTCGCATTGATCATGGTCGGATCCTGCCCCTCACATCCCGACAACATTTCCCGGACGGGCCGGCTATGTGTGCGCTTTCCGCGGATGTTAACGGCCAAATCTGGTGCGCCAAAGACGGCCAACTCGACCGGTTTCAGAATGGCGCGTTCCAGATCGTCGCGCAATTTCCGCCGCAACTGATGCGGTTGGCCGCAGCCACAGGCGGCGGGGTCTGGATGAGCTCCGGTTCACGCCTTTGGAAATGCGATGAGCGCGGGCAACTCGAGGACATGGGCGAGATTCATGCCGGAAACAACAGCACCACAGCCACGGTGCTGCTCGAAGATCGCGAAGGTGCCGTTTGGATCGGCACTTCATTCAGTGGCCTTTACCGCTACGACGCTTCGGGTTTCGAACCCATCCCGACCACGCACCAGGGGATTCTGAGCCTGATAGAGGATCGCGAAGGCAACATTTGGGCAGGAACATTCGGGGGTGGCCTCGATCGCATCCGTCGCCGGGCCATCATGCTGGAAGGGGAGGAATCGGGACTGCCGTTTGCGTCCGTTCAATCCATTTGTGAAGCCACCAACGGCACCGTCTGGGCGGTGACGCAGAATGGCGTGGTGGTTCGCAAAACCGGGGGTAAGTGGGGGCCAATGCCCGGACAGGACCGGTGGCCGTTGGGGGCAAATTGTGTCGCCGCCGACGCGCATGGAGCGATTTGGATTGGCACCCGTCAGCACGGACTGTTTTGTTGGCGTGACGGTGGATTTGTGGATTGGGGCGATGCCTCACTGCTCGATGGAAAAACCCTTCACACACTGCTGGTCGGCAGAGAGACCGGTGATATCTGGATTGGGCAGGAGACGCCCAGCGCCATCTTGCGCCTGCGCGATGGACATCTCAGCACTTTTTCAGCTCCACCGGACAGCCGGATCATTCGTGCCATGACCGAAGACGCCGCCGGCTACATCTGGGCCGGCACTTCCAAGGGCGTTTTGCTTCGGGTGGCCGGTGACCAGGTGGCTGAAGTTTCACCGCGTCCTGCTCAGGAACTGGCCTCGATCCGCTGTTTGTATTCCACACTGGATGGGTCGCTCTGGATCGGTTACGCGGGCTGGGGTGTCGGCCGATTCAAGGCCGGCCATTACACTGAGTACAACACCGGGCAGGGGTTGTATGACGATTACATCTCCCACATCGTGGCGGACAACCGCGGCTGGCTCTGGTTCGGGGCCAATCGCGGCATTTTCAAGGTGCGGCTTCAGGATTTTCGGGAGGTGGCCGAAGGCAAGGCTTCGCGAGTCCGTTCGGTGCATTATGGACGCGGTGAAGGCCTGCCCAGTCTGCAGGGCACCTTTGGCGATTCGCCCGACGTTTTGCGCAGCAGCGATGAGCGGCTGTGGATACCGATGCAGACGGCTCTGGTGGTTGTGGATCCTGCGAAGCTGTACCGCAATCCCGACCCACCCCCGGCCTTGTTGACTCAAATCACCGTGGATGACCACGTCGTCGCCCGCTACGGCGGGATTCTGGCGGACGACCAGGAAACCAACGACGAGATGCTCGATCTGGCGGCGTCCAATGCCGTGCTGCGATTACCGGCGGGCCATCGCCGCATCGAGTTCGGATTTGCCGCGCTGAGTTTCAACGCGCCGGAGAATGTCCAATTCCGTTACCGGCTTGACAACTTCGATGACAACTGGGTGGAGGCGGGGACGCGCCGCATCGCCAATTACTCGCAGTTGCCCGGCGGCAAATTTGTTTTCGAAATGACGGCGTGCAACAACGATGGCGATTGGAACCGGAAACCAGCCCGCTTGGGTGTGGTCGTCGCTCCCTTCTTTTGGCAGACGTGGTGGTTCAGGCTCGCGACCCTGGCCGCGTTCACGCTCAGTATCATCGCCGTGGTCCGCTACGTTTCGTTCCGGCGCCTGCACCGCCGGCTGCGCCTGCTGGAACAACAGGCGGCCCTGCAACGGGAACGCGCACGCATTGCCAAGGACATCCACGATGATCTGGGCGCCAACCTCACCCAAATCGCCTACCTCGGCGAACTGGCCCAGCAGGACCGGAGTGAACCGGAAAAAGCGGCGGCGCGCGTCGGCGCCATCTCCACCACCGCCCGCCAGGCCGTCAAAGCCCTTGACGAAATTGTCTGGGCCGTCAATCCGCGCAACGATACCCCCGGCCATCTGATCGATTATGCCGGACAATTTGCCCTGGATTATTTGCGGACAGCCGGCGTCCGTTGCCGTCTGGATTTCCCCGAACAAATTCCGGCGCGCGAGCTTTCCACCGACCTGCGCCACAATCTTTTCCTCGTCATCAAGGAAGCCTTGCATAACATCGTCAAGCACGCGCACGCCACGGAGGTCTGGCTGCGCGCCGGGTTTAGCGAACAGGCGCTGGATGTGATCGTCGAGGACAATGGCCGCGGTTTTGACCAGGCGCCGGACGACGCCCTGGCCGATGGTTTGCGCAACATGCGCCAGCGGATGAGTGACATTGGCGGCGATTGCCGGCTGGAAAGCCAACCCGGTCACGGAACCCGGGTGGTGCTCCATCTGCCGTGGCCGGCAGACCAGGAAAAATGAAAAATGATTGTATGCCGCAAAGTATGACCGGTGACTGGCTTCATTTTAATTTTTGCGTCTCGCGCCTCACCGCCCTGAACGTTCGTTCAATGGCAGAAACACTTGGGTCGGCCTAGAATTTATGAAAAAGGCTGACATGCGAATCAAGGTTGCCATCGTCGAAGACAATCGCGGCACGCGGGAAAGTCTAACCGAATTGCTGGAGCGCGCGCCGACGCTGCGTTTTGTCGGCGCGCATCCCGACGGCGAAGACGCGCTCCGCCGGATTCCCACCGAGGCGCCGGACGTGGTGCTGATGGACATCAACCTGCCGCGCATGAACGGCATCGAATGCGTGGCCCGCCTCAAGCAGCAGGCGCCCCAGACCCAGGTGCTGATGCTGACGACTTATGAGGAAAGCGATTTGATTTTTGATTCGTTGCGTCGCGGGGCCAGCGGTTACCTGCTCAAGAACCTGCCGCCGGCGGAGCTGGTCCAGGCCATCGAACAGGTCCACGCCGGCGGTGCGCCCATGTCCATGCAAATCGCCCGCAAGGTGGTCAGCCATTTCCAGCAGATCCGGCAACCGCAGTCCGACGTGGAAAAACTGACGAAACGCGAACACGAAATCCTCGCCCTCCTGGCCAAGGGCTATTTTTACAAGGAAATCGCCGAGCAGCTCGGCATCACGTTGAGCACCGTGCGCGCCCATTTGCACGCGGTCTATGAAAAGTTGCACGTTCAGTCGCGCACTGAGGCGGTAGTCAAATTCCTGGGGCAGGACTGAACCCGCCGGCGCTGCGCTCCGGCACGGTCAGCCTTTCTTTGCTCGCGCATCCGGACGGCGAACCGGGGCTGGCCCCGCCGTGGCTGAAGCCGATGGCGGGACTGAACAAACGTTCGATGGCTGCCGGGACGGGCCTGTGGCAGATTCGCCGTGGCTAACCAGAATAATGCTTATCACTGGATCTACAGTGGTCGGTCGTTTGTCGCCGCGCGGCGAGGTGGCCCGGACCGCAAAAGGCTTTACACTAATCGAATTGTTGGTCGTCATTGCCATCATCGCCATCTTGGCGGCATTGCTGCTGCCGGCATTGGCCCTGGCAAAAGAAAAGGGGAGGCGAGCCAATTGCATGAACAATCTCCACCAGATTGCGGTGGCCTTGAGTGCCTACGCCAACGACAACAACGATTTTCTGCCGCGCAGCGTAGCGCCAAACCCACCGGGCGAATCCCTGGGACAAGCCACCTGGGACCTGCCGCGCACCATGGCTGATACCTTGGCCGGGGCCGTGGGCCAATCCAACAATATCTATCGCGCGGTTTTTTATTGCCCCGGAGGTTTCACCACGGTGCAGAATGAAGACTATTGGTGGAATTATTCCAGTGGCCATCGCGTCACCTCCTACCAATGGATCATCAGCCGGGATGGCACCCAGATGGATGGCAGTCAAAAGCCGCCATTAACTTCGTTCGTCTTCCCCAGTAAATTATCGCCCCCCAAGGTCTGGCTCACCCGGCCGAACCAACCCTTTGCCAGCCGTTTCCCTCCGTCTGAAACGGAGACAGTGACCGATGTGGTTGTCTCGGAGGGCAACGGCACTTTGAAGGACAAATTCATGCACGTGTACACTTCCAACCCCGCCGAATTGCCTCTGGGCTACAACAGCAGCCACATGGCCGGCGGCCTCCCCGGCGGCGGGAACATTCTGTTTTTGGACAACCATGTCGCATGGCGGCGCTTTCTGGAAATGAAAGCCTGGGGGGCTTGGAGCAACAACCGCTACGAGTGGTTCTGACTCCGAGGTCTCGCCGGTGAAAGGTTTCCCTTGGCCGGGGATTGTGAGCCTGGCTTCGGGGACAGTGACTAGTACAAACGTACAATAGCCCCGCTGTTTTGCCAGTGTCATCATCGTAAGTGAATTGACCCATAAGCGTTATGAAACCAACTCTTCAACCGTTCAAGTTTCCCCTGCAACCACTTGGTCTTTTAACACTGCTGCTGGCCACGACTCAATCACTTTTGGCCAACGAAGCACTCTGGATCGGCACGAACAATGTTTCGGCCACCACCAACTGGTCTGATCCTCTTAATTGGCTCAATATCGGCGCCGGCGGCACCGGCCCCTACCAGAACGCCGCGACCTTCGACGACTCGACCGGAGTCGGCGACGCCGTGACGATCAACAACGTGGTTAACGACAACGAAAATCCCTTTTCGCTGACCTACACCAATCTGGGCACTGACCAGAATACTTTGATAGCACCGGGCCAGATGTTGAGCATCAGCACTGGCGGTTTGACGATGGGCAATTCCACGGCTTTGACGACCGCCGTGGCGCCTACGACTACCATCTCCGGCGCGGGTGGCACCTTGGTGGTCAGTAATGGCAATGTGACCGTGGGGCTATCCTATCCGGCCACCAGCGGTGGTCCTGCGACTTTGGACCTGAGCGGTCTGGACACGTTTATGGCCACCAACATCGCCCGCATTCTGATCGGCCAGGGTGCCGGCCGCATGAGCGGGGCGCTCTATCTGGCTAAAACGAACTACATCAATCTAACCGGCTCTTCACCACAGTTGGACATCGGCGATAATTCCAGCAACAACGGTCCGGGCAGCAAACTTTACCTTGGGCAGAACAATGTGCTTTTGGTCGACAGTATCGCGATGGGACTCAAGAAGCAAAACAGCGGCGGGGGCGGCGCCCTCCAATTTAATCCGGCACTCGCAGCCAATAATCCCATGGTCTATATTCGCGGAACCAATGGCGTCGGCCCGGTTTCCACCTGGGCCATCGCCGATGGCCAGGCCCAGAGCGGCACCATTACGGACACCGGCACGAGTGATTTCAGCGGCGGCACGGTGGACATCTTGGTGAATTCAATGTGGCTGGCCCGGAATTCCACGGGTGCCAACGCGGGCAGTTCAGCGAATAATGCCACCCTGACCTTTTCCGCCGGCACCATTGCCGTCAACAATCTGACGAATGCCATGCTGGCCTCGTCGGCGCGGACTCCGAACGTCACCGGGACAATCAACGTCAACGGCGGGACGCTGACCGTCAACAACAACTTCGTCATGGCCGCAACCAACAATTTTATCGGTGGGGCCAATAGCACGTTGAACATCAATGCTGGAACGGTTCTGGCGAACAATATCGTCCCCGGCGGCGGCATCAGTGTCATCGTCATGAACGGCGGCTCGCTGACGATCAGCAACGCGATGGGTTCGTCCTCGTCGCCATTGACCACCTTCAGTCTCACCAGCGCGGCGCTGCGATTGCCGGCCGGCAACAGTGCGGCCAATGCGACGGTTGGTAACCTTTTCCTCAACGACAGTGCCACGGTGGTTAGTGTCAGTTCGTTACCCACCCTCCGCGGTTATCCAGCCACGTTGCCGCTCATTTCCTACACTTCGTTTGCCGGCGGGACGCTCAACCTTGGCGCGCTGCCAAGCACGTTCACGGGTTATGTTTCCAACGATAATGTGAGCACCATCTGGGTGGTCATTACCAACGGCCCCTCGCTCGCCAAAACCGACGAGTGGGGTGGCAACGTCAATAACATCTGGGACACCTCCAGTTTGAACTGGACCAACGCCGGCGTTTCCGTGGCTTACAGCGAACACGATTTTGTTCTCTTTGACGACTTTGCCCGGACCAATAATGTGCACCTGTCCGCGACGCATACGCCTACTTCCTGGATCGTCACCAACAACCTCCTGAACTACACCTTCAGCGGGGTTGGCAACATCAGCGGTGCGACCGGTCTCGAAAAAGATGGCAGCGCTTCGGCCACTCTTTCTCAAACTGGCGGCGACAATTTCACCGGCGGCATTATGGCCAACGGCGGCACGCTCGTGCTCGACAACGCCGGCAGCGCCATCGGCGGTAATTTGACAATCGCCGGCGGCGCGACGGTGCAAATCGGCAATGGCGATGCGAACGGCAATCTGCCCTCCGGCAATGTGCAGGATGATGGCACATTGATTTTCAACAGGTCGGACAGCGTTCCGGTGGCCACAGCCATTGCCGGCGTCGGGGCATTGACCCAAAACGGCAGCGGCGCGCTCACCTTGAGCGGAACCAACACCTTCACCGGCAACACAACCGTCAACGCAGGCACGCTCGTGTTGACCGGGAACGGTTTGATCTCCAGCAGCGCGCAGGTCAGCGTTGGCGCGGCAACGTTGGACGTGTCCAGTGTGTCGCGCACCACGACGCTGAACGGTTTGAACGTGGCCAACTCCACCTTGAACGTGAGCGTGGGATATCAGCAGGCTCCGGTCAATGTCGCCAGTCTGACGGCGGGCGGCTCAGGCAATGCGATCAATGTCGCCTCGCTGCCGCCCATTGCCAGTTACCCGACCACCGTGATGCTCATCAAATCCGCCAGCCTCATCAGTGGATTCAACTTCACCGCGGGCACTCTGCCCGCCGCCAGTCCGGCGTATGCCGGCAACGTCTCGGAAAGCGCTGACCAAACCAGCGTGCTGCTCACGCTCACCAGCGGTCCCGTGGGAGTCAGGCCCTACGTGACCTGGAGCGGCGCGGATGTTCCCAACTTGAAGACCAACTGGTCCGATGCGTTGAACTGGCAGTCACCCGGCACACCCGTCGCCACCGATTATGTGATTTTTAGCGATGTGGCGGCCGCCTCCGGCTCGCCGTTCTCGTCCGTGGGTTCCGGCCCGGGTGGCCTTACGAGTCCAGGCAACTTCAACAACATCGTGGACGCCAATTTCACAATCTCCGACCTGAACTATTCCAACGTTCTGTCGGATTATCAGAACACCCTGATTCCAGACGGCGTGACGCTGAATGTCACCGGCACCAACACCTCGCCGCGGCTGTTTACCGTCGGCAGCGCGGCGACGGACTACGGGTCGAGCGCCGCCGGTTTTGTGACCATTGCCGGCGCCAAAGGCACGTTGAACTTTAACAACACCAACGGCGTGATGTATGTGGGATTGGGCAGCTCACCCTCCGGCAGTTCGGCCCAAGCCACGCTGGATTTGTCCGGGCTGGGAACACTGAATGCCACCGTCAGCCAATTCTTCGCGGGCGTGGGTTCGAGCGCCGAGGGCATCTCGCAGCAACGCGAAAGCGGCGTTGTCTATTTGGCCCTTACCAACCATATCACCGCGTCAGTCACGGTGAGCAACACCGAAACCAGCGACACCAGCTCGACCGCCGAAGCCTTTGACATCGGTGAGAACGACGGCAATGGCGGTCCGCAATCCTCTCTCTATCTCGGCCAGGTTAACACCATCAACGCCGATGCCATCGGCGTTGCCCTGCAGAAGCAAAACGCGCAGATACTCTTCAATCAGGCGTTCAGCAATCCTTCAGCCTACTTCCGCGGCAAGGACGGCGTGAGCCCGGTGCTGTTTTGGAGCCTGGGTGACGGAGTAGTCAATAGTGGCACAGCCACCTGCACGGGCACCTGTGATTTCAGCAGCGCCAGCGGCGGCAGCGACGGCTACGTCAATGCACTGGTGAATAACATGTATGTCGGGCGCGCCGCAAATAATGGCAGCGGCGGAGGAACGGCCACCGGCACATTGACCTTCGACAACGGCGTGTTCAACGTGAACACATTGTACTTGGGCTATCAGCCGGCCTCGAGTTCCAAGATCGGGTCCGGAACGATCAATGTGAACACCAATGCTGCCGCCGGCACCAGCGCCACGCTGACTGTGAACGCTGCGTTGAATCTGGGCATCAGCACGGGCGGTTCGGGCGCGGCGAGCACGATTGGCGTGCTGAACATCGGCGGCGGCACCGTGGTAGCCAACAGCATCTCCGCCGGCGTCAATAGCGCCATCAGCGTCATCAATCTGAACGGTGGCACGCTCGTGATCAGCAACACGGCCGGCGCGCCCGGCGCACCGCTGACCACGTTGGCCCTCACCGGTGGGACGCTGCAATTGAACGTGAACGGCAGCGCCGGCGTCACCAATATCATCGCCGCCACGGTGACCACCAGCGGCACCACCGCGCTGGCCATCGGCGCGATCGCCAACGCTACGACCGGCGTCACCTATCCGCTGATAAGCTACACCGGGACGGATCCCTTCGGCAGCTTGAGTCTGGCGCCACTACCCGCCGGGTACGTCGGCAACCTGGTGGATGACAGTGCCGACGGCATCATCGGCATCAAGTTCACCAGTATTCGGCCTCCGCCGGCGGTATTCACCGGCATCAGTGTGAGCGGCACGACGTTGAACCTCTCGGCGACCGGCGCGGCCAACGGGCAATTTGTCCTGCTGGGCAGCACCAACCTGACATTGCCCGTGAGTTCGTGGACGCCCATTCTGACCAACGTGTTTGACGGCAGCGGCCACCTCAACTTGTCCACCAACGTCATCAATCCGGCCGTGCCGCGCGAGTTTTACCTCCTGTCGCAATAACCATGTTGCGCAAAACAGACACCAGTGTGTGGGGATTGGCTGTTGGGCGTCCGTGCGGCCGCCCGACAGCCGGAGGTTTGAGGGATGAAAAGGGAAACTAAGGCCGTCCCCAACCAGGCGGGTTCGCGGAGTGTGAGAGAGGATGGTTTCACGCTGATCGAGCTGCTCGTCGTGATTGCCATAATCGCTGTTCTGGCGGCGATACTGCTGCCGGCCCTCAGCGCGGCGCAGGCGAGGGCCGCCAGGATTTACTGCATTAACAGTCTGAAACAACTTGGCGCGGGCATGATCATGTATGTGGACGATTACAGCGATCACTTCCCATCGGCCGCCTCGCGCAATGAAGATTACCACCCCGAAGATTGGATTTACTGGCGCCCACCAGGAACGGACTTCACCTGGAAGGGAATCCCGAATCTCGGGGTGGAGAAAAGTCCGATCGCCGCGTACGCCAGTTGGAACACCAATTTGTTCCGCTGCCCCCGGGACTTGAACGACCAGCTCAGAAATGCGGCGGGCGCGCCCGTTTACAACTACAGTTATTCCTTCAACGGCCCGCCGGTAACCGGCAACGTCAACCCGGGCATGGCGCTGCAATTCAGCGGTCCTGGCGCGAACGCGACGGCCTATCCGTTCAACCTCTCCTACGTCCGTCGCCCCAGCGACAAGGTGATGCTGGCCGAGGAACCGGGAACCGATCTCGAGCGGCCGCCCGGGAATACCGGTTCCTGTCTGGACGACGGCCGTTGGGAACCAAAGTCGAACTCGGCCGGCAACACGGTGGCGTTGCGTCACAGCCGCAAAGGAGGCAACGTCAGCTTCGCCGACGGTCACGCCGACCTACTGCCCTGGCAGTACAGTACCAATGTCCTCTATTACGACCCGCGCCGGTGAGCCTTGGTTCCAACGCCCGTTCCTGATTTTCGTTCCGGCGGGGAATCGGGCGTGGATTGAACCCTCCTGCGAGTGTGATAGTTCAGATGAGGTCGTGTTTTCAGTCCGGCCGCCGAAATGCAAACGCCAAACCGTGACCCGGACAATCGTGCAAGGACGGCGCCATATCATCCAGTTGCCATGATTTTTTCGACCGGAACTTCCCCACGCAAGTGCTGCCAATGTCGGAGCGGCCGGCGGTTGCGCGCGCTCACCTTGCCGGTGGCCCTGATCTGCGTCGTCCTGTCAGTTCGCGCCCAGATCGGAGGAACAGGGTGGACTCCCAAGACGGTGTCCTTCCGGATCCAATCCCCCACGAATGCGCCCCAGGATGAGCGTTACTGGTTTACCAACAACATTTACCACTGCCTGGTTTACACGAACGATGGAGCGTTTTCCGTCGGCAACACCACACTGCCACGCACCGAGCAGCGTTTCACCCCGGACTACACGAACGGCGAGATCCAGTATCAGGCCACATTGATGGCGCCCTCCAATGAAAACAGCTATTGCGTCTTTCAGATTCATACCGGCGACGTCCAGTCGTCCGCCTACGGTTCCACGACCTTCATGGCATTCTGGTTTACGAATTACGGCGGGTCGGTCCACGATTACAGTGGGACGACCCTGGCGACAGACCTCGGCAACAAGTGGTTTCAGTTGAACGTGGACCACAACCTGACCACCCGCACCATCAAAGTCTGGATCAACCAGATACTGGTCTGGACGCAACAGGACAACGGTGCCGGGGATTTCTACTTCAAGGACGGTGTTTATGAACAAAATCACAATCCCACCTACGAGATGGATACCTACGTCACCAACATCCTGATGTGGACTAGTCCTGGAAGCCCTATCGTTCCGCTCACCTGGACCGGTCAGACCAATGGCGTGAACGTCAGCGTGTGGGACCTGGGAACCACGCCCGATTGGGTGAACTCCACCAACGGCGCCAGTCAGGTTTATCAGAACGGCAGCGCGGTGACTTTTGATGACAGCGCGCCGGGTGACACCTCGGTGGACTTGTCCGGCACAGTTCAGCCGGCCAGCGTCACTGTCAGCAATGCCGGTTACAATTACACCTTCACCGGCTCCGGTGGTATCGGGGGTTCGGCTGGCTTGACAAAATACGGCAGCGGCACGCTCACGGTTGACATCAGCAACAGCTTCACGGGTGGCGTCAGCATTGACGGCGGAATATTTCAGGCCGGCGACCCAGGGGCGCTCGGTGCTAACGGAGGCTCTGTCTCCATCACCAATGGCGGAACTTTGGACGTGAACGGATTCAATCTCACCGCTGAATCTGTGACGGTTTCGGGCCCGGGCGCTGGCGGCCAGGGTGCGATCATCAACGGCGGCCCCCAACAAACCTCCGCGCTGCGGGACGTGACACTCGCTGGCGACACTGCCTTCGGCGGCACAGGGCGTTGGGACATTCGCAATTCGGGCGGTACTGCCAGCCTGAACACCAGTCCGCCCAAAAGCCCGTTCAACCTCGTCAAGGTTGGAACCAATCAGGTTTCGCTGGTGGGCGTCAGCAGCGTTGATCCGGCCTTGGGCGACATTGACGTGCGGCAGGGCACTTTTGCCGTGCAGACTTCCACCGGTCAACTGGGCGACGCAGGCAAAACGCTCACGGTGGAGGACGGGGCCACGCTGGATTTATGGACGTTGACGGCCAGTCCGTTGAACAAGCAGGTGGAGCTCAATGACGGCGCCACCGTATTCGGCGAGAAGGGGCCGTCGGTCGTGATTGGGCCGATCACGTTGCAGGGTGATGCCACGTTCAACGTAGCCGCCAATGGCACGCCGCCGAGTCTGACAGTAAGCAATGTCATCAGTGGTGCCGGCGGCCTGACCCTCAGTGGCGGCGGTGATCTGGTGCTGACCGGGGCCAATAGTTATACCGGCGACACGCTTATCAGCAATGGGACACTTGCTCTGATGGGGAGCGGTTCGATTGCGCAGAGCGCAGGCATTAACGTGGCGGCGGGGGCGACGTTGGATGCCAGCGGCAGAAGTGACGGCGCGCTGACACTGGCTGGCGGCCAGAGGTTGACGGGCAGCGGGACAGTCGCCGGGAACGTCACCGTCGGGAACGGTGCGACTTTGGCGCCAGGCGGTTCTCTGACGGCACTGACATTCGCAACCAATCTGACGTTGAACGTCGGCAGCACGACCGTGGTGGAGGTCAGTACGTCGCCAGTGGCGAACGATATGGCGCAGGCGGGGGGAAGCCTGGTTTACGGCGGCACACTGGTCGTCACTAATATCGGCGTCAACCCGCTGATCGCTGGCGACAGTTTTGAGCTGTTTGAGGCGAGTGGTTACAGTGGTTCCTTCACGAATCTGATTCCGCCCACGCCGGGTTCGGGGCTGGCGTGGGAGACGGCCGGTTTGAGCAACGGGGTGTTGGGCGTGGTTGTGGCCGCCCCGCCGGAGATTGGAAACCTCCGACTGGTTGGCGGTAACGTGGTGATGAATGGCGGCGGCGGTTCGCCTCATGCCGGATATTACGTGCTGACCTCAACCAGTCTGACGCCGCCGTTGAGCCAGTGGCAACGCGTGGCGACCAATGCTTTCGATGGCAACGGCGAGTTCAGCTTTACCAATTTGCTCAATCTGAACGCCCCGCAGATGTTTTACCGATTGCAGTTGCAATGACAGCAAGGCCATCCAGTTTAACTGCGAACAATCCTGACGCTGGTCGGAGGCCCGGCCCAGCGAAGAGATGGTTTATGCAGACCGCTTTGAAAAATTCCATTGGCCTGGCAGTCTGGATGATGTTCCCGGCCGGGCTTGCGCTTGCCGGTCAGGGCGCGGGACGGATGCTATACACGGCGCCGAATATGGCGTTCATTGAACAGCCTTTGGGCGACAGCGTGGTCACCATCAATGATACGTCGGGTTCAATTGCGACGCTGCAAACGGTGATCAACAATGCCCGCAGCGCCAATCCAAATTCCATCATCGTCATTCAACTTTCGACCAACGCCAGTTATCTCGTCAGCACCGCCGGGCTGGTGCTGGGCTCGCAGGAATGCCTCGTGGCCGGCGGCGCCACCATCAAGGCCGTGGATTCATCCGTGACGGTTCCGTTGATTACGATTGCCTCCGGCTCGACCAATGTGTCCGTGGCGGGTGGTTTGTTGGACGCCAGCGGTGCAGGCGTTCAGGGCATCTACGCGCCGGCGGCCGCGCGCGTGAACATTGACAAAGTCGTCGTCCGGAACTGCGGGCTGGATTGCATTTTGCTGCAAGGCAACGGCAACTCCGCCTATGACAACGAAATGACGGTGACGCGTTGCGACGTATCCGGCAGCCCGGCGCACGCCGGCATCAGCATCCAGAACTCGACGCAGACGGCCGTGCTCGAAAACTTTTGCCACAATAATGGTCAAGGCATCTGGCTCTCGTGCGCATGGGCGGACGTGGCCAACAATGTCTGCGAGAGCAACGCCGTCGGGATTGACGTGGCCGGCGGGGATGACGACGTGTTGGCCAATAACACCTGCAACAACAACGGCACGGGCATCGTGGCGTCCGGATCCAACAACATGATCGTTTCAGACGCGGTGGGCGGAAACTCGACCGCAGGAATCAGTTCCAGTGGCAGCGGCAGCACTTTCGCGGACAACCTGTTCACGTCCGGTAACGCGGTGAATTTTTCCAGCGGCGGCTCCGGCAACCACGTTATCGCTTACCAAGTTCCGTTGAGCGCTTCGGGCCAGGATTATTTTTATCCGCCGCTGATCAACGACCAGCACGCCGCTACGATTGTCAATGGTATGGGGCGAACGGATTTGACGATTTCTTCGACCACGATTGACAACGTGCAAAGCCAATACAATTCCGCGCGCGCCTCGAATCCGAACAACGTGATCGTTCTTCACCTCAACGGAAATTTTACCGTCGTCACCAACGCGCTGACGCTGCAATCCAACACGTGCGTGCTGTTGAACGGGACCATCCAGATCAATTCCGCGACTACGGCGACGGCTGCGATTACCGGCGGTGCGACCCCCGTGCACGTTTCCATTTCCGGCGGCACTATTGATGGCGGCGGTCTGACCGGGAACAATGGTGTGTACATTCCCGGCGGCTCGATGCTGCAACTGGACTCGGTCACCCTGCAAAGTTTCGGGCCGGATAATCCGCGCGTGGGTGGTTCGGACGTGGTGCGTTTCACCGGGGGAGCCACACCCCAGATCATCACGCGGTGTTTCATCAACGGCGGCGCGGCGCGCGCCATCTGGCTGGAAAACTCCGGCGTCAAGCGCGTCGTGTCCGATTGCCAATCCACGGCCGTCAACATGGACGGCGTGGATTGCGACGCGTCCACCTCCGGCAGCATCGTGAAATTTTGTTACTGCCACGACCTCGTGCGCTACGGTGTGTTCATCGAGCAAAGCGCATCGCACAACGTCGCGCTCGGCAACGTCTGCACCAACTGTGGCCGTGAGATCAACCTCTACAACAACAGTGCCACACCGCGCGGTGACACGGCCTTCAACAGCGTCCTGTGCAACTGGCTCATGGGCAACAACGGCCTCCGCAACGGCTCGACAGGCACAAACGTCGTCCAGACTACCCACAATTTTCTTTTCAACAACACCATCATCAACGCGGACATTGAATCGCAAACCTACGGCACGCAGAATTATTATTCGCAGAATTATCTGCTCGGCGGCGCGCTGTCCACGGCGGGTGTCGAGGTGTTTTTCAATTCACCGGACGTCAGCAGCAACCTGTTCGTGCAGGACAGCAACAGCGGCCTGGCTGTGCTGGTGCGGGACGCGGCAACCACGAACGGGGCGCCGGTCGTCATCGGATCGGCCACCGGATTGGGCAACGACCTGTGGGCCCTGGTCCCGACCGACAGCGGCTATTACCAGATCAAAATTGAAAAAAGCGGACTGGACATGAACGTAAGTGGCGCTTCGTCAAACTCCGGCGCGCCGATTATCCAATGGCCATTTGGTTCGGGCCAGAATGACCAGTGGATGCCGTTATCCGCCGGCAATGGACTTTACTATGTCATCAACCGCCGGAGCGGCCTTTGCCTGGACGTGCCCGGTGGCAGCTTCACCGCCGGAACGCAACTGGATCAGCAACCTTACAGCGGTGGCGCTAACCAGCAATTCAATTTGACACTCACTCCTCCGACCGCCGGCAGCCTGTTGCCGTTCTTCATGACGGCCAGCCCCGGATCGCAGACCGTGCCCCCTGGCGGCAGCACCGCTTTCAGCGTGGGCATTTCGACAAACTCAAATTTTACCGGCAGCTTGGCTTTCAGTGTGAGCGGTTTGCCGACGAACGTTGATGCGACTTTCAATCCTCCCGTACTGAATGGTGCCGGTTCGGCAGCGTTGACCATCACGACTTCGAACACGACGCCCGCGGGCGTTTACACCCTCACCCTGGCCGGGGCTGGCGACAGCCTGACCAACTTTGCCACGGTCACCTTGATCGTTGCTCGCAACCCGGCGAACCTGGTCTGGGATTCGACCTCCAGCGACGTTTGGGATGTGACCAACTCCTACAATTGGTTCGACCCGGCCCTGGGCGGAGCCGACCAGTTTTACAATGGCGACAGCGTGTTGTTTGGCGATACGCCGGGAGTCATAACGAACGTGACCATTCCAGCGGGCGTGTTGGTCATGCCGGCCGCGATAACAAACAATTCCAGCGCGAATAATTTCACCATCGGCGGCGCGGGCGACATCAGCGGCACGGCAGGCATTGTGAAAGCAGGAAACAGCACGTTGACGCTGGACACGGCCAACGATTTCACCGGATCCGTGACGATTCTCGCCGGCACGGTCAAGGTCGGCTCGGCAACGGCGCTGGGCAACGCCGGTGGAGAAACGTTCATCAGCAACAATGGGACGCTGGATATTAATGGCCAGAACCTCGACGGCGAACTCGTCACGGTTTCCGGCCCGGGTGGTGGCGGCCAGGGTGCGATTATCAACAGCGGCCCGCAGCAAACCTCGGCGTTGCGGGACGTGACGCTTGCCGGCGACACTACCTTCGGCGGCACAGGGCGTTGGGACATTCGCAACTCCGGCGGGACAGCCAGCCTGAACACCAGTCCGCCCCACAGCCCGTTCAACCTCGTCAAGGTTGGAACCAATCAGGTTTCGCTGGTGGGCGTCAGCAGCATTGATCCGGCCCTGGGCGACATTGACGTGCGGCAGGGCGAGTTCGCCATCCAAACTTCGACGACGCAGGTCGGGAATCCGGCCAACACGATAACTGTTCACACCAATGCCACGCTCGATTTCTACACGCTTTCGACACCGCTGAACAAAAACACCGTCGTGCAGGACGGCGGTACCATTTTCAACGAAAAAGGGCCAAGCTACATCGGCGGCGGCGCAACCATCACGCTCGAAGGAAACGCCTATTTCGACGTGACGAACAACGGCACGCCGCCGAGCCTGAATTGCAGCAACGTTATCACCGGCCCCGGCAATTTGATCGTCACCGGCGGCGGCACGCTGACCCTCGGCGGCACGAACATTTACACGGGCAGCACGCTGGTTACCACCGGCACGCTGGCATTGGCGGGTATGGGTTCCATTTCCGACAGCCCGCTCATCAGTGTCGCGCCGGGAGCCACGATTGACGTCAGCTCGCACACGGGTTTGACGTTCACCTTGAGCGCCGGACAGACGCTGACCGGTGGCGGCGCCGTCAACCGCAGCCTGACCGTGAACAGCAACGCCGTCGTTTCGCCGGGGAATGATTCCAGCGTCGGGGTCCTGACCGTCGGCAACGGGGCGTTCCTGCAAGGAACGATGATGATGAAATTGAACAAGACCGCGCGCACGAACGATGTGATTTCGGCCGGCAGCTTGATAACTTTTGCCGGTGGCATATTGCAGGTGACCAATTTGAGTGGCACGTTGACGGCGACGGACACGTTCAAGTTGTTCAATGCTTTGGCTTACGGCGTGGGCGGTTCACTGCCGAAGATGGTGCCCGCAATTCCCGGGCTGAATCTGGCGTGGGATACCGGCACGCTCGCGCTGGACGGCACATTGCGTATCACCAACGCGCCGACGCCCCCGCCGGTAATCAGCGCCGTGGCGTTGAGCGGAAGCGATCTGGTCTTTACCGGCAGCAACGGCGTGCGAAATTGGACTTATTATTTGTTGGCCTCGACCAATATGGCCGCGCCGCCGGGGCAGTGGCTGCGCGTGGCGACCAATGCTTTCGATGACAACGGCAATTTCAATTTCACCAATTCGTTTAATTTGAACACGCCGCAGATTTTCTACCTGTTGCAATTGCAATGAAACCGGCATGAGAATGAAGAAACTCAAATTTAGGTTGACACCGGTCTTGGGCGCGTTGGCCGGCCTGTTGGTTGGCGGGGCGGTCGTATCCGCCCGGGGTCAAATCGGCGGCGGCTGGACGCAGATGACTTACGGTGAACGCTTGGAGCCGGAAACCAACGACGTGCTGTTCAGTATCAGTCCGCCGCCCAGCGTATTTATTATCAGCCCGGGCGACTACTGCACTTACACCAACTCCGGAGGTGTGGAAACGTTCAATCTGTGGAATCCGGATTCCAACCGTATCGAAATTCGTGTCAATGACGACTACACCTCGGGAAATCAACAGTTTGAGGGCGATGTGAGGCTGTCACCGCCCACCGACAACGAATGTGTCATGCAAATTTTCGGCTCCGACGGCAACGGCAACGCAACCTTGTTCATGCTGCGGGGCTTTTCAGCCAATGGCGGCTCACTCGAACATTACGGCGACACCGTGGTGGTGACGAATATTTACAACACGTGGGTGCACGTTAATATCATCCACGTTCCCGGCCAATATGTGCAAACTTACATCAACGGCGTCCTGGCGGGCCAATGGACCCGCGGTTCCAACTCCACCGCCTCGCATTATTTCAAATACGGCTGCTACGGAACGCTGAACACCGCCTCGGCCGGAGTGCAATGGAAAAACGTGAAGTTCTTTACCAGCGGGTTGCCTCCGACTGCCGCCGTCTGGAACGCGACCAATAACATCAGCGCCAACACGAACTGGTCCACTGGCGCCAACTGGTTGCCGGCGGCGTTGGGAGCGGGCGACGACGTAAAATTTTACGACAACGGAAGTGTTGCCGCCGCCTCAAATATCAACAACGTCGTGGATGCTGATTTCGGCATTGCATCCCTGCAATACGGAAACACCAACGGCAATCACACGACCTTGATCGCTTCCGGCAACGCGCTGGACATTTCCGGCACGAACGGTCTTGGCGTCGGCACGGAAACCGACAACGGAACCGCGCAAACCGTTGATGCCACCCTCACGGGGACGGCCGGCACCCTCGAAATCAGCAATTCAGAGGCGAATCTGACCGTGCGTCAGGGCACCGCCAACAGCGGCGGCTCACAACGGGCCACGCTGGATATGTCCGGCCTTGGTAATTTCGTGGCCGCTCTCAATCAAATTTTGGTCGGTGCCGACGGTCTGGTCAATCGCGCCACCGGCACCCTGTACCTGGCCGAAACAAATCTAATCACGGCCTCCGGTTCGCCCGGCATCCTCGTCGGCGACAATCATTCCAACAACGGCGGCCCAAATTTCGTTTATCTGGGGTGGACCAACGCGATATTCGCGGACGGCATCACCATTGCACGACAGAAAAGCGCCGCTACCTTCGCCATCAATCCGGGGTTTCCGAATGCCTTCGCTTACTTTCGCGCGGCGGACGGGTCGAGCCGCATCGCCAACTGGGACATCGCGGACAATTCCCTGCAGAGTTCCAGTTCGAGCTCAGCGCGTGGCACAAACGATTTCAGCAACGGGACCGTGGACGCGCTGGTGGACACGCTGGTTGTGGGCAAAAGCCAGACAACCACCGGCGCCGACAGCATCGGCGTGCTGACGTTTACGTCGGGTATTTTTGACGTGAACACGCTGCAAATCGGTTTTCAAAGCGCGAGCGGTGCGACGAGCGCGGGCATTGGAATGGTCAATGTGTATGGCGCGAATGCAATGCTCCGGGTGAACTCGGTGCTTGAACTTGGCCACACCAGCGGCGGCGCGGGCACGGCCAATACCTTCGGCACGCTTTCCGTTAATGGCGGCACCGTCCTGGCCAACACTATTGCCGCGGGCGCGGGCAGCGGTGCGAACACGGTCACACTGGACAACGGCACACTTGTCTTAAGCAACACGATGGGCACGCCCATGTCCGGTATCAGAGCGGTCCAATTGACCAACTCGACGCTGGGTTTGCGGGTGGACGGAAATTCTGCCGTGACCAACGTCACGGCCGTCAATCTTGCGGCCGGCGGGGTCAACCAGATTCAAATTAATTCCGTGGCCAATGTGACAGCGCCAATCACGTTTCATCTGGTTAGCTACGCGACATTCGACGGCTCAGAAACAAATTTCGCGCTGACGGCATTGCCCGCCGGTTACTCCGGCGCCTTGATCAATAATTCGGGCAATCATACCCTTGACCTGGTCCTCGCTCTCAGCGCGGCGGTTATACCTCGCATCACGGCTTGCGCATTGCCGGGAATGAATTTTGTCTTGAGCGGCACAAACGGCCTGCCGCAGGGAAATTATTATGTGCTGACTTCGACGAACCTGGCGTTGCCGTTAAACCAGTGGCTGCGCCTGGCGACCAATGCTTTCGACGATCATGGTAATTTCAATTTTACCTTTCCTGCTGCCGCCGGCGCGCCGCAACAGTTTTATCTGATCGAAGGGCGCTGAGGGCGTGGCAACAGAACCAATGCCGTCGTCAGGTTCCGGGGACAAACCTGAACAAATGTTCGATGGCGCAAAAGCCCGGGTTGTAGCATTTTAAGCCTCGTTAACCCGAGTTATAATCGTGATGAAACCATGTCCTGCTGATGACACGCGGCTGGCGACAGGTGACAGGATTGCACACCGCCAGGGTTCTTTCTCCCGGCAGGTGTCACGCGTCAGATGTCCCGTCGCTGGTTTTACGCTCATCGAATTGCTGGTGGTCATTGCCATCATTGCCATTCTGGCGGCGATCCTCATGCCGGCTTTGGCGGGCGCCAAAAGGAAAGCCCAACAAGCGGGCTGCCAGAACAATGTCAAACAACTGGCTCTGTGCGACATCATGTATGTCAGTGACAACGGAAAATACATTGAACCGGACACGGCTGGGTCTTATTTGGGAGATCAGGGTGAGTGGATGGGTTGCATGATTGATTATTATTCGAAGGCCACCAACCTGCTGTTGTGTCCGACTGCGCCCGAGGCTCCGCCGCCG
>Ga0335078_10003317_pt1 | contig 24003 bp, 20 predicted proteins | sample Lox_Sample_32_FD_206711 | JGI IMG/M metagenome (GOLD analysis project Ga0335078, IMG submission 206711) | Soil microbial communities from Loxahatchee National Wildlife Refuge, Florida, United States - Lox_Sample_3.2 | ecosystem: Environmental > Terrestrial > Soil > Wetlands | place: USA... | reverse complement strand
AGGTAGTCGGCGTTCGCGGCGGTGCGTCAGGAAACGAACCCTGCGGGCGCCGCCGCGGCACCATGGCCATTGGCGGCACGCCGCGTAACGCATTGCAAAGGGTCTCGTTGCTCCCGATGCCAAGGATCTCCTTGATTTCGCGGCGCGACCTGCCCGCCTTACGGAGCGCGATGGCCCGTTCTCTGAGCTGCGGAAAACCTAGCTTGAGTATCATATTCGAATATTAGTACGAGGATGTGCCAGCCCCTCCAGGTCTGCGCCGCGGCCGGGCAGCTCTCGCATAGCCCGGCCTGGCCCGGGTAGGGGCGTAACCACGTCGCCGTGACGTGCGATCCCGCAGGGCCGGTTCCGGCGCAGCCGGACTCCGGCAGTTACCTGGGCCGCCAGCAAAAGTTTGCCGGGCCGTTGCGCAACCTACGGTCTCGTAGGTTACGGTTACGTAAGCGTATTCTGCATCGGCCCCTGCAAACGGTAGTGCGGAGCGTCATCTCATCAGCAACCCGGTTCGAGTACCAGGCGAGGATCCGATGACCACAGTCACCGACACCACTCCCGCGCCGGCGGCCCCGGCGCGCCGGCCGCTCAGCGACCTGCAGGAAGAACCCAAGGGCAACGCCGAGAAGGTGCTGGTCGGTGTCTTCGTAGCCGTCCCGATGCTGGCACTTATCGCCGCCGTCCCGCTGGCCTGGGGCTGGGGGCTCGGCTGGCACGACGTGATCCTGGCGATCGTCTTCTACTACTTCACCGGCCTCGGCATCAGCCTCGGCTTCCACCGCTACTTCACCCACGGCTCGTTCAAGGCCAAGGAGCCGCTGCGCGTCCTGATGGCGGTCGCCGGGTCGATGGCGATCGAGGGACCGCTCCTGACCTGGGTCGCCGACCACCGCAGGCATCACAAGTACAGCGACAAGGAAGGTGACCCGCACTCGCCGTGGCGGTTCGGGGACGACTGGAAGGCGCTGGCGAAGGGCCTCACCTGGGCGCACATCGGCTGGCTCTTCGACGCCAACCACACCTCGCGCGAGAAGTTCTGCCCCGACCTGCTGGCCGACAAGCGGATGGCCCGGATCTCCGGGCTCTTCCCCGCGCTCGTCGCGGTCTCGCTGCTGGCGCCCGCCCTCATCGGCGGCCTCTGGTCCTGGTCCTGGCAGGGCGCGGTCACCGCGTTCTTCTGGGCGAGCCTGGTGCGGGTGGCGTTCCTGCACCACGTCACCTGGTCGATCAACTCCATCTGTCACACGTTCGGCAAGGAGGAGTTCGAGGTCAGGGACAAGTCCAGGAACGTCAACTGGCTCGCGATCCTGTCGTTCGGCGAGTCCTGGCACAACCTGCATCACGCCGACCCGACCTGCGCGCGGCACGGCGCGCTGCGCGGTCAGATCGACACCGCAGGGCGGCTGATCTGGTTCTTCGAGAAGGCCGGCTGGGCCTACGACGTGCGCTGGCCGGACGCCACCAGGCTGGCCCCGCGCCAGACCCGGGCCCGGCGGCTGGGTGCGATGACCCGCCAGCCCGAAACCGAGCCGATTCGCCGGGCGCAGGCGTGACCGACATTATGGGGTCGTGACCAATCAGTCCTCCGCTTCCGGCCGCAGGAGAATGACCGGTAAGGAGCGCCGGGCCCAGCTGCTCGACATCGGCCGGCGCCTGTTCGCCGAGCGCGGCCTGGACGGCACCTCGATCGAGGAGATCGCCGCCCAGGCCGGCGTCTCGAAGCCAGTGGTCTACGAGCACTTCGGCGGCAAGGAAGGCCTGTACGCGGTCGTGGTCGACCGCGAGGTCGAGCGGTTCCTGACGATGGCGACCACCTTGCTCGAGGGCGAGGACAACATGGCCAAGTTCGAGATGGCCGCCGTCGAGCTGCTGCGCTACATCCAGAGCAACTCCGACGGCTTCCGGATCCTCGTGCGCGATTCCAACCCGTCGGGCTCTGGCACGTTCGCCAGCCTGATGGGCGACATCGCCAGTCAGGTCGAGCACCTGCTCGGCGCCGTGCTGAAGAAGCGCGGCTACGATCCGCGCCTCGCGCCGATCTACGCGCAGATGCTGGTCGGCATGGTCGCATCCGCCGGCCAGTGGTGGCTCGACGAGCGCAAGCCCAAGCTCGAGGAGATGGCCGCGCACCTGGTGAACCTCGCCTGGAACGGCCTGTCCTCGCTGGACCCGAAGCCCCGGCTGTCGGCCGAGGCGCTGGAACGCATGCGCGAGTCCGCCCGGCAGGCAAAGTAAGGTCGTCAGCGCTTATGCGCGACCACGAACACCCGCCGGAACGGCAGCACCGTGCCGTAGCTCCTGGCCGGATACGCCGCGCGCACGCCCTCGCTGTACTCGGCCAGGAAGGCCGCGCCGTCCTCCGGCCCGAGCTCGCTGAGCACCGGCCGCAGGCCGGTGCCCTTATACCACTGCGTCACCGGATCCGGCCCGGACAGCACGTGCAGGTAGGTCGTCTCCCACGCGTCGACCGCCAGACCGAGACCACCGAGCACGTCGAGGTAGTCCTGCGGCTCGGCGGCCTGCCGGTTCAGCTCCGCGCGGGCCAGCTTGCCCCGCCACCGCGGCGACTCCGCCAGCCCGCGCAGGATCGCGTGGCTCGGCTGGTCGAAGTTGCCGGGCAGCTGCACCGCGAGCCAGCCGCCGTCGGCCAGCCGCGCCACCCACCTCGGCAGCAGCTTCAGGTGTCCGGGCACCCACTGGAGCACCGCGTTGGACACGATAACGTCCACCGCACGGCCGGGATCCCAGTCCGCGACGTCGCACACCGCGAACGACAGCCGCGCCGCGGCCGAGGCATCGGATCCGGCCAGCTCGCCAAGCAGCTTGTCCGCGGCCGCGATCATCTCGGGGGAGGAGTCGATGCCCGCCACGCTGGCCGCCGGCCACCGGGCGGCGAGCCGCGCCGTCAGCTGGCCAGGTCCGCAGCCCAGGTCCGCGACCAGCTCCGGCGACGTGGCCGCGACCCGGCCTGTCAGGTCGAAGAACGGCCGTGCGCGCTCGTCCGCGAAGTTCAGGTACTGCGCCGGATCCCACATCGGAGCGACCTCATCTCTCTCGACATCAAGATAGTGCGTCTGATCTGTCTACTCCTACTAAAGTCTTGATGTCAAGAGATATGCTGGGCCCATGGCAGCGGAGACCAGGGGGGCGCAGGCCAGGGCGCCCGTGCGGGCAGTCGGCCAGCCCGGTGCGCGCGTGCACGGCGCGGGGGTACCCGGCGTCGGAGCGAGCGCCTCGCTCAGCGACGAGGTCGACGACATCGTCGCGCGCTGGCGCAGCGAGCGCCCGGACCTTGACGTTGCTCCGCTTGAGGTGCTCAGCCGGGTGTCCCGGCTGGCCAGGCACCTTGACCGGGCCCGGCGGGCCGCGTTCGCGACGCACGGGCTGGAGGCGTGGGAGTTCGACGTGCTGTCCGCGCTGCGCAGGCAGGGACCGCCCTACCAGCTGAGCCCGGGCGCACTGCTGCGCTCGACGCTCGTCACGTCCGGCACGATGACCAACAGGATCGACCGGCTGGCGGCGGCTGGACTCGTCCGCCGGCGGAAGGACCCGCAGGACAAGCGCGGCGTGCTGGTGGAGCTCAGCCACGCCGGCCGCGGCACCGTCGACGCCGCCATGTCCGACCTGCTGCGCCGCGAACGCGAGCTGCTTACCGGCCTCGACGACGGCCAGCAGGCAGACCTCGCCTCGCTGCTGCGGGTGCTCCTCGCACCGTTCGACGCCGCTGCCGCCGACCCCGGATCAGCCGCGGAGCACGGGGGCGACTAGCCAGGGCGGCGCGCCCGCCCGCACGGCCCGGCACCGCACGGCCCGGCCCGGCGTGGCCGGAGCACCGGCCAGGCTGAGGCATCCTTGTCTGAGTGCGGAGCATGCGCTTGCTGACCGGAATCGCGACCGCAGGCGTTCTGGCGCTGGCGGCCGGGTGCAGCAGCACACCGCCGGCGCACCGGGTACAGCCGCTGCCGCCGGGCCCGCGCTACTACGTCTCCCTTGGCGACTCGCTCTCGCAGGGCGTGCAGCCGTCGGTGTTCGGGCAGAGCCGGCCGACGATCGGCGGGTACCCGAACAAGATCTACTCGGTGCTGCGCAGCAAACAGCCGGGCTGGCGGCTGACGAAGCTCGGCTGCTCGGGCGAGACCACGCGCACCATGATCCGCGGCGGTATCTGCCGCTATCCCGGCGGCTCACAGCTCTCGGCGGCAGTGACGTTCCTGCACCAGCACCGCGGGCACATCGGGCTGATAACGATCGACATCGGCGCCAACGACCCCAACGACTGCATCGTCGGCAGGGTGCCGGCCAGCAAGATCGTCGGCTGCATGAGCACCAGCATCAACGGCACGACCGCCGACCTGCACACGATCATGGGCAGCCTGCGCTCGGCCGCGGGCCGCGGCGTGCCGATCATCGCGATGAGCTACTACGTGCCGGAGCTGGCGGGCTGGCTGGACGGCCTGACCGGCAAGGAGATCGCCGTGCTGACCGAGCGCCTCGTCGTCGGCTACAACAAGCTGCTTGACCGCATCTACAAGCACTACGGCGCGCGGGTCGCCAACGTGTTCGGCGCGTTCCACAGCGCGGACTTCACCGACAAGGTGCGGCTTCCCGGCTACGGCGTGCTGCCGCGGAACGTCGCGACGATCTGCGAGTGGACGTGGGCCTGCGCGCGGTGGCCGCAGGGGCCCAACGAGCACGCCAACGACCTCGGCTACGGGGTGATCGCGCTCGCGTTCCTGCTCGCGGACCCGCAGCTGTCTGCCTGATCAGGCCCCGATCTCCGCGGCGACATCCAGCCAGCGTTCCTCCAGCGCGGCCCGCTCGGCCTCCACGCCGCGCAGCTGCGCGCCAAGCTCCATCAGCCGGGTGTAGTCGGCGGCGCTGGCGGCCAGCTCGCGGGCCAGCCGGTCCTCCTCGCCGGTCAGCCGGCTTATCTGCCGTTCCAGCCGGCTGAGCTCCTTCTGGCCCGCCCGCTGCGCCGCCGCCGAGACGCCCGCCCCGGCACCGGCGGGCGTCTCCGCACGAGCCGCCGCGCCGGCCGCCGCCTGCGCCTGCTGCGACCGCACGCGCAGGTACTCGTCCACGCCGCCAGGCAGGAACTGCAGGTCACCGCCGGTCAGCGCGAGCACCCTGTCGGTCACCCGCTCAAGGAAGTAACGGTCGTGACTGACCACCACGATCGAGCCTGGCCAGCCGTCGAGCAGGTCCTCGAGCTCGGTCAGGGTGTCGATGTCCAGGTCGTTCGTCGGCTCGTCCAGCAGCAGGACGTTGGGCTCGGCCAGCAGCAGCAGCATCAGCTGCAGCCGCCGGCGCTCGCCGCCGGATAGGTCGCCCACCCTGGTCCACTGCCGGCTCGCGCGCAGCCCGAGCCGGTCGAGCAGCTGGCTCACCGACAGCTCGCTCCTGCCGATCCTCGCGGTGCTGCGGATCTGCTCGGCTGCCTCCAGCACGCGCAGGTCAGCGTCGACCGGCGTCGGCTCCTGGGTCAGGTAGCCGAGCTGCACGGTAGCTCCGGTGACGACGTGCCCGGTCGTGCGCACCGGCCCGTCGTCGGGCACGGGCAGCGTGCCGGCCAGCAGCCGCAGCAGCGTCGTCTTGCCGGTGCCGTTGACTCCCACGATGCCGACCCGGTCGCCGGGCCCGAGCTGCCAGGTCACGTCCTGCAGCAGGGTGCGCCCTCCGGCGGCGGCGGAGACGTCCTCGAGCTCGACCACGGTCTTGCCGAGGCGGGCGGCCGCCAGCCGGTGCAGCTCGACGCCGTCGCGGGCCGGCGGCTCGTCCGCGATCAGCGCGGTCGCGGCCTCGATCCGGAACTTCGGCTTGCTCGTCCTGGCCGGCGGGCCGCGCCGCAGCCAGGCCAGCTCCTTGCGCAGCAGGTTCCGGCGCCGCGCGTCCGCCGCTGCGCTGATCCGGGCGCGCTCGGCTCTCGCCAGGACGTACGCGGAGTAGCCGCCGTCATAGGAGTGGACCTGCCCGCCCGCGACCTCCCAGGTCTGCTCCGTGGTGGCGTCCAGGAACCAGCGGTCGTGCGTCACGACCACGAACGCGCGGGCGTGCTCGCGCAGGTACCCGGCGAGCCAGCTGATGGCCTCGATGTCCAGGTGGTTGGTCGGCTCGTCCAGCAGCAGCAGGTCATAGCTGCGGATCAGCAGCGCCGCGAGCGCAGTGCGCCGGCGTTCCCCGCCGGAAAGCTGCCGCACCCCGGCGGTCAGGTCGATGTCGCCGAGCAGCGCGGCTACCACCGAGCGGCTGCGCGGATCGGCCGCCCACTCGTGCTCGGGCAGCGAGCCGAACACCGCCTGTCCCACTGTCCCGGATAGCTGCTCGGCCTGGGCCAGATGGCCGATGCTGACGTCGCGCGCCCGGGTCGACCGGCCCGAGTCCAGGTCCGCGCGCCCGGCGAGCGCCGCCAGCAGCGTCGTCTTGCCCGCGCCGTTGCGGCCGACCACGCCGATCCGCTGGCCGGCCGAGATGCCGAGCGAGACGCGGTCGAGCAGCACGTGCTCGTGATAGGCCTTCGACGCCTGTTCGAGGTTCACGAGGTTCATCGCTAGCCATCCCGGCGGACGACGACGGCGCCGGGCACGGGACCGCTGGCCCGCGCGACGGCGCGGCATACCCCTGCGCCGGTGAGCGAGACCGCGATCTCACGCGCGTGTGCCGCGCTCTTTGCCAGGAATGCGCACGTCGGCCCGGAGCCGGACACGATCGCGCCGAGCGCGCCGAACTCGCGGCCCGCCGCGAGCGTGCGGCGCAGCCCCGGCTGCAGGGACAGCGCGGCGGCCTGCAGGTCATTGGTCAGCGCCGGCCCGACGGCCACGGGATCGCCCGCGCGCAGCGCGGTCATCAGCCCGGCGCTGAGCGCGGGGGTCTGCGCCGGGTCGCTCGCGTCGCGGGCCTCGCGGAGCCGGTCGCAGGTCGCGTACACCTTCGCGGTCGACAGGCCCTCGTGGCTGAAGGCGAGGGCCCAGTGATAGGTACCCGACACCAGCGCCGTGGTCAGCTCCTCCCCGCGGCCGCTGCCGACCGCGGTGCCGCCAATCAGCGAGAACGGGACGTCGCTGCCGAGCCCGGCGGCCAGCCGCCCGAGTTCGGCCGGCGGCAGCCCCGTCTGCCATAGCTCGTTGCACGCGACCAGGGCACCGGCCGCATCCGCGCTGCCGCCCGCCAGCCCGGCGGCGACCGGGATGCGCTTGCGGATGTCGAGCATGACGGCGGCCTCACGGTCGGGCAGGCCCGCGGCGGCGGCCAGCGCGACGGCGGCCCGCCAGGCCAGGTTGGTGTGGTCGGCGGGGACGGCGGCCGCGTTCTCGCCGCTGATGCCGACCGACGTCGTCGGCGCACGGCGCACGGTTACCTCGTCGAACACCGACACCGCGTGATAGACGCTGATCAGCGAGTGGAAACCGTCGGGCCGCGGCGGCCCGACGCCTAGCTGGAGATTCACCTTGGCCGGCACTCGGACGGTGACGGCTGCACCAGCCGGCTCGGTTGCTGAGCTCACGATCTGATCATCGTATCTGTCCGGCGATCCGGGCCAGGCAGGACGTGGCTGGCATCGCGGCGGGCATCCGTCAGGCCGGTCCCGGCTGCTCGCGCGCCGCCGCGATCCGCGCGAAGTCCTCGATCCCCAGCGCCTCGCCGCGCACCCCCGGATCCACTCCGGCCGCCCGCAGCAGCCCTTCCGCCCCGGCGGCCGAGCCGGCCCACGCGGCCAGCGCCGACCGGAGGGTCTTGCGCCGCTGCGAGAACGCGGCGTCGATCACCGCGAAGACCGCCTCCCTGCTCACGTCCCTGGCCGGCGGCTCGTCCCGGCGGATGAGCTCGACCAGGCCCGAGTCCACCCTGGGCACCGGCCAGAAGACGGCACGCGGGACAGCTCCCGCCTTGCGCGCGGCGGCGAACCACGCCAGTTTCGCCGACGGCACGCCGTAGGTCCGGCTGCCCGGCGGCGCACACATCCGGTCGGCGACCTCGGCCTGCACCATCACCAGGCCGCGCCGCAGCGACGGCACGGTCGCGAGCAGGTGCAGCACCACCGGCACGGCAACGTTGTAGGGCAGGTTTGCGACCAGCGCGGTCGGCTGCGGTCCGGGCAGTTCGGTGACGCGCGCGGCGTCGGCGGTCACGACCGTGAGGCCGGCGGCCAGCGCGGGCGCCCGCTCGGCCACGGTCAGCGGCAGCCGGGCGGCGAGCGTGCGGTCCACCTCGACGGCGATGACCCGGCCCGCGGCGGCCAGCAGGGGCAGCGTCAGCGAGCCGAAGCCAGGCCCGACCTCCAGCACCACGTCCTGCTCGCCGACCCCGGCCAGCGCCGTGATCCTCGTGACGGTCCCGGCGTCGACGACGAAGTTCTGCCCGAGCCGCCTGGACGGCTGCACGCCGGCTCGCGCCGCCAGCTCACGTATCTCGGTGGGGCCCAGGAGCTGCGCCGCGCGCAGGGGCGTGCCGGCCGGGCTCAGCCCTGGCCCCAGAACAGGCGCTTGCCGGTCGCCTCGATGACCGCGCACAGCTTGGCGACGTCCAGCTGCCGGACCGCGGCGATCGCGCGCACGGTGCTCGCCACCTGTGCCGGCGCGTTGGCCTTGCCCCGGTTCGGCACCGGCGTCAGGAACGGCGCGTCGGTCTCGGCCAGGATCAGCTCGGCCGGGACCGCGGCGGCCGCCGCCCGCAGGTCAGCGGCGTTCTGGAAGGTCACGGTCCCGGCGAAGCTGAGCACGTAGCCGGCTGCCGCGCAGCGCGCGGCCAGCTCCGCGTCGCCGGAGAAGCAGTGGAAGATGACCTGCTCGGGTGCCCCGTCCGCGGCCAGGATCGCCAGCACGTCCTCGTGCGCGGCCCGGTCGTGAATCATCAGCGGCTTGCGTACCTGCTTGGCGATGTCGATGTGGGCGCGGAACCAGTCGCGCTGCACCTGCGGCGGCGCGCTGTCGCGGTAGTAGTCGAGCCCGGTCTCGCCTACGGCCCTGACCTGGGGCAGGGCGGCGAGCCTGGCGATCTCGGCCAGCGCCGCGTCACCCCCGGCAGCAATACCCCGCCCCGCCCGCCCCGCGTCACCCCCGGCAGCAATACCCCGCCCCGCCAGCGCCGTCTCGTTGGGGTGGATCGCGACGGCTGCATACACCTCGTCGAACGCGGCGGCGCAGTCGGCGGCCCAGCGCGCCGACGGCACGTCGCAGCCCACCGTCACGACCCTGGTGATGCCGGCTGCCCGCGCCTGGTCCAGCACCTCGGCCACCGGCAGGTCGATCATGTCGAGGTGGCAGTGGCTGTCGAAGGCGGGCGCGGGCAGCGGATCGGGCGGCGGCGCGTGCGGCTTGCCGATTCCCGCGCCCGGCCCGAAGGCCGCGGATCCGGTGGTCGCGGCCTGGACCGGACGACCGGCGGCCTCGGTCACGCGCCCGCCAGCCGGGCCAGTTCCTCGTCCGCCACGGCGGGGTCCAGCTTGGCGAACAGCGGTGCGGGCGCGGCGAGCGGCGTCCCGGGCCGGATCGGCGCGGACGCCCACCGGGCGGCCGCAGCGGTGTAGTCCCCGGTGATCACCGGGTAGGCCGGGCCGCCGTCCTCGTGCACCTCGTCAAGCGCGGGCATGCCCGACCATGTCCCGTTCCCGCCGAGCATCTCGTGCACCTTCTGCGAGGACCTGGGCAGGAACGGCGTGAGCAGCGTCTTGCCGTCGTCCACCAGCTGCAGCGCGACGTGGCAGATCGTGCGCATGCGCTCGGGGTCGGACTCGCGCAGCTTCCACGGCGCCTGGTCGGACAGGTACTTGTTCGCTTCCGCGAGGGTGCGCATGACCTCGGTGCTCGCGGCCTTGAACCGGCACCGGCCAAGGGACTCGCCGACGCTGCCGAACGCTGCCCTCGATCTGTCCAGCAGTTCCTGATCATGAGCGGTCAGCTGGCCCGCGGCCGGAATCTCGCCGATGTTGCGGGCGGCGAAGGAGACGGTCCGGTTGACGAGATTGCCCCAGTTGGCGACCAGCTCGTCGTTGTTGCGGCGGACGAACTCGCGCCAGGTGAAGTCGGTGTCCTGGCTCTCCGGCCCGGCTACCGCGACGTAGTAGCGCAGCGCGTCCACGTTGTAGCGGGCGAGGAAGTCGCGCACGTAGATCACGACCGACCTGGACGAGGAGAACTTCCTGCCCTCCATCGTGAGGAACTCGCTGGAGACGACTTCGGCAGGCAGGTCGAGCGCGCCGAGGGACCCGGCCGTGCCGCCCCTGGCACCCCTGCCGTTGTACCCGAGCAGCATCGCGGGCCAGATCTCGGCGTGGAAGACGATGTTGTCCTTGCCCATGAAGTAGTAGCCCTCGGCGTCCGGGGACTGCCAGAAGGCCCGCCAACCGTCCGGGTCGCCCGTGCGCCTGGCCCACTCGATCGACGCGGACAGGTAGCCGACGACCGCGTCGAACCAGACGTAGATGCGCTTGTCCGGCACGTCGCGCCAGCCGTCGAGCGGGATCGGCACGCCCCAGTCCAGGTCCCTGGTGATCGCGCGCGGCTGCATGTCGCCTAGCAGGTTCAGCGAGAACTTCAGCACGTTCGGCCGCCACTGGCCGCTCTTGCTCTGCAGCCACGTGCCGAGCGCGTCCGTGAAGGCCGGCAGGTCGAGGAAGAACTGCTCGGTCTCCACGAAGGCGGGCGTCTCGCCGTTGATCTTCGAACGCGGGTTGATCAGGTCGACCGGGTCGAGCTGGTTGCCGCAGTTGTCGCACTGGTCGCCCCGGGCGCCGTCGAAGCCGCAGATCGGGCACGTGCCCTCGATGTAGCGGTCCGGCAGGGTCCGGCCGGTGGACGGGGACACCGCGCCGAGCGACTTGCGCGGGAAGATGTAGCCGTTGTTGTAGAGCCCGAGGAACATGTCCTGCACGACCGAGTAGTGGTTGCGCGTCGTCGTCCTCGTGAACAGGTCGTACGACATGTCCAGGCCGTGCAGGTCGGTGGCGATGACCTGGTTGTAGCGGTCCGCGAGCTCGCGCGCGGTCACGCCCTCCGCGTCGGCCTGCACCTGGATCGGGGTGCCGTGCTCGTCGGTGCCGCTGACCATCAGCACCGGGTTGCCGCACATTCGCTGGAACCTGGCAAACATGTCGCAGGGCAGCCCGAAACCGGAGACGTGGCCGATGTGGCGCGGGCCGTTGGCGTACGGCCACGCCGGCGCGGCGAGAATGTGACGGCTGGTCATGACTGCCAGCCTAGGGGAGCCTGGCGACCGCGGACGGCCCGGTCGGCGGTAGCCGGTCAGCCCCAGGTGACGCGCATGCCTTCCGGCCAGGATTTCACCAGTTCCGCGTCGCCCGCGATGGTGACCGCGCCGTCCGCGGCCGTCGCGCGGTTCCACAGCAGCAGATAGACCGCCGAGGCCGGCCCGCGCACGGTTGCGCCAGCCCCGCCGCCGCCGTCCGGGCCGCGTCCGCCAGGGCCGCGTCCGTCCGGGCCTGGGCCGTCCGGCCGGTCGCGGTCCCGCTCGACGTGCGCGGCCCGACTGCCGTCCGCCGTAAGCGTGACGTGCCAGGCCTGCCCGGCGTCCGCGGCCACGACGAGCAGCGTCCGCTGCCCGTCCGCCTCATCCGGCCCGCCGGCACCATCCGCCCCGCCGACCCCGTCTGCGCCGCCACGGCCGAAGAAGCCCATGATCAGCTCGTCGATCCCGTCCGCGGCGAAGTCCGCGGGGAACGGGCTGACGTGGCCGGCGGCCTGCTGCGCGTCAACCCGGTGAATCGCAGTCTCGTGCGCCTGCCTGCGGGCCCAGAACGCCAGCGGCGACGGGGCGGGGAGGAACGTCCAGCACTGCAGACCGGGATCCGCCGTCCGCAGCGTCTGCGTCAGGGCCGCGTGGCCGGACCTGAACCACTCGAGCAGGTCCGCATCGGCCGGCCCGGCCGCCAGTAGTTCCGGTTCCGACAGCCGCGGCACCCGGTCGGGTTGCCGGTCCGCGACGTAAGCCGTCGCCCACCGGTGCACGTAGCCCTGGTGCTTGAGCAGCTCGCGTACCTTCCAGGGGGGGCAGCTCGGCACCGGCGCGTCCAGCCCGGCCTGGTCCGCGGCAGCGGACATGAGCTCGCCGTCACGCTCGATCGCGGCGATGTGCTGGCTGATCTCCATGACGGAATAGTGCCAGGAGGTGCCGTCAGCCAGGCGCCGCCGGGCTGACCACCGCGTTGTACAGCTCCCGCCTGGGCATGCCCAGCTCGGTCGCGACCGCCGCGATCGCATCGCGCCGCTGCTGGCCGTTGCCGACCCTGTCGGCCACCCGCGCTACCGCCTCCGCCATCGAAACGCCCGCGCCGTCCGCAAGCCTGGCGCCTTCGATCACGAGCGTGATCTCGCCGAGCACGCCTGCCTCGGCGGCCGTGGCCAGCTCCCGAAGGGAGCCCCTGAGCACCTGCTCATGGGTCTTGGTCAGCTCACGGCAGACGGCTGCCCTGCGGTCTGGCCCGAACGCCGCCGCGAGCTCGGCCAGCGTCGCCGCCAGCCGCCGCGGCGACTCGAAGAACACCAGCGTGCGGCGCTCCACGGCCAGCTCGGCGAACCGCCGGTGCCGCTCGCCCGGCCGGCGCGGCGGGAAGCCCTCGAAGGCGAACCGGTCGCACGGCAGCCCGGAGATGATCAGCGCGGTGGTGACCGCCGACGGCCCCGGCAGCACGGTCACCGGGCACCCGGCAGCTACGGCCGCCACGACGAGCCGGTAGCCGGGATCACTGACGCCCGGCATGCCCGCGTCGGTCACCAGCAGCACGTCCTGGCCGGACTCCAGCTCCGCCAGCAGGGCCGGGGCGCGCCGCCCCTCGACCTCGTCGTAGTTGGACACGAGCCGGGCGGTAAGCCGGATGCCGAGCGCGGTGGCCAGCCGGCGGATCCTGCGCGTGTCCTCGGCGGCGATAACCGGCGAGTCTCGCAGCGCGGCGCACAGCCGGGCCGACGCGTCGCCGGGCTGGCCGATGGGAACCGCGGCGAGTATCAGCGTTCCTGTCTGCGCAATAGGCGGATAAGCTGGGCCTTCGTCGGCGTGAGGTTCCATTTCCAGGCCCAGGCTAGTCGCCTGCGCCCCTAACATGGCAGTCGATGAACGCATACGAGAGCGCTCCTCCAACCGAGCTGGCACAGGACGAGCCGCGGGCGCCCGTTCAGGCCCCGGGGCGGACCGCGTCGGGGCTGCTCGGCGCGTCCATCGGGCTCGGCGGCACGTTCTGGGGCTGGGCCGGCCCGGTACTGATCATGCTGTTCGGCGGGTTCATCCGGTTCTACCGCCTCTCCAAGCCCAACGCCGTCGTGTTCGACGAGACCTACTACGTCCCGGACTCCAACTCGATCCTGCGGCACGGCGTCGAGTTCAACCACGTCAAGAACGTCAACTCGCTGCTGCTGCACGGCAACCCGAACTTTCTGCTGAAGACCGGCGAGGTCGTCGCCCACCCGCCGCTCGGCAAGATCATGATGGCGATGGGCCAGTGGACGTTCGGCCTGACACCGTTCGGATGGCGGTTCTCGGCAGCGCTCGTCGGCACCGTCTCCATCCTGATGACGGCCCGGATCGCCCGCCGGATGACGGGCTCGACCATGCTCGGCTGCGTGGCGGGCCTGCTGCTCGCACTCGACGGGCTCGAGATCGTCCTGAGCCGGACCGCGATCCTGGACATCTTCCTGATGTTCTGGGTGCTGGCGGCGTTCGGGCTGCTGGTGATCGACAGGGACAAGACCAGGGCCAGGCTGGCGGCGGCGGCCGAGGCCGCCGGCCCGTATCCCGGCGACGCACAGTATTCCGGGGATGGTCCGCAGCTCGGGATCCGCTGGCTGCGGGTCGGCGCCGGGCTCTGCCTGGGCGCGGCGGTCGCCACCAAGTGGAACGGGATCTGGTACCTGTTCGCGTTCGCCGCGCTCGCCCTCGCCTGGGATCTCGGCGCGCGCCGCGCCGCCGGGTTCAGCCGCTGGCTGCCCAACACGCTGCACAAGGACCTGGGCTGGCAGCCGTTGTGGTTCGGCCTCGCGCCGCTGCTCGTGTACGTGGCGTCCTGGAGCGGCTGGTTCTTCAACACCAGCGGCTACGACCGGGACTGGGCACCGCAGCACGGCAACCACACGCCGATCTGGTCCACGATCGACTCCTGGTGGCAGTACAACCACTGGATGCTGCAGTTCGGTCTCGGCCTGACCACCTCGCAGTCGTACAAGTCGAATCCGGCCGGCTGGATCGTGCTGGCCAGGCCCATCTCCTTCTACTGGGCGGAGCCGCGGTGCGGGGTCAAGGGCGGATGCGCCTCGGAGGTGCTGGCCATCGGCACCCCGCTGATCTGGTGGGGCGGCGCCCTGGCCCTGCTGTTCTGCCTCAACTGGTGGATCATCGGCCTGATCGGGGACCTGGTGTTCAAGCGGAAGCCGAGGCGGGACTGGCGGGCGGGCGCCGTGCTGCTCGGCGTCGCCGTCGGCTGGCTGCCCTGGATCTGGTTCGCCTGGCATGACAACCGGACGGAGTTCTACTATTACGCGGTCGTCTTCGATCCGTTCCTCGTGATCGCGATCACGCTATGCCTGGGGCTGATCATCGGCCCGGCGCGGGCCGGTCCCGGACGGCGAGCGGTCGGGTCGGTCGCGGCAGGCGGCTACTTGGTAGCGGTGCTGCTGAACCTCGCTTACCTCTACCCCATCCTGACCGCCCAGGTCATCCCCTACTCGGCCTGGTTGTCACGGATGTGGTTCCGCCGCTGGATCTAGCGCGCCCCGCGCCACGGCAGCAAGCCCCGCCCGCGCCACGGCAGCAAGCCCCGCCCGCGCCACGGCAGCAAGCCCCGCCCGCGCCACGGCAGCAAAGCCCCGCCCGCGCCACGGCAGCAAAGCCCCGCCCGCGCCACGGCAGCAAAGCCCCGCCCGCGCCACGGCAGCAAGCCCCCACTCTTCATCGACTTGCGGCACTTTCGCGCCCGGTATAGAGGTATTTGTACCCGGCCAACCGATGATATGTCGGACGGCGCCCGAGGTCTGGCTCCGCTCCGTAGCTGGGCTGTAACCCAGATCACGAATCCGGTTACCCGCGAGTTGCGTCCTAGGTGTGTCGCAACCCCCGAGAGGAGCCAAGCGGATGCTGAAGCGGATTGACCAGATGCCGGACCGCGACGAGCGATTCGAGCAGGACGTCGTGCCGTTCATGACTCAGCTGTATCCTGCCGCGCTCCGCATGACCAGGAACCACAGCGATGCCGAGGATCTCGTGCAGGAGACCTTCACCAAGGCGTACGCGGCGTTCCATCAGTTCAAGCCGGGCACGAACCTGCGCGCGTGGCTGCACCGGATCCTGGCGAACACGTTCATCAACAGCTACCGCAAGAAGCGGCGCGAGCCCGTTCAGGACCTCGGTGCCGAGTTCTCCGACGAGTGGCAGACCGGCAACGACCCGCTGGCACCGCCGGCCAGGTCGGCCGAGGCCGAGGCGCTGGAGCGGCTTGGCGACTCCGACGTGCTGCAGGCACTGCGCGACCTGCCGGAGGAGTTCCGGGTCGCCATCTACCTCGCCGACATCGAGGGCTACCCGTACAAGCAGATCGCCGAGATGATGGGCACGCCGATCGGCACCGTGATGTCCAGGCTGCACCGCGGCCGGGCCAGGCTGCGGGCGCAGCTCGCCTCGCACGCCCCCCGGCGCGAGCTGGCGACCTCCGCCAGCTAGCACGAGCCACCCCTGGAAGGGCGCGCACGCTGGCCCGTCACCCCCCCTGCCGCACGGCAGCGTCGTAGCGCCCGCGCGAGGCCCCGTGACTGCCCTCCCCCCGGGCAGCACGGGGCTTCGCCATGCCCGGCGGTCGCCGGCTAGCTGCCGAAGATCCGGTCGCAGGCGCGAGCGCCTGCCTTGCCGTCGTCGAGCGGGCAGAACCTGGCCGCGAACGCCTCGTACTTCGTCCGGTACCGCTCGCTGATGGCGTCCAGGTCCCCGATCGCGGCGACCACCTCGGCGGAGGTCGCGAGCAGCGGGCCCGGCACCTCGGCCTCGAAGTCGAGGTTGAAACCGCGCAGGTTGTCCCGGTAGTCCTCCAGGTCGTAGGTGTAGAAGACCATCGGCTTCCCGGTGGGCGCGAAGTCGCACATCATCGACGAGTAGTCGGTGATCAGCGCGTCGGTGACAAGGAACAGCTCGGAGACGTCCGGGTAGGCGGTCACGTTCAGCATGAAGCCGGGCGCCAGGTCGTCGGGCACGTCGTCGGCCATCTGGTGATGACCGCGGACCAGGAAGACATAGTCGTCGCCGAGCTCACGATAGGCGTCCTGCAGGTCCAGCCGGAAGTCGAACCGGTACCGGCCGGACGCGTAGTACTGGTTATCCCGCCAGGTCGGCGCGTACATGACGACCTTCTTGCCGGCCGGCAGGCCGAGCCGGGCACGAACGGCCGCGGCCACCGCCTCCGCGTCGCCACTGCAGAGCACGTCGTTGCGCGGGTACCCGGACTCTAGGATCTCGCCTTCATACCGGAACGCCCGCCGCATGTGCGGGGTGCTGAACGGGTTCGGCGACAGCGCCAGGTCCCACTTCGCAACGTCCCTGGCCAGGTGCTCGTTGTACTTCGTCCCGCTGACGAACTGCGGGTTCTCCACGTCGAAGCCGATGCGCTTGAGCAGCGTCCCGTGCCAGGTCTGCACGTACATCTGGCCCTGCCGCTTCTCGAACCTGGCGGGCATGTCGTCGTTGGAGATGACGTACTTCGACCGCGCCAGGGCGTCCCAGTAGGCCTCGGTGTTCGCCAGCACCGCCCTGGCTCCCTCGGGCACCTGCACGGACCAGTCGCTCACCACCCAGATGTGCTCGCGGTCATCACCCCTGCGCCGCAGTTCCTGGCTGATGCCCAGCGGGTTGTCGTTGCAGGACTTGCCCTTGAAGCTGATGAACACCACCGCGTCCCGCAGCTGGCGGCGCAGCTGCAGCGGGTAGTACATGTCGCGCAGTACCTTGCGCTGGATCCGGCCCTGCTCGCCGATGCCGAGGACCGGCGCCACCACGAGCATCGGCAGGTCGTACTCCGTGGTCGTGAACACGAACGTCTTGCGCCCGAACTGCAGCTTGCGGTCGGTCACCTCGGCGAGCCGGGCGTGGTCGTAGACCGGCACGAGCGGGTCGGCGCCGGACTGCCCGGCCGGGCGCATCTTCAGCGTCCAGATGCCGTCCCGAAGGGGCTGACGGCTGCCGAACACCGGCAGGCAGGCTGCCGGGATGTCCAGCACGAACCGGTCCCCGTCCCGGCGCACCGGGAGCACCTGCACCTCGGTGGCGGCCCGCCGGTACAGCATCGCCTGGAGATCCTGGCCAGGCAGATCCGCGAACGAACCGCGCAGGGTCAGCGTGCCGTCCTCGGACCAGGCGTGCTCGTCGACCACCGGCCGCAGGCCGCGACGGACGATCATCACGTTGCCGTACCTGGTCTGCTCCACCGCGATCTCCTCGCGGCCGAGCCGGAACCGCGACTCCGCGCTTGCCGAGCCGGCGGCGACCCGCATTCGCTCGCCGCTGGCCGGCTGCACCCACAGGTCCCACTCGGCCGCGGTCTCCTGGCCGCGATCGGCCAGCAGCAGGTCCGCGGGCACGGTCCCGCGCAGCCGCACCCGGCCCGCACCCGCCGGCCCCGGACCCGCCGGCCCCGCACCCGCCGGCCCCGGGCCCGTCCCAGTCGCACCGGCAGGCGCCGCGGCGGACGTGGTCGCGACGTCCCTGGTGGTGGCGCCCCTGGGCGTGGCGAGGACGAGGGTGGCCGACGTCTGGCCGGCCGACAGCGCCGCGTCGACCTCGACCTGCAGCTGACCGTCGGCGAACGTGCATCCGGCCAGCTCGGCCGGCGTCTGCACCACCTGAACGTGCAGCCGCTTGCCCATCCAGCGCGCGCCCAGCCTGATGCCGGGAGCGACCTGCCGGGCCGGCGGCCGCTCCGCCGACCCCGGAACCGGCGAGTGCAGCCGGGCCGGGCGCCAGACCCCGCGGCCGCGCACGAGGATGAACGCGTCCCAGTCGCCCGTCTGCCACCTGCCCAGCGGACGGAACCACCGCGGGCTGATCTCCGCCCGGAAGCCCGCCCAGTCGTAGTCGTAGCGCTCCTGCGCCGAGTAGGTCTTCGCCTCGGCGTGCAGGAACGAGCTGGCCCGCACCACCACCGGGAGCCTGCCCCTGGTCAGCGGCCGCAGCAGGACAATCTTCGAGGTGTGCCGGCGCTTGCGGATGTCGATGGACGGCACGTAGGCAAAGCCCGAGATCACCAGGTTGCCGTGCTCCCACCCGATGCCCTCGACCTTGACCATGGGGTCCAGCTCGCGCGGCTGCGTCGCGTACACGCTAGCCGGGATGCCGAGATCGCGTCTCTTCCGGAACGGCAGGTCCGCACGGACGCGGCCGTGCTCCCGCACTACCTGCACGGTCTTCACCGGCTGGGCGTTCAGGTAGCCGACGTACTCGAGCAGCTCGGGCAGCATGCGCCGGGCGATCAGATGGTAGGCGAGCTTGTGGGTGGAGGGCAGCTTGCGCAGCACCCCCCGCTCCACCTGGGCCAGATACGCACTGGTGAGGTCGATGAACTCGGCCTGGTACTCGGGGCTGGTCCGGCCGAGGTCCGGCACGTACAGCCACAGGTCGTTGAGCAGTGACTTGTGCTGATGCTCGGCGACCAGCCGGGCCGGCTTGTGCTGGCGGAGGAAATCATCGATCGCGGTGAGCGCGGTGATCCGGTCCCTGAAGTTCTTGATGCTGGTCCGCGACTGGGTGATCGACAGCGCGCCCTTGCCGCGCTCACGCCAGTAGTAGATGGGCTCGGGAATGATGTCCACCGCCCTGGCCAGCACGTGCGCCTTCGTAATGAGCTGGAGGTCTTCCCAGACCACGCCCTCGGGGAACAGCAGCTGATGCTCATCCCAGAAGGACTTGCGGTACATCTTGTTCCACACCGACACGTCGAAGAACAGGTCGGCGTTGCGGCTGATGTGAGTGCCGATCTGCCGGGTCTTGATCGCCTTGGCATGCATGACCGAGGGGGTAACGCCCATCGGGCCGGTGCGCAGCACGCCGCCGGTGACGAAGTCCGACCCGGACCTCTCCAGCGTGTGCATCATGTGCTCAAGGGCGTGCGGCGGCAGCGCGTCGTCCGCGTCCACGAACGACAGGTACTCGCCGGTCGCCCGCCTGATGCCCTGGTTGCGCGTGTATCCGGGGCTGCCGCCGTGCGGCACCTGCACCAGAATGAACCGCGGGTCCGCGGCGGCCTGCGCCGCGGCTACCGCCGCGCTGCCGTCGGTGGAGCCGTCGTCCACCATGAGGCACTCGAAATCAGCGATCGACTGGGCCGCGATCGACTTCAGGCAGTCACCGAGCAGATCCTCGTTGTTATAGAACGGGACAACAACGCTGATCCGGGGCACCCGCATCCCTACTTCTCTCCAGTCGCTCGGCCGCTATCTCGCGGCCAAGGCTACCCCGGCGGGCACGGCTGCCCGGCCGCGTTGAAGCCGTGGCGGACCTGGCGTCCGGGGCTTATTCGCCCCGCCACTTCGGCGCCCGCTTCTCGGCGAACGCGGCGGCTCCCTCCATCGCGTCCTTGGACCCGAACACCGGAGTGATGATCTGGCCCTGGCGGGCGAAGGCCGACGCGCTGTCCCAGTCCGCCGACTCGACGATGACCCGCTTGGACGCCGCGAGCGCCAGCGGCGCGTTCTGGGCGATTCTGGCGGCGAGTTCCCTGGCGCCGGCCAGCGCCTGACCCGCGGGCACGACGGCGTTGACGAGGCCCGCCGCCTGCAGCCGCGCGGCGGCGAAGTGATCGCCGGTCAGCGCGATCTCCATGGCCAGGTGGTAGGGAATCCTGGCGGGCAGCCGGAGCAGCCCGCCGGCGCCCGCGACCAGGCCGCGCTTGACTTCCGGCAGCCCGAACTTGGCTTCCTCGCTGGCCACGACCAGGTCGCAGGAGAGCACTAGCTCGAACCCGCCGGCCAGCGCGTAGCCCTCGACCGCGGCGATGATCGGCTTGGCCGGCCGGTGCTCGGCCAGCCCGCCGAAGCCGCGTCCCGGCACGGTCGGGGCGTCGCCGGACAGGAACCCCTTGAGGTCCATGCCCGCGCTGAACGTGCCGCCGGCCCCGGTGAGGATCAGGACCCGGACGTCGGCGCGGGCGTCGAGGTCGTCCATCGCCTCGGCCATGCCGCGCGCGACGGCGCCGTTCACCGCGTTGCGGGCTTCCGGCCGGTTGATGGTGACGACGGCGACGCCGTCGCTGACCTCGGTCAGGACTGGCTCAGACATTGGCGTGAACGTCCTTAATGGGGAGTGGCTGGCGTTACTTCGGCTGGAACCTGATGCCGCCGTCGAAGCGGATGACCTCTGCGTTCATGTAGTCGTTCTCGATCAGCGCGCGCACCAGGTGAGCGAACTCTGCGGCGGCGCCCATCCGCTTGGGGAATACCACCGGCGCGGCGAGCTTGGCCTTGAAGTCCTCGCTGGCCGCGCCAGTGCCGTAGATCGGCGTGTCGATGATGCCCGGGCAGATCGTGTTGACCCGCACGCCGATCGCGGCCAGGTCGCGCGCCGCGGGCACCGTCATGCCGATGATGCCGCCCTTGGACGCGGAGTACGCCAGCTGCCCGGTCTGGCCCTCGAGGCCCGCGATCGACGCAGTGTTCACGACCACGCCCCGCTGCCCGTCCGCGTCTGCGGGGTCAGTCCTGGCGATGGCCGCCGCGCCGATGCTCATGAGGTTGAACGTGCCGATCAGGTTCACGTCTATGACCTTGCCGAACGCGGCCCGGTCGTGCGGCGAGCCGTCCCGGCCGACCGTGCGCTGCGCCCAGCCGATGCCCGCGCAGCTCACCACCACGCGCAGCGGGGCGCCGGCCGACGCCGCCGCCTCGACAGCTGCGCGCACGGAGTCCGCGTCGCTCACATCGGTCCTGGCAAAGATGCCGCCGACCTCGTCGGCCAGTGCCTTGCCGCGCTCGGAGTTCAGGTCCGCGACGACGACCTTGCTGCCGGCCGCGGCAAGCGCGCGGACGGTGGCCTCGCCGAGGCCGCTGGCCCCGCCGGACACGATTGCAGCTGTTGCGTTGAGTTCCATGGCCGGGAGCATACTTCGCCGGGCGCCATTAAGACCGAACGGGGTTCGGTTCGGATATCTGGCCATAGAATGTCCGGAAACCTGTTGACTAGCGATATACCGATCAGTAACTTACTCACTGGTAGCACTCCATGTGACGTCGCTCACATCGGTGTTCCGTGCCGTGTCACCCCCTCGAATCACTGGCAGGGAGCCGCAATGAGTTCTGACATCAGTCCGCCGCCCGCCGGCCGGCACGCCGCCGCGCCAGGGAAGGTCCGGTGGCGCCGGTTCGCCCTGATCTTCGTGCCCGCGGTCGCAGTGACCGGGCTGCTCCTCGGCCTGACGGCCGAGGGCGCGCTCGCCTCGTCTTTCTCCATCTCCGGCCAGCAGTTCCAGGTATCGGCCGACTCGCTCAGCGGCACCGGATTCCAGCAGTTCGGCACCATCGACGAGGAAGTCGGCAACAAGCCGGTGGCGGTCGCCCAGTCGGAGATCGGCTCGGCGAAGATCAAGAACCTGTGCCAGAGCGTGGTGGCCGACTTCCCGCTCGGCCTCGGCACCTACACCCTGCGCATCAGCGCCGGCAGCGGCAGCACGCCGGTGTCCGCCAGCTCACTGATCATTGATGCCAATCAGCTCTCCGGCTCCAACGTCACGTTCAGCAACATCAACATCGGCCAGGACGCGTCCACGCTCAATGCCGTGCCCGGCGCGCCCGACGGCGCCCCTGGCACCTTCGGCCAGCAGGCGTCCGACATCGAGATCAGCGGACTGCAGCAGACCGCCTACTCCACCTCGGCTGGCACGTTCACGCTGCCAGGCTTCAGTCTGAGCCTGTCCGCTGGTGCCAAGCCGTGCTTCTAGCCCATGACCGACAGGACTCAAGGCCCCGGTAGTGCCGGCGGCCCGGATTCCGCCGGATCGCCCCCGGCTGAATCCGGGCGGCATGCGCACGGCGGCAGCTGGCAGCAGGACATCGTGGCGGTCTGGCGCGCGTTCAGGCGCTGGCGGCGGGCACGACCGTTCTGGGCCGGCGCCTTCCTGCTCGTGGCCGGCGCCGAGCTGCTGCTGATCCCGCTGCCCATTCACGCGATGGGGCTGATCCTGCACATCGGCACCGGTGGCGTGCTGGGCATTCTCATCGGTGCAGTACTGATGCTCTGCGCGCTGCTGCTGTGGTTCAGCCCGGCCCAGCGAGCGTTCTACTCGGTAGTCGCGGTGCTGCTCGCGATCGCCGCGCTCGTCGCGTCCAACCTTGGCGGCTTCCTGATCGGGACGCTGCTGGGCGTGCTCGGCGGCTCGCTCGGCTTCGGCTGGACGCCGCACCAGCCGGGCAGCCAGCCAGCCCGCCGCTGGCCGCGCCGGCCGGCCCCGGCCGACAACGCGGCCCCGGCCGACAACGCGGCCCCGGCCGACGACGGCGCGGCGGCCGAACCCGACGCCGGGCTGTCGCTGCTGCCCGGCCGCGGTGACGGCACCGCGCTCCGGGCGGCCATCCTGCCGCTGCTGCTGGCCGCGGCCGCTGCGCTACAGCTCACGCACGCGCCGGTCGCCTCGACCCAGTCAGCCCAGCAAGCCGGGTCCGCCCAGCCAGCGCAGCAGGCTTCTGGCTGCATCATCTACATCCCGATCATCTGCCCCAAGCCGACCCCGAGCCCGACACCGACCGGCAGCCCGAGCCCGACTCCGACCGGGAACCCGAGCCCGACGGACGGCAGCCCGACCGGAAGTGCTGCCCCGTCGGGCTCGCCGACCCCGACTACAGGCAGCAGCACCGGCCTGCCCGGCAGCCCTGGCGCCAGCCCGACTCCCAGCCCGCGATCGGGCGCGGCGCCCGCCTTCGCGATCGCGACCGCGCCGTCCAGCCTCACGGCGTCATCCGCGGTGATCAAGGGCTTCGCCTATGACGGCCTCGCGACCGTGCCGACGGCCGCGGGCCGCGTGCGGATGATGCAATTCTCGATGAGCGTGATCACGCTCAGCGGCATGCAGCTGGTGGCGGGCAGCGGCACCGTGCTCACCACCCGGGCGCCGTCGGTGACCCTGAGCGGGAACGTCACGCTCTACACCACGCGGCTGTCCGGCAAGCTCCTCGGCATCCCGATCACTCTGACCCCTGGCAGCCCGCTCGCGGCCATTCTCAAGGCGATCGCGCCGCTGACGAAGGCGATCCCGGTGCCGATGACCGACGTCGCTGTCTCGCAGCCGTACACCTCGGCGAACGGCATGCGCATCAGCGGCCTGCAGATTTCCTAGCCCGCCGCTCCGATCTTGGCCAGCGGGAGCACTAGCTGCCGCACGAACTCGCTCGCGGGCTCCGGCCATGGGAAAGCCGCCAGCGACGTCCGCAGCGTCACGGTGCCGTGCAAGGCGACCCAGACGGCGGTGCCGTCGGCAATCACATCCGTGCTCGCAGACCGGCCGGCCGACACGCAGGCTGCGATCGCGTCCACGAGCAGCGCGAATGACTCCGCGCCGAACTCAAGCACCGGGCGTCCGTCCGGGCCGATGACGACCGGCTCGCAGTACTCCGCGGTGGCGGGCGGGCGGGTGCCGGAGAACAGCACGCCGTACCGGGCCGGATGGTCCAGGCCGAACCGGACGTAGGCCTGGCAGCCCGCGACCAGCCGCTCGACCGGGTCGCCGCCGGCGGCGACGACCCCGGCCCGGATCGCGGCCGTCAGGTCGTCGAAGAGCCGGGCGACGACCGCCATCACGATCGCGTCCCTGTCCTCGAAGTGCGGGTATATGGACGGCGCCGCGATCCCGATCTCCCTGGCGATGGCCCGCAGCGTGACCGACTCCTGCGAGCCTGTCCTGTCGATCAGGGCCAGCGCCGCGCCGAGGATGTCCTCGCCGAGCCTGGCGCCCTGACCGCGGGCATTGCGCTGGCGCCGCTCCCGCCGGCCTGCGACTGCTGACCTTTCCATACCTCTGACTTTACACCCGTAAGTTCATCTGCTTAT
>Ga0335078_10003316_pt1 | contig 24008 bp, 16 predicted proteins | sample Lox_Sample_32_FD_206711 | JGI IMG/M metagenome (GOLD analysis project Ga0335078, IMG submission 206711) | Soil microbial communities from Loxahatchee National Wildlife Refuge, Florida, United States - Lox_Sample_3.2 | ecosystem: Environmental > Terrestrial > Soil > Wetlands | place: USA... | reverse complement strand
CGGGATCGGGTTCTCCGGGCCGCCCGAGCGCGGTGCGGTGGAGCTGGGCTACGGCATCGTGCCGTCCCGGCAGGGCCGCGGCTATGCCACCGAGGCGGTGTCGGCGATGGCCGCGCTGGCCTGGGCTCACCCGGCGGTGACCACGGTGCGGGCGGGTACCGATCCGGGGAACGTGGCCTCCCAGCGGGTACTGGAAAAGGCCGGATTCCGGCGCGCAGCGGGGGCTGGTGAGTACCGCTACCGGCTGGACCGCCCTGAGGTTACCGCCCGCGGATGATGGTCAGCCGGGCCGTGCCGAGCTCCCGCGGATGGCTGCTGGGTCGCCAGATCAGGTTCAGCCGCCCGGAGCCAGCCACGGCCAGGGTCACCACGGCGGCCCGCGCGCACCGGGGGCTGCCCGGGCCGCTCGTCCCGGCCTGCCCGATCATGGTCCGGCCGGTGGTGGATGTCACCCGGAAGCTGCCCGAGCAGTGCAGGGACGGCTCGCGGTAGCGGCCGACGGGGCCCGTGGCCGGGATGACCAAGTCGATCACCCATCTGGTCACCACCCATCCGGGCTGGTGGACGGTGCCCTGCCAGGACCCGGTGAAAGCGGGCCGGCCACTGCCGCCGGCGGGCGGCCCGCCCGGCGGTCCGCCGCCACCTTTGGTCGGGGTGGACAGCAGGCTGACACACGCCGCGGCCACGGCCAGCACAGCGATGACACTGGCCACGCCAGCCACGGCCTTGCCGCCCGGCCAGGGGGCCCGGAGCCACTGCCAGGACGGCGGCCGGTGCTGGCCGGGGCCGCTGGCCGCACCCGCCGCGTCCCAGTGGGCCAGAACGCGGCCGGTGCCCGGCTCATCCAGTTCCGCGGGCTCGCCGCCGTCCGGTCCGGCGGGCCTGGCCACTGGGACGGCCTGGCTGGCGAACGTCCACTCGGCACCGGGCGTCTCCGGGTCCGCGGAGCCCGGTACCGGGAGTGCGCCGGTCACCGCGGCGAGTGCCGGGGGGAGCCAGGCCCGGTCGAAGGCCAGTTCGCCTCCGGCGGCGGCCCGGCAGGCGGTGATGACCTCGCTGGGCTGCGGCCGCTGGGCTGGGTCTTTGGCCAGGCAGCTTTCGATCAGTGGCCGCAGGTCGGGCGGGCAGCCGGTCAGGTCCGGGGGCTCGTAGAGCACCCGGCCGAGCACCACCAGCGGGCTGTCCGTGCCGAACGGAGGGTGCCCGGTGATGGCATAGGTAGCCAGCGAGCCGAGCGCGAACATATCGACGGCCGGTGTCGTCGTCTCGCCCCGGGCCTGCTCGGGGGCCATGAACCGGGGTGAGCCGACCATGGAGCCGCGCTTGGTGAGCGCGGGGGCAGCGGCGGCCCGGGCGATGCCGAAGTCGATCACCCGCGGGCCGTCCGCGGCCAGGATCACGTTGGCGGGCTTGAGGTCGCGGTGCACGATGCCCACCGAGTGGATCGCCTGGAGGGCCTCGGCGGTCCCGGCGATAAGCAGTAAGACCGTGCTGCGGGGCAGCGGCCCGTGCCGGCTGACCGCCTCGCGCAGCGACAGGCCGGGCACGTAGGAGGTGGCCAGCCAGGGCTCCGGCGCGTCCGGGTCGGCGTCCAGCACCTGAGCGGTGAACAGGCCATGCACCCGCTGGGCGGCCGCGACCTCCTGGCCAAACCGGGCCCGGAACTCCTCGTCGTCGCCGAACTCGGTGCGGATCATCTTGAGCGCCACCGGCCGGCCACCGGGCGTGAACGCCAGGTACACCCGTCCCATCCCCCCGAACCCGAGCCGGGCGCGGAGCTGGTAACCGGCGACCACCCGGGGATCGGTCCCCGTCAGCGCCTCAGTCACCTGCCCACCTGCTTCCAGCCATCACCGGCCAGCCGGCCGCTGGCATAACCCGGTAGCGCCCTGGCCACTGGCCGGTAACCCGCCGGAAAACCCTGCCCCCCGGCCGCGGGCGCTTTCCTGGGAACGCCAGGTTAATCCCTTTTGCTGCCGGACAAACCCGGAACCGCCCGCGTTGTCGGTCTGGGTTCTGTGACCAGGTGAAACTCTGCCGCTGGGGCCGGCTGGCGGCACCGCCCGGGACCGGGGCGGTAGCGGGGCAGTGGCCAGGGACAAATCGTTCGGGAAGTCAGGCGGTGGAGCCGGATGGGGCGGCGGGCTGTGCACGGGGTGCGGCGGGCTGCCCGGCCAGCGCGCCGGCCAGTTCCTCCCGGGAATGGACGCCGAGTTTCTGGTACACGTGGCGCAGGTGGTATTCGACCGTCTTCGGGCTCAGGAACAGCGCGGCGGCCGCCTCCCGGGTCGTCTTCCCCCCGCTGAGCAGCATCGCTATGTGCAGCTCCTGCGGGGTCAGCTCGTCGACCGTGCTCGGGTCGCGCCGCTGCCGGGTCTCGCCGGTGGCAGCCAGCTCGGCGCGGGCCCGGTCGGCCCACGGGCGGGCATCGAGCCGCTCGAACAGGCCGGCCGCGGCGCGCAGCTGCTCCCGGGCCAGCACCCGGTTCCGGGCCCGGCGCAGCCGCCCGCCGTACGCCAGCCGGGTGCGCGCGGCCTCGAACGTGTCCGGCGTCTGCGCGTGCAGCTCCAGCGCCTGCTCGAAGGGCACCGCGAACGCGTCGTCACTGGCCAGCAGTCCCTGGCCGCGCAGCGCCCGGGCCAGCGACCAGGGCTGGCCCTTGGCCTGCGCGGCGGCCAGGAACCGCGCCGCGGCCTGCTGCGCGGCCTCGGTGCGGCCGATCCGGAGGTAGGCGTCGGCCAGCTCGGCCCCGGGCGACAGGTCGACGTCGGTGATCGCGATGTCGCGGAGCAGCTGGTCGAGCTGCTCGAAGTGGGTCACCGCGCGGGCCGCGTCCCCCAGGCCCAGCTCCAGCTCGCCCAGTGCGCTGATGGCCCAGATCTGCTGCAGCCGCATGCCCAGGTCCTGGCCGAGCTGCAGCGTCTCCGCGGCGCAGGCCCGGCAGTCCTGCTCCCGGCCGTGCCGGGCGAGCAGCCAGGCCAGGCCGGCCAGGCCGAAGGCCAGCTCGGCCTGCTGCCCGCTCTCCCGGGCCAGGTCGATCGCTTCCCGGTAGGTGGCCTCGGCCACCGGCAGCCGGTCGGTGGTGGCCTGGTCCCGGGCGATCAGGTTGAGCACGCTCGGCAGCGCGCCGACCGCGGCCTGGGCCCGGGCGGTCCGTTCGGCCTGCTGCAGCAGGGCGCGCCCGGCGCCGGCCTCCCGCAGGAACAGCGGGCCCACCGCCAGCCAGGGCACCAGGTGGAGGTCTTCACGCAGCTCGGCTGAGCCCTCGGCCAGCTCGATCGCCTGGTGCACGGCTTCCGCGCCGGCTGCCGCGTCGCCGCCCAGGATGCGCGCCATCCCGGCGGCCATCGCGGCCAGGAACCGGGCCCGCACCGACGCGCTGGCCGGCAGCCGGGACAGGGCGCGCTCGGCGGTGGCCAGCATCTCCGCCGGGTTCCCGGCGTAGAAGCACGCGATGGCGGCCTCGGCCAGCATGCTGACCGCCCGCTCGGCGTCAGCCCGCTGGGCGGCGGCGGTCAGGATCGCGTGGCCGCGCATCACCGGGCCCCGGCGGATCGCGATGTGCCCGGCCAGCTGGTCGATCTCGACCAGCTCGGCCCGGTCGCCGGCCGCCGCGCGGGCCTCGGCCAGCAGCCCGGCGGCCTGGTCCGCGAGCCCGGCCAGCCAGCCCGCGGCGGCCGCCTCGCGGAGCAGCCGGGCCCGCCGCCCGCCGCCGGCCGCCAGCCGGCCGGCCCGCTCGTACGCGGCGGCCGCGGTCGCGTAGCTGCTGCGCCCGCGGCTGCGCGCGCCGGCCTGCTCCAGCGCGGCCGACGCGGTCTCGTCCGGGCCGGACGCGGCGGCGGCCAGGTGCCAGGCGCGGCGGTCCACGTCCCGGTCGGGCAGGGCGGCGGCCAGCGCCCGGTGCGCCTCGCGGCGCTCGGCGGCGGGCGCATCGGCGTAGATGGCCGAGCGGGCCAGCGGGTGCCGGAACTCCACGGTACCCGGGCCGAGCGTGACCAGCCCGGCGCCCTCCGCGGTGGCCAGCGCGGACAGGTCCACGCCGAGCTGGGCCGCGGCGCGCTGCAGCAGGGGCAGTTCCCCGCTCTCGCTGCTCGCGGCGAGCAGCAGCGCCTGCCGCGCGGCGCGGTCCAGCGCGCCGACCCGGCGCAGGAACGCGCTGGCGATCCGGGCGGGCACCAGCACCGGGGCGCCTTCCGGGGCCAGCGCCAGGCCCGCGGCGTCCGGGGCCAGTTCGAGCAGGGCGAGCGGGTTGCCGCCGGTCGCGCCGTACAGCCGGGCGGCGGCGGCTGGGGCCAGCCCATGAACCAGGGCCGCGGCCTCCGCGCTGGTCAGGCCGCCGAGCTGGCGTACTGGCAGATCAGCGCCGTCGAGCAGGGACGGCTCGGCGGCCCGCACCGCGAGCAGCACCGCGATGGGATCGGCCACCAGCCGCCGGAAGGCGAACAGCAGCGCCTGGCCGCTGGACACGTCGAGCCAGTGCGCGTCGTCGATGACCACGGCCACCGGCCCGTCCTCGGCGTAGGCGGCGAGCAGGCTGAGCGTGGCGGCGCCGATGGCGAACCGCTCCCGCGCCGGGCCGGGGCGCAGCGCCAGCGCGCCTTCCAGCGCGGCTGCCTGGGGCGGCGGGATCTGTGCCAGCATGTCCAGCGCCGGGCGGAGCAGTTCGAGCAGCGAGCCAAACGGGATCTGCGCCTCCGACTCGATGCCGCGGGCGCGCAGCACCCGCAGCCCGCTCCGGGCCGCCTGCCCGGCCGCGTAGTCGAGCAGCGCCGTCTTGCCGATGCCAGGCTCCCCGGCGAGCGCGAGCGTCCCGCTCGTCCCCGCCTGCGCCCGCGCCAGTAGCTGCCCTATTTCCTGCCGCTCCCGGTCCCGCCCCAGCAGCATGGCGTGATTGTAAGCACCTGATGCCTGGGGGGATAGCGGCCGGGGGGACTAGGGGGGCCACGGGAAGCGACCCGGGCCGGCCGGAACCTACGTTGGCGGCACATCCAGTCAACGGGAGGGCATCGTGACCACTATCGAGCAGCCGGTCGAGATAGACGCCGACAAGCTGATGCAGTTCGTATTCCGCGCGGTGGACGAGGTGGGCGCCACGCTCAACTCGGCGCTGGTCGTGCTGGGCGACAAGCTCGGCCTGTACCGGGCCATGGCCGGGGCCGGGCCGCTGGCCCCGGCGGAGCTGGCCGAGCGCACCGGCACCGCCGAGCGCTACGTCCGTGAGTGGCTGAACGCGCAGGCCGCGGGCGGGTTCGTCACGTACGACCCGGACAGCGGCCGGTACACCCTGCCGCCGGAGCAAGCGGTGGCGCTCACCGACCCGGACAGCCCGGCTTACCTGCCGGGGTTCTTCCAGATCGCGATCGGCTCGGTGCTCGACTCGCCGAGGATCATCGAGGCGGCCCGGACCGGGGCCGGGCTGGGCTGGCACGAGCACGGACCCGACGTGCTCGACGGCTGTGAGCGGTTCTTCCGGCCCGGCTACAACGCCAACCTGATCACCGGCTGGCTGCCCGCCCTGGACGGCGTGGCAGCCAAGCTGGAGCGCGGCGCGCTGGTCGCCGACGTCGGCTGCGGGCACGGCTCGTCCACGATCCTGATGGCCCAGGCCTACCCGAACTCGACGTTCGTCGGCTCCGACTACCACCGGGGCTCGATCGAGACCGCACGGCAGCGGGCCGAGGCGGCGGGCGTGGCCGACCGGGTGCGTTTCGAGGTCGAGCCGGCCTCGGCCTACACCGGCCGTGACTACGACCTGGTGACCATGTTTGACTGCCTGCATGACATGGGTGACCCGGTCGGCGCGGCCCGGCACGTGCGCGGGACGCTCAAGCCCGACGGCACCTGGATGATCGTGGAGCCCCGGGCCGGGGACCGGGTCGAGGAGAACCTGAACCCGGTAGGGCGCGCCTACTACTCGTTCTCCACGCTGCTGTGCACGCCCGCGTCGCTGTCGCAGAGCGTCGGGCTGGCGCTCGGCGCGCAGGCCGGCCAGGCGCGGATCGAGGATGTCACCGCCACGGGCGGCTTCAGCCGGTTCCGGCGGGCCGCGGAGACCCCGTTCAACCTGGTGTACGAGGTTCGCCCGTGAGTTCTCCGGCCGCGCCCGCGAGTCCGCCCGGGCTCGCGGGCGCGGCGCGCCAGGCGGCGGGGGTACCGGGACGGGCCGGAGCGCGCGAGCAGACCCGGGCCCGTTACCCGGACGAGGACGGGTACCTGGACCGCGACGGGGTGCCGATCTGGTACGAGGTGTACGGTTCCGGGCCGCCAGCCATCCTGCTGCTGCCCACCTGGGAGATCGTCCACTCCCGGGCGTGGAAGGCGCAGATCCCGTACCTGGCCCGGCATGGCCGGGTGATCACCTTCGACCGGCGCGGCAACGGGCGTTCGGGCCGGCCGGCCGGGTCGTGGGCCTATGACCGGCGGGCGACCACCGAGGACGCGCTGGCCGTGCTGGACCACGTGCGCGCCGATCGGGTGGTGGTCGTGTCCTGGTGCGGCGCGGGTGAGGAGCTGGCCCTGGCCGCCGGGCACCCGGACCGGGTCAGCGGGCTGGTGCTGATCGCCCCGGACATGCTGCTCACCCCGGACCCGGCCGAGGAGGAAGGGCCGTTCCCGTTCGACGAGGCGCCGGCCGGGGCAGCGGAGCCGGCGGGCTGGGCCAAGTGGAACCGGCACTACTGGCTCCGGGACTGGCCCGGGTTCCTGGACTTCTTCTTCACGCAGTGCTTCACCGAGCCGCACTCAACCAAGCAGACCGAGGACGCGGTCGGCTGGGGGCTGGACACTGGCCCGCAGACCATCCTGCGCGGCATGGACGCCGAGTGGTGCAACGATGCCGGGACCATCCGCCGGCTGGGCGCGCTGGTGCGCTGCCCGACCCTGGTCATCCAGGGGTCGGCCGATGCCGTCGTCGGGCCGGCTCGCGGCGCGGCCGTGACCGCGGCCATCCCCGGCGCCCAGCTGATCACGATGGAGGGCTCCGGCCACGCACCGCAGTTGCGCGACCCGGTGGCCACCAACCTGATCCTCCGCGACTTCGCCTGCCCGGCGCCGCCGCGGCCGCGCCGGACGCGGGCCCGGTCCCGGCCCCGCCGGGTGCTGTACCTGTCCTCACCGATTGGCCTGGGCCACGCCCAGCGCGACATCGCGATCGCCGGCGAACTGCGCCGGCTGCATCCTGGTCTGCACATCGACTGGCTGGCCCAGCACCCGGTCAGCGCGGTCCTGGGCGCCTGCGGCGAGCGGATCCACCCGGCCAGCGCCCTGCTGGCCGGTGAATCGGGGCATTTCGAGTCCGAGTCAGCCGGTCACGACCTGCACGCCTTCCAGGCGGTGCGGCGGATGGACGAGATCCTGGTGGCCAACTTCATGGTCTTCCACGACCTGAGCCGCGACGAGAACTATGACCTGTGGGTCGGCGATGAAGCCTGGGAACTCGACTACTACCTGCACGAGAACCCGGAACTGAAGTCGGCGGCCTACGCCTGGCTGACCGACTTCGTCGGCTGGCTGCCGATGCCCGACGGTGGCGAGCGCGAGGCGTTCCTCACCGCGGACTACAACGCCGAGATGATCGAGCACGTCGCCCGCTACCCACGGGTGCGGGACCGCGCGGTGTTCGTCGGCGAGCCTGCGGACATCGTGCCGGACAGCTTCGGCGCGGGCCTGCCGCCGATCCGCGCCTGGGCCGAGGAGAATTTCAGTTTCGCTGGGTATGTCACCGGGTTCGACCCGGCCGGCTCCACCGACCGGCAGGCGCTGCGCGCCGAGCTCGGCTACCGCCCGGACGAGCGGGTCTGCATCGTGACCGTAGGCGGTTCCGGGGTCGGCGCGCCGCTGCTGCGCCGGGTCATGGCCAGCTTCCCCGCGGCCCGGCAGCTGGTCCCCGGGCTGCGGATGATCGTCGTCGCCGGGCCGCGGATCGACCCGGCCACGCTGCCCGCCGCCAGCGGGCTGGAGGTCCGGCCGTACGTGCCCGGCCTGTACCGCCACCTGGCCGCCTGCGACCTGGCCATCGTGCAGGGCGGGCTGACCACCGCGATGGAACTGACCGCCCACCGGCGGCCATTCCTCTATTTCCCGCTGAAGCACCACTTCGAGCAGAATTTCCACGTCCCCTACCGGCTGGCCCGCTACCGGGCCGGGCGGCGGATGGACTACGACGATTCGCCGCCCGAGGTGATCGCCGCCGCCATCGCCGCGGAGATCGGCCAGGACACCGACTACCGCCCGGTGACCGCGGACGGGGCGGCCCGGGCGGCGGCGCTGCTCGCCGAGATGCTGTAGCGCGGGTTCCTGACCGGACATCGAGGGCAGAGGCGGGTGATGGACACCGATGTGATCATCGTGGGCGCCGGCCCGGCCGGCCTGATGCTGGCTGGTGAGCTGTGCCTGGCCGGGGTACGTCCGCTGGTGCTGGAGCGGCTGCCGCGGCCGGGGGAAACCCCGAAGGCCAACGGTTTCAACGGGCAGATCGTGGAACTGCTGCGGTACCGGGGCCTGCTGGACCGGGTCGAAGAGGCCGCCGGCCGCCCTGTCCGCCCGGCCCCGGCGGCCACGTTCGGCGGTATGCAGCTGGACTTCTCGCACCTGGCGGATCCGCCGATACGGGCGGTACCGCTCCCGCAACCGCGACTAGAGCGCCTGCTCGGCGAATACGCCCGTGACCTCGGCGCCGGCCTGCGCCGCGGACACGAGGTGACCGGCGCCAGCCAGGACGGCGCGACGGTGGCCGCGGACGTGCGCGGCCCGGACAGCAGCTACCAGGTGACCACCCGGTACCTGGTGGGCTGCGACGGCGCGCACAGCCGGGTTCGCGACGCGGCCGGAATCCCGTTCCCCGGCACCACCTATCCGGAGGTCAACCGGCTGGGCCAGGTCACCGTGCCCGCTTCGGTGACCCGGCTGGGCAACGGCGACCTCGACGTCCCGGGGCTGGGCCGGGTCCGCGCGGGCTTCACCCGGACCGACCGCGGTGTGTTCGGGCTCGGGTCGCTCGGCTCGGGGGCGCTGCTCATCCAGACCACCGAAGCCGGGCCCGCCGGGGCCGGCGATGACGCACCGCTGACCCTGGCCGAGTTCCGGGACAGCATCCGCCGCGTGCTCGGCGCGGACTTCCCCCTGGGCGAGGTGATCCGGCTGTCGCGCTACGGGTTTGTGGCCCGGCAGGCGCAGCGGTACCGCTCCGGGCGGATCCTGCTGGCCGGCGATGCGGCTCATCAGTTTCCCGCCACCGGCATAGGCATCAATTCCGGCATGCTGGACGCGGTCAACCTGGCCTGGAAGCTGGCCGCGGTGATCAGCGGCTGGGCGCCACCCGGCCTGCTGGACACCTATCACGGCGAGCGTCACCTGGCCGGCGCACGTGCCCTGCTGCAGACCCAGGCCCAGGTCGCCCTGCGGCGCGGAGACGACCCTGCCGCGCAAGCGCTCCGGGAGCTCTTCCTCGAACTGCTCACCGACGAGCAGCCAGTGCGCCGGCTGGGTGCGCTCATCGCGGGCACGGACATCCGTTACCCGATGCCCGGCCCCGGCCCGCATGCCCTGGCCGGCACCTTCGCGCCCGACCTCACCCTGCGCACCGGCCACGGCGCAACCAGCGTCGCGGGGCTCATGCACGCCGCCCGGCCGGTCCTGCTCGACCTGGCCGGGCGCAAGGAGCTCCGCGAGACCGCACGGGACTGGCGGCATCGCATCGACATCCGCACCGCCGAAACCGATCACCGGCCCGCCGACGCCCTGCTGATCCGCCCGGACGCCCACATCGCCTGGGCCGCAGCCATCGGTGAACCCGCCGGCACCGCCGCGCCCGCGCTGCGGGACGCGCTCTGCGGCTGGTTCGGCACACCGCGGTGACCGGGCCGCGCCGTGCGGCGGGGACGGTCACCGGCTCCCGCCCGGCGGCGCCGTTACCGCGTCCCCGCTGGGGAGCCTGGTGGCCAGCGCCAGCCCGGCCAGGCAGCACACGATCAGAGCGCCGAGCGAGAGATACGGGTTCCCGATCACGGCCTGGACGATCAGCACCAGCACGACTCCGCCGAGGTTGCCCGCGAGCAGCAGGAAGCCAACCGCCCCGCCCGCGCGTTCCCGGCCGGCGTGCAGTTCCGACCAGTCCAGCACCACCGGCAGGCAAGCCAGCAGGAAGAACCCCGCGACAAACAGGACGGCGCCGCCGGCGACTGGTTCGTGCACGCCAGCCAGCACGGCAAAGGCCGCTGCGGTCACCACCACTGCGATCTCCAGCAGGCCGCGCCGCTGGCCGCGCCGCGCGACGATGCCGGGCAGCAGCGCTCCGCCAGCGATCCCGCCCACGGTCATGACCGCGATCAGGTAACCGCTCGCGCCGCCGTGCCCGAAGTGGGTGAGGATCGAGTCGAGCCAGGTAGCCACCGCGTTGAAGACCCCCATCCCGACGAACAGCAGCCCGCCCAGCAGCCACATGAGCCGGTCGCGGCGCAGCCAGCGCAGCGACACCGCGACCGAAGGGTCGCCCGGGTAGGCGACCGGTGTCCTGATCGCCGCCAGGACCCAGACGGCGGCCAGCACCGCCACCGCGGCCTGCACCGACAGCAGCAGGGTCAGCCCGCCGGCGTGCAGCAGCGGGCCGCCGGACAAGACAGCGCCCAGGATGCCCACGAACAGGGCTACGCTGCCGACGGAAACCGCCGCGGTCCGTTCCCGCGCCGGAAAATAGTGCGCCGCCACCTTGGTGATCGCGTTGAGCACGAACGGCTGGCCGGCTGCGGTCACGAACTGCCCGGCGATGGCCCAGCCGTATGATGCCGGCCCGGCCAGCCGGAGCAGCCCGCCCGCGGCGGTGAGCACCGCGCCGAGACTGAGGGCCAGCCCGAACCTGCTGTCCAGCCAGCGGCCAGCAGGCAGCGCGAGGATGACATACATCAGCGGGAAGATCCCGGCGAGATCACCCACCGCCCCCTCGGACACCCCCATGACCTGGTGGGTCTGTGTGGTGATCGGTGCGTAGGCCAGCCACAGCAGCTGGGTGCACGCCGTCAGCAGGGCATATCCAGCCAGGATCACCCACCGGTTCAACCGCACTGCCACGATGTCCTGGGCAACCACTTGTACCCCTGCTTTCCGCGCCCGCGCTGGTGTCATCCTCGCCCCCGGGGGCCCGTCGCGCCACCAGAGGCTAGGTGCAGCTGGCCAGCCGGTCCCGGGACGGCCGGCGCGGCTGCGCCAACGCAAAGGTGCCGGTCAGGTGGCAGGTGATCGGCCTACTCGCTGAGGTCATTTCTCCAGCCGGATGGGACAAGCAGGGCCCGGTCGGGGAGGGCGCGGGTGACAGCAGCGGCGCGGCTGGAGACTTGCAGCCTGCGGAAGATGTTTTCCAGGTGGGTGCGCACGGTTGATTCCGACAGGCCGAGCCGGCGTGCGATCTGGGTGTTGGTATGCCCGGCTGCCACCAGGTGCAGCAGGTCCTGCTGCCGGGGAGTGAGCTGGCGGCCGGGATGACGGCGCCGCTCGGCATCAAGATAGGCCTGGTGCAGGTGAGGGCGGAGCAATGTGAGCAGTGCCCGGTCGCGCTCGGAGAAGTCTGATCCGGGCCCGCGGAAAAAGAACAACCGCATGGTCCGGGCAGGCCCGGGAAGCAGGGCGGGGGTGGTGGGCAGGGTCAGCATCAGATTGTGCTCGAACCCCAGCGGCCGGTAAATGCCGCAGCGTGAACCGATTGAATGCCATTGCCGGGCGGAGTAAAAGTCCGCGATCTTGACGATGCTGCGCAGATCGCCGGTCCGGTCGGGATAACTGCATGGCTGGCAGTGCCAGTAATGCTCCCAGTGAACCGGCGCCGTGTCCTCGACGACGATCTTGCCACCGTCCCGGAGGGACTGCAGGGCCCACGTTTCCTGCTGCCCGCTGTCGAGGCCGCCGAACGCGATGACGTCGCAGCGGATCTGGTCCATCAGGTCGGCCAGCAGAGATGGCGGCAACCCCTCGGCGGCGGGCACATCGGCGCGGTCCTCGCTGATGAGGCCCGCCAGAGCAGACAGGTCCCGTTCGCTCGGCACAACCGGAGCTGTCATCATGCCCTCCACCCGGCGGTCGTGGTGGACTGGATCCCCCGATGAGTTTCAGCAGCGGATGCGCATCCTTACCCCATCTTCGCTGGTCTCTCGGCATAGCGCCAGGGTGGTGCCGTTACCGTTCAATGGGGTGGCTGCTACCACGAATTGGCTCCTGGCTTTCAGGCCGGCCAGCACCGGGGTGCGATCAGGTACTAGCGGCGGGTCGGTGGTCTGGGTATCGGTAGAACGTCCGATGGCGCGCCTCGCACAGGTCTGCGCACACTGGCACCTGACGGGCATTCACCAACCGGGAAGACCGGCCGCGAGGGGGAAATACGATCATGACCGCCAAGGCGGGGCTGGTCCGCGCCGGCGGGCTGGTCACCGACCTGGTGACGCGCGCCGCAAATGGCGACGAGCAGGCGTGGGGGGCCCTCGTCGAGCGATATGCCCCGCTGCTCTGGTCGATCTGCCGCCGTTACCAGCTGGCCGGCGCCGACGCTGCCGATGTCGGCCAAAGCGTCTGGCTGAGGCTGCTGGATCAGCTGGGGAGCCGCTCTGACCCGGCCGCGCTGGCGGGCTGGCTCGCGGTGACAACGGAGCGGGAATGCTGGCGGGTACTCCGGGCCCGGCGGCCGCCCACTGCCAGCACGGTGACCGGCACCGGCAGCATCCCGGACCAGCGGACCTCAGTCGCTGAGCAGGAACTGCTGCGGGCCGAGCGGCACGCTGCGCTGCGCGAGGCGCTCACCCACCTGCCCCCCCGGTGCCAGCAGCTGATCGCCCTGCTTGCGGAGGACCCGCCCAGGCCCTACGCCCAGATCAGCGCTACGCTCGGCATCCCCGTCGGCAGTATCGGCCCCACTCGCAGCCGCTGCCTGGCCAGGCTGCGCCGCGATCCGGCGATTGCGATATTGATCAACACCGGAGCCACCAGCGCGGGGACTGCATCTCCAGCACGCGGAAGCACCGCCAGTCCCTGGCGCCGGGGCCGGGGCCGGGGCCGGGCTGCTGGATAGCCGGCCTGAGGGTTACGCCGGCCGCGGCAAAGGAGCATCATACTGATACGCCGGTCAGTTGCGTGTCGGTGCAGATGTCGCGCCGAGCGGCGGCCCGGCCACGCCGAAGTGGAAAGGCGGATCCGGTGAGCCTGGTCAAAGCCATGGAAGTGCCGCCCCGGTCTATCTCGCGGCTGGAACCGATCATCGGTGCGCCGCGCTACCGGCAGCTGGCCGGGGCCGCGGATCAGGTCCGGGAGCTGCTGGCCGGGCGCACCATCTGGAACGTTAACTCGACCGCGACCGGCGGCGGGGTCGCCGAGATGCTCCAGGTGCTGGTCGGGTATGTGCACGATCTTGACATCCCGATCGGCTGGCTGGTGATTACCGGCGACGCCCGGTTCTTCGCGACCACCAAGCGGCTGCACAACCAGATTCACGGCGATCTCGCCGGAGGGCCCCTGGACGTGGGGGAAGCCCATCACTACATGCGGATGCTGGCCGCTAACGCCGTGGAACTGCTGGGGAAAATCCGGCCCGGCGATATCGCGCTCCTGCACGATCCGCAGACCGCCGGCCTGGCCGAGCCGCTGGCCCGGGCGGGCGCCCGGGTGGTATGGCGCTGCCACATCGGTGTCGGCTGGGAAAACGAGGCTACCCAGGCCGGATGGGACTTCCTGCGGCCGCACCTGGCCTCGGCGGAGGGATTTGTATTTTCCCGCCGGGAATACGTGCCAGCCTGGCTCCCCGAGGCCAAGGTCTCGATCATCCCGCCGTCGATCGACCCGTTCGCCCCGAAAAACCAGGATCTCGACGCCGAGACTGTCCAGGCCATCCTCTGCACACTCGGCGTGCTCGATGGCCCAGCGCCGCAGGTGCCGCCGGGATTTGCCCGCCGTGACGGCAGCGCAGGCACCGTGACCCGGCCGGCGGTCATCACCGGGGAGGGCCGTCCCGGCCCGGATGACCCGGTGCTGCTCCAGGTGTCGCGGTGGGACCGGCTCAAGGATATGGCTGGTGTCATGCGCGGCTTCGCCGACCACGTCGTGCCCAGCGGCAGCGGGTACCTGATGCTGGCCGGCCCGTCGGTCGCCGACGTGTCCGATGACCCGGAGGGCGCGGCCGTGTACGGGGAATGCCTGCTGCAATGGCACGACCTGCCCCCCGCTGCCCGGGCGCGCATCCTGCTGGTGACGCTGCCGCTCGACGACGTCGACGAGAACGCGGCCATGGTCAACGCACTGCAGCGGCACGCTACGGTAATCGCGCAGAAGAGCATGGCTGAGGGCTTCGGGCTGACCGTGTCCGAGGGAATGTGGAAAGGGCGCCCCGTCATCGGCTCGGCGATCGGCGGGATCATCGACCAGATCGCCGATGGCACCGGCGTCCTGCTGCCTGATCCCGCCGACCTGAGCGCATTCGGCCAGGCCGCCCGGCTGCTGCTGGACGACCCGGCCGAGACAGACCGGCTGGGACTGGCCGCGCACGCCTACGTCCGCCAGAACTACCTCGGCGACGTCCACCTAATGCGCTACGCCACGCTCCTCAGCGCGCTCATATCGAGGACCTAGCACTGTCGCCTGGCCCTGTCCCTGGTTGCGCCCGCGATGAGCAGGCGCGGCTGCCCGCCGCCGGAGCGGCCCTGCTATTCGCCGCCCAGGTGGCCAGCGCGCTGGATGACCGGCTGCCTGCTGAGGACCTATTACCCTGAACGTGGCGGTGCGGACGTTGAATGATGTGATCTGGCGCCCGGGGGATCAGCGCCGGGCACGGGGAGGACTGGTATGACCTCGCTGTCGGAAGCTCCGGCTGCCCCGCTCCTGCCGAAGGCCCCGACCGGTATCCGGGGACTGGATGAGATCACCCGGGGTGGGCTGCCCCAGGGCAGATCCACGCTGGTGACCGGCGGCACCGGCACCGGCAAGACGCTGCTGGGCCTGCAGTTCCTGGTCGCGGGCGCCCGGGAACAGGGCGAGCCTGGTGTACTGGTTACTTTCGAGGAGTCAGCCGAGAAGGTCACCGCCAACGTGGCCTCGATGGGCTTTGACCTTGACCGGCTGCAGCGGGACGGGCAGCTGGTAATTATCGCCTTCCCGGTGCAGTCGGCTGAGATTGTCGAGACTGGCGAGTTCGACTTCGGGCCGCTGTCCCTGGTGCTGGACGACGCAATCGGGCGAATCGGGGCTAAGCGGGTCGTGCTCGATAGCATCGAGGTGCTGTTCGGCGCGTTCAAGGCAGACGCGATCGTCCGGGCTGAGCTGGCCAGACTGTTCAGCTGGCTGGAGAGCCGGGAGGTCACAGCGATTGTGACCGGCGAGCGCGCTGACGATGCGCTGACCCGGCATGGGATCGAGGAGTACGTATCCGACTGCGTGATCGTCCTGGATCACCGCGTGCACGAAGGGGTGGCCACGCGGAGGCTGCAGGTGATCAAGTACCGCGGGTCGACCCATGAGACCAATGAGTACCCATTCCTGATCTCGGTCCATGGCTTCGAGGTACTGCCAGTGACGGCGGTCAGCCTCGACTACGGCGCGTCCAGCGAGCGGCTGTCGACCGGCGTGCCGCGGCTGGACCGCATGCTGGCGGGCGGCCTGTACCGGGGGTCAACCGTCCTGATCAGCGGGGCGCCGGGTACCGGCAAGACCACGGCGGGAGCACACCTGATCGACGCGGCGTGCGCGAGGGGCGAGCGGGCTGTGCTGGTCCTGTTCGAGGAGTCACCGGATGAGGTGATCCGCAACATGCGCTCGGTCGGCCTGGACCTGGCACACTGGGCGGACGCGGGCCTGCTGCGGATCTGGGCCGCCCGGCCATCGGCATTCGGGCTGGAGACGCACCTGACGCTGCTGGCCCGGATGCTGGATGAGCACAAGCCAGCCGTCGCCGTCCTCGACGGGATCACCGGCCTGACCCGGCAGCCCAGCCGGGCCGACGTGATCTCGATGGTGGCCCGCCAGATTCACCTGCTGAAGAGCCGGGGGATCACCACCATGGCGACCACGCTGATCCAGGAGGACGAGGACAGCGGGATGGGCGTGTCCTCGCTGATGGATACCTGGCTGCTGCTGCGCAATGTCGAGTCCGACGGCGAGCGGAACCGGCTGCTGTTCGTGCTCAAGTCGAGAGGCACCCCCCACTCCAACCAGGTGCGGGAATTCCTGCTCACCGACCATGGGGTGGAGCTGGCCGACGTCTACGTAGGCCCCGGCGGGGTGATGACCGGTTCCGCCCGCGTCAGCCAGCAGGCCCGGGAGCGCAGCGAACAGCTGGAGCACGAGGAGCAGCTGATGCGCCGTAAGCGAGAGCTGACCGCGCAGGTCGTGCAAGGGCAGGCTCAGCTGGCCGTATTGCAGGAAGACCTCGCCGCCCGGCAGGCCGAGCTGGAGCGGATCGCGAGCCGCGAAACACGCCTGGCGGCCGATGCCCAGGCGACCCGGGCCGCCCTGGCCACTCAGCGCCGGGCCGATCCGGATGATCGCGATGACAGAGCGTAGTGATGACCCCGCCGCGGGCGCGGCTGGCCACACCGGTGATGTGGCTCAGCCAGCGGCATCTGCCGAGGAGACCTGGGAGCTGCGGCTGTACGTTACCGGGGGCACGCCCAGCTGCGTCCGGGCGCTCGCCAACCTTCAGCGCGCCTGCGCGCGCTGGCTGCCGGGCCAGCATCACATCGAGGTTATCGACCTGCTGGAGAACCCGCGGCTGGCCGCTGAGGATCACATCGTGGCCGTACCGACGCTGGTCAGGATGCACCCGCAGCCCACCCGCAAGATGGTCGGCGACCTCACCGACACCGGGCGCCTGCTAGCCGACATGCAGCTGCGGCCAGGACCAGACCGGCCGACGGATGAGCGTGGCTGATCAGTGTGGCGAGCTGTCGATGCCGCTGCGCGGGAGCAACCTGATGTCAGATGCTGCTTCTTATCCTCGGGGAGGCGCGGCCCCACCGGGGCAGGCTCTGACCGAGATACCGCTTGAGACCCGCGATTTCGAGGATCTCGGCCGCTACCTGCTGCTGCCGATGGTGCAGCGGGTGCGGGTGGCCCGGCAGCGCGCCGCTGAGCTACTGGGCGGGCGGACGGTATGGATGGTGAACTCCACCGCTTTGGGTGGTGGAGTTGCGCAGCTGCTCCGTACGCTGCTGCCGTACTGGAAGGGCGCGGGGATTGACGTGCGGTGGATGGTGCTGCGCGGTTCCGCCGAGTTCTTCTGGGTGACCAAGCGCTTTCACAACCGTCTGCACGGCCAGCCCGGCGATGGAGACGAGCTCGGGATCAAGGAGCTGACGACGCTGGACCAGGCCGGCCTCGCCCACGCCGGGGAGCTAGCGCCCCTGCTGTCCCCCGGGGACGTGGTGGTGCTGCACGACCCCCAGACCGCGGCCATGTCGGTGCCGCTGCAGCGGGCTGGCGCGACCGTGATCTGGAGGTGCCACATCGGCATCGGCCAGGACAACGAGTACTCCCGGAACGCGTGGCGATGCCTGCGGCCCCGGCTGGCTGGCGTCCGCCGCTTCGTCTTTAGCGGCTCCGCCTCGCTGCCGGACTGGCTGGGCGGGGCGGAGACATCGATCGTGACGCCGGGCCTGGACCCGGGGTCGACGAAGAACCTGACGATGTCCTATGGCGCCGCCCGCGCGATCTTGCAGCACCTGGGCCTGGCCGCCGGGACGCCGGCCGCCGCCTCGCGCTACGCCCGCACGGATGGGTCGGTGGCCACCCTCACCGGCCGCCCCACGATGGTGGACTCTGACGGCCCACCGGACTGGGGCCGCGACCCGGTAGTCGTCTCGCTGGCCCGGTGGGACGGGATCAAGGACCCGCTCGGGATCGTGGATGGCTTCGTGGCGCGGGTGGTGCCGGCGACCGGCGCGCACCTGCTGCTCGCGGGTCCTGACCCGGGCCAGGTCGCCGATGACCCCGAAGCGCAAGCCGTGCTCGCCGGCGTTCGCGAACGCTGGCAGCGGCTGCCCCCCCGGGCGCGGGCCCGGGTTCATCTCGCCAGCCTGCCACTCACCCCACCTGAGGAGAACGCCGCGATGGTGAACGCGATTCAGCGCCTGGCCGCGGTCGTCGTCAAGAAGAGCCTGCAGGAGGGGTTCGGCCTGGGGGTGACTGAGGCGATGTGGAAGGCCCGTCCGGTGGTCGCGAGCGCGGTGGGGGGCCATCTCGAGCAGATCCAGCACCGGCAGAGCGGGCTGCTGGTCGACGATCCTGCCGACGTGGCAGCGTTCGGCGATGCGATCGTCGAGGTGCTGAGCGACCCGCCGCTGGCCGCCCGGCTCGGCCAGGCCGGGCGGGAACGGGTCCGCGCGCTGTTCCTCAACGACCGGCACTTCGCGCACTGGGTTGAGGTCTTCGGCTCGGCACTCGAGCCACGGGCTGACGCCGGCGGCCCGGCGGGCCCCGGGGCGGGCGGGCCAGCGCCATCATCACGGCCCGAAGCCGCGGCACTCGACCCCGCCGGCCTCGACTCCCTGACCGGCCTGTGGAACCGCCGGCGCTTCGAGAACGAACTCGACGGCGTCCCGCACAGCGCCGGACGCCTCGCGCTGCTGTCGATCGACGTGGACCGGTACCGCGAGGCGATCCAGCGCCATGGCGAGGCCGCCGCGGAGGAACTGATCCAGAGCATCGCACACGTGCTGGCCCAGCACACCCGGCCCAATGACATGCTGGCCCGGATGGGAGGTGACGAGTTTGCCGCCGTCTTCCGTGGCGCGACACCCGCGCTCACCCAGAGCCTGGCCGACGGGCTGTGCGCCGCCGTGCGCGAGCAGCCACACGCCGCCGGAACCAGCCACGTTCACGCCACCATCAGCATTGGCGCCGTGCTGTTCGATCCGGGCACCCAGACGCACCGCGAAGCGCTGCGGGCCGCCGACGCTGCCCTCCATGAGGCCAAGGTCGCAGGTAGCGACCGTGCCATCGTGCACCAGCCCTGACCAGCCGCCTGGCCGCGGGCCAGGATGGCGGCGGGCCCGTGGTCTGCCCGGAACCGGCTTCTGACCTGCTGCAACGGGTCCGCGCCAGAGGTATTCGTGGCCTCGACCCGGCTCAGGGTGCCTGCCCGGGGACGGGCGCGGCGCAGCGATCGCGCGCCTCCGCGGACCAGCGTGGCGGAGGACCTGATCCCGCCGACCTGAGCGCATTCGGCCAGGCAGCACGGAAACTGCTGGATGACCCGGCCGAGACCGGCCGGCTGGGACTGGCCGCGCACGCCTACGTCCGCGAGAACTACCTCGGTGACATCCACCTGATGCGCTACGCCTCACTGCTGAGCGCGCTCATATCGGGGGCCTAACACTGGGCCGGGGCCGCCGTTGGCCGCCGCGCTGCTGGCTGTCAGTGGCTGCGGCTGGTACCGGCGTAGGTCCCCACCCAGATGCGCCGCCCGCGCGCGGATGTGCTGGTCACCGCTAGGCCCCGGGTGATCGGACCGGGGATGGCGGTCTTGCCACCCTGCCCCGGATGCTGCTCTGGATCGGGTATTGCGGAGGATGGTTTCAGAGCAGGCGCAGATCGACTGCCCGGGCGATGGCTTGGGAGCGTGACGTTACTCCGAGCTTGCGGTAGACCGACTGGAGCCGGGCCTTGACCGTGTTGCGGGAGATGTAGAGGGTGGCTGCCATCTGGAGGTAGGTGCTGGTCGGCAGCAGCTTGAGGATGCGCAGCTCGGCTGGTGTCAGGGGCTCGGCGAGCACGTGGCCGGGGCGGAAGATGTCCGGTTGGGCGGCTCGTACCTCGAGGGCGGCAGCGATTAGCTGTTGGGTGAACGGGTCGGGCCGCATTTGCGCCGAGTGCTGGATCAGGTAGCTGGTCACTTGGGGCGCGGTCGTGACGACCGTGTTGAGGAAGCCGCCGTGGCGGGCTGACTCAAGCAAGCCACCGAGGATGCCGGCGGCCGTGGGGTCGTCGCCGCTGATTGCGGCTGCAGCCAGGAGTATCTGGCGCACCAGCGCGTGCCGCGGCGTCAGGGCATCGGGTGATAGTGCCTGCAGGTGTTCCCGGGCGGCGTGGTGGTCTCCGGTGGCGAGCGCGATCCTTGCCTGCAGCAGGCGGTAGCGGGCAGCGGGCAGGCCGCTGGCCAGTTTCGCCGGGATGGTGGAGTCGCCGACCGATAGGCGGAGCTGCGCCTCAAGCTCATCGGCTCTGGCTAGCAACACCGATCCGGTGCCAGCCAAGACTGGGCGCGCCACCTCGATGGCCGCCAGCGCGTCGCGAACCTGCCCGCGGGCAGCCCAGATCCGAGCCTGGTCCAGCAGCACCAGGAACTCAAAGGCGGGGCGCCTGCGCTCGGAGAGTGAGAGCGCCTGCTCGGCAAACTGTTCGGCGGTGTCGAGATCTCGCCGCTCCAGTGCGAGGCCGACCAGCACGCGCAGGTAATCTACGGCGAAGAAATGCTGGCTAAATCGCAGCCGCCGTGCTTCGGCCTCGGCAGCTGTGACGGCTGTGGCGGCGTCAGCGAGGCGGCCGGACTCGAACCATGCCAGTGCCCGGGCCCCGGGCACCACCACCAGCTTGACCGGTTCGGTGAGCTCAGCAGTTGCCAGCGCCACGGCTGCCTCCCGCTCCACCGCCGGGAAGTCTTCCAGCCACTCAAAGGCGCTCATCAGAATCATCGGGACGGTAGCGGTCCACTCGTCAGCGAGCAGTGTCTGCTGCTGGAGGGCCCGGGCCGCGAGAGCCTCGTCCACGGCCTTGTCTGCCTGGCCCATTAGCGCGTGGCGCACGGACCGCATCGTCGCGAACCGGGCCGCCAGGCCCGACCGGGGCGGGATTGGCGGCTGGGCGTGCTCAAGCAGGTCAAGGCACTGACCGCCACGGGCAGGATCACCCCAGGTCAGCAGGTGGGCCGCTAGGGCCAGCAGCTGGTCAGGGGCGGCCGTCAGCGAAGACACATCGACCATGCCCAGATCCAGCGGGTCGGGCACAGCCGGGTCGCGCAGGAAGTCAGCTGCTACCCGGTCCTGCAGCAAGGCCAGCGCCCGGTCGGCCTGCTGCGCCGCAAGGAAATGGCAGATCGCGTGGCGGGTATCACCAGTGGACTCGAACCATTCGGCGGCCCGCAGCTGGAGCTTCTGCTCGTGCGCCCGGTCCCTGGTCCGCAGCTCGGCGCGCAGCAATTGGCGCACCAGATGGTGGGAGCGGAATCTGGTGCGCTCCTCATCGGCTGGCACCAGGAACAGGTTGGCCGCATCGATACTGCGCAGCAGCTCCGCCGCGTCCTGCCTGCCGGTGACCGCCGCGCACGCCTCCGAGGCCAGCTCCTCCAGGACGGAGGTGTCGAGCATGAACTGGGCCACCTCCGGTGGCTGCTGCTCGAGGACCTCGCCAATGAAGTACTCGGCGATCGTATGACTGCGGATCTCCAGCGCCCGCGCCAGCCGCGCAGGGTCGGTGGCGCCGCGCAGCGACAGCGCCACCATCTGCAAGGCTGCGACCCACCCATCGCTGCGCTGATGAACCAGCGCCAGGTCACCGGTGGCGAGCTCGACGCCGAAGTTCGCCAGCAGGTCACGGCATTCGCGCAGCGAGAAATACAGGTCACGGTCGCGTAGCTCGCACAGCTCACCAGCCATCCGCAGCCGGTGCAGCCGCAGCGGCGGATCAAAACGCCCGGCCAGCACCAGCTGGGCATTCTCGGCTGGCCAGCGCTCGACCAGATCGGCCATGTCTTCGGATACCGTGGCCGCCGCGATCTGGAAGTCGTCAACGATGATCGCCGACCCTGGGGGCAGTTTCGCGGCGTCATTGGCGACCGAGGCGATGACGTCGGCCGACACGGCGCCATCCAGCGCGAGCAGGTCGGCGGCATCGGCACCGAAATCCGGCGCCACCAGACGCACGGCCTCAATGAAGCCGGTCCAGAAGCGGATAGGGTCAGCATCGGCTTTATCACACGACAGCCAGGAAGTAGTACCCGGTGGCCGAGCCGTCGCCCAGCTCGACAACAGCACGCTCTTACCGGAACCGGCTGTTCCCACTAGCAAGGTCAGCCGCTTGCCGGCCCCTGCCATCAGCCGCTCAAGCAGCACCGGCCGTGGGACCAGCGTGGCAGGCAGCGCCGGCGGCCGGAATTTCGCCGCCGCAAACCTGGCGCCCCGCACAGTGCCGCGCTCCGCTGGAGGGCTTCCCGCCACTTCACCTCCCGCAAGGCCTGCTCACCCTGGGGAACATCACAAGTCAAAAGGTACGGGCCATCGGCGGAAGTGGCCATAGTCCCGAATGCACCCTCGAAAAGGTGCTGACGCAAACCCGGCCGCGGGGCACGCTGGCAGCACACCGGAACCGGCGGTCCGCGGGGGCGTGATCTATGGTGCGATCACAAACATATGAGATCACTTTCACCGGCCAGGCGGGTGCCAGGCTGCGCTCAGCATTCGACGACTGCGAGGTCAGCATTGGCCCGGGCACGACAACTCTCCGGGCCGAGCTACCCGATCAAGGAGCGCTGACCGGTCTGGTGCAGCGGATCACCGGCCTGGGGCTGGAAGTCGTCAACCTGCACCGCATCACACCACCCGGGCGATGACTGACCTTGCCCAGATCAAGGTGCAGAACCCACCCGCTCGGCCATCCGCAGCAGCCGGACGGCAGAGGCTGGCGGGCAGCCTCCACGCAGGCGATTGCGGCGCACGCGGTTCCTCGCCTCTGTGGTGTTGGCCGCAGTGACTAGAGACACCGGCACCTACCCCGTGCAGTGGACCGGCGGCCAGGCGATCGTGACGCTTCCGGGACATATCGATGTGTCCAACGCCGACCAGATCAGCGAGCAGTTGCTGTTGGTCATCAACCGCGGTGCCACCGAGCTGATCGCGGACATGACCGCGACCGTGTCGTGTGATCACGCCGGCGCCGCTGCCGTGGCTCGTGCATACCACCGGGCAGCCGCCAACGGCACCCAACTACGGCTGGTGATCACCAGCGAGATCGTGCGGCGCGTGCTCAGCATCAACGGGCTTGACCGGGTGATCTCGGTCTACCCCTCGCTGGAGGCGGCCACCGCTCGTGCTGAGCACCTGGATGCACCAGGCGAGCCAGCAACCGTGGAGATCACCTCGGCCGTGCCCGGGACCACTGGCTCATCCCAGGTAGCGGATCAGGCCTGCCACGCAGGGGAAATGCTGGACTGGGTGATTGATAGCATCTTCGCTGTCGGCCTGCTCTTGCAGGACGCTCATGAGCTGCCCCGCGCCGCCGCCGTACTGCGCATCGCCGAAGCCCTCCATCGCCTGGATGACCTAGTCCGCGGAATCCGCGATCACGCGTTCGCCGAGCACCGCCCAAGACCCCAACCCGGCCCTGCCCCGAACTCCCCGCAGATCGCGCGAGAACGTTCAGCGTACACCGCCAATCGCAGAGCGCTGCTGAAACAGCGCAGCGCGCAAACGGCGCGTGCGCTGCAACAGGCGGCCGCGGATGCCGTTGTACTGCTGGAGCAGCGGGCTGACCTCCTCGGGCAGCCCGGGCGAATGGACTACCCAACCGAGATCAAGCGGTGGCGGGCCTTCGCCGACGAGGCAAAGCAAATGGCGAAACGCTGGGAGCAGCCGCCGTGACCTGAACCCCTCACCGAAAGATCGGCCCCAAAGCTGCCCCACTATCGCCGTAACCGCTGGAGTGAGGCTGCCAAGAGCCAGAACCCTCACAACGACGGCCACGGCAGCGAGCTGGTCAGAGCCGGAATGTCTAGTGGGCGGCCACAACCGCGACAGCATCCAGAAGCGTGCGCCTGCACCTTTGGGCGCTTTATACCGATATGCGTAGAATGAACGAGACTGCAGATGAGACTACGCAGCCGTGTAAGCCCAGGCCGAACGCATGACCCTGGGCTTGTGTATTGCATGGTCAGAGGTGGCGGAGGATAGGAGATTCGAACTCCTGAGGGGTTGCCCCCAACACGCTTTCCAAGCGTGCGCCCTAGGCCACTAGGCGAATCCTCCGCGGGCCAGCTTACCGGGGTGGCGGGCCCGGCG
>Ga0335078_10003315_pt1 | contig 24015 bp, 20 predicted proteins | sample Lox_Sample_32_FD_206711 | JGI IMG/M metagenome (GOLD analysis project Ga0335078, IMG submission 206711) | Soil microbial communities from Loxahatchee National Wildlife Refuge, Florida, United States - Lox_Sample_3.2 | ecosystem: Environmental > Terrestrial > Soil > Wetlands | place: USA... | reverse complement strand
GGCCCGGCGGTCTCGTCGACGTCGTCACGGAGCACCGTGATGACCTCGCGCAGGTCGCCGAGCGCGGCTGCGGCTGACGTCCTGATCACCGCGGCGGCCTGGGCGATTTCCGCGGCGGGCGAGTCCGGCCGGAACTCCAGCGCCCCGGCGTGCAGGCTGAGCAGCGACAGCCGGTGCGCGAGGACGTCCTGCATCTCGCGGGCGGGCGATACGGCGGCGCTCGGCCTCGCGCGCCAGCTCGACGCTGCGTTGCTGGTCGGCCTCCAGCCGCCTGGCCCGCTCGCGCAGCGAGTGAACCTGCTCGCGCCTGGCGCGCACGAAAAGCCCCCACCCGAAGGCGATCGCGGCGAACATGACGCCGGGGAACGTCTGTCTTACCGGGATCAGTTCCCCCACGGCAGGGTTGAGGGCGCCAGGCGCCCGCGCACCTGGAGCGTCTCGCTGACCACACCACGAGCGTACGTCTGCCTGCCGCCCGGCGGCCCCCTACCAAAGTCGATCGGCGACCGACCAAAGACGGGGCGGAACTGGTCACCTGGCCGACGCACCGGCGGACATCCAGCGGCGATCGTGGAACCATGATCGGAACAAACAGACATGGCCCGCCGCCAGCAGGCACCCGCGCCGGGGCGGCGCACAGCCGCCCACCAGTGACACCGCCCGCCATCGACGTGGCCGGGCTGCGCAAGAGGTTCGGGCCGGCGGTGGCCGTCGACTGCCTGTCCTTGACCGCCGCCTACGGCCGCATCACCGGTCTTCTCGGGCCCAACGGCGCGGGGAAGACCACAACGCTCCGTCGCAGCGGCTGGGCCTGGCGGTGATGCTGTTGGGCGACCCGCGGGTACTGGTGCTCGACGAGCCTGCCAACGGCCTCGACCCGCAGGGCATCCGGTGGCTGCGTGACCTGCTCCGCTCGCAGGCCGACAAGGGCCGCGCGGTCCTCATCTCCAGCCACGTCCTCGCCGAAGTCGCCCAGACCGTCGACGACATCGTCGTGATCAGCGGCGGCCGCTCCGTCCTGCAGCAGCCCTTGGACCGAATGCTGGCCGAGCACGTCGCGGGAGTCCGCGTCGCCGGGCCAGACAGCCGGCTGCTGGGCGAAATCCTGCGCACCGAGGGCGCCCGGCGGGCCGGGATACATCGTCATCCGCGACCGCAGGATCGCCGAGAGCGGTCGGTCGCCACCCACCAGCTGGTGATCAGCGAGCTCTCGCCGGCCGGCTCCTCGCTTGAGGACATCTACCTCGAACTGACCGGCAACCCGGACGGAGACCCGTCATGACCATATTGATCCGCGCCGAGGCGCTCAAGCTCCGCAGCACCCGTGCCTCCGGCTGCTCGCCCTCGGCGCGCTCGCCCTGGTCGCCGTCGCGGTCACGGCGACGTCCGCGGCGACCATCTACACCGCCGGCACTAACCCGGCGCGCGCCACCCTCGCGCTGGCCGGCCTGGCCCAGACCTTCGCGCTGCTGGCCGGCACGCTCGCCGTCACCAGCGAGTTCCGCCACAAGATGATCATCCCGGCGGTGCTGATCACGCCCCGGCGCACCCCGCTGCTCGCCGCCAAGCTGGTCACCCTCACCGCCGCCGGGCTGGCGTTCGGCCTGCTGGCCACCGGCGCCGCCGCCGCGATCGGCCTGCCTATCCTCGCCGCCCGGCACGTGATGAGCCAGGTCGGCGGCGCGCAGCTGGCCGGGATCATCGTCGGCGGCGCGGTCGCGACCGCGCTGTGCGCCGCGCTCGGCGTCGGGGTCGGCACCGTCATCCGCAATCAGGTCGGCGCCATCATCGCCGTCCTCGCCCTGCTGTACGTGGCCGAGCCGCTGCTCGGGTTCGTCCCCGGCGCCGGCACTGCCGTGCAGAAATTCGGGCTCGGTGGCCTGGCCAGCGGCGCGACTGGCACCACCGGCTTCCCCGCCAGCGCACACCTCCTCGGCCAGGCGCCCGCAGCCCTGACGCTCGGCGGCTACGCGCTCACCGTCCTGCTCATCGGCGCGGTCTCGCTGTCGCGACGCGACATCACCACCTGACCCGCCCAGACCGAGCGAGGCTGCCGCTGCCTGCCCCCACCCGATACGGGTTGTTCAGACGGCTCCCGGTGCGTGTCCCGTCCGCCCGGAGCAGGCAGGCCGTGAGGGCCGCCATTAGTCAGGTGCCGGAGCGGCACGGTTGCGCGCGAAGAACAATGGCAGCAGCATGATCCCGACAAAGATCGGGGTCGCCATGTACCTGAAAGCCTGGGTCGGAATGTCGAGCAAGACGGTCACCTGCTCACCTGCGACCATCGCCGCCAAGGCCAGCATCGCCCAGTTTTTGCGTCGACGCGCGACCGCCCAGACCACCAGGTAGGCGACATAGGACCAAGTCGCGCCGCGCCACAGCAGCCATTCGAGCTGACGGGCCTCGCTCGCGCGGCGCAGGAAGGTCGCCGTGGCGTTCACCGGGCCCGACAACGGCCGGGTAGCGAGATCAGCGCGGTACGGATTGTCGCGAATGCCCTTGATCTTCAGAGCGCCGTACAGATTAGCGGGGATCCGCGACCCATAGAGGAAGGCGCGCGAGGACTGCGAGCCGGGAAAGACCAGCCAAGCGATCGAACCGCGGCAGATGCGGGCACCCAAAATAAGATCTGGAGTGCGTCCGAGCACCCTCAGCCACAGCGAGAAGAGCTGATTCTTCCGCGCGGTCGCGCGCTGGATGAACCCGGGGATCGCCGTCGTCAGATCCGAGTCGTAACAGTTCGCGGTCTTCTTCCACTCCGCGAGCGGAGCCACCTGCTTCATCAGCGACGTGTCGGCCGCGGTGAAGCTCGACGGCCGGTCGGCATAGGCGACAGCGATGTCCGCATACGCGGGGCCGAGTGCCAGCGACGAGGGTTCGGGCTGTATGCCGACGGCCGGGTAGACGAACAGGTTCAGGAAGAAGCTCGCAAAGATCGCCGCCGCGGCGACCCCGGCAAGCCGGGCACGGACACCGGGCAAGAGCAGCACGAGCAGGGCCGCGGCGACCAGGGCAGGCGCGAAGCCGTTGTTCCTGAACAGGCAGACACCGAGCAGTTCAAGTCCCAGGGCGACGATCAGCCGGTTCACCCTGCGGTCGTTGCGCCAGCCCTGATCGCCACGCAGCGAAATGAGGTGCGCAACGGTCGGGACCACCAGATAGGCGCAGATCGAGAACGGGACGTCCTTCCAGATGAAGACGATGAACGACCCAAGCGGCGGCAGCGCCGACGCGACGACCGCGGCGACGGCGGTCCATCGTCCTGGCACGCCGAGGCGCCGGAAGGCGACAACGGTGTAGGCAAGAGCCGCCGCCATCGCGACGGTCTGCACCAAGGTCAGCGCCCCAAGGTCACCGGTCGTGTGCAGGCTCAGCCACAGCATCGAGTCGTAGAGCACCGAGTGGTTGTCGACCCATGGCCCGGTCGTCACATGCTGCACGTATGTGAGTGAGTCCCGGTTCATCAGACCGGGATAGAACCCTGCCCACCAGAAGATGAAGATCAGCTGGCAGACGGCATAGGTGGCCAGCGGCAGCCGCCATTTCGGCATCCGGTCAGCTACGGTGCTTCGCAGCCCGCCGAACCCGGCAGTGCGGGCCACCGAGGGCTGGCCCGGTGCCCGGTCCGCAGGCGTCTCGGCCGTCTCGGCCGTCTCGGCCGTATGTTCGACAGGCATTGGCTTCCTCGTAGCGCGAGGTTCTACACCGGGCCCGCTCATGTTACGCGGGCTCGACGGGGGTGGTTGCCGCCATGGCGAATGACCGGGGATACCGATTGGCTTCGCAGGCTCTGGCCTGGCTCTGGCCTGGTCTGATGGGGCGGTTCGAAATGACAGCAGTAGGCCACATGCTAAAGGCAAAACCAAGGTAGAGGTACGGTAACGGAAGCGGGCCCGACGTTGGGTTTCCCATTTCCAGCCAACCTGCCTGGCGCAAAGGAGCGCGATGAGCCACGAGGAGACGCCGACGGCAAGCAAACCAGCACCGACGTCGCAGCCGGACTATACCGACCGGCTCGTCAGGCTCCGATCCATGAGGTGGAAGCGGGTTGCTTTCGTCCAGGCCCCGTACCGGTGGAACGTCCGGCGGCTGCACTTGGGCCGTACCCTGGACATCGGCTGCGGAATCGGCCGCAACCTGCAGCACATCGGGGCGGCTGCCGTCGGTATCGACCACAACGCCGGGTCGATAGAAATAGCACGCTCGCGTGGGTTGACCGCGTATACCCCGGAGGGCTTCCTCGCGTCCGCTGACTGCGTCCCAGCCAGCTATGACTCGATACTGCTCGCGCACGTCGTCGAGCACATGGACCGCGACACCGCGGCGGGCCTTCTCGCCGACCACATCGAGTTCCTCAAGCCCGGCGGCCCGGTGGTATTCATCACGCCGCAAGAAGCCGGGTACCGGACGGACGACACGCACGTGCGGTTCGTCGACTTCGCCGGCCTTGCGGACCTGGCCACGACAATCGGTTTCGCGATCACGAGGCAGTACTCGTTCCCGTTTCCGAGGATGGCAGGAAGAGTGTTCCCATACAACGAGTTCGTCGCGGTCACCCGGCCGGTCAGCTTAATCGGCACCCCGGCCAGCAATCGGCACCCCGGCCAGCAATCGGCACCCCGGCCCGCTAATCGGCACCCGGCCAGCGGCGAGACCGCGCCGGCCGCAAAAGCCCTGTCCGGCGGGGAGTGAATTCAGCGGAAAATTTCGGTCGCGCTCGCGACGGCCGGGTATACTCGCGTGGGCATGAAGGTCCTGGCCACCGGTTCGGTCGGCTTTCCCTGGTTCGTGCGGTCCATGTTCACCACGAACCGCTGGGACGACGGAGCGGTGACGCTGCCGTTCGACATCACAAGATCCAATAGCACGCGGACCGCACCCTATGTGCGGTGGGATGAGCGGCTCGCGGCCACCGCCGTCCGGCCAAGCGCAGATCGGCTGCGCGAGCCCGCCCGGCGCATGGATCTTCGCGAGGACCCGGAGGGACGCTGTTGAGGCTTAGTTTCCTAACCGCCATCGCCGCATTGGTGGTGCTGGCGGTCATCTTCGAACTGCTGCGGCGGCGGCAACTGCGGGAGAAATACGCTGTCCTGTGGATGTGCGCCGTGCCAGTCATATTGCTGCTCGGCTTCTTCCCGCGGTTGCTCGATTCGATCTCTGACCTGGTCGGCGTGGCGTCCGGGGTCAGCCTCGTCCTCTTCCTCGCTGTCGTCTTCCTCCTCATGGTGTGCATCCACCTAAGCTGGGAGGCCAGCCGGCTTGAGGAGAAGACACGGACGCTCGCCGAGGAGATCGCGCTGATCCGCACGATGCTCAGGGAGCGGGATCAAGTCAAGTGATCAACAACAAGCGGGTGCTGATCATCGTGCCGGCCTGGAACGAAGCCGAGTCGATCGGCGAGGTTGTCACGGAGATCCGGGGCGAGCTGCCAGGGACCGATGTGCTCGTCGTGGACGACGGGTCGGCCGATGACACCGGCGCAGTAGCCCGCAATGCCGGCGCGATCGTGGCGCGCCTGCCGTACAACCTCGGGGTAGGCGGGGGGATGCGTCTCGGCTACAGGTATGCGCGCACCGAAGGCTACGACGTTGCGGTCCAACTGGACGCCGACGGCCAGCACGACCCCAGGTATGTGCCCAAGCTGGTCGATGCGCTGCAGGACGCGTCACTCGTGATCGGCGCCCGCTTCGCGGGCGAGGGCGGATATCAGGTGCATGGACCCCGCCGATGGGCGATGGGCTTGCTCTCGCTCGTGCTCTCGGCGATGGCCCACACCAGGCTGACCGACACGACGTCCGGGTTCCGCGCCTGTGACCGCTCGCTGATCGAGCTGTTCGCCGACTGGTACCCGGTGGACTATCTGGGCGACACGGTAGAGACGCTGGTCCGCGTGATCCGCCTCCGTTATCGCGTCCGTCAGGTGCCCGTCGCCATGCGCCGCAGGTTCGGGGGCACACCAAGCCATTCGCCGATTAAGGCGCTGATCTATCTGTGCCGTGCCTTCCTGATTCTCGTGCTCGCACTCATCAGGCGATGAGGCTGCTGGCGAAGGCGCTGGGGGTGCTTCCTGTCGGCACTCTCCAGGTGGGCGTCGGCCTGATGGTGTTCGGCGCAGCCGCCTATATCCACCTCGCGGTCGCCGGTCACAGCCTGAGCACGAACGCCATGGCGGCCATGTCGGTGCTGTGGTCGATCGTCTTCCTGCTCGGCCTGGGCCTGTTCTTCCCTGTCGAGCAGGAGCTCATCAGGCACGTCGCGGCGCGGGTGGCAGCGGGCGAGGGCATCGCGCCCGTGGTACGCCGCGCCGCGGCACTGGCCGCTGGCATCTTGCTCGTGACCCTCGTCCCGCTCGTCGTGGCGGCCCGCCCGCTGGCCGACAAGCTGTTCAACGGCGATATCGGCATGGTCGCAGCGCTTGGCACGGCCTTCCTGGCACTGGCGGTCATCTCGGTATCCCACGGTGTGCTCGCGGGGACGGGAAGGTTCGGCGTCTACGGGAGCCAGCTCGCGATAGACGGCGGGATGCGGATCGCATTCGCCGTTGCGATCGGCGTGGCGGGCTTGCACTCACCGGTGCTGTTCGCGCTTATCCTGACCGTTTCGCCGCTGATCGCGGTGACCCTCACGCTACGGCCGGTAGTTGGCTCCCTGCGCCCGGGTCCAGGCATCACCTGGAAGTTGATGTGCCGGGGGCTCGGCCTGCTCATCGCCTCGACCCTCCTGGCCCAGCTCGTCGTGAACATCGGGGTTGTCAACGCCAAGCTGCTTTCGCCAGGCGACGCGGCGGTAGTGGGCGCGCTACTTTCCGCCATAATTCTCGCCCGCGTGCCCTTGTTCATCTTCGCGTCGCTGCAGGCATCCCTGCTGCCTGGCCTGTCCGGCGCGATCGCCTCGGGTGAGCGGGCACAATTCAGGAGACTGGTGATACGGGGCGTGGGCATCGTGGCGGCCCTCGGTCTCGTCGGCGGCGTGATCGCCGTCATTCTCGGCCCGTGGCTCGTCCAGGCGCTGTTCAACGCCCATCGCGTACTTGGGCCTGCCGACTTCGCCTTGCTCGCCGCAGGGACCCTGTTCTACATGGTCGCGATGGTTCTCGGGCAGGGCGCGATGGCACTGTCCCACCACCGCGACCAGTTGCTCGCCTGGATCGTGGGCACGGCGGTGCTCGTCGCCGTCACGCTCGTCCCAGGTGAGGTCAGGCTCCGGGTCGAAGTGGCGTACGCGCTCAGCTCATTGACCGCGGCCATCGCGCTGGCAATTGTGCTCTACGTGCGGGCAGCCAAGCACTGGGGTGCGTCAGGTGAACCTGACTATCACATGGCCCTGCAGCCGGGCGGCGCGGAATGACGGCCTCGGTCACGGCGGTGTTGCTCGCGTACGGCGCCGAGCAGTGGCTGGAGCAGGCCGTGACCGCGGTGCTCGGCTCACGCGGCATCGACATCGACGTCGTGGTCGTCGACAACGGCTGCATCTCCGACGCGGTCGCCCACGTCAAAGGGCTGACGGGGGTACGGGTCATCACGCCGGACACCAACCTCGGATATGCGGGCGGATGCGTCCGTGGCGGAGCCGAGGCGAAAGGGAACTACCTCGCGTTCGTCAACTCGGACGCGATTGTCGCGCCGGACGCGCTCGCCCGGCTGGTGGCGGTGGCCGCCGAGGCAGACGTTGGTTTCGCGATGGGCTCCATCCGACTCGCCGATTCGCCTGAACTGATCAACTCTGCGGGTAACCCCCTGCACTTCGTCGGCCTGTCCTGGGCCGGCGGTTTCAACGAGCCGGCCGCGCGCCATGCCGAGCGCCGCAGTGTCATCGCGGGATCGGGCTGCTGCTTCGTGATGCGCACAGACCTGTGGGAGGATCTCGGCGGCTTCGCCGACGAGTACTTCGCCTACGCGGAAGACACGGAACTGAGCCTCAGGCTCTGGCAACGCGGCCGCACCGTCGAGTACGTCCCCGATGCGGTCGTGCTGCACCACTACCAGTTCTCGCGAAACGAGCGCAAGTTCTACCTGTTGGAACGTAACCGCGCGATCATGCTGCTCACGACCTACCAGGGACGCAGCCTGCTGGTGCTCGCGCCGATGCTGCTGCTCACCGAGGTGCTCATGCTCGGTGCGGCGATCGCAGGCGGCTGGGGCGCTGCCAAGGTACGCGGCTGGCGTTGGCTCTGGCAGCACCGAGGCTGGATCCGAGCCCGGCGGTCGTTGATCCAGCGGGAGCGGGTGATTCCCGACTCGGTGATCTTCCAGCGCATCACCGCGCGTTTCGACCCCGCCAACATCGCCGCACCGCCAGGAGTCAGCGCCTTCAACGCCATTATGAGTGGCTACTGGCGGGTGGCCTGCAAGCTGCTCTGAGCAACCGCCACTGTGCCGCGGGGGGAGCCTCACCTGCCGCCGGTTGCGCCTATCGGCTCCTGGAGCACAAGCAGGGCCTTGCCGGACGCCGCCCGGCTCACCGGCGCTTTCCCAAGATCCACGAAACGCACCCGAGTCGCCGAGTGGCCACATGATCACGCCCTAGGGCGCCAGTCGATCGCGATATCGCATTTATCACTCATTCCTAATGAATGTTCACAGTGCGTAGTGGGCATGTACACTCAGACCACCGCAGGCACGGGTTGCAGCGAATTTGCTGGATATGGTTTGATACGCCGGAAGTTGTAGGGGATAGCGGTCCGTGCGTACCGTGTCGCTTATTTTGGAGGGGCGTGTTGCGTGGCGAAGCTGAGCGTCGTCGTTCCGTTCTGCAACGTCGAGCATTACCTCAAGGCAGCACTGGACTCGGTCGCTAGTCAGTCGCTGCGCGACCTGGAAGTCGTAATGGTGGACGACGGCTCCACCGACGGCAGCGCGATCATCGCGAAAACGTACGCCGCTCGCGACCCGAGGTTCCGGCTGACCCAGCAGGACAACCAGGGGCCCGGGCCAGCCCGCAACATTGGTGTGCAGCACGCGACAGGAAAATACCTCGCGTTCCTCGACGGCGACGACCTGCTGGCTCCGCACGCCTATGAGCTTCTCGTCGGATCGCTTGAGAAAACAGGCTCGGACATCGCGTGCGGCGGCGTGCTCCGGTTCAGCCCGGCCAGCATTTGGGTCTCACCTGCGCACAAGGAGATATTCACGGCGACGGTGGAGCGCACCCACGCCTCCCGTTGTCCGGTCCTCCTGCAAGACCGTACGCCCTGGAACAAGGTGTTCCGCCGGTCGTTCTGGGATTCCAGCGGCCTGGAGTTTCCGCCTGGCCTGTACGAGGACGCCCCGCCCATGGTCCGGGCGCACGTGATGGCGACATCCGTCGACGTGTTCCGTGACGTCGTCTACTACTGGCGGCTGCGGGGAACCGGCGAGCTTTCCACGACTCAGCGCACCCGCGAGCTGTCCAATATCGAGGACCGGATGACCTCGCTGCGCACGATCGGCGAGTTTCTCGCGGCCAGTGCGCGACCGCTGAAGCCTTACTACGACCGCTTCGCGCTCGCCATCGACATTCCCATCCTCGCAAAGGCAATCGAGCTGGCGGCTGGCGGCGAGCGCCCGCGGATAATCGAGCTGGCTGCGGGCTATCTGCGCACGGTGGACGAATCCGTATATCCGCAGCTGCCCGCGATCACGCGCCTGTGCTGTTTCCTGATGCGCGGCCGAATGCTTACCGAGCTGCTTGAGGTCCTCAAGTTCTGGCGCCCTGCCGAGGGCGTCGCGTTCCCTCCCGCCCCAGTGGTGCGTGAGGGATCGCGACGCCACCCTCGCTGGTACGTCCAGTACCCGTTCTTTCGCGACGCGGCTCGCGCCATCCCCGACGCCGTCTACGACATCACTGACGAGATGACACTGCACGTGCGCCTGGACGCGGTCACCTGGCGCGAGAGCAAACTGCGCATCGAGGGGCACGCCTACATCCGCCTGCTTGACGCACCCGCGGTCGGCGACACCCGCATCCGCGTGGTGCTGCACAACAGCAAGACGCGCCGCACCATCCGGTTGCGCGTACAGCGAATCCGCCGCCCAGATGTCACCGCCCGCTCCGGCCAGGCGGTGGCCTGCCATGACTGGTCCGGGTTCGCCGTGGAGGTCAGCCCGCGCAGGCTGGCCACCTTCCCTGGCGTGTGGCGCGCGGCGAACTGGGAGCTGAGGGTGCGGGTTAGCGGGGCCGGCATCACCCGTGCAGGGCCGGTCAACCAAGCTGCACCCGGATCGGCGCAGTGGCCGCGGGGGCGCCAGGTGAAAGACACCATCTGGGTCCAGCCTGCCCCGGAGTTCGATGGGCGGTTCATCATCCGCGGCCGGCCGGTTGGCGCCTTCGCGACGGGGTGTCGCGCAACTGGCGGACAGCTGGAGATTCAGGGCTGGAGCACCGCCAGCCTGCCCGCCGGCGCCACACTGATCATCAAACCCCGGAAAGGTACCGGCCCGGCGATCCGCGTGCCGGTGGAGGCGGCCGGGTCCGCCGCACGGCCTGCGGGCCGCGACCAGCGCGGCCGGGCGCGCCGACGCGAGCGCAACGCCTTCCGCGCCCGCGTACCAGTGGCGCAGCTGATCAGCTCGGCAGAGCAGGGCGCCAGCCCTATCGACCACGCCATTCACGTTCATGACGAGGTCATCTGCGACATCTCGCTCGCCAGCGGCGACGGGGGATGGACACGGCTCACCGCCACTGCCGACAGCGCCGAAGCGCGGGCCAGCCACGAGGACCGCGAGATCACCGTGTTCGTGACCCAGTTCGGCTACCTGTCCGTTGTCGAACGCAGCGGCCGCCCCGTCGTGAGCGAGATGGAATGGAGCGAGGCGGAATGCAGACCACCGGGCCCGCACAGCCAGCGCCTCGCCCTCCGCGGGACATACACAGGTTCCGGCGGCAAGCCCGCCCGGTTTGTGCTGCGGCACAGCATATCCGGCGGTGAGTACGGGATCCCGCTGTCCTGGGACGGCGACCAATTCACCGCCGAGCTCAGCCCGGGCGTGATGCCCGGCATGGCAGGCGAGGTGCCGCTTGCCAGCGGCAACTGGAACCTATTGGCGCACGCCGGCGCCGGGCACGTGGTGACGGTGGCGCTGGCGCGAAGCCTGCTGACCGACCTGCCGGGCTACGTCCAGGTCGGCCCGCGGGAGATAGCGCCGCAGGCCTACCGGACCGACGCGCTCCGCCTTTTCGTCCGCACCTGCCTGTCCGACGACGAGCGCGGCCGCTTCGCGCAGCACCGCCTGCGGCGCCTGGACTACCCCGCCTTCACCGCCCGCCCGCTTCGCGATCTCGCCGTCTTCAGCAGCTTCAATGGCCGCCAATGCTCCTGCAACCCACGCGCTATCTACACGGAAATGCAGCGCCGGAGTCCGGCGCTTGATTACGTGTGGGTAACGGCTGACAACCAATTCAACGCGCCGGCAGGCGCCCGTCTGTTGCTCGCTGGAAGCAGGGACTATTACGAGGCAATTGCGCGCGCACGCTTTCTGGTGTGCAACGACGTGTTGCCCGACTGGTTCCGTAAGCGGGATCATCAAATGTGCCTGCAGACCTGGCACGGAACGCCACTCAAGCACGTCGGCCTGGATATTGAGCAACCACAATTCTCGGGCGGCCTCACCTATCCGGACCTGATACGCAAGGACGCCGCCGGTTGGAATGTGCTGCTATCGCAGAACGCATTCAGCACGCCCATCTTCCGCCGGGCGTTCGACTTCGGCGGCGAGATCATGGAAACCGGCTACCCGCGCAATGACATGTTGCGGCACCCTCGCAGGGACGAATTCGCGGCTGAGGTGCGGGCGAGGCTCGGCCTGCCAGCCAGAAAGCAGGTCATCCTCTACGCTCCGACCTGGCGCGACGACGCCCTCCCGGAGAGCGCCGGCTACCGGTTTTCTTTCAACCTGGATCTGAGCGCAGCGGCCAGGGCCCTTGGGGACGACAACGTCCTGCTGGTGCGGATGCATAGCAATATCCGAGGCGGCCAGCAGCTACGCTCGGGCGGCAAGTTCGTGCTCGACGTTACCTCCTACCCCGACATCACCGATCTGCTGCTGATCGCCGACATCCTGATTACGGATTACTCGTCGGTGATGTTCGACTTCGCGATCACCGGCCGCCCCATGCTCTTCTTCACCTACGACCTCGAGCGCTTCCGCGACAAGCTGCGCGGTTTCTACTTCGACTTCGAAGCCGACGCACCTGGACCGCTCCTGGCCACCACCGCCGAGCTCATCGCCGCAGTGCGCGATATCGGCCAGGTCTCGCGGTCCTACCAACAGGCGTACGCGGCATTCACCGCGAGGTTCTGTCACCTCGATGACGGCCACGCCGCGGCCCGCGTCGTCGACCGCCTGCTGCGCGAGCAGTTGCCGAACTGATAGCCAGGAGGAGCCCACAGGTGGCGAAGCTCAGCGTCGTTGTGCCGTTCTTTAATGTCGAGCGCTACCTGAGTGCGGCGCTCGAGTCGATCGCGGGCCAGACCATGAATGACCTGGAGGTCATAATGGTCGACGACGGCTCTGCCGATGGCAGCACAGCCATCGCGAAGTCCTTCGCCGCCCGTGATGAGCGATTCAGGCTCGTTCAGCAGGAAAACCAGGGCCTGGGACCGGCGCGCAACACGGGCACCAAGCATGCCACCGGGGCTTACTTGGCATTCTTCGACAGCGATGACCTGCTGGCGCCGCACGCCTACGAGATCCTCGCCGGATCGCTCGAGAAGACGGGCTCCGACATCGCCTGTGGTGGCGTCCGGAGGTTCAGCCCCGCCGGGATCGTACCGTCTCCGATGCACCAGGAGCCATTCCGGTCCACCGTGCTGCGTACGCACGTGTCCCGCTATCACGCTCTGATGCACGACTGGACGGCCTGGAACAAGGTGATCCGGCGGTCGTTCTGGGACTCCTGCGGCCTCGAGTTTCCGCCCGGTCTTTACGAGGATCTCCCCGTGATGGTCCCAGCGCACGTGATGGCCGCCGCTGTGGACGCCTTCCGTGACGTCGTCTACTACTACCGGGTGCGGCAATCCGGCGAGCTTTCCATCAGCCAGCGCACCGGCGAGCTGTCCAACAATGAGCAGCGCATGGCTTCCGTGCGGGCCGTCGGCGCCTTTCTCACCGCCCGCGCGCCGCAGCTCAAGCCCGTTTATGACCGGTGCGTGCTTGAAGGCGATCTCGCCATCCTGGTAGGTGCCTTCCGGCTGGTTGCAGACAGCGACAGGGAGCGGCTGCTCGAGCTAGCCAGCGACTATCTCGCCACGGTGGACGAGTCGGTTTACCAGCACATTGATCCACTCAAGCGGCTCCGTTACCACCTGATCCGCCGCCGGATGCTCCCGGAGTTGCTGGAGGTCATGCGGTTCACGGCACAGGAAGGAGCCGGCCCAGCGGTGGTGCGGCGCGGCCTGGCGCGGCCGAAGTGGTACGCGACGTATCCGTACTTCGGCGACCAGGCCACCGGCGTGCCCGACCGCGTCTACGAGACCGGCGGCGAGATGACGCTGAACGCGCGGCTCGACCAGGTGACGTGGCGCGAGGGCCGGCTTCGGATCGAGGGCCACGCCTACATCCGGCGGCTCGACGCGCCTGCCAAGGGCGATACCCGGATCCAGGTCAGGCTCCGCAACGACAAGCTGCGCCGAACGATCCGGCTTCCGGTGGAGCGGGTGTACCGGCCCGATGTGACGGCCTGGTCCAACCAGGCGGCGGCCTGTTACGACTGGTCGGGGTTCGTGGTCGAGCTCGACCCGAAACGGCTGGCGACCCTCGGGTCCTGGCGCGCCGCAAGCTGGGAGGTGCGTGTCAGGGTCAGCGGGCCCCGAATCCGGCGTGCAGGGCCGGTCACGGGCGTTGTGCCCGGTTCGGCGAAGTGGCCGGAGGGCCGCTGGGCCGCCCCAGGAGTGTGGCTGCAACCGGCCCCCGAACATGACGGAAGGTTCGTTATCCGCGCTCGTCAGGTCGGCGCGTTCGTGGCCGGGTGCGATGCCGACGACGGCGCACTGGAGCTTGCTGGCTGGTCCACTGCCGAGATGGCGGCTGATGCCGCGCTGGTGGCTTCCCGGCGGCAGAGCGGAGCCCAGCGGATCCGGGTGCCGGTCGAGGTCGGTAGCCGCGAAGCCGGCCGCACCAGCTTCCGCGTGCGCCTGCCGATCGGCGCGCTCACCAACGCGCACGCCAAACCCACCGCGCTGGAGCGGGCCCTACCCGGCCAGGACGAGATTACCTGGGACCTGTCGGTGGTTCCACGCGGCGGGACCGGCGCCGGAATACGCCTTGGTGCGTCCTGCGAGGCCACGGGGGCACGGGTCAGCTCGGGCGGACGGGAGATCGCGACCACACTCACCCCCTACGGCAACCTCACGGTCCTTGAGCGAACCTGCCATCTGCTCATCTCTCGAGTGGAGTGGACAGCTGAGGGGCGGCTCCTGCTGGCCGGCCGTCAGCAGGTCAGCGACGGCACGCCCGGCGAACTCCTGCTGCGCAGAAGTGGTTCCAATGACCAGTATGTGCTGGACCTGGCCTGGGAAGACGGCCACTTCAGCGTTGAGTTCGATCCGGCCGCAATGCCGGCCCTGACGGGCAGGCTGCCGCTGGAATCCGGCAAATGGGAACTGTTCGCCCGCGCGGCCGGCCGCGAGTTCCCCGTCGCTGTCCACCCGAGTCAGCGATGCGACCTCCCCGGTTACCACCCGGCGGGCATCCATGAGGTCGCCGTCGAGGCCTACCTCGCCGATGCGCTACGGCTCAGTGTCCGTATCGGCCTGGCGGCGGATGAACGCGGCAGCTACGCGCAGCACGGGCTGAGGAGCCATTACTATCCCGCCGCCAGGTCCCGCCCGCTGCGTGATCTCGCGGTCTTTGAGAGTTATGGGGGGCTGCAGTACTCCTGCAACCCGCGCGCGATCTATGCGGAACTAAGGCGCCGTGCCCCCGGCGTGGAATGCGCGTGGGTGACCAAGGACGGTCAGTTCACCTTGCCGGACGACGACAGCGTGCGACTCGTTGCGGGCAGCCGCGCGCACTACCAGGCGGTCGCCGAGGCGCGCTACCTGGTGAGCAACGACCTGTTCCACACCTGGCTCCGCAAGCGGGAGGGCCAGTTCTACCTGCAGACCTGGCACGGAACTCCGCTCAAGCGGATCGGCCTCGACATCGCACCGCCCAGGCTGCCGAACCTCGTGGCCTATCTGGAGCGGCAGCACGAGGACACGCCGAAGTGGGATTTGTTGCTGTCACCCAACGGTTTCAGCACACCGATCTTCCGCAGCGCATTCGCTTTCGACGGTGAGATCGCAGAAACCGGCTACCCCCGAAACGACATCCTCCGTCAGCCAGACAATGAACGGCGCGCCTCGGAGGTCCGTCGCCGCCTCGGGATCTCCACCGCACAACGCGTCGTGCTGTACGCGCCCACCTGGCGGGACGACGCATTCCAGCAGGGCGGCCGCTACCGGTTCGAGTTGCGGCTAGATCTCGACGCGGCAGCGAAGGCCCTCGGCGGGGACCACGTCATGCTGCTGCGCACACACTTCAATGTCCGGGACCCGCTGTCGGACGGCAACTCGGGCCATGGCCTGATCGATGTGACGCGCTACCCGGACATTGCGGACCTGTACCTGATCAGCGACGTGCTGATCACCGACTACTCATCGGTAATGTTCGACTTCGCCAACACTGGCCGCCCTATGCTCTTCTTCACCTACGACCTGGAGCGCTACCGCGACAAGCTCCGCGGCTTCTACTTCGACTTCGAGGCCGACGCGCCAGGACCGCTGCTGCGCACCGCCACCGACGTTATCGGCGCGCTCCGTGACATCGACCAGGTCGCAAGGTCCCACCGCGACGCGTACGGCAGATTCGCCTCGAGGTTTTGCGCGCTGGATGACGGCCACGCGGCCGCCCGCGCCGTGGACCGCCTGCTGGCCGCCCCGCAGACGACGTGACAGTAGGGCTACGAGCGGCCCGGGCGTCACGGGCAGATCCGCTGTCGCCTCAGCGCTGCAGGCACTGGAACGTGCCGAAGTGCGTCGCCGGGGTGAAGCCAGCCTGCTCAAGGAGACGCAACCCCGAGGTGTTGTGGCTCCAGACGCACGCGTAGCCGACCGGGACCGCGGACAGGGCGGCTCGAACGGCGGATTCCGTCGGCAGTGGCGCCTGTTGACCCGCCAGCCGGGTCAGCAGCAGCCGGTCGGCGATGAACTGGGGGCTCGCGGGCAGCAAGCCAAGGTAGTAGCTCCGTGCGTCCACTGCCCGTACCCGCGAGGTGAGCAGCGGCATGGCGCCCATCACCCGCTCGGTTGACAGTAGATCGCCGGCTTGGTGGTCAGAATGCAGCGTCTTACGGGCCAGCGATAGCGACAGCGGGTCATATTTCCACGACGGGTCGTGCGCCACGGTCGCATGGACGTTCTGATGCGACCATATCGGGATTCCTGCCGCGAGTATCACCGCGCAGATCGCTACAGCAGGTGCGGCCGCGGTCCATCGGGCGCTTGAGCGCAGCCAGGCATCCGGCGGCAAGGGCAACGCCGCAAGGAGGCCGACGACGACCGGGCCGGGAACCACCCACATGGTCCGCCATAGCACCGCATTGGCGCCGGTAGCAGCTCCCATGACTGCCAGCGCGCCGGGAATCATCAGCACGGTTACCACCCCCGCCACCCCGCTGGTGATCAAGGCAGGCACACCGCGCCGGGCAAGCCGCGGTGCTGTCCACAGCGCTATCCCCCCGATGCTGCCCAGGACCCCGGTGAGCAGCACCCACGCCCACACCGCTGCGGCGGCGAACGTCTGGTGCGGCAGATGAACCGGATAGAACGCCGCCACCACCAGCCCGATGATCACCGGGTAGGCAGCCACAAGCAGGGCGCCAAGCCCCACCGCAATCTGCCGTGCGAGCAGCAGAGGAACTGCCACGGCCGCGGCGATGAGCGGCACCACGAGCGCTGCGGACGAGGTGAGCCCGGCTGCCGCTATGCCCGCCGCCACCACGAGCAGCAGGCTGCGGCGGGTGCGGTGCTCTGCCCACTTGGTCAGGTAGGCGTAGAGCAGCGGCACCATCAGCGACACGAAGGCGGCCTTCCCCTGCCACATCCGCACCAGATGGAACGACCCGAACGAAGCCGAGCCCGTGCCGCTCCAGGCCAGGTAAACCATCGCCACGGCGAAGCACAGCACATAACGACCCGGCGCCCAGCGGCGTATCAGGAGCCACACCGCCCACACGGCGAAAAACGTGAACACCGGCAACGCGATCAGGTAGGTGAACGACGCGGCCGATACGCCAAATAGCCGCGCCAGCGCGCCGATCAGCACTTCCACGGACGAGACCGGGGATTCCGCGGGGATCTGACCGACGGCCTGGTTGGTGAAGATGACGTCCTTGAGCGGGATCCGGCCATGCTGCGCGGTCCACACCGCGCGGGATACGAAGTAGACGTCATCAGGGTCAGGGCGCACCACGAACAGCGAGAAGATCGCCGCGGCGACCGCTGTGCCGAGCGCAAGCACCGATCCGCCTCGCGCTGCCGGGCCGGCAGCGGCCGATGCGGGAGTAGCCGCGGCAGCGCGGCCGACCGCCGCCGATGCTCTCTCATCGGGCAAGAGCAACCAGGTCAGCGTGGCCGCGACGGCCAGTGCGCCCAGCGTCCACGTCCAGGCCCATGGCAAGCCGGCACGGTGCAGGCCGACTGCCAGGCCCGCCGCGACGCCCAACGTCACGCCAGCAACTCCAAGCGGCCGGCGCCAGGGCGCGACCGCGGCGAGCCACCTCGCACTCGGGCGCGGTTCGGCTGCGCCGGGGGCACCGGCCCCCCCACCCGCCTGCCTGCCCGGCTGGCCAAACCGCACAAGACCAGCGGCGATCGCGACCAGGCACGCCGCCCACAGCACCAGCAGCCACGACGTAGCAAGGCGGGCAACCGCCCCGATGTCGTACACCAGTGTCCACGAGGCGAACGCGAGAACCGCGAACTCCGTCAGCCCGTCCACGGCCGCTGCCAAGCTCGCCTCGGCCGCGGGTTCACCCCTTCGCGTCAGCCCGGTCCACCGGGCGCACCTAAGGGCCTGCAGACCGGCTGGAGACGCCATGACAATCCTTCGGTGCAAGAGTCGATTCCCGGCCAAACTTTAGCGGAGGATTGCCGGGCGGTTCGCGGCGATCGCGCCGACCCCGGGGCGATCCGGGCTGGCCAATGGTTTGTGGGCTGGCCGGCAGTGGGTCAGCCTCCCGCCCCACCCGCCAGGAGACCGTTCGCCAAAAGCCCACTTACCGACAACTAGACTGATGGCCCTCACCCGCATCAGGTGACCTGGTGGCACGTCGGAGGAGGCCCATGCCCGTGCACGACGCTTCTCCGCGTGTCGAACCGGGAGCAGCCCCCGGTCCTGGCCCGGGTCCTGCCGAACCGGCCCCCGGGGACGGCGGCGGCAGAATTCGGCGGCTGCTTCGGCCATTCGGCCGGCTGGTGGGGCGGGTGCCAGGACGCTGGCGCCTGCCGCTCGCGACCTACCTGGTGTGCCAGGCGATCTTCCTGTTCTGGTGGGCGGCGTTCTACCCCGCGCTGATGAGCTATGACTCGGCCGCTTACGTGCTTCAGGTGACGGCAGGGCCGTGGGTGGACAACTACTCCGTGCTGTATGACGCGCTTGTTTGGCTGAGCCTGCACGTGACGGGCGGCCTGGCCGCGTTGGCGCTCGCCCAGACCGTCGCGATGTCGGCGGCATTCGGCTACACCGTGGTCGCGTTCCGACGGCTCGGGATCCCCGGGCGGTGGACCGCTGTCGCCGTAGTTATCGCGGCGGCCCTTCCGCCCACCGGGACCTTCGTCATCTTCGTCTGGAAGGACGTCGGGTTCGTCGTCTGCTTGTACCTCGTGGTGCCGACCGTCGCACACCTCGTCTCATTGCGCGACTCCCCCGACTGGCGCGGCGACCGGCGGGTGAACCGGCTCATCGCGGCGCTTGGCCTGGAGTTCCTCGGCATCATGCTGTTCCGGCTCAACGGTTTCCTCATCGTCGCCGTCGCGGCCGTCGTGCTGCTGATCTTGTTGCCGGGCATCCGGCTGCGACTGGTGGCCGCCACGACGGCCGCGGCGTGCGTCGTCTACGTGTTGAGTTTCTTCGTCTACCCAGCTGCGGGAATCCAGAAGACGCCAGCTTGGGAGGCCTACTCGATCCAGTACGCAGACATCGCTGTCGCTTACGCCGACCGGCCGTCGAGCTTTACGCCGGCCGACCTGCGGCTGATGGCACAAGCCGCGCCGCTGGCCACGTGGAAGAAGACAGCGAACTGCTACGACTCGGATTGGACGACCAGGATCCTGGACTCTAGCGCACGGTCGGAACCGCTTAGCGGCCAGCTGATGTCGCTATGGCTGCGCGTGCTTGGCCGGTCGCCCGATCTGGTGCTCGGCGCTCGCATCTGCCGCGGCTCGATCGCCTGGAGCGTCTTCGCCGGGCCCCCCAGCCTTGATGCGCAGACAACAACCGACCCGACGTCAATCGATCCAGGCCTGTGGGGGCTGGCCTCCCGCAGGGTTATGCGGGACAACCCGTACCGCGACGCCATGCGGACGCGGCCATTGTCCGCCACGCTGAACAAGGCCGGGCTGTTCCTGCGGTCGGTGAGCAATACGCCCCAGCTAGATTGGCTGCTGTGGCGCGCACCATTCTGGTGTTACCTGTCCTACCTCGCGGTGTGGCTGTTTGCCAGGCGCCGCAGGAACTGGGCGCTGCTGTCGCTCGGGGCGATAGTTGCCGGGCAGCAACTGGGCGTCCTCGTCGACGTCCCAGACCAGCTGTTCCGCTATATGGCGGGCCCGATCTTCATTGGAATTGTGCTGGTGCCGCTATTTTTCGCGGGGAACCGGCCAGCGCCGGCCGTCGAAAACGGCTGACGATCAGCCGGACGCCAATGGCCGCGGCGATGCACAACGGCGGGATCGCGCACACGAGGTAGCGCGGATCGAAGTCCGCGACCGCAGCCGGGGTCACCAGGAGGGCAAGGCCGGTGAGCCACGGCAGCAGCACCGGGCCGCCGAGACGGCGCCAGGCCACGATGAGCCCGGCCACGCCGGTGAGCGTGATCACGCCGATCAGCGGCCCGGAGACGACGATGAAGCGTTGATAGGCACGGACCCAGTCGGCGTAGGGCTGGGCAACCCGCAGGTTCGCGCCAGCGGGGTCGTATGCGTTGAGGTAGTGATCGGCGTAATGCGGGGGTGGTGCGGGGGACGCCGCTGGGAACATATAGTCCCGCTGCAGCCGGGCACTCGCCCGTTGCAGCTGGGCACTCGCCCGTCGCAGTGGGACAGCCGCGCTGGTGTCGCTGTGCAACAGGAAGGTCTCCCAGAACGAGCGCCGAACCGTCTAAAGATAGTCCAGCGGCTGAACCCTGATCGCGCGCAGCGCAAAGCCGGTACCGAGCCGATCCGCGAGGTTCCCGAACTCACCGCCGGGAACGGTGCGGATCGGGGAACTGCTGGTCCAAAGGTAGATCGGGGCGAAGTTTCGCTCGCTTACCGGCCCGCTCAGGCACAGCCGCCGCTCGGCAGCCGGTGGCTTGATCTTGGCTCATTCGGCGAACGTGGCGCCTCGCGCGTTGGATCGACGGGCAGGCCATCGCGGTTGTGCATGCTGCCGTCCTTGGCGTTGGCCTTGGCCTGGGCGGAGCGCTGGGCGGGGGCGACCGGGTCGGCGGGGGTGTGCTGGTCGGTGACGGTCAGCTCGGCGAGCGCCTCGCGCAGGTGCCAGGTGAAGTAGCCGGCGAGCATGCAGATCAGGACGTGGCCGCGGACCCGGCCCGACGAGGTAGTGGTGGATGGGCCGCGGGTCCAGGTCGTCGGCTTTGGTGATGCGGAAGTCCCGCTCGACGTGCTTGAGGTTCTTGTAGGCAGTGACCGCGCCGGCGGTCGGCCTTCCGGTTGTTGATCACCTTGCCGACCCTGACTCCGATCTTGTCTGGGTCTTTCAGCCGCCGGGCGGCCACCGCCGCCTTTATCTTGGCGAGCAGTTTTTCGGTGGCGGCGAGCAGTTCTTCGCGGGTGCGGGCACGGTCGGCTTCCAGCACCGGGTTGTGGCAGCAGATCAGCCGTTTGCCGGGATAATCGGGGTGAGTGATCTCGGCGAGGTGTCGAGCAGGCTCATCTGCAGCGGGCCGTCGTCTTTGGCCAAGGCGGCGTTGGCGGGGGCTTTCAGCGCGGTGATCCAGCCCATGCAATGCAGCTTGCGCAGGTCATCGATCCGGGCGCCGGTGATCATCCCCCGGCCCCGACCATGATCAGTTGCTCGATTCCGAAGTCGGCGCGGACCCGGGTGATGGCGGTCTTGAACGATTCGGGGTCGGAGATGTTCCCGGCCGAATGGAGCGCCCGAACCCGGCCAGCTCGCACTTGCTCCCTCCACCCAGGATGAGGAAACGTCGAACATGGCGATGCCGCCGGGGGCAAGGTGGCGGGCAGCCAGCTTCTTCTCGCTCTCCCGCTGCCGGGACACCAGCCAGTCCATCGCGGCGTAGACCTGGTCGGTGCCGGCATTGGCCACGCCCAGGTCGGCGCTCAGCGTGGTGTCGCCGCCGGCCCACCACGGCGCGGCCAGCTTCGGTTTCGGCGCCGCACTGCCCGCGACAGGCACCAGCGCGTAGGCGATGTCGCGTTCGGCGCACGCTGGCCCCAGCAGCGCGGCCAGGCCCAGCTTGGATGCCATCACGTGCGCCGCGGCCACGTCCCCGTGCGGTACCGGCCGCTCCACCTCGACCGCCGCCTCGGCGTCGACCAGGGTGCGGCCCTTCAGCGTCGCCCGCAGCGCCTCGATCGACTTCGACGGCAGGTCAGGATCGCCAGGGTCTCCTTCCCTGCTCGTCGCGGTAGGAGCGGCGCAGCAGGTATGTCGGGTAGGCCCGGCGCTCCCCGCCCGCCGTGGTGTGGGAGCGACCAGCCTGGTCCACGTGCATCCTGCCGCCGCGTGTTCTCACAGCAAGATTCAACCACAGGCACAACTGGAGTCCATTTTTTTAGTGGCTACGTTCGCGGTTTTCGACGAACCGGTGGGGTGCCCCGAGCTTTCCGGCTCTCCCCGGCCCTCAGGTATCGGTTGATGGTTCATGCGTAGGGTGAATCGGGGCAGATGCCGCCGTGGACGAACAGGATCATGTTCATGAGGGCGGTGGCGCTGCGGAAGCCCCGCGCCCGGGTGATCAGCGCGTTCACCTGGGCGTTCAGCGCCTCGGCGCGGCCGTTGGAGGGGCCGCCGCCGAGGGTGGCGTGGATGCTGTCCTTGTAGCGGGACAGGGTCCTGGCCAGGGCGGTGAACTCGGGGATGCGGCAGCGGTGCGCCCAGGCGGTGACTCCGCGCATGAGCTTCTTCCCGTCGTCGCCTTTGACCTTGAAGGCCTCGCGGATCTGCTCTTTGATCAGGTAGCCCTTGTACAGCGGCTTGTTGGTCACGGCGATCTGGGCCAGGGCGCCGCGTTGGCCCGGCGTCAGCTTCCGCTCGTCCTTGCGCAGCGCCCACATGCCGCCGCCGAGGGTGGCGGCCTCGTCGCCGCGCCCGGCGGCGCGCAGGTCGCCGGCCAGGCGGCGGCGCAGGTCATCAAGCTTCTCTCCGGCCCATTTGACGACGTGGAAGGCGTCCAGGCACAGCTCGGCCCAGGGCGCCTTCTCGCGGACCACGGGGTGGATCCAGCCCGCCCCGTCCACGGTTATCTGGGGTTTTCAAGATCAAAAATAACGTTCCCGCAGTTAGCGCTCTCGCGTACGCGTCCGCGACAGGAAGGTCAAAAGCTGCAGCGACGAGGGGTAGTGACGAGATGGGCTCTGCAGTCGGCTGTCTGCGTCACGGACGGTCCTGCAGATAACCCGTCCGCCACAGAGGAAGGAACGGACAAAGCGGGCTGTCACCGGCCGTGGCAGGCGGCTCGCCGGTGACCCCGGATTACCGCGGACACGTGCGTCAGCAGCCGGGCGCGCTTGTCGCCCAGGTCGCTGAAGAACCGGCGCACGGTGGCCTGGTCACGGCCCTGCGCGACGAGCACCTCATCCCACACCGACCCCGCCACCGTCAGCCTCCGCCCTGTTGCGTACCGTCACCTTCCAGCACGGCACGCTACCGGGACGCCGGCTGCCCGCTTTGGACCGACACGCCGTAGAAATCAGCAACAACCCAAAACCTGAGAGCCCGGGAGAGCCAGCTTTCCGGATCAGGATCCATTAGGGCCTTACCGGAAAGGACGGGGAACGGGTGACGGGCAAAAGTAAGAAATATACGCCTGAATTTCGCGAAGAAGCTTCGCGGCTGGTCATTGATGGTTCACGGCCGGTTGCTGAAGTGGCGCGGAAGATCGGGATAAACGAATCGACGCTCGGATACTGGGTTAAGGCTTACCGGCGCGCGCATTCGGGGGAAGAGCTGCCGCTGGACATGCCGCACCGGCGCACCGGGCGCGTCCAGGTACCCAGGTACCCGGGCGAGCGAAATAACTCTCATCGCATGTCCCCGCATCAGCCGGGACGCGACCGGCACGTCATGAACAGCGGCCTGCCACTGGTAGAAGGAGAGCAGCGCCGCGAGCCGGGCATTCAGCGTGTCCGCCGACGGGGCACCGTCCGGCACGGCCAGCGACCGCCCGGCCGTCCGGCCGTTCCGCAGCCACGACAAGAACCCGGTGACGGCCGGGACCCCGGCTTCCGCCCACTGCCCGGCTTCATCGCGCTGCTCGAGGAACGACCACCACTGCGCCAGCGACGTCGCATACCCGCGGACCGTGTTCGGTGACCACAGGTAACGATGCGCCTCCAGCCACTCCTCGACCGGGCCGACCGTGGCATACGACGCGTCCACCACCGTCCACGTCCGCTCCCCGGAAGCAGGCCGCACCGCCAGGCAGTAAGCCACCAGCCCTCGCTCCTCATCGTTCCTGAAACCCCTTAGCCTCAATCCACCGCCCGAATTCAGGTGATCGCGTTGCGTGGCAATGGGCCGACGGACGTGATCTTGAGGATGGCAGCGGACGTGGTTTTCTTGCCGCTCACCTTTCTGCGGCTTGTCCACG
>Ga0335078_10003314_pt1 | contig 24018 bp, 20 predicted proteins | sample Lox_Sample_32_FD_206711 | JGI IMG/M metagenome (GOLD analysis project Ga0335078, IMG submission 206711) | Soil microbial communities from Loxahatchee National Wildlife Refuge, Florida, United States - Lox_Sample_3.2 | ecosystem: Environmental > Terrestrial > Soil > Wetlands | place: USA... | reverse complement strand
CGACGGCGGCCTGTTGCTTTCGAAACCCGGGATGAATGCGCAATACGGTATCGGAGCCTATGCCTGGTTGCAGGGGGCGACCGAGACCGCGACTTATGTCGATGTGGAAGTGGCGGCGGGAACCGGGGTGGAGACTCTGACGGCGAACGGCCAGACCTTTGTCCGAATGATTCCGCCGGAGGGAAACCTCGTGCGCATCAGAATAGTGGGTACGAACTTAACGAAAGAACAAATTGAGATGGGCAGGCGATTAGCCGGAAGACACTGAAACGAGTGAACCAGCGTATCCACGTCAGAGCAGGGCAGCGGACGCGGGTGGTCCGCTGCCGTTCCAGCGTTACTGCTTTTTCGATCCCGGCGGATTCGCTGCCGGCGGACGCTGTACACTCGACGGAGGAACGATGTTATTCAATCGCATATAAGTGACCAGGTTGCCGTAGTGTTCCATGGTATGGGCGATGTTGAAATCCATGGCGCCCAGCTTGGTAATTTTGAAATTGAAGAACTGGACGATCTGCGTTGCGTCGGCATCCGTCATTTTGGCGTATGCGGCATCGCAGTATGCGAACGCTTCCTTGAGGGCCGGCACGATATCAGCCTTGGTCTTCGCGGTCTTCTCGATGTCCTTGGAAACACTCTTGCCTTCCACGGCCGTGCCGCAGAATTCGTACTGCGCGTCGGCGATATGCGCGAACAACTGCGCCACGGTGCGCACGTCTTTGGTCGGCTGGTAGGACCACAGGTTGTCCGGGATCTTGTCGATCGAGCCGAGAACATCGCCCTTGGCGATTCCATACATACCCTTGGAGGTAGCGATAAGCGGATTCGCCGTAGTGTCCTGCGCGGACAGTACGGCGGTAAACAAGAGAGCTGCAGTTACAAGTTTCATATGGAAATGTCCTTTTGATGAGAGTGCTCGGACCATTATGACACCGCGCCCTCAGGCCGGCAACGGAATTGCCGCGATTGTCCGCCGGCATTCCAGAAGGCTGAAGTTACATAGGTCGCGGATACCCCGTTGTGACAAGTGTTACCGATTATGAATTGGTCTTGTGCGGCGGCAAACTCCGGTTCCTGTCATTGTCGCGGGCGGATGACCTCGGCATTCAGATAGGGGCGCAGAGCTTCGGGCACAATCACGGTGTCGTCTTTTTGCTGATAGTTCTCGATGATCGCGACCCAGGTGCGCCCTACCGCCAGTCCGCTGCCGTTGAGCGTATGCGCGAACTCGTTTTTCTTGCCGCTGCGGAACCGGATCCCCGCGCGACGCGCCTGAAACGCCTCGAAATTCGAGCAGGAGGAGATTTCCTTGTACCCGTTCTGGCCCGGCAGCCAGACCTCGATGTCGTAAGTTTTAGCCGATGAGAAGCTGGTGTCGCCGGTGCAAAGCACCACCCGGCGGTAGGCCAGGCCGAGCCGCTCCAGGATGTTCTCGGCATCGGCGGTAAGCTTCTCGAGCTCGTCGTAGCTGGTATCCGGATGCGCGAATTTCACCAGCTCCACCTTCTGGAATTGATGCACGCGGATGATGCCGCGCACATCCCGTCCATAGGAACCCGCTTCGCTGCGGAAGCACGGCGTGTAGGCGCAGAGCTTCACCGGCAGCGCTTCCGGCTCCAGAACCTCGTCGCGAAAAATGTTAGTCACCGGGACTTCGGCGGTCGGAACCAGCCAGAAATCGTGCCCCTCGCACTTGAACAGGTCCTCTTTGAATTTGGGAAGCTGCCCGGTGCCGAACAGGCTTTTGGAGTTGACCATGAACGGCGGCAACACCTCGGTGTAGCCATGCTCCCGGGTGTGGACGTCCAGCATGAAATTGATCAGGGCCCGTTCGAGCCGGGCGCCGATATCCCAGTACAGGGCGAAACGCGCGCCGGTGATCTTGGCGGCGCGCTCCAGGTCGAGAATGCCGAGTTCCTTGCCCAGGTCCCAGTGCGCCTTCGGCTCGAAATCGAACTTCGGGGGCGTTCCCCAGCGGCGGATCTCGACATTGTCTTCTTCGGAGTTCCCGACCGGCACGGATTCGTGCGTCAGGTTGGGGATGCCCGCCAGCAGTTCCTGAAACTCCTGGTCGGCGGCCTGCTTTTCTTCCTCGAGAGCGGCGATTTCGGTTTTCCAGGCGCGCACTTGTTCCTGCAGCGCGCTGGCGTCGCCGCCGGCTTTGCGGATGGCGCCGATCTGCGTACTTTGTGCGTTCACCTTCGCCTGCAGTTGCTCGGATTGCGAAATGGCCGCGCGCCGTCTCTTGTCAAGTTCGCGGAAGTGGTCCAGATTCGGAGTATTAGGGCGCGTCGCCAGGCGCTTGGCAATCTCTTCGAAGTTGGCGCGAAAGTAGGCCAGATCGTGCATGTCCCATGCTAACAATCTCGGGCCTGGGGTCGCAGAACGGGAATGGCGCGGATCCGCGGTGCAGGAAAGCTACTCTTCCTCTTCCTCCACTTTTACGGGTTCGAGATCCTCCGCCTCGAAGATCTGATGGCAATCCAGACATTCAACGTAGTCAATGCCGTCTCTCCGGGCGATCATCTGGGTGCGCTTGTGGTCACACGCGGTTTGCATAAAGCAAGGGTTAGATGAGATTTATTCTACCCACGGGCAAACTCTTGTCAAGTCCCCACCGGTGCCATCCGTGGTCCATAACTTGCAATTCAGGAACCGCGTTACAATCCGTGTGATGCCGTTCCCCACTCACCGCTTACGCCGTTTGCGGGGCTCCGAGGCGATGCGCAGCCTCGTCCGCGAGACCCGCCTCTATCCCGCCCAGTTCGTTCTGCCTCTATTCGTATGTCCGGGGGAGGGGGTGCGCCGCGAAATCGGCGCCATGCCCGGCAACTTCCAGCTCTCCATCGACCAGCTGGTTCTGGAATGCGCGGAGGTCAGGTCGCTGGGGATCGGCGGTGTCATCCTTTTCGGGCTGCCGGAATCCAAGGACGAAATGGCCTCGGGCGCCTACGACGACAATGGTATCGTGCAGCGGGCCATCCGCGCGATCCGCAAAGAGGTGCATGGCCTGCTGATCATCACCGATGTCTGCAACTGCGAATACACCAGCCATGGCCACTGCGGCTATATCAAGAATGGCGACGTGGACAACGACACCACCTTGCAGTGGCTGGCGCGCACGTCCCTCTCCCACGCGCGCGCCGGGGCCGATATCGTGGCGCCTTCGGACATGATGGACGGCCGCGTCTGGGCCATCCGCAAGGAGCTGGACGCCAACGGCTACGAGAAAGTCCCCATTCTGGCTTATGCGGCCAAATTCGCGTCGGTATTCTATGGGCCGTTCCGCGAAGCCGCCGAATCGGCGCCGCAATTCGGCGACCGCCGCAGCTACCAGATGGACCCGGCAAACGGCCGCGAGGCGATGCGCGAGATCGAGCTGGATCTGCAGGAGGGCGCGGACATGATCATGGTCAAACCGGCCATGCCATACCTCGACCTGATCCGCGAAGCACGCGACCGGTTCGATGTGCCCATCGCCGCTTACCAGGTGAGCGGCGAGTTCTCCATGATCATGGCGGCGGCCCGGAACGGCTGGATCGACCAGGAGCGGGCTATGATCGAGAGCCTCACCTCGATTGTCCGCGCCGGCGCCGGCATCGTCCTGACGTATTTCGCCAAGCCTGCCGCCAAGTTCCTCGGCTGACCTGGCGGTGGCGCATTTCAGCTCTCCGCGAACACCGCGAATTCCGCCAGCACCGGTGATGCCGACGCCTCGGTAACGCGCAGCCGGAGTTTCTGTGCCGTCACGCGTTTCGGCAACAGGATCAAACGCCGCGGACCGATGCTGGTTGCCTGCGCGATCGGCTCCCACCCGCCCGAAGTCCAGCGGTCGACCGCGACGGCATCAATCCGCTGCCCGAAGCGAATCGCTTCGCGGATGCGGATCACGTTGAACGCCGCCTCGCGCGCAAGATCGAAAGTTACCTCCGCCGATGTGACGTCATCATCGGTAGCCCAAATCGTGTCCTCGCGTCCGTCGAGCAGGTGGGCGGGGCTATAGGTCCGGTCCTTACCGCGTACCGCGGGAGACCAAGCCTTGGCCCGCGCCAGCAGATTGCCCGCGAAAGTCGCGCGCCGATAGGCACCGAACCTGGCCAGCGATTGGATGTCTTCCGCTGGCAGCAGCCCGTCGCGATTCGGCGGAATGTTGAGCAGCAGGGTCGCGCCCCGCCCGACCGACTTGTAATACAGATCCACGAGCTGCGCCGCGGTCTTCACGCGCGCGTTCTCGGCTTCGTGCCAGAACCAACCCGGCCGGATGGAGACGTCGCATTCGGCCGGCAGCCACTTCGAGCCGTGCCGCGTGCCGGCGGGCGAGTCGCGCTCGCGGACATCGCCCGGCGACGCGGGACCGCCGTGCGCGCCGACGGGATCATAGCAAGCCCAGCAGGGGTCGCCGGCGATGCCGCGCTCGTTGCCGACCCAGCGCACATCGGGGCCGACATCGCTGAAGATCACGGCATCCGGCTGCAGGCGGCGGACCAGGTCCCAGGTGCGAGGCCAATCGTAGTAACTGGTCTTGTCGATGGTGCGCTTTTCGCGCGCGCCGCCGTAGTATCCGTCGCCGCCGTTGGCGCCGTCGTGCCAGACCTCGAAGATCGGGCCGTAGCGAGTGAGCAACTCCGTGAGCTGGCGCCGGTAGAGCTCGATGTACTCGGGTTGGCCGTAAGCCGCACTATTGCGATCCCAGGGGGAAAGATACACGCCGAACAGCAGGCCGCGTCGCCGTGCGGCGCCGGAGATCTCGCGGACCACGTCGCCTTTGCCGCCTCGCCACCCCGACGCGCGGACCGAATGATCGGTGGTCTCCGTCGGCCAGAGGCAGAACCCGTCGTGATGCTTGCAGGTCAGGATGACGCCCCGCATTCCCGCATCGGCCACCGGCGCGACAATGGCGTCGGCGTCGAATTTCGCGGGGTTGAAAAGCCGTGGATCTTCGTCGCCGAGCCCCCATTCGCGGTCGGTGAAGGTATTCACAGTGAAGTGAAGGAAGGCGGTGGTCTCCAGTTCATGCCAGCGGAGTTGCCGGGCGGATGGGATGGCGCCGTAGGGCTTCGGCGGAGCGGTGCGGGCGGCTGCGGCCACGCCGAGAGGCGCCCAAGCGAGGAATGCGCGCCGGGTGAGCACCAGAAAATGATATGCCATGGCGCGGACGCTTGCCCGGTCGTTTTGGCATTGACACAATCTAGTTTGCAATATAGACTAGATTCCATGGCAGATCAGATTGCTGGGCAGTCGCCGGGCAAACGGGCCGCGGCATATTGGTTTATCGACGGTCTCCCGGAGATCGGATTCGGATTGTTGTATCTCGCCTGGAGCGTACTCGGACTGGTATGGGGATCGAGTCCGAACAGCGCCTGGATGAAATGGGCAGTGGTCGCGGCGTCCCTAGCTTTCCTTGTTTTCTTCTGTTGGGACCGCCGAATTCTGGACTTCGTCAAAGCGCGGCTCACATACCCGCGGACGGGATATGTTCGGCCGCCAAAGGAGCCGTCGCAGAAGCAACCGGACCCGTTCCTGTCGCTCGCCGAAGCTCCGCCGCCGCTCGATGAGAATGTGACGTATTTCCGCATGCGCACCGCGTTTCTATTTTTCGTGGCCATGCAGTTGGTCAGCATGACGACTTCCGGCGGAAGTGAACGGCCCGCGCGTTGGAGCGTTCCGGTGGTGATGATGGCGGTGGCGGCGCTCGAATATTACTGGACGCGCGACGATGCGCGACCGTACTCCGTGTGGTCGTCGGCGGCCATCGCGGCGGCGGGCTGGCTGACAGTTGCGTGGGAATTGCCGGCCAGGAGCACCGCATTCCTCCCTTTGTTGATCGGTGGCCTATGGCTTTCGGCCCACGGCCTTTGGAGCCTGGTCCGATACCTGCGTGCCAACCCGCGTCCCCAGTACGAGAGCGTGCCGCGATGAGCGCCGGGATTCAGGATCTGAGCCGGCTGGACCGGGTGATCCACGAGCCGGCCCGCCTCATGATCATGATGGTTCTGCAAGGCGCCGGCGAGGCGGACTTCCTCTACTTGCAGCGCGAGTGCGGCCTGACGCAGGGGAATCTCTCCAGTCACCTGGCCCGGTTGGAAGAGGCCGGCTACATCGACATCGAAAAGAAATTCAGGGGCAAACTGCCACTGACGATCTGCCGTTTGAGCGAGAAAGGAAAGGCCGCATTCGCCGGCTATACGGAGACGCTTGTGGGAGCGCTGCAAAGCAATCGGTCGCGGCCGTAAGTTAAAGGAAGGAACTATCGGCCACCTCGGGTCATAGGGTTATTGCCCTATGGGTCCCGAGCGTATCACGAATGCGCATCCAAGAAACCTCGACAATACTTCAGCGCGTGGCTGTTCGTCAGGGCATGTTTGCGCGCTTTCGCCCGATCGAGCCCATACCAAGTGTGCAGATTCACCGACCTGCCGGGCGACCAGGTGCTAACATCGCTTTTCACTTCCAGTAAGTGTCACTAATAGTTACGGGCTAAGTTTCCAGATAGACCTGTAACTAAAACGAAACGGAGGATCCAGATGCGAAACCAACATCGCCGGATTTGCGGGCCGAGTTCCCTATCCGCGGCCGCCTGCGCCCTGTTATTCTCCTGCGCCGCCTGGGGTTCGGCATTCACTTCACCAGCGTGAACGATCCAAACGGGCTTACGGACACGCCTCCATTCATTCAGTTGCTCGGAATCAACAATTCCGGCACCATCGTTGGCTATACGGGCATGGGCGCCCCCAATCCCAACCGGGGGATCATCCTGACGCTACCCAATTCATTCACATCGATCAATCCCAATATCAACACGTCCACCTGTACAACCTGTCAGGTCCAGGTATTCGGCATTACAAACTCCGGCAACACGACCGACGGCTTCTTCACCGAACTGCCTATGGGACTGGCGTCCGGTCCGGTTGCGACGGATAACAGCATGGCTACCGGAGTAAACCACTCCGGGATGGTTGTGGGCTTCGATATGCCGTCCACCACGGTTGCCAATGGGTTTCTCTTGACTAGCGGCGTGTACACATTAATCCAATTCCCGGGCAGCACCTTCACACAGCCGCTGGGATTGAACGACAACGGCGAAGTGGTAGGGACGTACACGGACGCGAACGGCAACATGCATGGCTTCGAGGAGCTGAATGGGAATTACATTTCCTTCGATGCGCCCGGAGGTATCGGAACGACCGTCGCCAATGGCGTGAATGGGCTCGGCGACATCGTCGGGTTTTCCATGAACGGCGCGGCCACGGTAGGTTTTGAAGCGGTGCCGACGCCCGAACCGGGGACTCTGCTTTTCGGGTTGATGGGAGCCGCCTTGATGGCAATTACCTGGCGCATCCGGCGGCGATTCCAGAACTGACTTACGCCGGCCGGTCACTCGTCATCCGACTCGAGTAACACACCGAGCCGGTCGAGCTTACGCTCCCAGGCCGACCGATGATCGCGGACCCACTGTTCCAATGCCTGGAAGCCGGCCGGGTCGAGCCTGCAGGTCCGAACCCGGCCGGTCTTTTCGGTGCGTACCAACCCGCTCTGCTCGAGTACCTGTAAGTGCTGGCCGACCGCGGTGAGCGTGATTTCGAGCGGCTCCGCCAGGCTGGACACGGAATAGGGGCGTTCGCTCAGCTTATCGACGATTGCCCGCCGCGTCGGGTCTCCCAGCGCCTGAAAGACCCGGTCAATCGCGATCTGCGGCTTTTGCATGAATTGCCGTCCAGTTGCGGGCGCCGCTAGTCGCGCACTAATTCCGCCGCCAACCCGTCGAGCAATTCCCGCCATCCGGCCTGTCGCATTTCCGGTCCGCCGGCGCCCTCGAAGTAGGTCCCCTGGTGCGTGCAGATCAGGTCGGTGCCGTTTCCGGCCGGCAGGAACTCAAATGTGACCAGGGAGGCCGAGATGCGCCGATCGCCCAGGTCCATGGTCGAAGCCGTGACAATCCGCTGGTTGGGGACGATGTCCTGATACCGCGCTTCGTTGATCAGGGCCACGCCCGGAAACGGCGAGCCTTCTTTGAATCGAGAGCGCATCCGCTCGATGCCTCCGACGCGAAAGTCGGATGCAAACTCCTCGATTTCGTGCCGCTCTCCGCCCCCGGCGAACCAGCGCCGCTTTTTGGCCGGGTCGGAGAAGGCGGAAAATACGCGCTCGGGCGGCTTGGGATAGGTTCGCTCGATGACGAAAGTATTGTGAATCACGGATGGCTCTGACATTTTTGAATTTCCCTCCCGAACTTCATTACTGAAGTATATACTTCAGTATCGTGCCGCCCGGCCTGCTTGTCAAGTGGAAACTTCAGTATTTCGCGGGATTCAATTGATCATGTCAGACGCCGGGGAAGGGGCGCCGTCGATCGGTAAGCGGATCCTGAAGGTGGTTCCCCCGCCCATCGCGGTGTCGAAGGAGATGGTCCCGCCGTGCTTGCGCACGATCACGCTGTACGCGATCGCCAGCCCCTGGCCCGTCCCCTTGCCCACTCCCTTGGTGGTGAAGAAAGGATTGAAGACGCTCGCCTGGATTTCCTCCGGAATCCCCGTCCCCGTGTCTTTCACGCGCACTTCCGCCCATCCGCCGTCGTGATGCGTGCTCACCACGATGGAGCCTTTTTGCCCCGGCTTGTCTCTCATCACGTCGGCCACGCTGTGCGCCGCATTGACGATCAGGTTCAGGACCACCTGGTTGAACTCACCCGGCACGCACATCACCGGCGGCAGATTCGGGTCGAACTCGGTATGCAGATCGGAGGCATACTTCCATTCATTGCGAGACACCAGCACGGTGCTCTCGATGGCGCGGTTGATATCGAGCGGGATTTTCTCGAGCGGTCCGGGATGCGAGAACTCCTTCATGGCGCGCACGATTTCGGCTACGCGGCCGATTCCTTCGAGGGAGTCTTCGAGCGACCGCGGAATTTCGGCGCGCAAGTAGCTGGCGCGGGTGGCTTTGGCCAGGGCTTCGAGGTCCGCCACAAAGCCGGCGGCGGGCAATTCGCTGCGCACCGACGCCAGCAGCTCTTCATAGCCCTCGAACAGCGGCTCCAGGCGCGCAAAGGAATCTTTCAGGAAGCGGATGTTATCGCCGACATACTGGATGGGGGTGTTGATTTCGTGCGCGATGCCCGAGGCCAGCTGCCCGATCGATTCCAGCTTCTGGGCTTGCGCCAGTTGCCGCTCCAGCAGCTTTCGCTCCGTCATGTCGTTGGCGATGGAACATGCACCGATGATTGTGCCGGACGAATCGCGCAGCGGCGAATACGTGGCAAATACGGGGATCGGCTCCCCGTTCTTGCGAATTCGGACGGTTTCGATGTGCTGCGTTCCCTTGCCCAGGTGCATCTTCTGCAGCAGGCGTTGCAGTTCGGGCTCGCCATTTTGGGGGTAAATCAACGCGACCGAGCGGCCGATGGCCTCCTCCCCGGAATAACCATAGATTCTCTCGGCCGCCGGATTCCAGGTGAGAATGGTCCCCTGCAAATCGATGCTGATGATGGATGCTTCGGAAAACTCCACGATCGCCGCCAGATGAGAGAGCGCGGCCTCCGTTTCCTTCTGCTCCGTGATGTCGGTGGTGACGGCAACGAACTGAGTCGGTCGGCCGGACGCATTGCGCAGAGCCGCCCCCCGTGCCGACCAATGACGGACGGAGCCGTCCTGATCGATCACGCGGAATTCCGCGCGGTAGGGTAGCCCGGTCTCCAGATGAGTCTCTATGGCCGTTCTCACCCGCTCGCGATCGTCGGGATGCAGCAGGCGTTGAAACCCCTCGAATGACCCCGGCATCTTCCCCGCGCAAGGGAGCAATTTCTGCTCCGCCCCGGACGTGGACGTCTGATTTGTCAGCATGTCCCGCACTACGATCACGTCACTGCCATTCTCGGCGGCGATCCGAAACCGCTGCTCGGAGGCGCGAAGGGCTTCTTCGGATTTCTTGCGCTCGATACCAAGGGCAATCTCGTCGGCGATCGAAGCCAGGGCCTTGAGGACGTTCTCCGGAAGAACCCTGCGTGCAAACAGCGCCACCACCCCCACCAGCCGGTCTTCGACAACCAGTGGATATCCCGCAAAAGCCACCATCCCCTCGCGACTTGCCCAAGCCTGGTCGGAGACCTCCGGGTCGCCAATCACGCTGTTGGTGAGGTGCGGCCGGCGGTCCTGTGCGATGCGGCCGATTTTGAAATTACCGAGGGGGATGCGCGCGTGCCCGCCATCGATATGAGTGTACATACCGGCGCTGGCCTGAAGTTCCAGCACGTTCCCTTCGTCGCAGAGCGTCCAGATGCGGCTGAACGCGACATGCAGGTGGTCGACCAGCACCCCGGCGCAGTCCTCGAGCATATCGGCCAGGTTCTCGCGCTTCGTCAGGACCACCCCGATGGCCCCGCTGAGCGCGGCCAGCTGCGCCTGTTCCGCGATCTCCACGGCGTGAGTTTCCAGCCTCTGGTTGGCGATGCTCAGCTCTTCGGCTGCCTCCGCGATGTGGAGGGCCTGCGTGGCCTTCGCCTTCAGGTAGAAGACAAACACCGTCGTCAGCAGCAGTCCGAACGCCAGCACGAGGAACGGACCGACCGCCGCCGCGAGGTCGGTGGGAGTCCCACCGGGTGTCGCCAGCAAAGCCCAGGTTCTGCCGTCCACCTCGAATCGCCCCTCGACGTGCAGCCCGCCGCGCAAAGAATCGAGGGACACTTCCGGCGTTTTGGGGTAGAGCTGTTGCACGGCCGCGGAGCTGATATCGAACACATGAATGGCGACCGCGCCGCTGCTCTCCGTCGCGCCGGCGATCAAGTCGCCGATCCGCAGCACGCCGAGAGCGAAACCCTTCAGGCTTCCGGGTTCACGATTGGGCGAATCCGCGCGGTTATAGGCCGGCGCGAAAATGAGCACTCCATACTGATCGCCTCGTTCCTGGACCAACTGCACCCTGGCGGTGGCGACGAGACTCCCGGTTCTGCGGGCCTTCTCGAGGCCTTCCCGGCGCACCCGATCGGAAGCCAGGTCGTAACCCAGCGCGCGCTCATTCCCGGTGACCGGCTCCACGTAGAACACCGGGAAGTATTCCGACCGTTCCGCGACTGGCGCCAGGCTTCCGTCCTGGCGGCGTTCGGTGAAACGAAATCCATCCAGGCCGTCCTGACGGGCGAGGCGCTCGTACTCCGCCTGCTCGCCGGTCGCCACTCGCGGGATCCACTCCAGCGCCTGCAGGTAGCGGTGACTCGCCAGGGCGGGCTCGACAAGCGTGGTGAAGGCTCGCCGGCTGGTATCCTGGCTGGCTTCAAAATGGCTGGCCACCAGCCTGATCGTGTCCAAAGCTTCGGCCACGCGGGTCCTCACCGCATTCAGGCGCTGGTCGGCCAGTTGCCGGAACTGCGCCTGCGTGCGGAAGCGTTCGAAGTGCTCCAGCACGGCGAAAATCGTGACCGATGCGCCCAGCCCGAGGCACAGCGCGGCGATGAGTTGCAGCGAGATCTTTTTTCGTGGCCGATGATTCATTGGGTGCTCCGCGGCGGCAGGCCCCCGCAGGGTCGCCGCAACGCGACGCCGGCAGGCTCCGCGTATCCATTCGGGTTGGCTTCCGCCGTGCCGTCGATCGGCAACCGGATCTTGAACGTGGACCCCGCGCCCATCGCGGTGTCGAAGGAGATGGTCCCGCCATGCTTGCGCACAATGACGCCGTAAGCGATCGCCAGCCCCTGGCCCGTGCCTTTGCCCACGCCCTTGGTGGTGAAGAAGGGATTGAAGATGTTCGCCTGGATCTCCTCCGGAATCCCCGTGCCGCTATCCTTCACCCGCACCTCCGCCCACCCGCCGTCGTGATGCGTGCTTACCACGATGGAGCCTTTTTGCCCCTTGTCCCTCACCACGTCGGCCACGCTATGCGCCGCGTTCACGATCAGGTTCAGGACCACCTGGTTGAACTCGCCCGGCACGCACACCACCGGGGGCAGATCCGCCTCCAGTTCGGTGTGCAGATCGGCGACATATTTCCATTCATTCCGAGATACCAGCACCGTGCTCTCGATGGCGCGGTTGATATCGAGCGGAACTTTCTCGACCGCTCCGGGATGCGAGAACTCCTTCATGGCGCGCACGATTTCGGCCACGCGTCCGGTGCCTTCGAGCGAATCCTCGAGCGATCTGGGGATCTCGGTCCGCAAGTAGTCGGCGCGGGAGGCTTTGGCGAGCGTCTCGAGTTCCTCGACGAAAGGGCCATCGGGCCACGCGGCGCGCACCGACGCCAGCAGCCGCTCATAACCGTCGAACAGCGGTTCCAGGCGCGCAAAAGAGTCCTTCAGGAAGCGGATATTATCGCCGACGTACTGGATGGGGGTGTTGATCTCATGCGCGATGCCCGAGGCCAGCTGGCCGATCGATTCCAGCTTCTGGGCCTGGGCCAGCTGACGCTCCAGCAGCTTCCGCTCCGTGATATCGACGGAAAGAGAACAAGCCGCCACTACCCTGCCGGTTCTGTCGCGAATGGGTGAATAGGTCGTCAGGACGGGAAACGTCCCCCCGTCTTTCCTGACGCGCAGGGTCTCCGCATGCTGGATGCGCTGTCCGGCGGCCAGAGTCTCGAGGATACCCGCCAGTTCTTGCAAACGCTCGGGAGGCCAGAAAATCGAAACCGGACGGCCCTTCACTTCCGCCCAGGAGTAGCCGTACATCCGTTCGGCAGCCGCGTTCCAGCTCAGAATCACGCCCGTCAATTCCACGGATATTATGGCTACGTCGCACGATTCCACGATGGCCGCGAGATGGTCCAGAGCAGCTTCGGCCTTGCGGCGCTCCGTGATATCCGCCCCCGTGATGAGGAATCTGACGGCTTCTTTCTGTGAGCCCGGGATGGGGCGGACGGACAATCCCAGGGAACGCTTCTCGCGGTTTCTCTCAAACGTAAGCTCGTCGCAGCGGCGAAGGGTCCCGGAGAGCAGCCACCGCGTCATCTCGGCGTGAATGTCTTCGGTCAGCCAGTGAATGCCGCAGTTGTCCAGGGTCCCACCGAGGGTGTCCGCGGCCGAGATCCCGAAAGTCTCGCAGGCGGCCGGGTTCCAGCGCGTGATGCGGCCCCGCGAATCGAGTCCGATCAGAACCGAAGGAATCGAGCTCAGCAGGAGTTCCGTCTCCGCGCGCGCCGATTCCAGTTGCTCCGTCTGTTCCTGAAGATCGGCGGTGCGCTCCCGCACGCGCGTATCCAGTTCATCACGGGATCGCCGCAATTCTTCCTCGGCCCGCTCCCTCTGGCGGATCTGCTCGGCCAGCGCCTGGTTGACACCCCGCAACTCGACAACCGCCCGGGCTTCGCCGCGGTAAACCGCGGATACGCTGCTGAAGAGTCCGGCCAATATCAATGTGGAAGACAGAATCCTGGACAGGTGGAACAGGAAAAACAGCGCATCATAGGGCTGGCCGGAGAAAGCCTGAAAGAACAGGTGGCCCGAGGCTGCCGCAATCAGCGACAGGATGAGCCAGTGTTCCAATCCGCTGGTTTTCCATGTCCCTTTCCGAATGCGCACTACGCCGGCGCAGGCGAAGAGCACAGCCGGGACCAACTCCGCCGGCCGATGAATCGCTCCCTGCGGATGGAAGGCGAAGGGGAGAGGCGCCCACGTGAGCGCCAGGCAGACCGCCAGGATCGAACCCGCAATCGTGGTGTACCAACGCCCATCCTCAATCGGGCGCGTGGCCCGCTTCTCCTCCTGGCCTTCGGCCGGGGCGAAGCCCAAAAACAGCGCGAGAAATACCGGCGGCGCCCATTCACTCCACGCCGTTATGCCGCCAGTATCGCCGGGCATGCGGCCTGCCACAAAGGATGACGTGGTGACGGCATGATAGAGGCCGAGCAGACCGGCGCCCGCCAGGCCGCTTCCCAGGAGAAGATAGTTCGAGGTCCGGCTGGTGTAGTGTCCCTTGAGTGCGATCGCCCCGGCTACCAGCGCGAGAGTCACGGAAACGGCTTCGAGCAGCGTATGCAACTCGGCATCTCCGTGCCATTTGGCGTTGTGGCAGAGAGCTCCGATGCCGGCGGCCACTAGCGGAAACGCCGCATAAGCGGCCCCCTTTGCATGGAAAGATCTCACGGCACAGGACTCACTAATAAGAAATATCGGCCGATTTTTCCTTTTTTCGATAGAACCAGAGGTCTTATTAACCGATGAGACAAAATAGGAAAACCCATGAAGGCCGGCAAACGTATTCTGTTTGTTGACGATGAGCCCAAGCTGCTGGATGGCTTGCGGCGTATGCTGTTCCGCTATGGCGACTTGTGGGAAACGGAGTTCGCTTCGAGCGCCGCCGAAGCGCTCGTCATGCTGGCGGCATCCAGTTTTGACGTCATCATTACGGACATGCGGATGCCGGGAATGAACGGCGCGGAACTGCTCAATGAAGTCGCCAGGCTCTATCCGCAGACGGTGCGCATGATCCTTTCCGGCACCTGGGAACAGGATTTACGGATGCAGGCCGCCATGGTGGCCCACCAATACCTTTCCAAACCGTGCGACCCCGCCGTGCTGAAAGCAACCCTCGACCGCGCTTTTTCGCTGCGGGAGGTGCTGGTGGAACCGGCCCTGCGCGCCCTCGTGGGAAGGACGTCGGGCTTGCCCAGCACCCCGGCCGTCTACCATGAGCTCATTGAGGTTTTGCTGGCTCCGGACGTTTCGGCGCAGCAGATCGGGAAGGCGGTTGCCAGGGACACGGCCATGACCGCCAAGGTCTTGCAACTGGTGAACTCCGCGTTTTTTGGCCTGCACCGGCATATCACCAGCCCGGAAGATGCCATCGCGCGCCTGGGTGTCGATACCATCAAGGGTCTGGCGCTCTCGGTTTCGGCCTTTTCGAGCCTGAGTGCTTCACGCTGCCCGCAGTTTTCCATCGAAGCGTTCCAGCAGCATTCTCTGGCGGTCGCGATGATCGCGCGCGACATCGCGATATCGCAAAAGATGTCCAAAGCGGCGCAGGACGACTGTTATGCGGCCGGTCTCCTGCACGACGTCGGCCAACTGGTGCTGGTGGCCGATCACGGCGACCAATACGATCGCGTTCTGCAATCCGTTGCGGCCGGGGAAGGAGTCCTCAGCGAGGCCGAACGGGAAGTCTTCGGAACTACGCACGAAGAAGTGGGGAGTTACCTGCTTTGGCTGTGGGGCCTTCCGGATTCGGTGGTCGAAGCCGTGGCATTTCACCATCACCCCTCGCGCGCCCCCGAAGCCTCGATTGGCTCCATCGCTGCCGTGCACCTCGCCAACGTTCTGGCCGGAACGCGGCCGGACGGCTCGTTCCCAGTGGGCAATGAGCTCGATGGCGCCTATCTTTCGCGGGCCGGATTCGCGGCGGAGCTGGGGGCCTGGTCGGATATGGCGCGCCCGCATTTGATATCGGAGCCCGGGCAGTGACCAGGCGCATCCTCTTCGTGGATGACGAACCCAGGATTCTGCAGGCTCTCGAACGGCACCTTAGGGAGCGGTTCGAGATGCTGACGGCGCCCGGTCCGGAACAGGGATTGGACCTGATTTCCCGTGAGGGACCGTTCGCCGTAGTGGTGTCCGACTATCGCATGCCGGGCATGGACGGCATTCACTTCCTGGCTGAAGTCAAACAGACGAGCCCCGACACGATCCGCCTCATGCTGACGGGGCAGGCGGACCTCACCACGGCGATCGCCGCGGTGAACGAGGGCAGCATCTTCCGCTTCCTCACCAAACCCTGTCCTCCGCAGATTCTCAGCGCCGCGCTCGATGCCGCTCTGGAGCAGCACCGGTTGATCACCTCCGAGCGGGAACTGCTGGAGAAGACCTTGAGCGGCAGCATCAAGGTCCTGACCGAAGTGCTGAGCCTGGTCAATCCGGGTGCGTTCAGCCGCGCTTGCCTGATTCGCAAGTACGCCGCTCACATAGCCTCCAGCATCAAACTCCGCGAAGTATGGGAACTGGAGCTAGCGGCCATGCTGTGCCACTTGGGCTATATAACCGTGCCGCAGCTGGTGCTGGACAAAGTCGCCGCGCGCGAGAAACTGACTCCCGAGGAGCAATCCGTCTACTCGTCCCACCACGAAGCGGCCCGGCGCCTGCTCGAGAGCATTCCCCGGCTGGAGAAAGTGGCGTGCATCATTCGCAACCAGAGCAGCCCGCCGTCGGGCCCTCCCCGCCTGGATGCCTGGCTGGCCGCCGGCGACGTTGTCGCGGTGGACACCATCATCCTGAGGACCGCGCTGGAGTTCGACCGGTTGGCCACGGCGGGAAAAGCCCGCCACGACGCCGTCGCTCAAATGCGCCGGTCGGATCTGTTCCCCGCGCGTTTTCTGGATGCGCTGGAAACCGCCGAGATCCATAGCGTCCAGCGCAGGGTGTCGATGCTTCGGGTGACCGAGCTCACCGCCGGGATGGTCACCAACCAGGACATTTGCACCAACAGCGGCGTTCTCATCCTCCCCAAGGGCGAGGATCTGACCACGCCGCTGATTGAGAAGATTCGCGCGTACTCCAAGACCTACGGGATTCCGCAGCCGCTCAGTGTCCTCGTGCCCCAGGCGGATGAACATCTCTCCTGAACCGGTTCGCGGGCCTCTTCTCAATGAACCAGATCGGCGGCCGAACTCTCGAAGAAATGGAATTTGTGCATGGGCGCGCCTGCCCTGAGGGCCGTCAGCTTCTCCTCTATGGCCCGGGTAAGATCGATGCTCGCTCCCCTGAAGACCTCGAACATGGCCGCGTATTTGCCAGCAGCCAAATCCCTGCGCACGATGAACAACTGAAGCTCGTAAGCAGCCAGCTCATGCCGTCGCTCGAATTCCTCGACCGTGAGACGGGAAAGCTGCTGCTCGCTCAGCCCCGTCTTCGGATCGAACCGCACATGCATCACTTCATGGGCGAGTATGGCTTTGGCCAGATGCACCGCCTGATCGTACATTCCGTTGCGGATCAGTGCCTGCAGAAACTGGAGATCCGGCGAATCCCCCAGCAGAAACAGCGGAAAGTGGTGCTCCGCTACGAAGGTCGACGGCCGCCTGGTGACGACATACCGGTATTGCGCCGGCGTGAGCAGGGCTTTCAGCGAGCCGTCGTCCTCCACCAGAACGATATCGTCGGCCTGGGCGGTGAAGCCTGCCGGGCAGTCCGGGAGAGACGGAACTTCCTGCAGGAGCTCCTGCAAGGCGGCTCTCACCCAGTTCGGCAATCGTTTGCCGCTTCGCCCGGCGTTCACGGGTGGCCGGGCGTCCCCGGCCCGGACGGGAATTGTCGCAAGACCCAGCAGAAGCACGATCGCGCTCGCCCGAGAAACTGTTCTCAGCCCGCGGTTGATACATGAGCGCGCGAGTTTCACATAACAGATAATAAGATCTTGTACGAAATATCACAATCCGTTTTTTAATTGATTTTCGGAGCCTATGCTTCCAGCAGCGCCGCGCGCGCCATCCACTCCAGGCTGCCCGACAGGTGTTTCCTGATCTGCTTGATGCCGGGATCGGTGGTCATCCTCGCCAGGTCCGACGCGATTTTTTCGTGGCTGCGAGTGCCGTCCAGCAGCTGGATCAACTGGCGCCCGATCTCATCCAGGTTGACGCTCCGGCAGCACGCATTTACCACCATGCTCGATTCGTGCGCCTGGTACCGCGCCAGGCGGCTCGCCACGGGACGGTCCGTCACCGTCTCCTGGCACGGAAAATCGTACACGTGAAAATCGGCGAAGCCGCTGATCACCATGCCGGTCAGAATATCCCGCAGCGCCGCCTCACCGCCGGCATACGGCACCAGGTCCGCGAACGAGAGCGGCTGCGGGTACACTTCGCCCAACGCCGCGGCGACACTCCTCGACGCCTCGTGAACGGGTTTGATGCGGATGCTCCGCAGTCCTTGAATCTGTCCGTCGTCCAGGGTGCGTGTCAGCGCCGAATACAGGAATCCGTCGAGGCAGTCTTCCAGGCTCGGCCGGGACAGGTTTCGCTCGGCGCGGCACAGCAGCGTCTGCCGGAACATGCGGGCCTTGAGAAAATCCATGTACTGTTCGCGGTCCAGCAGCTCTTCCGAAATGTCGGTCAGCAGCCCGCCGGGATCGAACATTTCGAAGGGATCGGCCTCACCCACGTATTGCAGCTCATGCGCCGCCGCGCGGGCGATGAAATCCGAGAAATACAGCGGCTCCGAAGAAAGGCCGAGATCATCGTGAAAGAGCTGATTGTCCGGCGTCGCCGCCACCTTCTCGGCCTCTTTCGACAACAGCGCCTGCCATGGCTCCGGCAGCCGGCCTTTCGACAGCAATAACTGGACGCTGGCTCGCGCCTGCAGGATTCGCTGCGCCGGATCCTCGATGGCGCGCGTGTGAAACATCATCAGGTCCCGCAGATATTGGCGCGCGTGGCGTCCCGGCAGCGTGTTATAGCTGATGAACGCGATTCCTTCCGGCGCCAGCCGTTCGCGGCAGATTCGCAACAGCGCCTTCTGGACTTCCGCCGGCACCCAGGAATACAGGCCGTGCGCCGCAATGTAGTCGAATTCGCCCCACGCCGCGTCGATTTCCCGCAAATCGGCCGCGCGCAGGGCGAGATTGTCGAGTTGCAGCTCGCGGCGGGCTATCTCGCCTTCCGCGATGGGATTCTCCGCCAGGTCAACGCCCACAAACCGCGCGCGCGGAAGATAATAGGCCAGGCCGATGAGGTTGGCGCCGGTCCCGCACCCGATCTCCAGGTAGCGGCACTGTTCCACCGGCGCCGGTTCCATTCCAGCCACCTTGCCGACGGCCGCCAGCCGGTCGGGATGCATGTCGAAATGGACTTTGCTGTGATATGGGACGTCGTTGTAAGACTCGACCATTATTCCCCGCGCGCGAACACCATGTCGGACGGCTCTACCGAGTGTTGCCCGCACCAATCCAGGTACAGCCGGCCGTAGCTCGACGTGATGTAATCGGCATCGCCAAAACCGAGCGCGCGTGCCGTGCGATCGATCCACGCAGGCGAGCCTTCCAGTTCCATGAAATCGCCGATGGGCGTTTCGTCCACCGTGGCCACGCCGGCCGACCCCGGCCTGCGATATTCGGCGCGGTATTTCTCGTAGCGGAACGCCGGGCGAAACTCCAGCCGGTCGAGAATCCGGCTCATGGCCGCGGCGTCCGATGCCTCCACTTCAAGTTCCTCGCGGCTCTTGTGGCGCGACGCCTGCGGAGGTCCTTTATAAGTGACCGTCACCACTTTGCCGGCCTCGCGAATTCGCAGCAGCTTCTGCGAAGCGCGCAGCTCCAGTCCGGCGGTATCGAAAACGGTGTTGGCTTCGAAAACCCTCCGGCGCGAAACGCGGAATCCGGCGTTTCGCAACCGCTTCTTCGCGGTCCTGCTGTCCACCCGCAGCTTGATCTCGGTTTCTTGTCCCGATGCGGCCATGTTCTATTGTGGGGGGTCGCCGCAGTGCCGATCGCGAAAATCCTGGTCGATGGGTTTGCGGCCGCGGAAGCCTTCGTCCACGCCGTGCCAGAATTCGATCGCCGTCTCCCCGAGTTTCCAGCACAGGCAGACCTCGCGGCCGCGATAGAGTGTAGGGAAGTCCACCAATCCCATCTCCAGGTCCTTCACCTGTCCGCCCGTGGCTTTCACCTGTTCGAGAGCCTCGCGTAATCGCGCCCCGGACACTTCGCGACGCCCGCGCGCTTCCACCGCCTGATTGCGGTTGACCATTACCCCGCCCATCAGCACTACGTGTTCCTTCAGTCCTTGCAGAATCCCTTCCGCTTCGTCGTATTCGGCTTTCATCGCCACGGCTTCGCGCAGCAGGCGATCCAGGAGCGGGATCAGGCTTTCCGCTTCCGCGAGGGTGAAGCGCTGGGACATCCGGTGCCCCGATTATAGCGCGTACGACAATGGCTTTTCGCGGTCCGGCATCGGCGGAAGGGCTCGAAACAGGACTGTCTGGTGTGTCGATTGGCGTAGACGGCGACAGTTTCCTACGGCGCGTAGTGCGCTTTGACGTAGTCGTTCAGAATGCCGATGAACTCGGCGACAATGTGGTCGCCTTTCAGCGTGGTCATCAGCCGTCCGTCCACGTAGACCGGGGCTTTGGGCTCTTCAAAAGTGCCCGGCAGCGAGATGCCGATATTGGAATGTTTGGATTCGCCCGGTCCGTTCACCACGCAGCCCATTACCGCTACCTTCATGGTTTCCACACCCGGATGCGCCGGTTTCCACTTGGGCATCTGTTCGCGCAGGTAGGTCTGGATCTGGTCGGCCATTTCCTGGAAGAACGTGCTGGTGGTCCGCCCGCAACCGGGACACGCCGTCACCTGCGGCGTGAAACTGCGAATTCCCAGCGATTGCAAAATCTGCTGCGAGACGATGACTTCTTCCGTGCGGTCGCCGTTGGGCAGCGGCGTCAGCGACGTGCGGATGGTGTCGCCGATGCCTTCCTGCAGCAGCGGCGCCAATGCCGCCGTGGTGGCCACGATTCCCTTGCTGCCCATCCCGGCCTCGGTAAGACCGAGATGCAGCGGGTAATCGCACGCCGCGGCCAGCGCGCGGTAGACGTCGATCAGGTCCTGCACGCCGCTGACTTTGGCGCTGAGGATGATCATCTCGCGCGCCAATCCGTGCCGTTCGGCCGCCTGGGCGGATTCCACGGCGCTCACCACCATGGCATCGAGCGTCACCTGCCGCGCGTCCTTCGGCTCCGCCAGCCGCGAATTCTCGTCCATCATGCGCGTCAGCAATGCCGAATCGAGCGATCCCCAGTTGACGCCGATACGAACCGGCTTCCGGTTTTCAACCGCGACTTCGATCATCGTCCGGAAATTGTCGTCGGTCTTGCGGCCGATGTTCACATTTCCGGGGTTGATGCGATACTTGGCCAGCGCGCGCGCGCAATCCGGATATTTCTTGAGCAGGATGTGGCCGTTATAGTGAAAATCGCCGATGATGGGAACCCGTACCCCGAATTTATCCAGCGTTTCGACGATTTTCGGCACCGCCGCGGCGGCCAGATCGGTATTCACCGTCACGCGCACCAGCTCCGAGCCGGCCTGAGCCAGGGCCATCACCTGGTTGACCGTCGCGGGGACGTCCGCAGTGTCGGTATTGGTCATCGATTGCACCACGATCGGATGACCGCCCCCGACCTTCACACCGCCAACGTCGACCACCACCGCCTTGCGGCGCGGCTGTATCATAATCGCGAATCGCCTCCGGAAACCACTATTATATCGGGCGCCTGCGCGATCTCTTGACAATGTATTATTCCTATAATACATTAATCCACATGCCCGCCCAGGATATCCGCTATGCTCTCCGTCTCATGCGCCGCAGCCCCGGTTTCACCGCCGTGGCCGTATTGTCGCTGGCGCTCGGCATCGGCGCCAACACCGCGATTTTCAGCCTGCTGAACACCGTGATGCTGCGGACGCTGCCGGTGGACCATCCCGATCAACTCGTCGAACTGTTGCAGCACTATCCCAATGAGCCCCGCGGGAACGGATGGTGGACGCTGGCCAGCTATGAGCACTTTCGCGCTCACAATCGTGTATTCGCCGGTCTGACGGGCACCGCGTTCGATAACCTGACGCGCGTCCGTGTCGAGGGCGCCGCGTCGGAAACGCTGGCAGGCGAGGGAGTGTTGGGGAATTACTTCGTCGTGCTGGGATTGAAACCAGCTCTCGGCCGCCTGATCAATCCCGGGGATTCTGCCGCCGCGGTCTTGAGCTGGTCTTATTGGAACAGCCGCTTCCATCGCGACCCCGGAATCCTTGGCAGGCACATCCTGGTGGACGACGCGCCCATGACGATCGTCGGCGTCGCGCCCCGCGGGTATGAAGGACCTCGCGTGGGAGTGCAGACCGACATTTGGGTTCCGCGCGAAAAGGACGGGCTGACCCTGATCGCGCGTCTTCAGCCCGGCGCGACGCTCCGGCAGGCGCGCGCGGAAATGGCCGTCCTTTACCGGTTCACCATCGAGGAACATCCCCGCTACAAAATCGATCCACAGGTGAGCCGCATGAAGGTCGAGGTCGAGCCGGCCAGCCACGGGCTGTCGAACGTGCGCGACCGGTATGGAAAGCCGCTGCTTCTCCTGATGGCGGTGGTGGGCGCGTTGCTCCTTCTCGCCTGCATCAACCTGGCGAGCCTGCTGCTCGCGCGCGGCGCCGGCCGGCAGCGCGAATTGGCCGTGCGCGTGGCGATTGGCGCCGGACGCGTGCGTCTCGTCCGGCAGATGCTGACGGAATCGGTGCTGCTTTCCGCATCGGGAGCGCTGCCGGGCGCCGCGTTCGCTTACTTCGCGACCGGAGTTCTGCTGCGCATTATGGCCAGCGCCCGCCTCCTGGAACGCGTCGAAATTCAGGTGCAGCCGGATTGGCGCCTGCTGCTGTTCACGGCCGGCATCGCGCTGCTTACCGGCATCGCGTTCGGATCGGCGCCGGCGTGGTACGCGCTGCGGCCGGCGCCGGCAACCTGGCTGCGCCGAAGCGGGACCGCCGGCGAGACGAGATTCTGGCGCTGGTTCGGAAAAAGCCTGGTGGCGGCGCAGGTGGCTCTTTCGATTCTGCTCGTGACCGCGGCGGCGGTATTCCTTAGCTACCTCACCCGTCTGCGAACTTCCGACCTGGGCTTCCGCGCTGACCATGTACTGTTGGCGATTCTCGATCCCTCGTCGAGCGGTTACAACCGCGCGCACACGGCCTCGGCATACCAGGAAATCCTTCAGCGCCTGGAGGCGCTTCCAGGGGTGCGGTCGGCCTCCATCTGCGCCTGTTCTCCCATACAGGGCTGCGGCGCCAGCCGTTTTGTCACCGCCGAAGGATTCCTGGAACGCCTCGAGGACCGGCGCTACATCGCGCTGAGCTGGGTAGCCCCGAGGTATTTCGAGGCGCTCGGAACTCCGCTGCTGGCGGGCCGCGACTTCAGTTTCCGCGACGCGGGCGGCCCGCGCGTGGCCATCATCAGCCAATCCATGGCGCGCCATTATTTCCCCGGCGTGAATCCCATCGGAAGGCACGTGACGATCGATGCCGACCCGCGCACCGGCGGCTGGTCGGGCGACCAGCCTTATGAAGTCGTGGGAGTGGTGGGCGATTCGCGAATGACCGAGCTTCGCGAGCCGCAGGACCGCGCCATGTACTTCAACATGTTCCAGGAAGGAAGCATACGAAATCAATTCGTCCTGCGGACCACCGTCAATCCCATGTCGGTGGCGGGCGAGGTGCAGCATATCGCGCGCAACGTCATCAAGACCGTTGCCGTCAGCAAGGTCACGACGCTCTCCGGCCAGATCGATGCGGCAATCGTCCCCGAGCGGCTGGTCGCGGCATTGTCCGGGTTCTTCGGTGCGTTGGCGGCGGTGCTCGCGGGCATCGGACTGTACGGGCTGCTGGCTTATGGCGTGGCCCGCAGGGTCGGCGAAATCGGCGTGCGGATGGCATTGGGCGCCACGGCCGGAGACGTCAGGCGCCTCGTCTTGCGCGATGCCCTGGGTATGGTCGCCGCGGGCATCATGCTCGGCGCGGCGATGGTGATATGGGGCCGGCCCGTCGCGGCGAGTCTCGTTCCGGATCTGAAGATCGGCAGCGCCATGCCGCTGGCGATCGCCGGGGCGGGGGTGATGGGGATTGCCATCCTGGCCTCCTACCTGCCGGCGCGACGGGCCGCCCGCGTGGCGCCGATCGAGGCGCTGCGCCACGACTGATCGGGCGGCGCTATTCCACCACTCGCCGGGCTCTCCATGCTTCGATCAAAGTTCGCGCCTGGGAGCCAACGCGCCAAAGTCGCAACCGCCAAGGCATCTTCTGAGTCTCGGAAGAGAGCTTCCAGATGGATTTCATTGACGGCTCCGAACCGAATGCCCCCGCTGATTTCCTCCACCGCATCGACCAGATCCTGCCTGTATTTCAGCGCTACGGGACTCTTGGTGGGCTCGAGATGCGGAATAGCTGCCATTGCGGAGAACGGGACGAACGCCTCCGGGGGACAATTACCTAAGGGACGCCGCAACAATAACTGTGCAGAGCCCGTGGCGCGGGCACTCGTGCCTGCAGCGCCGAGACTCTTCTCGGCGCTTGTGGG
>Ga0335078_10003313_pt1 | contig 24018 bp, 20 predicted proteins | sample Lox_Sample_32_FD_206711 | JGI IMG/M metagenome (GOLD analysis project Ga0335078, IMG submission 206711) | Soil microbial communities from Loxahatchee National Wildlife Refuge, Florida, United States - Lox_Sample_3.2 | ecosystem: Environmental > Terrestrial > Soil > Wetlands | place: USA... | reverse complement strand
TCACGTCCGCGTATCCCTCAACCAGTTCCAGCGACTCGTTGTCGATCGCCTCGGTCACGATCTTCATCCCGAACTGATCGCGAACCTCGGCCATGATCCGCAAGCCTTCTTCACCCAAGCCCTGGAATGAATAAGGTGATGTGCGTGGCTTGTATGCCCCGCCCCGAAAGAATTGAGCTCCAGCTCGCGAAACTCGCTCCGCTACGGCGAACGCCTGGTCCGGGTTCTCGATCGCGCACGGTCCCGCCATGATCGCCAATGTCGGGCCGCCGATTGTGGCATCGCTTCCTGGAAATCGAATGATGGTGTTGTCTTCCTTGATGTCGCGGCTGACCAGCTTATAAGGCTTGGTAACCCTGATGACTTCCTGCACGCCCGGCATTTCTTCCAGCGTGCCGGCCTCGACCTCGCCCTTATTGCCGGTGATTCCAATCGCCGTTCGCTCCGCCCCCGGAATCGAATGAGCCCGGTAGCCAAGCGACTCGATCTTCTGACAGACCGCACGGACTTGCTCCTCCGTCGCGTGCGCCTGCATGACGACTAGCATGACCCCCACCTCGAAGCTCTAAGTCTATCTTTAAGCCTGCAACCGCAGCAAACCGCTTCATCTATCTGGCTGAGTCGGCGCTATTTTGTCGCTTAGGACGCCAGTCCCGGCGGTCTGCGACCGCCACCCGTTGCAGAAGTCTGCATACAGAATCCTCCCCGGTCGCCTACAGAAATTTCCCTAGCATCCAATCGTCCTTTTTTACGCTCCTATCCTTCTGTCGCTTAGGGAGGCGCCATGAAGCTTTCGCTACTTACGCTCTTTGCAGCATTTGTTCTTTGTGCCGGTTCTTTGTTTGCCCAGGCGCAAACCTTCGTCAGCTCCGATTTCGCGATGTTCGGCGCGGCTGACGTTTCATCTTCCACCACTCTTCCGCCAAGCCACACTGAACAGCAGCAAGTTCAGAACAACATCAAAGACATTCATTTCGACTTCAACCGCGCCGACTTACGTCCCGAAGATCAGTCCACCCTTCAGTCGGACGCTCAATGGCTCAAAGCCCATCCCGATGTTTTCGTGACCATTGAAGGCGATGCTGACGAACGCGGTGACATCGTTTACAACGTCCAGCTCTCGGACAAACGCGCTGACGTCACCAAAGACGCCTTGGTCTCCTACGGTGTTTCCGCGGATCAGATCGTCTACGCGACTGGCTGGGGCAAGCTCTATCCCATTTGCAGCGACTCGACCGAAAGCTGCTGGAGCGAGAATCGTCGCGCTCATTTCTCAGCTTGGTAGCCCATGACGGCGGAACGCGGCATTTTATACTCGTCCTATGCCGCGTTCCATCGCCCGTGAGCAGGACATCCTCAAGCTTCCTGTACCCAAGCGTCCTCCGCGGCTGACCTCCCGTCGCATAGGCATTCACACGTCCTCTTCCGGCGGCGTGCAGAACGCAGCCGAGAGGGCGTACCGCCTTGGCTGCAACACACTTCAAATTTTTTCTTCCAGCCCTCGCCAGTGGGCTCCGTACGAACTCAATCGCCCTCACTGCGACGAAATGCTCCGCCTTCGCGACAAGTACAACCTCAAGCCTCTGGTGATTCACACCAACTATCTCGTCAACCTCGCCGCCACGAACGAACTCTTCCTGAAAAAGTCGATCGAAGCGTTCCGTGGCGAAGTGGAGCGCGCGCTGGCTCTTTGCGCCGACTATCTCGTCCTTCATCCCGGCTCGTTCCGCGGCACGCACCGCGAAGCCGGTCTTCTCCAGACCGCTGCTGCCATTGCCGCCGCGACTCGCGGCCTTGATCTCGTTCGCGGCAATCTCACCATCCTCATCGAGAACACCGCCGGCGCGGAATATTCGTTGGGGGCAAGTTTCGAACAGGTCGCCGAAGTGCTGCATCACCTCGATGACGTGGTTCCCGCCGCTGCCTGCATCGACACCTGCCACACCCACGTCGCCGGATATGACATCGTCAGCGAAGCTGGTTTTCAGGCCACTCTCGCGCACCTCGATGAAACCATCGGCCTCAAGAACGTTCCCGTCTTTCATTGCAACGACGCCAAAGCCCCTCGGGGTTCGAAGCTCGACCGGCATCAGCATGTCGGGAAGGGAACTATCGGGATCGAGCCGTTCCGCCGCCTGTTAAACGATCCCCGTACCGCCCAAGCCGCTTTCATCGCCGAAACCCCCATCGACGAACCCGGCGACGACATGCGTAACGTCGCCGCCCTCAAAAGACTCATCGAAACGAACTGAGAACTGAATGTAGCTGCCAGCCCGCGCCCGGCCTGCCATCCGTCATCTCAGGACTGAGAACTGACAACTGGGAACTGAGAACTGAACCTTGCTTAGACATTTACCGTGCCATCCTGCAGAGTTTTGTTCCCTGATGATCCTTTCCAAATTGGCACTCCGTTCGTGTGAACACGGATTGAATCCGTGTAAAATTGCTGTCTATTGCTTCAAGTTGGGTTTATGCCACCTGAAGAAACTGCATCCGTGGCCAATCAGAATCGCACTCGCGACTCTCAAGTCGACGACCGTTACGATCCCCAGCGCATCGAGACCAAGTGGTTCGAACGCTGGCAACAGGACCCGTCTCTCTACGCCGCCGAGCAGAATTCCACCAAGCCCAAGTATTACGTTCTCGAAATGTTGCCTTACCCTTCGGGTGTTTTACACATGGGCCACGTCCGCAACTACTCGATCGGTGATGCGCTCGCCCGTTTCATGTGGATGAACGGTTACAACGTGTTGCATCCCATGGGCTGGGATTCTTTCGGACTTCCCGCCGAAAACGCCGCCATCTCCGCCAACGTGCCGCCCCGCGACTGGACCCTTCGCAATGTCGAGAACATGAAGCGCCAGATGAAGCGCCTCGGCTTTGCCTACGACTGGTCACGAGAAGTGACCACCTGTTTTCCCGAGTACTACCGCTGGAATCAGTGGTTCTTTTTGAAGCTCTACGAAAAGGGGCTTGCCTATCGCAAGAAAAGCAAGGTCAATTGGTGTCCGAAGTGCGCCACGGTCTTAGCGAATGAGCAAGTCGTGAACGGTTGCTGTTGGCGCCATGAAGACACCCTCGTGGAGCAGCGCGAACTTGAGCAGTGGTTTTTGCGCATTACCGAATACGCGGAAGAGTTACTTCGCGACCTCGACAAGCTCGAGGGCTGGCCCGATCGCGTGCGCACCATGCAGCGCAATTGGATCGGTCGCAGCGAAGGCGCGCTCCTCGATTTCAAACTCGAGGGCACGCCCGGTCCCGCTGGTTCCACGATCACTGTCTTCACCACCCGCATCGACACAATTTATGGTGCCACCTCGATCCAGCTTGCGCCCGAACATCCTTTGGTTGCCGATTTCACTCGCTACAACCAACCTCTCGGCGAGCGGGTCGAGCAACTCATCGCCGAGCAGCGCCGAGCCAAAGAATCCGGCGATATCGGCGCCATCGACAAACACGGTGTGAACACTGGGCACTACGCGACCAATCCGTTCAATGGCGAGCGCATTCCCATCTGGATCGCCAATTACATTTTGATGGATTACGGCACCGGCGCCATCATGAGCGTTCCAGCTCATGACGAGCGCGATTACGATTTCGCCAAGAAATACAATTTGCAGATCCGCCTCGTCATTCTTCCTCCCATGAATGACCTTGAGGAAACAATGGCGGAGCCGCCACTTCCATTCACCACCGAGGACGGCGGGTTGATCAACTCCGGCCCGTTCAGCGGCCTCAGTTGTCAGGAAGCTCTGGTTAAAATGGCGGCGTACGCGGAAGAGCACGGCTTCGGCAAGCCCACGGTGACTTTTCGCCTCAAAGACTGGGGCATCTCTCGACAGCGCTACTGGGGCACGCCGATTCCCATGCTCTATTGTGAAAAGGACGGCATCGTGCCTGTCCCCGAGCGGGATCTACCTGTTATTTTGCCGGACAAAGTTGAAATTACCTTGACTGGTGGATCGCCTCTTTCGCGCGTGCCAGAATTTTCCAACGTGACTTGCCCGAAATGCGGCGGTCCGGCACGGCGTGAAACGGATACCATGGACACCTTCGTCGATTCGTCCTGGTATTTCTACCGCTATACCGACGCACGTAACAATCAGGCTCCGTTTGATTCAAACACTGTCGCTTATTGGTTCCCGATTGACCAATACATCGGAGGCGTCGAACACGCCATCCTTCACTTGATCTATTCGCGCTTCTGGACCAAGTTCATGCGCGATATGGGTCTCGTCCAAAATGACGAACCGGCACAGCGCCTCTTTACCCAAGGCATGGTGATCAAGGAAGGCGCTAAGATGTCGAAAAGTTTGGGCAACGTCGTCTCGCCCGACGACATGGTTCACCGCTTCGGCGCCGACAGCGCCCGGATGTACAGCCTGTTCGCCGCGCCCCCTGATCGCGACCTCGATTGGAAAGACGACGGCATTGCCGGAATCTCTCGCTTCCTGGGCAAGGTGTATCGGTTTATCTCCCGCAACGCAGCCGCCAACACGGCAGCGAAGACGAACTCCGCGTCCCTCAGTCCCGAAGCACGTTCGGTTCAGCGCAAGCTTCACCAGACCATCAAGCGAGTCGACACCGATTTCCAGGGTCGCTGGCACTTCAACACTTCGGTTGCCGCGATCATGGAATTAGTCAACGAATTGCATGCCTTTGAAGAATCTTTGACGTCGAATCCGGCCGCAGAAAATACCGCCTTGCTCGCTGAAGTTCAGCGCAATCTCGTTCTCTTGCTCGCGCCGTTCGCTCCATTTCTCGCTCACGAACTCTGGGAGATGATCGGCGAAAAGGGAAATCTTCTCCGCACCCCTTGGCCTAAGTACGACCCTGAGCTTGCCAAGGAAGAAGAAATCCAGATTCCCGTTCAGATCAACGGAAAATTGCGAGTGGTCGTGCAGGTTCCGGCAGGTTCTTCCGAAGATACGATCCGCAATGCCGCCCTCGGCGACGCCAAGATTCAGGCCGCGACCTCCGGCAAACAGATCATTAAGACGATCATCGTCCCGGGTAAGCTTGTCAATATTGTGATCCGCTAAAAAGAAAAAGCCTGCCTATGCGGCAGGCTTAACTTCCACCCATCTTACTGGCCCGGATTCATTCCACCCTGATTCAGTAGCAGGGCCTGTTTGTGTTTAGCCAAGTCAATCTCGGTAACCTCTTTCCCCGAGTTGTTGGCGGACGGCTTCAACACAACCGCATCTTCCGTTGCGGCATTGTCGTTCGTTTTCAACTGAGCGGTCGTGGTTGCAACCGTAGTTTTATGCTGGATGAAGTTTACATTTACGTTCGATCCCGACCCCGTCCATTCCACCTTATACGTCCCAGCTTGCAGTTGGGTGCTGCCAACCGTTGCCGTATCGGGTAGTTGAATTGTTGCGGAATTCTTGCTGCCTGCAAAAACTGCAACTGGCATGAATAACGCCAGAATTGCTACGCCTATCAAATACTTCGGGTACTGCATTCGTCTCTCCTCCTAAGTGCACGCCATTTGAATTATTTGTCCCTATCTAATCGGATGCCCGCACCCCTGTCACGGTTGCGAAATATATCGTGTCACGAGAGTTCCTGATCGCTTCCCCGAGCCGCCCCCACATTTCGCCTTCCTGAGATAATGTTTTTTATGAGGTCGCCGTCGCCAACGCTGGAAGGTTTTCGTCTCATGCTGCGACGCCCCTCCTTCGGCCTCGCCGAGATCGCCTGGCGATGGAGTTTCGGAGCTGCCTGTCTCCTCTTGTTATTGTTTTCCTGGATCGAGTACTTGGACACCTTGCCCGTCACTCGCCTTGACCTCTTGATGTTGCGCTCCAGGCAACCCGCCCTGATCTCGGAAGCGATTTCTCACATCTTCCACGGCAGCGGATTGCGGGTGGTCGAAACTTTCATTGTTCTTTCTGCGACTCTCGCGATCGGATGGATCCTACTGGCCTCCTTGGCCCGCGCAGCTACCGTGAAATCCCTGATCGGCTACTTCCAGACTTTGCCTGAAGTCGAATCCAGAGAGATAGAGCCTTCTCGCTTCCGCTCGCTCCTCGGCCTGAACTTTCTGCGTGTCGCATCTGCGCTCGCCGCTACCATCGGCGGTGTCGCCGCTTTTGTGCTGGCCGGACTGGTTTCCACGCCCAAGAAGCCCGCGCCGGCTTCAGCTTTTCTTCTGTTCGCCAGCGTCTTGATGCTGGTTTGGATCGCATGGTCGATCACCAACTGGTTCTTGTCCCTCGCTTCCGTTTTTTCGGTCGCCAGGGGTCAAACGACCTTCAGCTCGATTTCCTCTTCGGTTGCTCTGATCCGCCATCGTCCCGGTTCCGTCTTCGCCGCGGGAACCTGGTTCGGTCTCGCCCACTTGACGGCTTTCGTCGTGTCCACCTCAGTCGTGGCTTTTCCGTTAGGCTTCATCGGGTTTCTTCCCGGCAGCATGGTCTTTGGGGGCGTGCTGTTAGTCACGCTTCTTTACTTCGCCGTTGCCGATTTCCTCTACATCGGCCGTCTCGCGGCTTACGTCGGCATTCTCGAATTGCCTTATCATCCGCCGGAGCCCGTGATCGCGACTGCGCCCCTTCCGCCAGCAACCCCAAGCTTTTCTGTTGACCCCACGGAGCTCATCCTGAGCGATGTCCCCGCTCCGGGATAGCCCCGATAGCCGGCTCCCGTCCTTTCCCTTTACACTTTTTAATCGATCTGCGACACTCATCCGTGGAAACCCAATCAATCGTCGTCCTTGATTTCGGCGCACAATATTCCCAGCTCATCGCCCGCCGCATCCGCGAACAAAATGTCTTTTCGGTGGTTTTGCCTTGCACCGCCAGCGTCGACGAGATCCGCAGCTATTCTCCACTCGGCATCGTCCTCTCCGGTGGTCCTTCTTCCGTCTATGACCACGATGCTCCCAACGCCGATCGCCGTGTGTTCGACCTCGGCGTGCCCGTGCTCGGCATCTGTTATGGATTGCAACTCATGGTGCACGTTCTCGGCGGCGTAGTCCGCGCCGCCAGCAAGCGTGAGTACGGACACGCGAACGTCGAGATCAAGAACGGCTCCCGCTTATTCCACAATCTTCCGCAAAATCTGAACGTCTGGATGTCCCACGGTGACGAAGCTGTAAAGCTTCCTCCGGGCTTCGAACTCTGCGCGAGTTCACCAAACGCCGTCGCGGCGATTGCGAATACCGAGCGCAAAATGTGGGCCGTGCAGTTCCATCCCGAAGTCCACCACACCGAGCATGGCACCGACGTCTTACGCAACTTTGCCCTCGACATCTGCCAAGCGAAGCCGGATTGGACGCCACGTCATTTCATCGAAGCCACCGTCGCCAATATTCGCGAGACCGTCGGCGACGGCCGCGCGATCTGCGCCCTTTCCGGTGGTGTCGACTCCGCGGTCGCCGCCACTTTGGTTGATCGTGCACTTCGCGATGACAAAGGCTCCCGCCTCACCTCCGTTTTCGTGAACAACGGCGTTCTCCGCAAGGACGAGTTCCACAAAGTGCAGCAAAACCTTCGTGACAAACTCGGCCTGCACCTCGACGCCGTCGATGCAACCGACCGCTTCCTGACCAAACTGGCCGGCATCACCGACCCCGAGAAGAAACGCAAGATCATCGGCAATGAATTCATCGCGGTCTTCGAAGAAGAAGCCCACCGGATCGAAAAGAAGGAAGGCCGAGTCGATTGGCTTGTCCAGGGCACGCTCTATCCCGACGTCATCGAATCCCGCTCCGTCCGCGGCCCTTCGCAGATCATCAAGTCCCATCACAACGTCGGCGGATTGCCCGAGAAAATGAAGCTCAAGCTGATCGAGCCTCTCAAGGAATTGTTCAAAGACGAGGTCCGCAAGATTGGCCGCGATCTGGGCATGCCCGAAGAGATTCTGCAGCGCCAACCGTTTCCGGGCCCAGGCCTTGCCGTTCGAATTCTCGGCGAAGTCACGCGCGACCGCCTCGAGATTCTTCGGGAGTGCGACGACATTGTCGTCGGCGAGATTAAAAAAGCCGGCCTCTACTCAAAAATCTGGCAATCTTTCGCCGTGCTCTTGCCGGTGATGTCTGTCGGCGTGATGGGTGACCAGCGCACCTACGCCTATACCTGCGCCGTCCGAGCAGTCCACTCCGAAGATGGCATGACCGCCGACTGGGTTCCGCTTCCGTATGAAGTTCTGAAAACGATCTCGAATCGCATCGTGAACGAGATCAAGGGCGTCAACCGCGTCGTCTACGACATCACCTCGAAACCTCCCGGCACGATCGAGTGGGAATGACACTCAGTCCGATTCACCGCGACTGCTCGAGGTCACCTTCCCAACGAACCTTGCCCCGAAGTCGTCGAACAGATTCCTGATCGCGGGTTCTCGCGAGCAAACGCAGTCCGGCTTCGATTACGGATCTCTTGGTGCGCGCCCCGCTTTTGCGCATTGCCTCACGCACTAAATTGTCATCAATGTCGATATCGATTCGCATGCAATCAATCCCGTATGGTGCTCTGTCGCAATGCCCTACCTTTTCTGATCCATCACCTTTCTCGATACCGCTGTCACCAGCTTCCTCGGCCCAAACCGCGTCGCTTCCGCCAGCAGCCAGTTCCGAAATCCTGAGATGACCAGCGTTTTTCCCGCCATCATTCCTCGATATCCATCTCGTGCCACCGTCTCCGCGTCCATCGGGCGCAGCTTCTGAAACAGTAGCGTGTTCTCCGTTCCCGCGCGCCTCTGAAATCCGGTATCCGTCGCTCCCGGACATAAGCACGTCACCGTCACTCCCGAATCCTGCAGTTCATTCGCCAGCGCCTCAGAAAACGAAATCACATACGCTTTGGTTGCGTAATAGACGGCCATCAGCGGCCCGGGCTGAAATCCCGCCGTGGACGCGACGTTCATGATCTTCCCCGAGCGCCTCTCGATCATCGGCCCGACGAACAGCCTCGTCAGCTCTGTCAGTGCCATGATGTTCAGTTGAATCTGCCCCAGGCTTTCTTCCGTCGGAGTTTTCGCGAACTCGCCCATGATTCCGTATCCCGCGTTGTTCGCCAGGATATCGATCGCAATGCTTTCTCGCCGCAATTGGTCGAACAGAAATTGCGGAGCCGGTGCTGCCGTCAGATCCAGCGGAATCACTTTTACCGAAATCCCAAGCTGAGTCTGCAACTCGTCTGCGAACTTCGCCAGTTTTTCGCCGCTCCGTGCCACCAGCACCAGATTATGGTGATCCCTCGCGAAGAGCTTCGCCAACTCATACCCGATCCCACCCGAAGCTCCTGTAATCAATGCGGTCATCCGATTCGTTTCCATGTCGGCCATATTAATGGCATTCCCGCCGAAAGGGCACTCCAACCACCTCAACTCGCAAAAACAAAAGGCGTGCTCTTTTGAGCACGCCCTAACGACCGAAGCGAAAACTTTATGCGCCTGCCATCGCCGGCTCAACCTCATAAGTCGGGAACCACGGCGACGCTGCCTTCAACTTCTCATTCACATTCTCAATGTTCTTCACGCCTTCATTCTGCAGCCACTTCCGGAACGCGTCCGCGCCTTGCTTCGCGTAGATCGGAATTCCATCTTTCCACGTGGCTCGGCCGCAAAGAACACCATTAAACTTCACACCCGATTCCGCCGCCAACTCCAGCGATTCGGTAAACTCCGCGTTGCTCACGCCCGCCGACAAGTAAATGAACGGCTTCGTCGCCACTCCCGCCGCCTTGCGGAACAGGTCCATCGCTTCTTTCTTGCTGTACGCCTTCTGCCCAGCACACGCCTTTGCGCCTTCTACAAACTTCATGTTCACCGGCACTTCCACCTTCAGAACGTCCACGCCGTACCGGTCCTTGCTGAACTCTTTCATGCTCGCCATCACGATTTCCGGCTTCTTCTTGGCGTACTCCAATCCCTTTTCGTCCGCTCCTTCCTCATAACCGACGAATTCGAGGAAGAATGGAATGTCGTTGGCGCGGCACTCGTCGCCGATCCGCTCCACCCACGCGTGCTTCCTCTCATTCACGTCTTTCGGATCGAACGGAGTGTAATAGAGCAGAATCTTCACGCAGTCCGCCCCAGCCTCTTTCAGTCGTCGCGCCGACCACAGATCCAGTAGATCCGGCAGCCGTCCCGGTCCGGTCTTGTCATACCCCGTCTTCTCATACGCCAGCAGCAAGCCTGCATTCTTCGCGCGGCGCTTGGAAGCGGGCAACCCCCACTCCGGATCCAGCAGGATCGCGCTCGCATGCGGCGTCAGAACTTCGGTGACCAGCGACTTGAACTCTTCCATCATCGCGTCGGTCACGCTGCTGCCTTTTTCTTTGGCCAGCGACTTCTGCAACGATCCCCGTTGGTCCATCGCAGCAGCCCCGATGATGCCGCGGTCCGTCGATACCCGCTTCAGACCTGCGAGCTTTCCCGGCGTAAGCTTCATAACATCCTCCTATGAATGATTAAAATCATGGCGCGTTAACGGCCCATATTGTAATACGTCTCGACATGCGCTCTCGTGATGCTCATCACGGCGCAATCGTCCACCGCAGCCTACTCTGGAAGGTGAGATCGACTGGCACGCGGAGGTGGGTATGCGGCTTGCCGTCATGATCTTTTACTGGCTTTGCGCTATCTTCCTGATTTGGTTGACCGTCTACGCGACCCACGACGGACACGCAGACCGTCATCGAAAGCCATAGCGCGACGCAGTTTACTGCCGCAGCGTCAACACCCCAAGAATTGCCTGCTGTTTGGCAATCAGCGACTGCACCCCGTCCCGAGCTAGGCTCAGCATCTTCTCTAATTGCTGATCGTCGAACATCTGCCGTTCCGCGGTGGCCTGCACCTCAATCATCTTCCGCCCAGCCGTCATCACAAAGTTCATGTCGACGTCGGCCCGTGAATCTTCTTCGTAGGCGAGATCAAGCAGAATCTCCCCATCCACAATGCCAACGCTCACCGCGGCAATGAAGTCCCGCAACGGCACGGCACTCAGCGTTCCCGCCGTCACCAGCTTCTCGAGTGCCAGTCCCAGCGCGATGAACCCTCCGGTAATTGACGCCGTCCGCGTCCCGCCATCCGCCTGAATCGCGTCGCAGTCAATCCAGACCGTCCGCTCGCCCAGTTGCTCCAGGTCTGTCACCGCCCGTAACGACCGCCCGATCAACCGCTGAATTTCATGCGTTCGGCCGCTCGGCCGTCCTTTCGCGACTTCTCGTGGTGTCCGGGTCAGGGTAGATCGAGGCAGCATGCTGTATTCGGCCGTTACCCAGCCTTTTCCGCTATTTCGCATGAACGGTGGCACGGTTTCTTCTACCGAAGCGGTGCAGATGACCCGGGTATTTCCCAGTTCGATCAGCACCGATCCCTCCGCCGTATTGATGAAATCCGGCACGATATTCACCGGACGCATCTGGTCCGGGGTGCGATGATCCGATCTGTAAATCATTCGAATAATTCTAAACCACTCAAAATGCACAAGAAACCTTGATTGACTAACACTATATCTTTAGATATAGTGTTAGTCATTACGAAACTTCGTATTTTGGAGATTGTATGTATCGAGGATGTTCAACTTGGTTTACAGCAGGGAACGTCGCCCCCTTTGCGGGCGCTTTTTTCCCTTGGATCGGCGGTCGCTGGAGCGGCCGTTGGAATCGCTTTTTTGGTCCCGGCGAAGTCCGGCTGGCTTTGCTCTCCCTGCTCGAACAAGGCCCCAAGCACGGTTACGAACTGATGAAGGAACTTGAGGCGCGTTCGGGTGGCATTTATAAGGCGAGCGCGGGCGCGATCTATCCCGCGCTTCAGCAACTCGAAGATGAAGGCCTCGTCACTTCCGAGCAGACCGACGGCAAGCGAACCTATCGTTTGACCGAAGCAGGGAAGCAGGAACTCGCGAAAGAAGCCGAAACCGTTCGGCGCATCTGGCAACGTGCCGAACAAGCCGAAGGTTGGGGACCGTGGATTGGGCCCGAAGCTGCCGAAGTTGCCCGACCAGCCGCGGAACTTTTGAAAGCCGCCCTTCGCGCCGGCACTCGTGGGTCTCATGATTCCGCACGAATTGCCAAAATCCGCGAGATTCTCGAGCGCACGCGCAAGGAGATCGAGGCCCTCGACAAGTAAGAACCGCTATTGCGCCGCTAGCTGCGACGCCAGTTGATTCACAGCCGCAACCTCATAAAAGCCGGTCAAGTCGACATGACCGGCCAGGCTGTCGCGATCTTTGCCATCCACCAGGATCTTCACCCGGCTGATGCCCGGAACATTCGCCGACAAAGTCTCGACCAGCGACGTCATCGTCAGCTCTTCCACCAGAACGCCCGACCGATGGCTGTTGGCAAACGCTGCATTCAGATCGATCACCGCCAGCCCCGGATCGACCAGATATACGCCTCGCACTTCCGATCCCGCTCCCAAAACGTGCGGCGACGATTTATCCAGATAGATGTTGACCAGCGCTCGCAATAGTTCCTCGGCTCGTTCCTGCCGTCCGCTGGGCAACGGGATCTGTGCTCCTCTCGGCTTGAGAGTTCCGCTGTCATCGTACGCGACGTAAAGCGTCGCCTGCTCAGTTGGGCCGCTTGCCGGTGGAGCGATCGGCTGGGCGCTCGACTGCGTTGTTGTGGCGTGCTCGACCCGGTTGCGCATTTCCCACGCGTAGAAACTCATCCCGAGGGCCACGGCTACCAGGAGCGAAACCGCGATGATCAGGTGTCTCGGAATCATTTGCGCGCCGCCTGCAACTTGTCTCGCATCCCGGCGACTCCCGATCCGATCGCTTCCGCCAGCGTGCCAAAATATTGCGCCGAGTTCAGCTGGGAAACGCCGCCCGCCGGAGGGCACACCTCAATAGCGATCGCCGCGCTGACCACATTATTCAAGGGCCGCAGCGGCGCAATCAGCGTTCGCACGGCAATCTGCTTATTCCGCAGCTCTCCTGCGACACTCGTCTCGGTCGCTTGGCTCAGTCCCTCCGACGAACTCTGCGCCGTGTCCCAATCGACAAACAATCCTCGATTTTCTCCTCCCGCTGGCAGGAGCGCAGAGTAAAGGCGCACTCCGCTCCCTTCCGAAGTCGCATGAATGCTCAGATAGAGGGACGCGCCCGTCGCATTGCTCATCGCCGCCCGTTGATCGAGTGTCAAGGTCGTGTCGCCATCCCTGACCAGCGACGTCGTCAGTCCTCGCGCAATAAACTCCTGCCTCAACCGTCGAGCGAACGCTAGTGTTACGTCTTTTTCCGCCAACTGATCCGTCAGCGCCGCGCCTCTTTCATCCCCGCCGTGCGCCGCATCAATGACCGCAAAAATATGTTGTGCTGCTCCCGGTGTTTCGCTCGACGAAATAACCGTCGGAGCCGTTGCTTGTGCGGGCGTCTGGACCGGAGCCGGATTCTGCATCGGCGATGCCACTGCCGTCGGCGGAGCGATCGTGATCGTCCGCCCATCGTTGCTGAATGTTGCCATCGCCGCATTCGTGGTCATCACCACCAACTCAGCCTGCCCATTGCTCTCTTGAAAACTTGCCGACGGAATTGCTGTGCTCCCAAATGTCAGTGTTTGCGATCCGGGCGCAACCACCGGATCATGGTTAAAAACCATTCTCACCTTTCCCGGTTCGGTCGCGATCATCGGGTTGACCGGCGCGCTGAAATTCATCACCAGTTTCGGAGGGGCCGTTTTCGTGACCTCCGCCGTAAAGTGCACCGCGACATTGCCGATCAGCAACCGTCGCGCGTTCTGGTTGAATACGATCGGCCCGCCCACGATTCGAGGCAGCAATGTGCTGAGGCTCGCAACCGGCACAAGCCCGCGCCCATTTTCGATCAAGAAAGGATTCGGCAGGTCGAAGTCGGATCCGCGCACGCGTGCCCGCGTTTTCCCTGCCTGAAATTCACATTGCACGTCGTTATACCGAAGCGACCACCGCTCTGCGCTCGCCTTCGCCGTGACGCTGCCCAGCGGCTCAATCAAGTCCATGAGCCCGACATAATCAATGTTGTTCTTCGAATTAATTGCAGCGGAATACTGCGCAACCGTGGAATAAACAGAAATCCGGTTTTCTTCCGGAGAGCCCGAAACAAGAAATACGCTACCGAGGATTACGAGCAGGACCAGCGTCAGCGTGGGGCCAGATCGACGAAGCAACCGCTTCCCATCTCCTGCCGCTATCATCTCATGCCCAATTGCTCTTCGCGCCGAATCAATCGAGCGCGTAAATCGTTAGCCCGCTTAGCAGTTTTGGATAGAAATCCGTCGATTTCTGCGGCAGCACCTCGCCCGCGAACGCAATATCTCTTACCTGCCGCATCCGCACAGGATTCATCAGGAACGCAATATTCGCTCCGCCACCGCGGACTCGATCCATCGCTTCGGCGATCTCCCGGACGTAGCTGACGTTCCGCTGTTCCCGGATCGCCTCTTCCGAAATCCCCAGCACTGTTTCCAGCAGGCATTTGTGCAACTGCACCACGTCCAGCATCTGCTGCCGGAACGAAAGATCTCCAAAGACCTGACTCCCGATCGAACGCGGCGTATCCAGCAGAAACGCGCGGTCCGCCGTAACCGCTATCATCGCTGTCCCCGAATGTCCCGCTTCCCGCAGAATGATCGAGGCCCGCGTCGGATTGATCGAAGCATCCAGTTCATCCACGCTGAAGTATTTCTGCGCCCGCTGATAAAACGCATCCGCCGAAAACGAAGCCAGACCGTGCACGACCCGGTGGGTCGGCAGGATCACCAATCCGGGGCTCTCCATATTGATGAAGGTCATCATCACCGAATCGTAAGGCGCCGCTTCCGAACTCTTCCCCTCCGCCCGCCGTTCATTCCGGTAATTCAGCGCTGTCTCATACCGGTGGTGCCCATCCGCGATGATTAACTTCTTGTCCGTCATCTGTTCCTGTACCGCCCGGATGACCTCTGGATCCGATACCTTCCAGACCTGGTGCGTTACCCCGAACTCATCCTGCACTGCGATATCCGGCTCTGATTGCGGGCTCAGCAACTTGTCAATCGCCGCTTCCGGATCGCTATACAGCATGAAAAGCTGCCCAAAGTGTGCTCGCGTCGCGCGCAGCAAATCCAGACGGTCGGCTTTCGGCTTGGCCAGCGTCTGCTCGTGCCGGAAGACCACCCCGTCCGAGTAGTCCTCGATCTTGCCCAGCCCAATAAAGCCCTTCCGCTGCAGTTCTTCCTTCCCGCCCGGTTTTGAAAACGTCTGCACGTACGAATAAATCGCGGGCTTGTCGTCCTGCCTCAGAATTCCGTCATTCCGCCACTCTCGAAGCGACTTCGCCGCCCGTGTATAGACATTCTCGGACGCGGTATCCGCCCCCTCCTTTTTCCCCAGGATGATTCGAACTAAATTATTGGGGCTGGCGGCGTAGTACCGGTCCTGCATCTCCGGACTGATCTTGTCGTAGGGCTGGGTGACCACCTTCGACAGGTCAACTCGATGGGGATCGTAGCGGAGGGCGCGAAATGGGGCGATCTGGGCCATGACTGGGAACTCGGAATTGTACTAAACCACCGGCCCTCCTGCTGTGTTAACTACCAGTTGCCAGAGCCGCCATACTTTCCCAAAATGACAAGGATTTGACAAATCGCGCGTTCCACCGTGCTGCAATGGCGATGCCTGATTCCAAAGCTGATCGGCGGGACATCAATAGAGCTTCGATGGAGAAAACTTTTGCGCAAACGCTGCCATCGTAAAAGCCGCAAAAATTGCTGGTTTCACGGCCCAAAAGCTGTGATACGATCAGCGCCAACGAGGTGTTTTGGCCCGCCATCATGGGCGCGGTCAGCCCGCTCCCCTGATGTCCGAACCGTGAGGCAGCCCCTCCCGCATTTGAGAGTTCATATGCGTCGCTCCGAAAGTCGGTGGCTAGGTTTCGTATCGCTAATATCAGTCGCTCTTGTTTTCTGCCTGTTTCTCCCGCTGCTCACCTGGGCCCAGCTCTCGGTCGACGACGTTCACATCAAACCGCGCGTCGAGTCCGCAAGCAGCAACCCTTCGGCCAGCATCGATCCTTCTCTCAAGACTCACACCAAGCCTGTAAAGGTCGATGTCAGCTTGGTCCTCGTTCCGGTCACCATCACCGATCCCATGAATCGTTTGGTCACCGGCCTCGATAAAGAAAATTTTGAGCTCTTCGAAAACAAGGAGCAGCAGGAACTCCGCACCTTCTCCAGTGAAGATGCCCCCGTCTCGATTGGGGTGATCTTCGACATGAGCGGCAGCATGAGTAGCAAGATCGAGCGCGCTCGCGAAGCCGTCATCGAATTCTTCAAGACCGCTAATCCCCAGGACGAGTTCTTCCTCATCGCATTTGCCGACAAGCCGTCCGAAGTCTCCGACTTCACCTCTTCTGTCGAAGATATCCAAGGGAAACTGGTCTATACCGTTCCCAAAGGCCGCACCGCTCTTCTCGACGCCATTTATCTCGGGATCAGCAAAATGCGGCAGGCGAAATATCAGAAAAAAGCGCTCCTTATCATTTCTGATGGCGGCGACAACCACAGCCGTTATACCGAAGGCGAGATTAAGTCTATGGTCAAGGAAGCCGACTGCCTGATCTATGCCGTCGGTATCTACGACCACTATTTCCCGACTCCTGAAGAGCGCCTGGGCCCCGAACTTCTGGGCGAAATTACAGAAGTGACTGGAGGACGGGCCTTTACCATCGACAATCCCAATGACTTGGCCGACGTTGCTACAAAAATTGGAATCGAGCTACGCAACCAATATGTACTCGGATACCGTCCAAAGAACCCCGGGCACGACGGCAAGTGGCGTAAGATTAAGGTGAAGCTAGTTCCACCCAAGGGTCTGCCGCCACTTCGCGTTTACGCCAAAACGGGATACTATGCACCTTCGGAATGACCGCACCCTAGTCCTCCCAGTCATTTTCTTGTTGGTCACTTTACTCAGCGGGGCGCAAACCACGCCCGCGGGCCAAACTCCGGCAAATCCGTCAGGTACGACGGCCCAGTCGCCTGTGCAAACCACGCAGCCGCCGAGCACGCCACCGCCCAGCACGCCAGCCGGAAGCGCACCTGCGACGACCGCTCCTGCTCCGACGAATCCAGCGCCGGCACAGTCAGCGCCGGCTTCGACAACTCCGGCAGGCTCGGCTGCGCCTCAGACCCAGGATCAGCAGGCGCCCGGCCAGGCCGTTCCTCCGGATCAGCAGCAGTCTCCGGATCAGAATCAGCCTTCGAACGACAACAGCACGTTTGTTTTCAGGGCCGAAGTCCAGAACGTGATCCTGCATGCCACGGTCATCGACGACAAGAATCATCTCGTCATGAACTTGGACAAAAACGCCTTTACCGTTTTTGAAAACAATCAGCCGCAAGCCATCGTCTCGTTTGCCCGCGAGGACGTGCCCGTCGCCATGGGCATCGTGATCGATAACTCTGGTTCCATGCGCGAAAAGCGCGACAAGGTGAATAAAGCTGCCCTGAACCTCGTTCGTTCCAGCAACCCACAGGACCAGGTTTTCGTGGTCAACTTCAACGACGAGTACTACTTGGACCAGCCCTTTACCAACAACATCAATCTTCTGCGCGACGCTCTAGAAAAGGTCGAGGCTCGTGGCGGAACGGCTCTCTACGACGCGATCGTCGCCTCCGCCGACTACCTCAAGAAGAACGCGCGCCTCCAAAAGAAGGTCCTTTTTGTCGTCACCGACGGTGAAGATAACGCCAGCCGAGAGACTTTGGAAGAAGCGGTTCGCCGTCTTGGCGAAGAAAACGGTCCAGCCGTTTATGCTATCGGCTTGCTCGGCGAGGAGAAAGCCCGCCGCGCCCGGCGTGCCTTGGAAACCTTAGCCCAGAGAACCGGCGGCATCTCATTTCTTCCTCGAACGGTTGACGAAGTCGACGAGATCAGCCGCACCGTTGCTCACGACATTCGCAGCCAATATGCGATCGGCTATAAGCCGACCACGCCCAAGAGTGTCGGTGGATACCGAACCGTTCGGGTGGATGCTCACGCCAAGGGCTACAACAAGCTGACCGTTCGGACTCGCAGCGGCTACTATCCGGGACAAGAGCAATCTCAATAGGAGGAGTCCGTAGTCAGGGTTCGTGATCAGCGCTGCTCCTGACTCCTGCCTACTGACTCGTTCCGCATTGACGCCTTCGCCTCCGCTTCCGTACCCTGTAGAGTGCAAAAAACAATTGAGCGATCCCTTCCGCCTGTAGCCGACGACATCACCGAACTCGTCGGCGAAACTCCGATCCTGCGATTGAAACGCGTCGTTCCATCCGGCTCGGCGGACGTTTTCGCCAAGCTCGAATACCTGAATCCCGGCGGCAGCGTGAAAGACCGCGCCGCGATCGGCATCATCAATCGCGCCGAGAAAGAGGGGCAGCTCAAGCAAGGTGGAACCATCATCGAAGCCACGGCCGGCAATACGGGGATCGGTCTCGCGCTCATCGGAGTCAATCGCGGTTACAAAGTTGCTCTTTTCGTTCCCGAGCGTTTTTCGGAGGAAAAAGTCGTGATCATGCGTGCCCTCGGCGCCGAGGTCACACGCACTCCGGACGCCGAGGGCATGCAAGGCGCGATCAACCGTGCCCGCGAACTCGCCTCCCGCGATCCAAACGCCTTCATGGCTTCTCAGTTCGAAAATCCAGCCAATCCCGACTATCACTACGAAACTACCGGAGCCGAAATCTTCGACCAGATGGAAGGCCGCCTCGATGCGGTCGTGCTCGGTGCCGGGACGGCCGGAACTTTCACCGGCGTCGCTCGTTACCTGAAAGAAAAGCTGCCGAAGATCCAGGCCTTTGCTGTCGAGCCGCAAGGTTCCATTCTCGGCGGTGGCGCGGCCGGTCCTCACAAGGTCGAAGGCATCGGCGCCAGCTTCATCCCGAAGAACTTCGATCGCTCGGTCTGCGACGAAGTCCTCACCATCCAGGACGCCGACGCATTTAAGACCGTGAAGCAACTCGCCGCGCAAGAAGGCGTGTTGGCCGGATCGAGCGGCGGCGCCAACGTGTTTGCCGCTTTGAAAATCGCCGCCCGGCTCGGGAAAGGGAAGCGCGTCGTGACCATGATCCCCGACTCCGCCGAGCGCTATTTATCCAAGAAGATTTTCGAAGGCGGGATTTAGTTCTGACTACTGATCCCCGACTACTCAACTATGAAATCCAAAAATAATCTCGCCTTCTCCACGCGCGCCATTCACGTCGGCCAGGAAGCCGACGCCGAAACCGGCGCCGTTACCGTTCCCATCTACGCAACCTCGACTTACGTCCAGCAGGAAATCGGCAAGCACAAGGGATACGAATATGCCCGTGTCTCGAATCCCACCCGTGACCGTCTGGAGAAGAATCTCGCTTCCCTCGAAGGCGGCGTCGCTTCCCGCGTCTTCGGCAGCGGCATGGCCGCCATCAACGCGATGCTCACCATGTACAAGTCCGGAGACCATGTGGTCTGCGGGAATAACCTTTATGGTGGTGTCCCGCGCCTTTTCAATCAAGTCCTAACCGGTTATGGCTTCAAATTCACCTACGTCGACACCTCTGAACCAAAACAGGTTGAGCGGGCCATCCGCAAGTCCACGCGCATGGTCTATATCGAGACCCCGACCAATCCGCTCATGGCGCTCACCGATATTCGCGCAGTAAGCGAGGTCTGCAAACGCAAACGCGTTGACCTCGTTGTCGACAACACCTTCATGTCGCCCTATTTCCAGCAGCCCATTGCGCTCGGCGCCGACATGGTCGTTCACTCGACGACCAAGTTCCTCAATGGACACAGCGATGGTCTCGGCGGTGTCGTCGTTTGCACCAAGCCCGGGCAGGCCGAGCAATTGGGATTTGTCCAGAAAGCCGCCGGAGCCATTCTTTCGCCATTCGAGTGCTGGCTTATCTTGCGCGGCGTGAAGACCCTGGCCGTCCGCATGGAACAGCACGACAGCAATGGCCGCTCGGTGGCGGAGTTCCTTTCGCACCATAAGAAAGTAAAGAAAGTTTTTTACCCCGGCTTGCCGGACCATCCTCAATTCAAGCTTGCGCAGAAGCAGATGACCGGCTTCGGCTCGATGATCACCTTTGAAACCGGTTCGCTCGCGAACGCGAACAAGATGTTACGCAAAGTTCGAATCTGCTCACTCGGCGAATCTCTCGGCGGCGTCGAAACTCTGATTTCGCATCCCGCTACCATGACTCACGCCGCTCTCGGTGAAAAAGGGCGAAAAGAAATCGGTATCACCGATGGTATGGTTCGCATCTCCGTCGGTGTCGAAGATGTCGACGACATCATTGCCGACCTCGATCAGGCCCTCGCCGCGATTTAATTTTTCTACGCGACGGTTGTCCCACCCTTACCGAGCGTACTTTACGAGGTAGGGTGGGTAGACGATCGATATGTCCAACCCTTCCCAAACTCGTGAATGGAACGCCGACGCCTATCATCGCCTCTCCGCTCCCCAGGTCAGTTGGGGAAAGAAGGTTCTCGCGACCCTCAAACTTCGCGGTGATGAATTTCTCATGGACGCCGGATGCGGCACCGGTCGCTTGACCGCCGATCTTCTCGAATCCCTTCCGAACGGTCGCGTCATCGGCGTCGACATTTCTCAGAACATGTTGATCACGGCCCGGGAACATCGCGCTCCGCAGTTCGGTTCGCGAGTCCATTTCGTCACCGCCGATCTTCAGGATCTTCCATTCAATCGCGCTTTCGACGGCATCTTCAGCACCGCCGCATTCCACTGGGTTCCCGATCATCTGCGCCTGTTCCGCGCCATGTTTCAATCCCTCCGCCCCGGTGGATGGTTGCGTGCCCAGTGTGGTGGCGGTTCGAATCTCGCTCACCTGCTTGCGCGCACCTACGCACTGGCTGCTACTCCAAAGTTCGCCAAATACTTCGCCGGATTCCGCAGCCCTTGGGTTTACAACGACGCGGAAGCTGCAGCGGCGCTGATGCGCGAAGCAGGATTTATCAACGTCCACACCAGCCTCGAGGCTGCTCCTACGGTGCTCGACAACGCGGCTCAATACTCCGAGTTCCTCCGTACCGTGATTCTTCGCCGCCACCTCGACCATATTCCCGATCCTGCTCTTCGTGACGAGTTCGTCGCCCAGCTCACCCGCGACGCCGCCTCCGACACTCCACCGTTCAGCCTCGATTATTGGCGCCTTAATCTTTCTGGATCAGTTCCCGAATAACTTGCCAGGATTTCCTTACGTTACCGACGTTCATACCCGTTTTCCCTGTTTTCAGGGCAGAATCGGACCATAAGCGGGAGTCAAAGCCCGCCCTCTTCGGCGGCAACTTTCGTCCTGCCGCGGGTTAGATAATTCAATGGATACTTTTGCCTTTTTGCGACCCGGCCGCCGTGCCATTCCCCTTCTCGCGCTTGTCGTCGCGCTGTCGGTCTCGATTCCCGTTCTTTCCGGCAAAGCTGAGAAGAAGCAAGACACTCCGTTTGAAATGACCGAGCAGAAGCGCGCTCTTCAGGCTCTCAACCGGCTGACTTTCGGACCGCGTCCCGGAGATCTCCAGCGCGTCCAGTCGATCGGTGTAGACAAGTGGATCGAGCAGCAACTTCATCCTGCAAAGATTAGTGACATCGCGGTCGAATCGCGCCTCAAGTCTTTTCCAACTCTATCCATGAGCACACATGAGCTGGTCGAGAATTTTCCACCGCCCCAAATCATTCGCGCCATCGCCGACGGTAAGATGTCCATGCCTTCCGATCCGGTGAAGCATGCCATCTACGAAGCCCAGTTAGATCGTTTCGAAGATAAGCAGCAACGCAAGCAGGATGGCAGCGCCAACGAGGGCGATGCCAATCCCGAAAAGATGAATAAAGTCTCCGCGTCAGACGACGACCACATCCTCCCGCAGCAGAAATCCGACGAATTGCTGAGCCTGTCTCCTGACCAGCGATACAAAGCCGTTCTCGCCATGTCTCCTGCCGATCGCCGCGATCTTTTCCCCAGTCTCAAGGGCAAAGCCGAGGCCTTCATCGACGGCATGACTCCGAAGCAACGCGAAACCATGATGGCCCTGAACCGCCCGCAAGAAGTCATCGCCGTCGAACTGCAACAAGCCAGGCTCCTCCGTGAAACTTACAGCGAGCGCCAGCTACAAGAAGTGATGACCGACTTCTGGCTGAATCACTTCAATGTCTTTCTCGGCAAAGGTGTGGATCGCTATTACCTCATCAGCTACGAGCGTGACGTCATTCGTCCTCATGCTTTAGGCAAATTCGAAGATCTGCTCGACGCCACCGCGAAGAGTCCCGCGATGCTCTTTTATCTCGATAACTGGCTCAGCGTCGGCCCAAATTCTCAGAAAGCGCTCGGCATTCCGGCCGGCTTCAGTCGCCGCATGATGCCGCCTGCAAAAGCCAACAAACACGCCGGCCTCAATGAAAACTATGGCCGCGAGTTGATGGAACTCCATACTCTCGGTGTCAATGGCGGTTACACCCAGAAGGATGTCACCGAAGTAGCGCGAGTCTTCACCGGTTGGACGCTGAAAGAGCCAAGAAGAGGCGGCGAGTTTTTCTTTGACGATCGCATGCACGATCCCGGCGACAAGAACGTCCTCGGGCATCGCATCAAACCAAGGGGCGAGAAAGAAGGACTCGAAGTTCTTCACATTCTCGCCCATCATCCTTCAACCGCCAAGTTCGTTTGCACAAAACTTGCTATTCGCTTCGTCTCAGACAACCCGCCTCCGGCGCTCGTGAATCGGATGGCCAAAACATTTCTCAAGAAAGATGGCGACATCTCTGAAGTGTTAAAAACCATGCTGTCATCTCCCGAATTCTGGTCCACCGACGAGTATCGCGCCAAGGTAAAAACGCCTCTCGAGTTCGTGGTGTCGTCCGTCCGTGCGAGCGGCGCCGACGTGGCCGACTTCATGCCCCTTGCCCGCCAACTCCAGCGAATGGGGATGCCTCTATATGGCGCGCAGCCCCCAACCGGATACTCCATGAAGGCCGACGCCTGGGTGAACTCTTCCGCGCTGCTCGATCGCATGAACTTCGCCTTGGCACTCACATCCGGACGCATCAAAGGATCGCAGGTAGCTTCAACACTCATCAGCCAGACGAGTTCGTCGCCGTTGGACGATCTCGAAACTGTTTTGCTGTCCGGTGATGTTTCGAAGCAAACGCACGACACCATCGCCGCCCGTATGGAAGATCCGCAGATTAGCCAGCGTAGGTTGGACGATCCCTCGCGTCCTCCAAACTTTAATGTGATCGAAGGTCTACTGCTCGGCTCGCCCGAGTTCCAACGACGATGACTGGCAACTGCGAACCAAAACTGGGAACCGGGAACTGAGAACTGAGAACTGGTTTTTGTAAACTGAGGTTTTATGTCCATCACTCGACGCGTTTTTCTTCGTAACGGAGCCCTTGCAGTCGTCGGCACGACCGCCCTGCCGGCATTTCTCAAGCGTGCCGCCTATGCTGCAGCCGACTCAGGCATCACTAACAAGCGCCTCGTCGTTATTTTCCAACGCGGCGCCGCCGACGGTCTGAACATCGTCGTACCGCACGGCGAGCCGGCTTACTATGCCATGCGCCCGTCGATTAGCATTCCCCGCAACGCGGTTCTCGATCTCGACGGCTTCTTCGGCTTGCATCCATCTCTTGCATCTTTTCAGCCGCTCTGGAACCAGAAGCATCTCGCGATCGTCCATGCTGCCGGCTCTCCCGACCCCACGCGCTCTCACTTCGACGCGCAGGATTTCATGGAATCCGGCACTCCCGGCGTCAAAGCCACCGATGACGGTTGGCTCAACCGCACTCTGCACTCTCTTCCGCGCAGCTCCGACGACTCCGCCTTCCGTGCCGTCGCTCTTGGGCCTTCGATGCCGCGAATTCTTTCCGGCCCCGAGCCCGCCGTCGCTGTCAACAACATTAACGACTTCGGCGTCGGCGGAAAGAACGCCGGCGCAGCGCCCATCGCCAACACCTTCGAAGCCATGTATGCGCAGTCGGTTGATACCGTTCTGCACGGCACCGGCCAGGAGACTTTCGAAGCGGTCAAGATGTTGAAGTCCGCCGATCCCGCAAAGTATGTTCCC
>Ga0335078_10003311_pt1 | contig 24023 bp, 20 predicted proteins | sample Lox_Sample_32_FD_206711 | JGI IMG/M metagenome (GOLD analysis project Ga0335078, IMG submission 206711) | Soil microbial communities from Loxahatchee National Wildlife Refuge, Florida, United States - Lox_Sample_3.2 | ecosystem: Environmental > Terrestrial > Soil > Wetlands | place: USA... | reverse complement strand
TCACAAGGGTTGCCACAAGTACGGCCCAGTGCGCCACAGAGGTCCCAAAGATATGGCGGCTCAGCAGCGCACTGGGCATCCCACGCTCGATCCAGCTCCGTGCCATCGCGCCCTGTACCATCGAGCTGCTCCACGACGGAACCTGCGCTAGCGTCTCGGAGGAAATCAGCCAAATGGGACCGGCCTTTGGGTCGATCACGCGCACCAGCATGATGTCCGTCTTCGTGTCTCCCACGACGAGCCGCCCGACGCGTTCTTGATCCACTGGCAAGCCATCGTTCAGCGTCCCATCGGGTGAGTCGCTGACCTTCGCGAGGGGCTCCTTCATGTAGCGATCGATGAGATCTCTAAGATCGCGCGCCAGGGTCAGCGCACCCGGAGCCTGGCCTTTGGTCACCTCGAGATATCGCACCGCAGAGGCGTCGTTGTGCTGCGCCCGACCGACACCCTTTTGCCGGTCAATGCGGTACGCAAATCTTTGGGGGGTTCGCCGCGATAGAAGAACCAGAAAGGCTCATAGAACAGCGTCCCAAGCGACTCCAGATCAGGCGACTGCGCCTCGCTCGTAAGACCACTTTGCGCGAAGCCCACAGCGACGCCCGACCTCGGATCGTTCAACCGGCTCAGGTTCTCCACTCCCCCCGCCGACGGCATGAGCCGTAGCTCAACCCCGGCACGACTGAGGATGGTCTTGTAGCGTTGCGCGAACAGCTCGTAGTCGCTGCCCGGCGTTCCGGTGCTCATGACAACAACCTTGGATGGAAGTGGGCCGAGCCACGCAAGCGTTACCCGTGCCGACTCTCCTCTTGGAAGCTATTCGAGTGAGGATGATGCCGAGCGTCAAGCAGTTGCTCGCCCATTTTGTTTGTGTCCTATCTCTGTGCCATTCGGCCACAGCTGGGGCACAGGATCTGACTCCACGTGCTTACGTCGTCGTACCGATAGGCTCCAATGCGACGACGCTTAGCTATTCACATCTGCAGGGCGACCTTCAGTTCGATGGAGCCGTACCAATCACTGATGCCACGGCGCATGCCAGCGTGGCCATGTTTAGCTACTACCGCAGCCTCGATCTCTTTGGCCGGACGGCAAGCGTTACGTTCGGGCTACCCTACGGAGTGGGAGATTTCAGGGGGACAGTGGTTGACGCACCTAAGACTGCACATCTATCCGGGCTTTCGATTCATTTGTTCGATTGTCTGTGAATCTCCTCGGCGGCCCGGCGATGAGGCCGGCGGGATTCGCGAAATGGCGGCAAGAGACTCTGTTAGGGATCAGCCTGCGGATTACTGCTCCGACGGGTCAATATGATCCGACGAAGCTGATCAATTGGGGAAGCAACCGCTGGTCATTCAAACCGGAAATCGGCTATTCGCGCCGGCTGGGGAATTGGATCCTGGACGGGTATGCCGGAGCATGGTTCTTCACGGAGAATCCCGAGTTCTTCTCGCAGAATGCCTACTTCCCGGGTGTTCGATCCCAGTCCCAAAAGCCCATCGTCGAGTTCGAAGGACATCTCAGCTACGATTTCAGCCCGCGTTTGTGGATTTCGCTGGACGCGAACTTCTGGCGGGGCGGGGTTACGAGCCTGAACGGGGTCGAGAATCCAGTAACCAATCAACAGAGTTCCCGGATCGGGCTCACGGCTTCCATTCCACTCACTGCACATCAATCTATCAAGGTCAGCTTTAGCGATGGTGCTTACATTAGATACGGAGGCAACTACCAAAGCATCTCTGCAGCATGGCAATACGGTTGGCTCAGCCAGCCGTGATTTGATTGATCTAACGGCCGATGCTTCCGATGATCGCGCCGTTGCGAGATCGGCTAGCGGCTAGCGGCTAGCGGCTAGCGGCTAGGATATTCGAGCTGCCGATCGGCGGTTCATCGGAGAGCAACGCTCCGCCGGATCCATTTGCCCCCGTGTCGACGCGCACTGCACAGTCTTCGCCCATGCCATCGCCCCCGCTAGAAAGGATTGATGTTCGCACTCGAGGCTGCCGTGAAGCCTTCCGTCGCGATCCAAGCTCCGACAACAGCAGGACCGCGGTTTGCGTAAACCCCTGATAGGGCTATCGAGAGGCAAGTGCTAATAATCTCGCTCGACTGGCAGGAGGGCAGGCAATGAAGTCCAACCAGAGAGCGGGGACGGATTACGCACAGACCGCTGAGCAGAAACGCCTCAATGAGGCGCGCGAGGCGGGTGTTCCCTGGAAGAAGTGGGGACCCTATCTCAGTGAAAGACAGTGGGGAACGGTGCGCGAGGACTATGGCCAGGACGGCAATGCCTGGGATTACTTCAGTCACGACCAGGCGCGTTCGCGAGCCTACCGTTGGGGAGAAGATGGACTCGCCGGGGTCTCCGATGACAAGCAGCGGCTGTGTTTCGCACTCGCGCTGTGGAATGGCCGCGATCCCATCCTCAAGGAACGCCTGTTCGGCTTGACCAACAGCGAGGGCAACCATGGCGAGGATGTGAAGGAATACTACTTCTACATCGATAGCACGCCGACGCACTCCTACATGAAGTACCTCTACAAGTACCCCCAACACGAGTACCCCTATCGCGAGCTGGTGGAGAAGAACCGCAAGCGCTCGCGCGAGGAGCTGGAGTATGAGCTGCTCGACACTGGAGTGTTCGATCAGAACCGCTATTTCGATGTCTTCGTCGAGTATGCGAAGGCCGGTCCTGAGGACCTGCTGATTCGCATTTCAGTTCATAACCGAGGCCCCGAGGAAGCGACGCTGCACCTGCTGCCGACGCTCTGGTTCCGCAACACCTGGTCATGGGGGAAAGGCGCGACGCGTCCGTCCCTGCGGCAGGTGCAGGATGGGGTGGTCCTCGCGTCCCATCCCGAGCTCGGCGAGAGCACGCTCTGCTGCGAGGGAAAGCCAGAGCTACTGTTCACGGAGAATGATTCCAACGCCAACCGGCTGTGGGGGCGTCAGAATGAATCCGCGTACGTAAAAGACGCCTTCCATGAGTACGTGGTCTCGGGCAAGCGCAATGCCGTGAATCCGACGCGGACCGGGACGAAAGCGGCGGCACTCTACCGCCTGCCAGTGCCGGCGGGGGGCAGCAAGGTCGTGCGGCTGCGATTGAGCGCAAAACCGCCGAGTGAGCCGTTCGCAAGCTTTGAAAAGAGCTTCGCAAGCCGCCTCGCCGAAGCAGACGAGTTCTACGAGCGCATAACACCACGCAAGCTGGGTGAGGACGAGCGTCGCGTCCACCGGCAGGCGCTCGCCGGGATGCTTTGGAGCAAGCAATACTACTATTTCGATCTCGATCGCTGGCTGATCGAGCATGAAAGCCATCCCCTGGTGGGCGATGTTCACCGAAACATGCGCAACACCGAATGGTTCCACATGCTGAACAACGACATCATCTCCATGCCGGACAAGTGGGAGTACCCCTGGTACGCCGCCTGGGACCTGGCATTTCACACCGTCGCCCTGTCGCTCGTGGACTTTGACTTTGCCAAGGATCAGCTGCTCTTGATGCTGCGCACGCTGTATTCACACCCGAACGGGCAGATCCCGGCATACGAGTGGAATTTCAGCGACGTGAACCCACCCGTGCATGCGTGGGCCACCCTGTTCCTATACAACATCGAGCAGGAATTGGGCCGGGCAGACGTGCGTTTCCTCGAGCGCTCCTTCCAGGGTCTGATGTTGAATTTCAGCTGGTGGCTGAACCGCAAGGATCCCGAAGGGAAGAACGTTTTTGCCGGTGGGTTCCTCGGCCTCGACAATATCGGCGTCTTCGATCGCAGCGCAACGCTACCGACCGGTGGCCACCTCGAGCAGGCGGACGGTACGGCGTGGATGGCGTTCTACTGCCAGACCATGCTCGAGATCGCGCTCATTCTCACCGAGCATGATCCCGTCTATGAGGACATCGCGTTTCGCTTCCTCGAGCATTTCCTGTGGATCACCTACGCGATGGACCGGATTGGAGCGCACCAGGATGACATGTGGGATCAGCAGGACGGCTTCTTCTACGATCTGCTGCGTCTACCGAACGGCGATTCGATGCGGCTCAAGGTCCGTTCGATGGTAGGCCTGCTGCCATTGTGCGCGGCGACGGTAATCGAACCGACGGGTATCCTGGCCCGGCATCCGCGGCTGCGGGAGCTGATGGAAGTGTTCAAGAAGCGTCATCCGGAACTGCTCGCGCACATTGCCCCCGCGGACGAGAAGTTCGTCGGCTACGGTGGGCGGCTGTTGCTGGCGGTCTGCAATAAGGACAAGCTGCAGCGGATTCTCGCCCGTATGCTCGATGAGAACGAATTCCTCGGTCCCTGTGGCATCCGTTCCCTGTCCCGCTATCACCTGGATCATCCGTTCACATTCAACCTCCAGGGGCAGGAGTACCGCGTCCAGTACCTGCCGGCCGAATCGAACACGGGGATGTTCGGTGGCAATTCCAACTGGCGAGGACCCGTGTGGATGCCGGTGAATGGCTTGCTGATCCGGGCGCTACTGAACCTGTACCAGTTCTACGGCGATGACTTCAAGGTTGAATGCCCGACGGGTTCCGGAAAACGCATGACCCTATACGAGGTCGCGCAGGAGCTGACACGTCGACTCACCCGTGTCTTCCTCCGCGACGCGAACGGACAGCGTCCCGTATACGGCGGCACGCGCAAGTTTCAGGAAGATCCCAACTGGAGGGACTACATCCTCTTCTACGAGTACTTCCATGGTGACAACGGCGCAGGTCTCGGAGCCAGTCACCAGACGGGCTGGACCGGGATAATTGCCCGCCTGATCGACATGTTTGCTCGTGCGAGCGCGGCGGACTGGCTGCAGTACTCCCGCAGTGAGCTTGCGGCAAAGACGACCCGGCAACAGATGGCGGGTTAGACGTTGGGGGATGTCGATCCTGGACGGCTTCCAGGGGCATCTTTTCATCGCGCCGTGTCAGCTCCGCGGTGTAAGCGCTGCGCTCGTGAGGCTCTTAGTCCCCGACTGCTCCGCTAGGGTCTGGAAGTTGCGCACGGCGATCTCGAGATCGAACAGCATGCGCTGCCTGCCGAGGGTCTCACCAAGGGAGGAGCGTTGGACGACCGAGAGTACACCGGGTGTCAACCCAACCAGCCATAACTCCACGCCCGAGTCCCGCAGACGCTGATCCGCCTCGATGAGCATCTTCAGTGCCGAATATTCGAGGTCAGGCACGGCGCTAAGATCGAGTGCCACAACCCTGGCTCGCGCCTCGTCGATGAGCGGCTGGATCTTCCCGCCGACCCTTTGGGCGTTCAAGAAGAATACGACGCCTTCAATCCGCAACAGCAGCAACCCAGGGAACAATTCATCCTCTGGGTGCTCGCGTGAGCGCGACCGGAACACGTTGGTGCCGGGTTTGCGCCCGAGCACATACACCGGCGGGTTGGCCGTCTGCTCGGCGAGCGCGGCGAGCAAAAAGATGATCGCGATCACGATACCCTTCAGCGTACCGAGCAGCGCGACACCGAGCACTGCAATCACGGCCCATAAGAACTCCCGGCGTCGGACTTGCAGGATGGCGGCGAAATCGGCTGGCTTGATCAGTTTCGCGGAGTAAAAGACGACGATGGCAGCCAGCACTGCCTGCGGCATGAGAGCCACCAACGGCGAGAGAAACAGCATCACCAACAGCGCCACGGCGGCGGCCGTGAGTCCGGCGATCTGCGTGCGCGCACCCGACATGCGGTTGACCGCAGTCTGGGATGTTCCGCCGCCCGCTGGCATGCTGCCAAACAGCGCGCCAAGTGTGTTGGCAACGCCGGTGGCAAGAAGCTCCGTATTTTCGCGCGGCCGCGGTTCGTCCGCGCGTACGAATGCACGCCCGGCTGCGGCCGTTTCTGTGAAACTGATGAATGCAATGGCAAGCGCGGCAGGCCAGAGATCACCGGCTAGTGCGAGTTTTGGTACCGACAGAGCGGGCAACCCGCGGGGGATGGCACCTACCACCTCGATGCCAAACTGACCCCAGCCGAGCCACGCCACGCCGGCAACCGCAGCCGCTATCAGGATCAGTGGCGCCGGCCATTGTGGTCTGAACCTCTTGAAGACACCGAGCCCTGCGATCGTCAGGCCACCCAAGAATAGCGTTGGAATCGAGGCGTGCGACGCGCCCGCTGCAATTGCTTGCACGTTGTGCAGCAGTGAGGCTTTCGCGATGTGGATACCCAGGATCTTCGGCAGCTGATCCACGACTATCACAACCCCGATCCCGGCCTGGAAGCCCACGAGCACCGGCTCAGAAATGAAGTTGGCAACAAATCCCAGGCGCAGCAGTGCTGCAAGGATCAGTATCCCACCCACCATCAGGGTCAGCAGGGCCGCGGCCTGCAGCATTCCAACCTCATCCGTGTTCGGGACAACCTCCCCCAGAGCTGCGACTGTGACGATGGCGAGAGTCGATGTGGTACTTACGCTCAGAACGCGCGAGGTACCCAGCTCCCGCGATAAGGTCCGACCACAGCGACTTGCGGGTTAGAGCGGACTCGAGCGACGTCAGCAGCGGGCTCACTTGTACATGATTCCCGGCGGCGGGCCACTACTCGGAAAACCCCACCCACGCGACCAACCGCGCAGGGTGCCGATCTCCCCAGCTAGTGGGCACGTTCGCATCGAGCCCGAAGCCATCGTGAAGGGGGTTCAGCGTTCACGCCGCACAGTTTAGCCACTGAGTCTGATTGAATCACGCTAACGACGTGCTCACTGCAAGGGTCAACGACCATGGTGAGCCCGTCACGTCCGCTGCAAGTCGGGTGCCGACCCAGACATGGTCCCCGCCTCTTCCGCTGACCTTTACCTTTCCCACCCCCTTTCGGACGATCGTCAGAACTAAGTCGGTGCGACTCCACCTCGCATGCAAGAGGACGGGCGACGTCTCTTGTCGAGCAGCGGTGAGGATCGGGATCGGAATTGAAGTGAGGGCGGAATTGAAGTGAGTGTTGGAATGAGATCTCCGCGCAGAGGTGGCACCGTGCGCTGATTGGGCTTAAAGGGTCCGTTTAGCGCACCCCAACCGCGGAGGAAGACCAGATGGACACGACAACCGTGGCGATTGACCTGGCGAAGAGCGTATTCGAGATCGCGGTGGCGGATGGGACCTGGCGTATTACCGAGCGCCGGCGGTTCTCCCGGATGCAGCTCGAGCGCTTCCTTTCCACCCGCAGCGTCTCTCACGTGGTCATGGAAGCCTGTTCGTCTTCGCACCACTGGGGGCGGTGGCTCCAGAGGCGCGGTATCCGCGTCTCGCTGCTTCCGGCGCAGTACGTGCGCGCCTACGTTCGTCGCGACAAGACCGATCGGACCGACGCGGCGGCGCTGCTCGAGGCGGTGCGCTGCGGAGAGATTCGGCCGGTGTACGTGAAGTCGGTCGAGCAGCAGGCGCTGCAAGGGCTGCATCGGGTCCGGGCCCTGTGGATGAAGACCCGCACTTCGCGGATCAACAGCTTGCGAGCGCTCTGCCGAGAGTTCGGCATGACGGCGCCAGTGGGTTCCGGGCGAGGGTTCCAGGAGCTCCTCGGGCGCTTCGCCGAAGACAGCGAGACGATCCCGGCGTTGCTACGCCCATCTTTGTGCCAGCTCGTGGAGGAGATCCGCGAGCTCGAGGCGCGCATGCGGGCGATCGAGGCCGAGCTGCGCCATCTGGCGAGTCAGTCAGAGGTATGCCGGCGTCTGCAGACCATCCCGGGCGTGGGATTACTTGGCTCGACGGCCCTCTTGGGCTCGGTCGGTGACATCCACAGCTTCGACAATGCCCGGCGCTTCGCTTCCTGGGTGGGCTTAACGCCGAGAGAGTTCTCCTCGGGAAACACGCGGCGCCTGGGCCGGATTACCCGCCAGGGTGACTGCTACGTGCGGATGCTGCTGACCCACGGGGCACGAGCGGTACTGCACTCGGGGCGGGTCGCTCGGAGAGCCGGCAGGCCGCTCGATCGGTTACGGGCGTGGGCTCTGCGCCTGGAGCAGCGCAGCTGTCACAACAAGGCCGTGATCGCGATCGCCAATAAGCTCGCCCGGATCGTCTGGGCGACCTGGCATCGCGAGCGTGACTACGAGTTCCGGAGCGCTCCGGCCCAGGCGGCCTGAGCCAAACACTCTTCCAGACGGGTGCGAGAGAGGATCAGTCGATCTCAGGGCTATGCTGGTCGGACCGCCGCAGTGACACGCCGATATCCTGCCGGGCTGCAACAAGCCGCGCTGAATGACTGGCGCACTGCGGGCGGATTCCCTGACGGCCCGGAAGCCACCGGCTTCCACCTACGAGGCCGAATACATGCATGCAACCGACTCGCATGGGTTACTGGGACTCGACGAATCCGGCAGCGCACCCGCTGTAAGAGGATTGTGCGTAGATCTCATACGGGCAGGATAGCCGGCCGGCGGCTTTTGTCACACGATCACCGGCATGCCAGCGGATGCATTCATTCAGTGTCGTGTGACGCCTGAGATGAAAACACTCGTGCGCGCGCTGGCTGAGCGCGAGCAGATCACCGAGTCGGCCCTCGTGAAGCAGTTGCTCCAAGTCGTGCTCCGCACGGCGGCGCTCCAGGGCTTCCCCAAGCTCGATGATCTCGACAGACCGAACCGAGATGCGCGCCTGTACGTTCGTTTGGAACCCGAGGACCGACAGCTGCTGTCCGGTAGGGCGACGCAGCGGGGGATGCCTTCGGCGACCTACGTATCGCTCCTGTTGCGCTCGCACCTTCGTGGGGTTGCCCCGTTACCCAAGGAGGAGCTGCTGGCATTGAAGCATTCCATCACTGAGCTGCCGAAACATCTCATTAGGCTTGGCGAATCCAGGCCGATTCTGGATATCGCCAGTTATGGACGGGCCGGCCCAGGGAGGCGAGATCGGCTATCGGCGGCGGACACTGAGCTGATTTCGCGGACTGTTCGACGCGCACCAGAAGTCATGGTCAAAGTTCTCACGCACGGTGGTCAAGACCTCAAGTCCGTCCAGCGTCATCTTGCCTACCTCAACCGTAAAGGGGAGCTCGACATCGAGACTGATGAGGGGGAGCGGGTCGCCGGCACGGGGGTCGAGAAAGAGCTGCTCGAGGACTGGGATTTGGATCTCGAGGAGGACCGGCGTCGCGTCGATCTGGGTCCACTGAAGGACCGCTCGCCGCCGAAACTCGTGCACAAGATTCTATTTTCGATGCCAGCGGGCACGCCGCCCAACAAGGTCCTACACGCAGTCAAGGACTTCGCGAGGGAGGAGTTCGCGCTTCAGCACCGGTATGCGATGGTCCTGCATACCGATGAGCCGCATCCCCATGTGCATATAGTCGTGAAGGCTGTGAGCGAGCAGGGGGTGCGTCTCAATATCCGAAAGGCCACGCTCCGGGGGTGGAGGAGGGAATTCGCGAGACATCTACGCGCCCAGGGGGTGGAGGCGAATGCCACCGAGCGGGCGGTGCGCGGCAGCCGCCTAGTCGCCAAACGTGATGGCATCTATCGTGCGCAGCAGCGGGGTGAGTCCCACCACACCCGCATGCGCGCCGAAGCGGTGGCGCAAGAGCTACTCAAGGGAGACCTCCGAATCGAGCGTGGGAAGGCTCGACTTCTCGAGACGCGAAAGGAGGTAGAAAGAGGATGGCACGCGGTCGGTGACATGTTGATGGAGCAAGGACATGTGAAACTCGCCCACCAGGTTTGGCGATTCGCTGCCGAGATGCCGCCGCCGAAAACGGAGCGGGAGTTGATCGCAGAGCATTTGCGACCCCGCGTTCGCCACGCCCGCACGCGAGACAGTGGAGCTCAAACGCCCCTATCCCAATAGATGAGTGAACCGGTGTTCGCAGGTTCAAATCGGGGGCAGGATTTGGGACTTATTTTCAGCCACGCAAGACTCGAATTAGACTGACCTAGCTTGATTTGCTGCACTTGCAGCGGCGACCCAGCTGCTGCGGTCCATAGAAACCAGACTCTGAGTTCCTGTGAGTTCCGCTGAATCGCGTGGGCTAGTTGGCCGCTTGCGCAGTGACCTGCCGGCTTTCTCCGGACCTGATTTCACTTAGGAGATGGCTGGTTCCGGGCTCATGGTTAGTAACTTCTGTTTGAACTCCGCAGGCGTCAGCTGGCCGAGACTCGAATGCGGACGAACCTCATTGAACTGACGCCGGAACTCTTCGATCAGGATCTTCGCATCGATCCGATTCGTGAACCACTGCATGCCCAGACACTCGTCCCGGAACTTCCCATTGAAACTCTCGTTCGAGCCGTTCTGCCAGGGTTTGCCAGGATCGATGAAGGCCGTATCGATCTTCGCCTCAGTGACCCAGCGCAGGATCGCGCGAGAGATAAACTCCGGTCCGTTGTCTGATCGGAGGTATCTGGGTGCTCCGTGAACGCTTACCAGCTTCGACAGCACCTCGATCACCCGAGCGGATCGGATGCTGCCGGCCACATCGATCGCCAAACACTCCCTGGTGTACTCATCGATCACCGTCAGGCACTTCAGCTGCTGGCCATTGGCACAGGCATCGAACAGGAAGTCGTAAGCCCAGACCTGGTTCGCTCCCGTGGGTGACTGGGGTCGGGGTCGAGAGGCCGCTACGCGTCGCCGTGGCCTCTTTCTCGGCACTTGCAGGCCATGCAGTCTCCAGAGCCGATGTGTCCGATCCGCGCTCATCACGTGTCCCCGGCGCGCCAGGAACACCTGAATGCGCCGATAGCCGTAACGCGGATACTGAGCGGCGAGCTCGCGCATCACCGCCACGACCGGTGCGTCGCGCTTCACCAGGAGCGACTCGTACCGCAATGCAGATCGGGCCAGCGACATCAGCGCGCACGCTCTTCGAACCGACAGTCCTCCTCCGCAGAGGTACGCCACCTGTCGACGCCGCACGGGCGCGCCTACCATTTTTTTGCAGCAACTTCCTTCATCAGCTCGATCTCAAGATCTCGCTCCGCTACCAGCTTCTTGAGCTTCGCGTTCTCCTGCTCGAGCTGACGCAGTCGCTTCACATCCACTGGCTCGAGCTTGCCGAAGCGTTTACGCCAGGCGTAGATCGTCACATCGCTGATGCCGTGCTTCTTGGCGACTTCCGTTACCGGGGCCTGATCGGCCTCGCGCAGGATCTTCACCATCTCTTCTTCAGTAAACCGGGTCTTCTTCATGGCTCCCTCGCTGCCCGTGGAGCCATCATCCCAAAGAATCATCTGGTCCGAAAATCGCCTAGCAGGTCAGGTCGACGGTTCGATTCCGTCACGCCCCATAATCTCACCTTTTGGAATCACTCCATTTCAGCACATGGAACGTCACTAAACGCGGCAAAGACAGGCACTTAAGCGTCTATCTGCATCTATGTCGGTCCATGGCGAGCGCGACTAGCCTGGGGGTAACTATGGGGGTAACCTATTTTTCAGAAAACCAGTTACCCCCAAATCGAGTTACCCCCAACAAATGCTCACCGACGTTGCGATTCGCAAGGAAAAGGCGGGACCCGCACCGCATAAGCTCTTCGACTTCGGTGGCCTCTATCTACTTCTCAATCCCGACGGCTCACGTTGGTGGCGCTTCAAATACTGAATTTTCGGACGCGAGAAGCTGTTGTCGCTTGGCGTCTATCCCGACATCACACTGAAACGTGCACGCGACCGACGTGACGAGGCCCGTCGGCTGATCGCCGATGGCGTCGACCCCGCGCTTAAGCGCCAAGCTGAGAAGCAGGCAGCGGGTGAGAACTTCGAGTCTGTGGCGCGTGAATGGTTAAAGCTGCAGGAGGACAAGCTCACACCGGGCTCGCTGGGCCGTGAGCGCGATCGGCTCGAGGATTTCATCTTTCCCTATTTGGGCAAACGACCGATCGCCCAAATAAAGGCTCTGGAACTGCTCTCGGCGCTGCGACGCGTAGAAGCTCGAGGCACGATCGAAACTGCGCATCGGACGAAGAGCGTCTGCTCGCGCGTCTTTCGATATGCGATCGCCACTGGCCGGGCTGAGCGTGACGTTGCCGCCGATCTCAAGGGCGCTTTGCGACCCGCAATCACTCGCAACTTTCCGGCCACCACTGAGCCCGCCCGAATCGGCGAGTTGCTTCGAGCTATCGATGGCTACCTCGGGCAACCTTCGGTCGCCTTTGCTCTTAAGCTTGCGCCTTATGTGTTCGTCCGTCCGGGTGAGCTTCGACAGGCTGAATGGAGCGAAGTGGATCTTGAAGGCGCTCTCTGGCGCATTCCAGCCGAACGGATGAAGGCGCGAGAGGCACACCTTGTCCCACTTTCTAGCCAGGCGCTTCGAATCCTCAACGACCTGAAACCAGTCACGGGCGCGGGCTGCCTTCTCTTTCCATCTCTTCGCTCGCGAGAGCGCCCTATAAGTAACAACACACTCAACGCGGCGCTGAGGCGTTTGGGGTACTCGACAGACGAGATGGTCGCGCACGGGTTTCGGAGCATGGCCTCCACCTGCTTGAACGAGCAGGGATGGCATCCAGACCTCATCGAGTTACAACTCGCACATGCAGAACGAAATCAAGTGCGGGCGGCTTACAACCGCGCGCAACGACTTGAGGAGCGCAGCACGATGATGCAGGGTTGGGCCGACTATCTGGATCGGTTGCGTTTCGGATCGAAGCCGATGGACGGACGAGGTCGAGGGCGTTCCGATTCCTTGAATCGCGACGACGTGAGTGTCTAGTCCCCGCTATGAGCGGGCGGAAACAGCCGGCGAGAGCGATTGCGCACCGCCCTTTCACGGCGGTAACAGGGGTTCGAACCCTTGGGGACGCCATAAAATCAATAGCTGCAAAGCGCGCACGTTGGCGTCGCCTATCTGACGCGCGTCCGCAGCATTCGCGGTAACACCTAAGTGGCGCCAGCAAAAGGATCGGCAAGAATATCGAGCGCTCCATCCAGCTCTTAAGACGGTCGGATCTGCTGGATCGGAGTACCTCCTCCTGAGGAGTGTCAGCGCGCTGTTTTCGGTGCGTATGAATCGAAGCCAGTAGTCGCTCGGCTGGCTATGTCTCTACTTCTGCCCGGTCGGCCAGATGTACTGGCGCTTTAAGAAGCAGCCGAGCAGCTTTATGAAGCCGCTGCGTATCCAGACGCGCGCGGCTAGCGATCAACGCTCGCCTTCTTCTAATAGCAAAGCCAGAAGGGCCAGGACAAGAAGAGTGGGCTAGCGGTTACCTCAACAGTGAGCGAACTGCGTTCACGATGCGCGCCTCGTCGGGGATCACGTAGGCTTCGAGTGGCTCACTGTATGGAATGGTCGTATCAGCCGCAGTCACTTGAACGACTGGGGCCTTAAGTGCTTTGAATCGGTGCTCGGCAATGTCGGCAGCGATTAGGGCGCTTACGGAGGCGTGGCGCGTCGCCTGATCCACGAGTATGACCCGCCCCGTCTTGTCGACAGACTTCAGGATCGTGTCCAGATCCAGCGGCGCAACCGTGCGCGGATCGATCACCTCCGCGTTGACCCCGTCCTTCTCAAGCTGCTGCGCGGCTGCCAGCGCGCGCGGAACCATCCAGCCGGTAGCGACGATCGTGACGTCACCGCCGGCACGCCGAACTGCGGCCTTACCGAAGGGGACCAGATACTCACCGTCCGGAACTTCGCCTTGTTCCAGTGTCAGCAGGTAGTGGTGCAGGAACACGACCGGATTGTCGTCGCGGATCGCGGTGGCCATAAGACCCTTAGCATCAGCGGCGGTGGAGGGCACCACGACCTTGAGTCCCGGAACACCCATGAAGAGTGCAGTGAGGGTGCCCGTATGCTGACCTGCCCAGCCGCAGGTAAATCCGTAGCCCGCCTTGAGCACCAAGGGGACTTTGACTTGGCCGCCGGACATGTAGCGCATTCGAGGTGCTTCGTTGATCACCTGGTCCATCGCGACCAGCATGAACTCCGCCATGTAGAGCTCCACGACCGGCCGCAGTCCGGCCATGGCGGCACCGACGGCGATACCGATCTCCGCCGTCTCGGAGATAGGCGTGACGCGCACGCGATCCGGGCCGTAGGCGGCCAGGAACGCGTGATTCTCCGTCGTGGCGAGGTTCTGACCGAAATACAGCACCTTGGAGTCGCGCTGCATTTCCTGGTGAATTCCTGCGTCGATCGCAGCGATGTAGGGCATTTGTGCCATCGGAGTCTCCTGCGAGCTACGCGTAGTTGTAGTCGAGTGCAGACTCGAGTTTCGGAAATGGGCTCTTGAGCGCGAAGCTCACCGCCTCCTGCATCTCGTTTGCAATCCGGGAAAACAGCTCGTCTGCTTTGGCGGAGTTCAGCACGCCGTTCAGTATCAGCGTGCCGCGGAAGCGCGGCACGGGATCGCCCCGCAATGCCGCTTCATATTCTTCGCGTTTGCCGAATACGGCGATCGCCTCGTGCTCCGGGAAGTGCAGGGGCACACCCGGAGGCGCGATGATGTTCCCGTGTGCGGAGAGCCGGTACACCCTGGATTCCACCAATGTCGGGCCTTGACCCGCACGCGCACGCTCGATGGCTTCGCCGACTGTCTTGTAGACTGCCAGCGGATCCGTGCCATCCACGGTAACGCCCGGTAGCGCATATGCCTTGGCTTTCACCGAGAGCGGTTCGCCCGCGGCGGCATTCGCGTCTTCCTGCGCGGTGGTCGTCACGACGTTGTAGCCGTTGTTCTCCATCACGAACACGACCGGAAGCCTCCACAGCGAGGCGATGTTGAGCGTCTCATGGAATGCGCCCTGCTTGGAGGCGCCATCACCGAAGAAGCACAGGACGACATCGCCTTTCTTGCGCAGCTGCGCGGCCCAAGCCGCGCCGGCTGCGTGCGGAATGCCGGCGCCCACGATGCCAGAGGTGCCAAGGAAGCCGCGCCTGACGTCCGTGAGATGCATCGAGCCGCCAAGCCCTTTGCACAGCCCGTCAGCACGCCCATAGATCTCAGCCATCATGGCTTTGGGATCAGTGCCGAGAACCAGCGGGTAGCCGTGGCAACGATAGGTGGCAAGGGCGGCATCGCCCTCGCGGAAATGGCTGAGTGAGCCGACGATCGAGGCCTCCGCGCCGTCGGCCAGATGCGTGTGGCCGCGGATCACGCCCGGATGGTCGGTGAACGTCCGCTTGACGCGCTCCTCAAAGGTGCGGACGCGCAGCATTTGGGTGTACATCCAGACCTGCCGCTCGGCGTTGGGAGATGGCACGCTCATTTGATCTTCTCGGGTGGTGTTGATGGTGAGGCCGTGGTCGGGAAACACCGAATCGTACGCAACCGCCGCGTCCGCTGACAATCGGCTCCGCAACGATATTCAGCCCGCAGCGCCATGCGGACCTGGACGCTCATAGGCGCCCCGCCTAGGCTGCTTCCCATTGCTCGCGTGCCGCCATGACTGCCCGCCGTGTTTTCGCAAACGCTTCCGTCGCCGCAGTTTTCAGCGACCACTTGCGTATGTATTCGTTCAGTACTTCGACGCCAATGGGTCCATCGTAGCCCTGCGTCCAGACCGCCTGGAGAAATGCACTGATGTCGAACTCACCGTCGCCCGGCAGCAGACGTCTGTTGACAACGGAATCGAGGAGATTGACCGGTGTGGCGAGCGGTCCGTCGTTGATTTCAACACCGAGCGGAGTGTCGCGACTGATCTTGCTCACGATGTGTTCCGGCGTTGTTCCCGTGCGCTGCAAATGGAGGTTGTCCAGCATGATGCCACCGTTTCTGGCGCCGGATCCGCGGCAGACCGCCAGCAACTGATCGAGCGAGGGGACACGCGAGAACGGCGCTGGAAGCATCTCGAACAGCACTTTCGTGCCGCGCTCCGCGGCCTGGCGGCACAACTGGCCGAATTCTTCCGTCAGCTGGGGTACGTCTGCACAGTCGTTGCCGAGATCACCGATCTTGATGTGACGTGCGCTTAAACCCTCGGCGGCATCGAGCAACAACCTGCGGATTTCATCGGAGGCCACTCGGCGCTGGTCAGTGCAGAACCAGTCGAGCAGCCATTCGACTTCGATCTGATTGATGCCATTATCATCCAGAATTCGCTTCATCTCCCGAAAGCTATACTTCCTGCTGATTTCGATGATGTCGGCGTGCCAAAAACCCATTGCGGTGAAGCCGGCTTTGGCTGCGGTTTCTACGCGCTCGCGGAAATCGTGCAAGCACCGTTGCTCGCCTTGCGGGTCGGCCCCGACGGCTAGTGTCCAGTACGATCCAAGCAGTTGAATCGGTTTCGGCATACGTTTCTCTCTCCTTATCTTTATATCAGTCCAGGCGCCAGACGTCGCCTTCGAGGATCCCTGCCAAACACGCCAGAAAATCGGCAGCGAGTCGACCGTCGGCAACTCGGTGATCCACGGTCAGCGTGAGCTGAGACATCGGTCTCACGTGAATGCGGCCGTCGATGGCGACAACGCAGTCACGCTGGCGGCCCACGGCGAGAATCGCCGCTTGCGGCGGATTGATGAGGGCGGTAAAGCGATCCGGTCCGCGCGCACCGAGGTTGGAGAGACTGATTGTTGCGCCCTCCAGCTCCTCGCGTTTCAGCTTGCCCTGCAATGCACGTTCGACGGTCTCTCTGCGTCGCCGCGCCATCTCGGCGAGCCCGAGGTGCTCAACTCCATGGAAGACGGGAACCAGCACGCCGCCCTCAACGGCGACTACCAGGCCGATGTGAGCGCCGTGCGCCGGCACGAGTCCCGCGTCGGGCGAGTTGACGTCGCCCGAGAATGTGGCATTCAGCGCCGGGGAAGAGAGCAGCGCGCGTGCGACGGCCTGAAGCAGGAAGTCGTTGACTGAGGGCCGGGCCGCCCCTGCCGGCAGTTTTGCAACGAGCTTCGCGCGCAGCTCCTGCAGCGCAGTCCAGTCAACGGCACGCTCGACCACGAATTGCGGGACCGTGGTACTGCTCAATGTCATGGCGCGGGCCAGTGCCCGTCGCATGCTCGAGAGCGGTTGCGGGCCGTATTCCGAAAATCCGGCGGCTGGCTGCGCCGAGCGCGCTTCGATCGTCCGCTCTACGTCGCTCAACTGCACGCGCCCGTGAGGACCCGATCCGGCAATCCGGCCGAGATCCACGCCCTGTTGTGCGGCGAGGCGGCGTGCCACCGGCGAGCTGCGGATGCGGCCAGGGGTGCGCTTTTGATCCCCCAAGCCCATGGTGTGGGTGTGTTTGCTTGCGATTGGGGCAAGCGAAGGGTGGGCGGCTGAGGCGTCGAGCGTTGACGATTCTGTCCCGCGCGTCATATCCGCTCCCAGCCGCTCGGTATCATTGTCCAACCAGGCAATCCGATCGCCGACGCGTGCCTCTTGATCCGCGTGCAACAGGATCTCCACCAGCCGTCCGCTCTCAGTGCTCTCGATTTCAACAGTGGACTTCTCCGTCTCAAGCTCGAGTAACGGTTCTCCCTGTCTCACGACGTCGCCAACGTTCTTCAGCCAGCGAACGAGGCGGGCGTTCTCCATCACCAGGCCCACTCTGGGAATCTCCACTGCAACCAGCGCCACTCTCGTTCCCTCGCCTTCTGCCGCGCCTTGAGTTCAACCAGACAATGTGCGAACGGCACGCACGATGTCCGGCATGCCCGGCAGCAGCGCCCGTTCGAGTTCCGGCGCGAACGGAATCGGTGAGAGCGGACACGCGACGCGCGTGACCGGCGCATCGAGCTCATCGAACAATTCACCGCCGATGCGGGCTGCGATCTCAGCGCCCATGCCGCCGTTTCGAACCGCTTCATGTGCAACGACCACCCGATGAGTTTTCGACACCGAGGCGGCGATCGTCGCCATGTCAAGGGGCAGCAGAGTCCGCAGATCGATCACCTCAACGGATATGCCCGACTGCGCGAGTTCGGCCGCGGCTTCGAGCGCGTTACGAACCATGGCGGAATAGGTGATGACTGTGACATCGTGACCATCACGTGCCACGCGCGCCTTCCCGATCTGCGGCAGCTCGGCGTTCTCGGGCAGTGCTTCCCTCATGGCATAAAGGCGTTTGTGCTCGATGAACAACACCGGATCATCAAGCCGGATCGCGCGCTTCAGCAGACCGTAGGCTTCCACGGGCGAGGAGGGCGCAACCACGACAAGCCCAGGCACATGGATGAACCAGGCCTCCAGGCTTTGAGAGTGCTGGGCGGCGGCGCCACCGGCTGCGCCAGCCTGCGTGCGCACTACCATGGGCACCGCCAGTTGTCCTCCCGACATGTAGCGGTACTTCGCGCTCTGGTTAACCAGACAATCAAGCGACAAGGTGGCGAAATCGATGAACATGATTTCCAGCACCGGGCGCAAACCGCACAGCGCCGCCCCGGTAGCCATGCCGGTGATCGCGGACTCGCTGATCGGCGTGTTGCGCACGCGCTGGATCCCGTGTTTGTCAGCAAGGCCCTTGGTGACGCCGAACGCTCCGCCTGCCGCAACATCCTCACCGAGCAGGTGCACTGCCGGATCGCGCGCTAACTCCTCATCGAGGGCACGGCGCAGAATTTCAATGAAAGTCTGACTCATCGCTTTCAGCCGGATGTCGCAGCCAAAGCCGGTGAGCTGTAGACGTAGTCGAGCACGGTTGCCGGATTCGGCCGGGGCTCGGCTCGCGCCTGCTCGACGGCTTGCAGCACTTCCCGTCTCGCGTCGTCACCGATTGCGTCGAGTTCAGTTTCCGCCACACCGCTCTCGATGAGATGCCGTTTCAGGCGTTCGATCGGACATCGCTCTTTCATCGCGGCGACTTCTTCCTTCGAGCGGTAATGTTGCGCGTCTCCCACGTAGTGCCCGGCCATACGATAGGTCAGGCACTCAAGAAGATAGGGCCCATCCCCGCGGCGCAACCTCGCGATGGCCTCTCCCGCCGCTGCGTGTACGATCAGAAGGTCGTTGCCATCGATAGTGCTCGCCGGCATGCCGTACGGGGCCGCGAACGCGCTCACGTGCGGGACCTTCGAATGTTCCTCCCGGCTCGTAAACTCCGCGTAGCCGTTGTTCTCGCACACGAAAAGCAGCGGTAACTTCCACAGCGCCGCCAGGTTCAGGGTCTCGTGAAAAGCGCCGGCTCCCGTGGCGCCGTCACCGAAGAACACCACGCTGATACTCTTGTCACGTTTGGCTTGGGCGGCCCAGGCAGCGCCGGCGGCGAGAGAGAGATTGCCTGCAACGACCCCAGTCGCGCCAAGTACGCCATTCGCCGCGTCCACCAGGTGCATCGAGCCGCCACGACCGCGGCACAGGCCGCTGTCCCTACCAATGATTTCGGCGAAGGCCGCCCGAAGATCAGAGCCTTTCGCAAGCACGTGGCCGTGGCCCCTGTGGCTCGTGAAAAGCGTGTCCTCTCGGGTGAGATGCGCGCAAACCCCGACAGCCACAGCCTCCTGCCCGGTCGATAAATGTGGGAATCCGGGCACCTCACCCGCGGCGGCGAGCCGCTGTACCTGGGCTTCGAAAATGCGGATGCTCCAGAGTGCGCGGTACATCTGCTTCCAGTCGGGCGAGGTCGGCGCGGTGGGCTCGTTCACGGAACATGTCCCGTCTTGATATCCCGGGGGGCTCCGAGAAGGATAGCGCGCCCGTCACCCAGGCTCGGCACGAAAGCGCGGTACTGGTTCCCGGCGTAAGCCATCGCGATCGGGTTTGCGTAGTGTGGGTGCGACCCGCGCGTAGAATCGGCGCGGCAAGGCAGATTAGCTATGTTTGAAGCCAAAACACATCGATGGTAGGAGTTGCGCTGTGGGGAGAAGCTTCGCGTATCCGTTGGGGTAGCTGCGATGACCTCAAATACTAATCTATACAATTCAGTAGGTTATCTCCACTTTTCGGTCTCCCTTCCGCTCGTCCACACGCATGCGCACGCATCCACTGGCGTCACGCCGCATCCATGCACGTGCGAAGGCACTCGAGCACGAGGGACCATCGGACTGACAGTCTCACGTTCAGCCATGGCCTCATGCCGCCGTTTCAGCTCAAAGGCGCTGGACCCGCCGCCCCCGTGGGCGGTGATGACTGCGAGTCTGCTTAGTGCCGGAAAATCTCGGCGAAGCTTTATATTGGGGCGTGCGCGTGAATGTGTTCTATGCTCAGGCACCTGAACAAAATGTAACCGAACAGCGCTACCACCGCTGCCGCTGTTAGCGTCAAAAGGATGCAACCACTCTTGTTGCGCCCTGCATGAGAACGCCCCCAATGCCTACCTAGCTATGTGTGCCATACCGTTTTCTCGGTTATTTGGTAACTGACCCGATAGCTCCTTGTTAAATCAACTTCAGGCCGTGAACCGTGGCAAGAGTTTAGCGCATTCTCCCGCTGGATCACGCGCAGGTCGTCCGCAGATAGCCCCGTGCTGGCTCAGACCTCCAGCACTCCGGCGGGCATGTGAAACGGTGCGGGCAACGAGATCATCTCCGCCAGTCTCCGGAGCACGACCCACAAGGTGGATATCGCTGACCCAGCGAGCATCCAGCAAATGTACCGTTCGCTTGGAAAACTGGATGCCATCGTCTGTGCTGCCGGACAGGCAAGGTTCGCTCCGCTTGCGCAGTTAAGCGACGCTGATTTTCGTTTCAGCCTGGACAATAAGCTCATGGGTCAGGTGGACGTCGTGCGATTCAGTTTCGAGCATGTGCAAGACGGTGGGTCATTCACGCTTACAGCCGGCAGCCTTGCTCAGGCACCGATGCCGGGCAGCGCGGCCGTCAGTCTCGTAAATGCCGGCATCGAGGGGTTCGCCAGGGCGGCCGCGTTAGAAGCTCCGCGCAGAATACGTGTCAACGCCGTCAGTCCGCCGTGGGTAACCGAAACGCTGCAAGCGCTGAAGATGGATCTATCCGAAGGTCTTCCGGCGGCCGTAGTGGCCCGAGCCTACGTGCGAAGCGTAACCGGTACCGACACCGGTTCGATACTTAAGCCCTCTCGCTCGCCGTGACACGAACTCATTTTGGTGGATGGGCGCCCCGCCGAGGCTGTCGGAGCCCACCGGCGGCGCACTCCAGCTGCTCCAGCGTCCCGAAATATCGGAACAGTGATTTCAGCAGTGCGCAATCTGGTGTTCGATTGCGCGGCAGTGCCGAAGATGCCTTCTCGCGTCTATCGGCGACTATAGGAATTTCCCTCCAGGTGGGGGTAAGTATTCGATTCCGTGTGTTGGAACAACAGTAAATCAATACGATAGGTTCGGTTTCGATTCCGCCACGCTCCAACGATTCGTGAAGGCGCGCCGACCGGCTTCCACGCTATCTGCCGGATTTCCGTCCTCCACGCACAGCTGCGACGAAGATCCAGACAAGGAAAAGCGGAACTAACAGCGGCAATAGGAACGGGAAGACGGACCAAGCCGCCACGAAGCCGGCAAACACCAACACACCGAGGACCATCAGTCCCGTTCCGGCGCACACGAAGACGAGTAGGATCGCTGCGCAGAAAAGCGACACGATTCCCACGAGTACCCCCCAGCCTTCGGCGGCGAGCTTTGCCGGTCCGACGAGCTTGTGCCCATTTACTGTGATGGCAATATTGCTCGAGTGAAGCAGCACCCACGCGAGAATGCCGAGTACGACGACCACCAGGACAATCGCGATGTTCTTCATTGCGCCAATCCCCTCTCAGGAGTTGCCCCGGTTCCACTCTGATTCGATAGTCGGCAGGTCAACTAAGTGCCAGCCAGCTTACGCGCGTTCCCCGTGCTGCCGACTCTTTGCTGTCACTGGGTCTCCTGTCATCCGGAGCAGTTGAGATCTTAGTTGAGTGGAAAAGAGTGGCGACGCACGCTTGCGACTTGTTTCCGATTGGGAATCAGGGCGCGTTCCTTCAATCGCCGACCTACGGCTTCACGCGTCGAGTGCCACCGAGGACTATCAACGCTGCACTGCCGATTTCGTCAATAGGGATCTGCAGATCGCAAATGTCGGCGCGTTTCGCGATGCTGTCGGATGAGTTCGGGGAGCCCGCGCGATTTTGTCGGCCTGCTCCTTTTGTCGGCGGCTCAGCTCCTGATCACGAGCGGCTTTGGCGAGCTGCGCCTGCTTCGCGGCGAGTTCCGCGTGGGACGCCATGGCGCGCTTGTCCTTCGGCAGTTGCTGCCGCTCCCGCTGTTGTTGCGGCAGTTGCCGTTCGGCCTCCTTGCACTGCCTCTCATTGGCCAAGCCCGCCTGCAGCAACTGGTCGCGCAATGACATGCTCATGACAAATCACTCGGCGTTACGTGGAACCGCACTCTCACTCTACCGCTTATCAAGTGCTCGCCGGTTATAGCGCAGCGTCCTCCCACAACTCCTCGCAATGACCCGGGCGGGTTCGATGCTTCGGATACTGGCGCTCCAGTCGCGTCCATGCTCGGCTACAGTTTTCCGCGGAAGATTATGCCGTACTTATGCCGTACTTTTTGGAGTCCGGAGCCGTAAGTCTTTGATTTATGGTGGGCGGTACTGGGAGCGAACCAGTGGCCCCTGCCGTGTGAAGGCGGCGTCTCAGGCAACGATCTCCATCCTCAACCCGTGCTCATCTGTCTCCATAGCTTGAGGGCGTCGACGCGCTGATCCGCGTGCGATTCGGACGGCAGTCCACAGAGCGGCGAACGCGTCGTTCAGATCGTCCGGCCGGCACCTACGACCTTGAACGCGAGCCCACAGGCGTTCTCGTTCACCTTGCCACATCGCATCGATGAGTTGCTCACGTTCGGCACGCCCAGCGGCCCTGGCCTTGCTGTGCTGCAACGCCCGTCCTTCGTTCCAGGTCGCGAATGAAACCTCGGGATGTACTTCATAGATGCGAGAAATTTCTCGCGTGTGCTCCAAGAGGTATTCGTCAAGCTCACGGATTTTCGGCAGAAGATGAAATGCCTGTCTCGAGAGTCCACGCCCATCAGCGCGGCGATGTCGTGCAGCGATAGTCTCATATGAGCCAGTGGCCAAGCACGCACGCACTGGAGCGGGAAACACGCTCGAGCCACGTGGAACTCCGAGAAATCGGCGTGCCTCAACATCACACGCCCGTGCCCCCCGAGCGGGTAGTCCAATTGGAATATCGACGGCGATCAATGCATCGGGCTTTGCGTTGCCCACAAGACTGAGCCAGTTCTCGTGGACGCCGGCGTCAAGTGAGCCGCCCCAGTCCGAAACGGCAATCCATCCACCACGACATCCATCAACCCCGACGAGCATTGACAAACCAATCATCCCCGCATCAGTGTCGACGTGGCTGGCCAAGCGCCGCAAGCATTCGCGACCCTGGTTGCGCGCGCCCTTTCACGGCGGTAACAGGGTTATTGCACTCTGCTTGGGGACGAACGGTCCCGCGAGTAGCCTCTCTCTAACGGCGTCGGCGCCGGATGGACCGGAAACGCACCCGCAGGGTCAGTGCCTTCTGAGCGACCGAACCGCGCGTACGACGCAGCTGTTTCGCGATTGCGGTTGCGGATAGCCTCGCCTTGGCGAGCGAACGAAGCTGCTTCACTTCCGCGACCGTCCAACCTCTTACTCTTCTCTTCACTCAGGTACTCCAGTCCACTGTTAGGGCACCTATCGAAGTATAACGCAACGCCGACACGAGGGAGTGTCTCCACACGTACGACATCCGCAACCTTACGCGCCACGCGGTCGTCATGATTGATCACGGTAGCGCAGTGCGTACACGCTCGGCCGAGCCAATTCGGTGACTGATGCGTTGGTATCGCTCCGCCGGCAGAGCGTTTCATGCACTGCCGGCGCTCAGTTTGGTGCATTCTCCGTGCAGGCAGTTCGAACCAGCCCCCCGCTCCGTCGCGGAACCGCTGGTGGTGACGAACTACCTCATCGAAAGACTCCGCGCCGCATTCTTGATGAGCTGGGCGACGGCCTCCGGCTGCGAAACATAAATCGCATGGCTGCCCTTGACCTCGACGACGGTTGAGCCGGCACGCTTCGACATGACGCGCTGCGCGGGAGGAGGAATCATGCGATCGTCGGTCGCAACCAGGTACCAGCTTGGCTTGCTCTTCCAGGCCGGCTGTGTGACTGCGCCGTTGAGCGCATCCAAGCCCCAGGGGACCTGCGAGTTCGCCATGAATTCCGCTTTTTCCGGCGCCACATCGGCCGCAAAGCTGGCAGCGAACTTGGCCCTGTCGAGCTCCAG